>Ga0307423_1002481_pt1 | contig 10291 bp, 7 predicted proteins | sample SalMarWE160310MG_FD_202154 | JGI IMG/M metagenome (GOLD analysis project Ga0307423, IMG submission 202154) | Salt marsh sediment microbial communities from the Plum Island Ecosystem LTER, Massachusetts, United States - WE1603-10 | ecosystem: Environmental > Aquatic > Marine > Intertidal zone >... | reverse complement strand
TGGTCATGGCGCACTGCTCGTGGGTCACAACTCCAACGTACAATCCGATCGGGCACCTCTTTTCTCTTGCCAGATACGAGCATAGCCAGAACAGAGAGTAATCTCGCGTGGAATGCTCGGGAGGTGCCTCTTTATGGTTATCAGGTGCCGATTCATGAATCCACATGTCGGTACCTGACCCTGTTTTCTTGAATTTCCAGGCTGGGAAATGAGCCGATGGGGCCTCTAGACCGCTTGCTTGACTTGCTTCGGCCGGGTAGGGTATATTGAAGGACGGAGGAGCGATATGACGCAGGTTGAAGCTGCCAGAAGCGGAAAGATCACTGATGAGATGCGGACGGTCGCCGCGAGAGAGAAGCGGCCGGTCGAATTCATCGTCGAGGGTCTGAAGAACGGGACCATAGTGATTCCCGTCAACGTAGGAAGAAGGGGCCGGTACGCGGTAGGGATAGGAGCAGGCCTTTCCACAAAGGTGAATGCGAATCTCGGAAGCTCCTCGGATGAAGCGAGCCTTGAAGGCGAGCTGGAGAAGTTGAAAGCCGCCATAGACGCCGGTGCGGACACGGTGATGGATCTGAGCACGGGCGGAGATATCACCGCGATAAGAGAGGCCATTCTGGAGGCATCGACCGTCCCGATCGGAACCGTGCCCATCTACGAGGCGGCCATACGGGCCAGGATGTCGCAGCGGCCCATGGTGGAGATGACCGAGGATGACATATTCGAGACCATCGAGGACCACCTTAAGTCGGGCATCGACTTCGTCACCGTTCACTGCGGCGTCACCAGGGCCGTGATCGACAGGCTCCGCAAGTCGGGCCGACTCACGGACATAGTGAGCAGGGGCGGTTCATTCATGTTGGAGTGGATGCACTACAATGACCGGGAGAATCCCCTTTACGAGAGCTATGACCGCTTGCTGGAGATGTCGCGGAGATACGATGCGACCCTGAGCCTGGGTGACGGTCTGAGGCCGGGCTGCCTTGCGGATGCCACCGACCTGCCTCAGGTTGCCGAGCTGGTGGTCCTGGGCGAGCTGGTAGCGCGGGCGAGAGACGCGGGCGTCCAGGTCATGGTGGAAGGCCCCGGGCATGTCCCGCTCAATGAGATAGAAGCCAACATAGTGATGGAAAAGAAGATGTGTGACGGCGCGCCTTTCTATGTGCTGGGCCCGCTGGTCACCGACATAAGCGCCGGATATGACCATGTGGCCGGTGCCATCGGCGGAGCGATCGCGGCGGCGGCCGGGGCGGATTTCCTCTGCTACGTGACGCCCTCTGAGCACCTCAGGCTTCCGGACGCGAAGGACGTCCGGGAAGGCGTTGTGGCAACAAGGGTGGCCGCACACGCCGCTGACATAGTCAAGAAGGTCCCGGGAGCTTATGAGTGGGACGTTGCGATGTCGAAGGCCCGAAAGGCGCTCGACTGGGAAAAGATGCTCCAGCTGGCGCTGGACCCCCGAAGGGCCCGCCAGATCAGGGATAGCTCCCCGCCGCAGGACTCCAACCTGTGCACGATGTGCGGCGAATTCTGCGCGATGAAGAAGGTCAAGGGTGTGATGAGCGAGGAGTCGTCATAGGGCAGGCCCCGTGGCGAGAGACCTCACCGTCTGACTGTCTATAGACAGGGGCTTAGGTCGTGGAAAAGGCGCGCGATACCAAGAGATCGATCAGGGCACCGAGGGGAACCGAGATCTCCTGCAAGGGATGGCAGCAGGAAGCGGCCCTGAGGATGCTGATGAACAACCTGGATCCCGAAGTCGCCGAGAAGCCTGATGAGCTGATCGTCTACGGCGGGTCGGGAAAGGCCGCGCGCAACTGGGAGGCTTTCGATGCCATCGTCCGTTCCTTGAGAGCTCTCGAGGGCGACGAGACCCTGCTTGTGCAGTCGGGCAAACCGGTCGCGGTCTTTAAGACCACCGAGCAGGCGCCGCGGGTCTTGATAGCCAACTCACTGCTGGTGCCCTCCTGGGCCACCTGGGAGAATTTCTGGGAGCTCGAGGGCAAGGGCCTGATCATGTACGGCCAGATGACGGCCGGCAGCTGGATATACATAGGTACCCAGGGAATCCTGCAGGGTACGTACGAGACCCTGGCGGAGCTCGCCAGGCAGCACTTCGGCGGCTCGCTGGCCGGGCGCCTGGTGCTGACCGCGGGGATGGGCGGAATGGGAGGAGCTCAGCCGCTGGCTGTCACCATGAACGGCGGCGTTTGCCTGGATGTCGAGGTCGACAGGAGCAGGGTGCAGAGAAGGCTGGACACCCGCTACTGCGACGTGATGAGCGAGAGCATAGATGAGGCCTTCAAGCTGGTGAGAGACGCCTGTGAAAAGCGGATGCCCCTCTCGGTAGGGCTTGTGGCCAATGCCGCCGATACACATCCCGAGCTCCTCAAGATGGGGCTTGTCCCGGATGTGGTGACCGATCAGACATCTGCGCATGACGCCCTGGCGGGATATGTTCCCAATGGGATGTCGCTGGAGGATGCGCTGGAGCTCAGGAAGAGCGATCCCAGGGAGTACGTGAAGCGTTCCATGGAGGCGATCGCCGCACATGTGAGGGCGATGCTGGAATTCAAGGCCAGGGGCTCGGTGGTGTTCGACTATGGAAACAACATAAGGGGCCAGGCCTTGGATGCCGGCGTGGAGAACGCATTCGACTTCCCGGGCTTTGTTCCCGCATACATAAGGCCCATGTTCTGCCAGGGCAAGGGTCCCTTCCGGTGGGCGGCGCTTTCCGGCGACCCTGAAGATATCTATAAGACCGACGACGCGGTCCTGGAGGAGTTCCCGGAGGATGAAGCGCTCGCCCGGTGGATCAAGCTGGCGAGGGAGAAGGTCGAGTTCCAGGGTCTGCCTTCGAGAATATGCTGGCTGGCTCATGGTGAGAGAGCCCGCTTCGGGCTCCGGATAAACGGGATGGTGCGCAGCGGCGAGCTCAAGGCTCCGATCGTGATCGGCAGGGATCACCTGGACTCCGGATCGGTGGCCTCGCCCAACCGGGAGACCGAGGCGATGAAGGACGGAAGCGATGCGATCGCCGACTGGCCCATCTTGAACGCGTTGACGAACGCCGTGTGCGGGGCTACCTGGGTTTCTGTTCATCACGGCGGCGGCGTGGGCATAGGTAAGTCCATCCACGCGGGAATGGTGATCGTCGCGGACGGTACCGATGACGCCGATCGGCGCCTGAGGCGTGTGCTGACGGCCGACCCGGGCCTGGGTGTCGCCCGGCACGCGGACGCCGGGTATGAAGAGGCCATAGAGATGGCCAGGAAGCACGGCATCCAGATTCCCATGTTACCAATGGAGTAAGCTTTTGCCCCACTCTGAGGACCTGCTGATAAGAAACGCCCTTCAGGTAGTGACCTGCCAGGCTGCTCTCTTCGATTCACAGGATGAAGGCGGCCGGCCGGTCGGGCTCATAGATGACGGCTGCGTGCTGGTTTCGGGAGGCGTTGTGAAATGGATCGGAAAGAACTCCGACCTTGGAGAGAAGGCATCAGGAGTTTCCGAAGTGATAGACGCCTCGGGCAAGGTAGTGCTGCCCGGCCTGGTTGACGCTCACACTCATACAGTCTTCGCCGGCACCCGCGAGCTGGAGTATGAGATGAGGATCAGGGGGGCGACATATATGGATATCGCCCGGGCAGGCGGAGGCATCAATGCCACGGTGGCAAGCGTCAGGGAAGCCACGGTCGATCAACTGGTCAGATCGGGTCTGGCCAGGCTGGAGTCGATGTTGCGCCGCGGGACAACGACTGTTGAGATAAAGAGCGGCTACGGCCTGGACACCGAGAGCGAGCTGAAGATGCTGAGGGCCATTCGCCGGATCGGCCGGCGCGCTGCGGCTGACGTGGTCCCCACCTTCCTGGGCGCGCACGAGATTCCGCCCGAGTTCGAGGGCCGGCGGGACCGATACGTTGATATCGTGACAGAAGAGATGATCCCGGCGGTGATCCAGGAGTCCCTCGCGGAGTTCTGCGACGTGTTCTGTGAGAAGGGGGTCTTCAGCGCAGACGAGGCCCGGCGCATCCTCTTAAGGGCTAAGGAGCAGGGGCTGAAGCCGATGATCCACGCCGACGAGTTTGCGGATTCAGGCGCGGCGAATGTGGCAGCCGAGGTCGGAGCGGTGAGCGCGGCGCATCTTGCTTTTGCTTCCACGGACGGCATCGAGGCGATGAGAAAGGCCGGAACGGTCGCCGTCGTTCTGCCGGGCGTCAGTATCGGCGTCGGCAAGTGCGACTTCGCGGATGCGAGGGGGATGATCGAGGCCGGCCTCGATGTGGCCGTTGCGACCGACTTCAACCCGGGCAGTTCAATGGTGGATTCGCTTCTGATAGTCTCCAGCCTGGCCTGTTCCTTCATGAAGATGACCCCGGCAGAAGCCATACTGGGCATCACCAGGCATGCCGCCCGGGCCATAGACCGCAGCGACAGTATCGGCGGCCTCGGACCCGGCATGCAAGCCGACCTGGTCCTTTTCGAAGCCCCGGACTTTCGCTATATTCCCTATCATCTCGGCGGAGACATCGTCGATGCGGTCATCAAGAGAGGAAAGTTGGTCTTCTCCAGGGCTCAAGGTGCGGTTGCGTATGGCCGAAATAGTGGAACAGAGACTGAACATTAGACCGGGGTAACCGCCTGATCGCTTGGGTAGTCTTGCCCTGGAAACCTGGGGAGAATCCTCCCTCACTATGTGAACACAACATACTGAGGCAACTTCATCGGAGGTAGGAATTGTCCGAGGTGCTGCAAATCCGTAGACGGGCGCATGATCATGTCCAGAAGGGCGAGCTGGACCTGGCCCTTGAGGAGTATGGCAGCCTCCTTAAGGGAGACGACGTCGATCCCAACGTTTTCAACCTGATGGGAGACGTCTATTTCAAGAAGGGCGAAGAGGCCGAGGGGTTTCGCCATTATAATGAGGCGGTCAGAAGGTACGCGAAGGACAGCCTCTACAGTAACGCGATAGCGGTCTGCCGCAAGATGCTGAGGCTGGATGCGACCCACATCGACGCTTATCGCCTCCTGGGCGACCTCTATCTGGAGCAGGGCTTCAGCGGTGAAGCAGTGGGCTATCTTCTTGAGTATTCAAGTAAACTCATAGAGAAAGGCGATCTCGAAAGGGCCGCCGATTCACTGCGCAAGATCATCGAGTCGGCTCCAGGGCGGGTGAAGGTAAGGGAGGAGCTTGCCGAGGTCTACTTGCACCTGGATCTCAAGGACGAGGCCCGCAGCGAGCTATTCGCGGCAAGTGAGATTTACGAGGAGACGGGTGATAAGGAGCTGGCTGAGAGACTCAGGGCGCGCGCCGAGGAGTTGGGCGGCGGTCCGGCGGTGTCGGGAGGCGACGTGACGGTCGAGGGGCATGGAAGCGAACGGGTGGAGATCGTCCACAAGCGCATCGGGCTGGCCCATCATGTACCACTTAAGATCGACGAGGTCCTGAGCAGCTTCCAGGAAGAGGTCAAGAAAGCGATAGGTGAAGAAGATTATCAGTGTCATTATGACCTCGGAATCTCCTATATTGATTTAGGGTTATTCGATGAGGCCCTGGCTGAGTTCGGGGTGTCGCGCAAGAATCCCGACCTGGCCCTGAGGAGCATAGAGTTGGCCGGAAGGTGCTTCATGGAAAAGGGTGATGTCGAACTGGCCATAGAGGAACTCGATGCCGGACTGGACATGGAGGGGCACACCGAAGAGGAGTACCTGGGACTGAGGTACGGACTTGCGCTGGCCCTTGAGACCATGGGGCAGAAGGCCAGAGCCATCGAGCATTTCCAGGAGATTTGCCGGACGGACCCGGGCTTCCGGGACGCGAAAACCCGGATGGAGCAACTGAGCAGAGGTTAATGGACGACAAGAGCGGTCAGTTAGACCTTCACATACACACAACCTTCTCCGACGGCGATATGACACCCGAAGAGATGGTTGCCGATGCGCTGGAGGCCGGTCTCGCCGGCATCGCGATCACCGATCATGATGAAGTGGAGGGTGTACGCGCAGCCAAGGAAGCTGCTGGGGACAGTGGTTTCCTGGTGATCCCGGGTGTTGAGCTCAGCACTTCGGACGGCAAGAATGACATTCATGTCTTGGGTTATCTGGTTGATATAGATAGTCCGGAATTAAGGAAGTACCTCGATATTTTCCGCGATGCAAGACTCAAGCGAGGAATCCACATGGTGGAGCGCCTGCGGGAGATGGGCGTGGACATCAAGGTTGATTCGGTACTTGAAATCGCCGGAGGTGGCGCGGTCGGGCGCCCTCATATCGCCGCGGCCCTTCTCCAGAACGGCTGTGTCGAGTCTGCCGAAGAGGCCTTCCGCAAGTACATCGGTTTCAACTCACAGGCCTATGTTCCCAAGTACCAGCTCAAGCCGTCCGATGCCTTCAGGCTGATACGCGATGCCGGGGGGGTCGGGAGCATGTCCCATCCCGGTACCACGCGGAAGGACGAGTTGATAACCGATTTCATCGCCTGCGGGATGCGGGCCTTAGAGGTGTACCATCCCAAGCACAGCGCGAGCGAGACGGCCCGCTACAAGAGACTCGCTGAGAAGATGGGCCTGGTGGCGACCGGCGGGTCCGACAGCCACGGAAGACGCAATGCCAGACTCCATGTCGGTGCTTGCACTGTTCCGCTCTCTACCCTGGAGCTGCTCGAAGCGGCCCGCTCATACTGAGGACGCCCTTCCGGCCGTCCGATTGCACTCCCTATTCCGCTTGACAGTCGCAGCTTGAGCCCTTAACATCGATCGGTGGTTTCATCTCATATTCTAACTCAGAGGTAGCTGGATGAATATCCTGGTGTTCGATTGTGAAGCATACGGTATTGAGTACGTGCTGTGGCGTGCCGTCGACGACATGGTGCTCGCGCGCGGCGCGGTCACAGGAATCGGGACACGCTCCGCGATGCTCATGCACAGGCTGTGCGCCCAGGCCCCCCACCAGATTGTCGCCGAGAAAGCGAATTGCCGGGACGCAATCAAGTGGGTGATATCGACACTGACCGACCCCAAGATCGGTGCCCTGGGTGATGAGAGCGAGATCGGGGCGGTCGGATACAGGGTCACTCACGGCGCGAGCAAGTACAGGAAGCCTGTCCTGATCACGAGTGAGGTCATGGACGACATAGCCGACTTCGCAGAGTTCGCCCCGAAGCACAACCCTTACAATCTTGACGGGATCCGGGCAGCGCGTGCCCTTCTTCCGGACAGACCGCATGTGGCCGTTTTTGACACGTCCTATTACCAGACGCTCGAGCCCAAGGCCTTTCTATACGGGCTCCCCTACAAGTATTACTCACAGCACGGTGTCAGGAAGTACGGTTTTCACGGCCCTTCGCACAGATACGCGGCGGAACGGGCCTGCTTCCTCTCGGGGATACCGTTCTCAGAGGCCCGTGTGGTGAGCATGCACCTGGGCAGGGGCTCCAGCGTGACCGCCACCAGGGCAGGCAGATGCGTGGAGACCTCGATGGGTTTCTCACCTCTGGAAGGCCTCGTGATGGAAACCAGGTGCGGTGATATCGACCCGGAGGCCGTGATTCATATCATGGCCAAGGAGGAGCTGACGCTCAAGAACATGAGCGATGTGCTTCACAGGAGATCGGGCGTTCTCGGGCTCTCGGGAATGGGCAGTTTCGGTGAGGTGGTTGACAGGGCCAGGGCCGGAGACCAGAGGGCCGTGAACGCCCTGGCACTCTTCGTGCACAGCATCCGCAAGTATCTCGGCGCCTATATTCTCGAGCTGGGTGGGGCCGACATCATCGTATTCACCGCTTTCATGGCTGAGGGCTATCCAATCGTCAGACAGATGGTCTGCGAGGGCCTCGAGTTCGTGGGTGTGAAGCTGGATGAAGAGGTCAATGCCTCCCTGGAGTACGCGGAGGGAGAGATCAGCGCCAGCGACTCGAAGGTCAAGGTTTACACGATACCTCACAACGAAGAGCTGATAATAGCGCGGCGCGTCTACCAGCACCTGTCTTAGGACGGTGGCCCTATGCTAATCCGATTCAGCACCGCCGCGGTTCTGATCGCGGCCGCGATCGCTCTCGGATATCTTCTCGCCGCCGTGCCGAATGTCGAGGGCATGTCGGCCGTGACCTTCCTTGCCGGGTGCCTGCTCGGGGCAGGAGGGGGGGCATTGGTGGGAGCGGTTTCGATAGCCCTGTTCTCAGTTCTTAACCCTCTGGGCCCCGCGCTTCCTCAGGTTCTGGTGGCACAGATTGGGGGTATGTCGCTTATCGGAGCCTCGGGTCATCTCTGGAGGCGCCTGTCCGATATGGTGCCACGGCCCGAGGTCCTGGCGGCCGGCCTTGGAGCGCTGCTCACCCTCATCTATGGCGTGCTCGCCGATTACGGCTTCGCCGTTTCCATGGGAAGATGGAGGGACCCGTGGCCGGTGATTATTGCAGGGATCCCTTTGTCCACCCTGCATATCGTATCGAATGCCGTCATCTTCTTCAGTGTCAGCCTCTTTGCCCTGAGGAAGTACAAAGTCGGGGTGGATGGGAGGAGGGCATGATCCTGAGGACCAGCCTGGTGTCGCTGGTGTCGCTCATGGCTATTCTACTCGCGGCAGATGGCAAAGGGTTCTCTCAGGAAGCCGACAGCACCGCTGTGGCGCTGCCTGATTCCACTCCGATCTCCGGCGTGGCCGAGAGCACCGCTGTGGCGCTGCCGGACTCCGTCCGAATCTCGAGAGATGCCCCCATACGTTACTTTGATCCTCGGCCTGAGGCGCGACTCTCACCTTTCTCAGGCAAGTCGGTGAAGCGGGAACGCGAAGATTTCCTCTCCCTGTCCACGACCACTTCCGGTGAGGCGTTCGCTTTTGAACCGGGCATGGAACTCCTTGAGTACGGATCAGCCGGCCTTCCCAGGGCTTTCAGGGTGAGAGGCAGCCGGCCCGGGGATGTAGTGTATCTGATGGACGGCATTCCGGTCAGCGATGACCGGCTTGAGACCTTCGATCTCAATTGGTTGCCCTTGGCAGGGATGGCCGGGGCTGAGGTGGCGATGAACGGGCAGTCCGGGCTTTACGGATCCGGAGCTACCGGCGGTGCGATGAATCTCGCCTCGGCGAGCGCAATGCCCGAGGTCCCCTTGAGCGAGGTGGTGGCCTGGTGGGGTGGTTTCGACAGTCGTGCCATCCATTTCAGCTTCAACCGGCGGGTCACAAGTTCGCTGGGGGTGCTGCTCTCGCTGGAGAATCTGCACTCCGGCGGCTGGACCGAATCCAGTGAGGCAAACAGCAACAAGTTCTTCGGCAAACTGACGGGCTCTCTGGGCCGTGGAGTGACCTATGACGTGTTGGGGTACAGGTACGATGGCGGCATCGAACTCCCGGATTCCTGTCCGGACCTGTCGGGGACTCATCCTGCTGACCGGGATGACAAGCGCGATTTCGTCGGCGTCTCGGTCGCCGGGGGCACTGATCGCTCGGTGAGAATCGACTATTACCATATCGGTACGGAGCGGGATTACCGGTCGGGGGAGATGGCGGGATCGAGCCAGGGACGCCTGGATGGCCTCTCGGCGGTGACATCCTGGGCGACCGCGGATTCGCTGACGGCCTCCGTAGGGGCCGGGCTCAAGAGATATAGATTCACGCACCATGAAGATGGCAAGCTCTCGACGAACGACATCTATGTTTATGCGGCAGGTGAGAAGCCGCTGAATGACTGGCGCCTGAGAGGCAGTTTCCGTGTGGAACGGAACTCGCGCAGCGGGACGGAGCTTGCCGGCGACCTGGGCGCATCGTTCAATGCCTCTCCGTGGTGCGTCGTGTTCGGAAGGATCGACAGAAGCTTCGCTTACCCTGGCCTCAGGGACCGCTCTCCTGCGAGGGAGTTCAGCACCACAGACGACACCGAGCACTGGAACGGCCTGGAGTTCGGGGCCGATCTCGGGGGAGAGCCACTCAAGCTCTCGGCGGCCTTCTTCTGGAGGAACGTGGATAACAGCACCCTCACAGTGAGGGGTGACGCGTGTGAGATTGCGCCTGTCACAGATAAGGAGCTAAGTTACCTGGGTGCGGAAGCTCTCCTTGATTTCGCTTATCCCTCCTGGCTCAGGGGTTCGCTTGGCTATTCGGTCGAGCGTGGCCGTGATGGAGCCGGTCGGGAGGTAAGTTGTGTTTGCTCAGGGAGTTTCACGTGGGACTTAAGAGTTCTCAGGAAGTTTTCAAGCCACATTTCCGCTGGAATAGCGTTCGCCGGCCGGTATGTGCCGCCGGTTGAGGCCGGAAACCAGCCTGTCCCTTGTTCGGAGACCGGGTGCCTGAGAGA
>Ga0307423_1002479_pt1 | contig 10301 bp, 9 predicted proteins | sample SalMarWE160310MG_FD_202154 | JGI IMG/M metagenome (GOLD analysis project Ga0307423, IMG submission 202154) | Salt marsh sediment microbial communities from the Plum Island Ecosystem LTER, Massachusetts, United States - WE1603-10 | ecosystem: Environmental > Aquatic > Marine > Intertidal zone >... | reverse complement strand
GCAAGCTTCTTCGGCATCATCGACCTGATGGCCTTCCTGCCGAGCTACCTGGCCCTGCTCTTCCCCCACGCGGTGGCGTTTCAAGGCGTGCGCGTCCTTCGCTTGCTGCGGATCTTTCGAATCTTCAAACTGGGCGCCTATGTCGCGGAATACCGTGCCCTGGGGCAGGCGCTGCGTGCCAGTGCACGCAAGATCTCGATCTTTCTCTCCGTGGTGCTCATGACGGTGCTGCTGTTGGGGACCACCATGTACGTGGTGGAGGGTCCGACGAACGGCTACACCAGCATCCCGACGTCGGTTTATTGGGCGATCGTCACCATGACGACGGTCGGCTACGGCGATGTTACGCCTCACACGGACCTCGGAAAGCTCATCGCCTCGGTGATGATGCTCATCGGCTGGGGCATCATTGCCGTCCCGACCGGGATCGTCACCGCCGAGATGACTGCGCGGCGCTTCACCCGAAAGCCGACCACGCGCACCTGCCACGAGTGCCTGAGCGAGGGGCACGACCCGGACGCTGAATTCTGCAAAGATTGTGGGGCGAAGCTGCCGACATACACCCATGATTGAGGGGCACGGCGAAATGGGCACTGAAGGCCGGGCCCGCCGGCGCAGGGACATTGCGCGATCGGTGCTCAGGCAAGTCGGCCCAGCGCCAACCAATCCTCACGCGCTTTGGGATGGAGATGTTTGCGGAATGGAGATGTCGGGGTAGCTGAAAAATGGACGGACCATCCCTTGGCCCGCCAAGGGTGGATCATGAAGCCGGATCCTAAGCTTCCGAGTCGGCTATCGCTGACGAGCGCGCGCGTGCTCAGTTGATCGGAACATCGAAGGTCCGGTAGCAGTTGCACTCCGGAATAAAAACCTGGACGCGCTTGTAGACTGTGCCGGGAGTCGGGCTCGCCGGTTGCACCGGCGCGGGTGCCGGCTGCCCGACGACGGTGCGCGGCTGCGAGGCGATCACCGCACCGAGCACCGTTCCGGTTACGAGCGGAAGGACCCAACCATTCCCGGGGCCGGGATGAGGGGGCGCCGGATAAGCGGGAGGAGGTGGAGGGCCGAAGGGACCGCCGGGTCGAGGACCGGGACCGGCAACGGCGGAGGTTGCGACGGCGGTGAGGATGGTCGTTGCTGCAAGGGTCGTGATGCTGTGACGCATGGTCGATGGCTCCTATGATGGATGGTTGTGGCAAGGGTCGATGGGCGAAGCCCCTGTCCCCGCCGACGCGAGGACGCTGTTTCGAGTCATCAATGGGCGTCGCCTTTCACTCATAGCGAAGCGCCTCGATCGGATCCAACCGGGCGGCGCGGCGTGCCGGGAAGTAGCCGAAGATCACGCCGATCGCTGCCGAGAAGAGGAAGGAGAGCAGGTTGGTCTGCAGATCGAAGACATAGGGGACCTGCATCAGGCTCGCCAATCCCAGGGATGCGATGGTCGCCAACAGGATGCCGAGCAGGCCGCCCAGGGAGGACAGGACCACCGCCTCCACCAGGAATTGCATCTGCACCTCCCGCGCGAGGGCACCGATCGCCCTGCGGATACCGATCTCCCGCGTACGCTCGGTGACCGACAGCAGCATGATGTTCATGATGCCGATTCCACCCACCAGCAGGCTGACCGCCGCCACCACACCCAGGAGGGCGGTCATCACCTTGGTCGTCCCGGTCATTGCCTCGGCGATCTGACGGGTGTCGAGGACGGAAAAGTCGTCGTCCTCGTCGCGGTCGATCCTGCGGCGCTCGCGCATGAGCGACTGCAGGTCCTTCTTGACCTGGTCGGTGCTTGCGCTGTCGCCCACCGAAACCATCAGGGTGTTGACGTCCTGATTCCCCGTCAGGCGTCGCTGCAGGGTACGCAGGGGGATCACCACCACGTCGTCCTGATCCGTCCCCATGGCCGATTGGCCCTTGGACGCCAGCACACCGACGACCTCGCAGGCGAAGCCTTTTACCCGGATCGCACTGCCCAGGGCGGGCTGCGCACCGAACAACTCCTTGCGCACCGTCTCGCCGATGACGAACACGGCCTTCCCGGCAAGCTCCTCCTCCGCGGAGAAGATCCGGCCCGTTGCCAGACGCCAATTGCCGGCGCTGAAATAGGCGGCAGTGCTGCCGGTGACCACCGTGGACCAGTTGTTGGCCCCATAGACCACGGTCACCGACTTGTTCGCAACGGGCGCGACGAAGCGGGCGGCCCCGATCTCCGCCGCGATGGCCTCGGCATCTTTGGCCTTGAAGTTGGGTGCGCCCGCCGAGTCGCGGCCCGGACCCAGCATCTGGCCCGGTCGCAGCATGATCAGGTTGCTGCCGAGGCCGGCGATCTGGTCGGCTACCGACTTGGTGGCGCCATTGCCCAGGGTCACCATGGTGATGACGGCGCTGACGCCGATGACGATGCCAAGAATGGTCAGAAATGCGCGCAGGAGATTCTGCCGAATCGCGCGCAGGGCCAGCACTAGGCTGCTCCAGAACATCAGGGGGCCACTTCCTGGAGGAGATCGGAGACCACCTCTCCGTCGAGAAAGTTGATGACCCGTTTGGCGTACTCCGCCATGTCCTGCTCGTGGGTCACCATCGCGATGGTGATCCCCCGCTCGCGGTTCAGCCGTACCAACAGCTCCATGATCTCGTGGCTGCGTCGGGTATCGAGGTTGCCGGTGGGCTCGTCGGCCAACAACAGACTGGGGTTGGTAACGATGGCGCGGGCGATGGCGGCCCGTTGCTGCTGACCGCCGGAAAGCTCGGCCGGGGTGTGGTGCTCCCATGCCTCCAGCCCGACCGCGGCCAACGCAGCTCGCGCCTTGGCATGGCGGACGGCCCGCAGGTCGCCCCGGTACATCAAGGGCAGCTCCACGTTCTCCAGGGCAGAGGTGCGAGCCAGCAGATTGAACCCTTGAAAGACGAAGCCAAGGAAATGGCGGCGCAGGAGGTCCCGTTGATCGCCGGCAAGCTCCTCGACGGCCAGACCGAGGAACCTTTAGCTGCCCGAGGTGGGCCGGTCCAAGCAGGCGAGAATGTTCAGGGCGGTGGACTTGCCGGATCCGCTCGGACCCATGATTGCCACGAGCTCGCCCACGTCGATTCGCAGGCTCACCCTGCGCAGGGCATGGAATGCCGCCCTGCCCTCGCCGTAGACCTTGGTCAGGTCTCGCAGCTCGATCAGGGGGGCGCGAGCCGGCTCCACGTCGGACAAGAGCCTCGTCATGGCGTGGCGGTCGTGCCAGCGGCGGTGATGACAGGCAGATCGGGCTCCAGCCCCTCGCCACGCACCTCGGTCAGGCGCCCGTCGCTCAGGCCCACGCTTACCGGGAGGGGAGCCGCCTCGCCGTTTCGCAATATCCAGAGCCGACGCTGCCCATCGCCCGGCGCCGATTGGTCAGCGGGGCGACGCCGCGCCATGCGTGGAGGCCGGGGCAGCAGGCTGGCAAGAAAGCCTGGGCCGGCCGGAGGGGCGGCGTCCGGCTTCGGTGGCGTGAAGCGCAGGGCCGCGTTGGGAACGAGCAGCACGTCTTCCAGCTCGGCAGTCACGATCTCCGCCGTCGCGGTCATGCCGGGACGCAAGCTCAAATCCTGGTTGTCCACGTTCAAGATGGTCTTGTAGGTCACCACGTTGTCCGCGGTCTCGGAGCCGAAACGCACCAGCTTGATCCGGGCCGGAAAGCGCCGATTCGGGTAGGCATCCACGGTGAAGGTCGCCGACTGCCCGGCACGCACCTGACCCACATCGGCCTCGTCCACGTCAACCTGGAGCTCCATCTGGGCGAGGCTCTCGGCCAGGGTGAACAGGACCGGCGCCTCCAGCGAGGCGGCGACGGTCTGGCCCGGCTCGATGGAGCGCGCCAGCACCACGCCGTCGATCGGGGAATAGATTGACGCCTTGGCGAGGTCGGTCTCGTTGGAGCGCAGCGTCGCACGAGCCTCGTCGACTGCCGCCCGGGTATCCGCCTCGTCAGCCTCGGCCCGCGCCAGCTCGGCCTCGGCGGTCTCCAGCTCGGTCGGGGCGGGAACCTTGCCGCCGCTCAGCCTGGCCACTTCCCGCAGTCGGGAAAGGCTGGCCCGCGCCTCCTTGACCGTTGCTTTGGCTTGCAGAACCTTGGCCTCGGCCGACGCCAGACTGGCCTTGGCCTTCGCCACCTGATTCTCCAGCTTGGTGACGTCCAGGCGGGCGAGCACCTGCCCCTTTGCGACCCGGTCGTTATAGTCCACGAATACGGTCGCAACGGTGCCGGACTGCTCGATGCCGACATCCACTTGGTTGATGGGCTCCAGCGTTCCAGTGGCTGACACGGCGACGCGCAGGCTCCCGCGCGTCACCGGCTCGGTTTGAAACGTCGGCCTGCCACCCGGCTCGGGGCCGGAGCGGAACGAGAGCCATGCACCCAGGACCAGCGCCGGCGCGAGCGCCGCTAGCAGCCAGCGGAGGCCCTTGCGAAGACCGCCGGCTCGCGGTGCCGCTGCGACAACCTTTGCGAGCTTCGCCTCGGTATCGGAGGAATCCGTGCCCATCGGTTTGTTCTTCACGTAGCGTCTCGCGCTTTTGACGCGTTGGTTGGAGGTGTCTTGGCCCTGGCCTTGGCGGACACATTGCCGGAGGTCGGAGACCATCCCCCACCCAGGGCCTTGTAAAGACGGATCAGGGCAGTTATTCCGTCGGCCTTGCTGGTGGTCAGGTCGTCCTCGAGGGTCAGCAGGGTGCGCTCCGAGTCCAGGACCGTCTGGAAATCCACGAGACCGGCGTTATAGCGATATCTGGCCAGCTGGGCAGCAGAGCGCGCGGCGCTCACGGCCTTCCTCAGGGTCTGCCGCCGGGTGCGGTTGTTGGCCAAGGCAGCCAGCGCGTTCTCCACCTCCTCCAGCGCATTGAGGACAACAGCCTCGTAGTTGACCAAGGCCTGCTCCTGCTGGGCGTTCTGAATCTCGACCTGATCGCGAACGCGACCGGCATTGAAGATCGGCGCGGCGACCGAGCCGAGCACCCCATGGGTGAGGGCATTGCCGCCGGCAAGCGCGCTCAGGGTCAAGGCTTCCAGACCGATCGATCCGCCGAGCTCGAAGCTCGGGTACGCCTGTGCCTGGGCCTCACCGATGCGGGCGGTGGCCGCCGCCAGCTCCCGCTCGGCAACGCGCACGTCGGGCCGCTGACGGAGGGTATCCGCCGGTATGGACATGGCGATTCGCTCGGGAAGCTCCGGGATGGCGTCGGGATGGGATGTCCGCGCCTTCAGGGTCCCCGGCTGCCGCCCGAGGAGAACCTCCAGACGGTGCTCGGACTCGCTCGCAGCGGTTTCCAGCTCCGGGATCTGGGCACGGGTCTGCTCCAGATTGGCCCGGGCCTGCTCCACGTCCAGCACGCTGGTCAGCCCGGCCTGGGCACGCCAACGGGTGAGATCCAGGGTTTCGGATTGAGTGTCGACGTTGAACCGGGCGATGGCCAACCGGGCCTGGTAGGCGCGCAGCTCCACATAGTTGATCGCTACCTCGGCGGCCAGGGAGACCTGGACATCGTGCAGGCCCGCCTCGCTCGCCTCCAGGTCTGCCTGAGCCGCCTCCTTTGCACGCCGTAAGCCGCCGAAGACGTCCGGCTCCCAACCGGCGTCGATGCCTGCACTGAAGAGCTCGAGGACCGCGCCATTGCCGGAGTCGCCGCTCGCCTTCGTCTGGTTGCCCGATGCGGAGGCCGTCACCGTCGGGAAAAGCTCCGCACCGGCGAGTGCGCGCTGGGCCCGTGCCTCGCGTAGCTTCGCCAGAGCGGTGCGTACATCCAGACTGGTCTTCATGGCTTGCTCCACAAAATCGGTAAGGACCCGATCGTTAAATCCTCGCCACCAGGTCGCCACGTCCGACGGCGTCTTCTCAGTGACGGCAACCTTGGCGGCCACAGCTCCCTGCCAGGACTTCGGAGCCGACGGCTCGGGTGCGCTGTAATTCGGTCCCACCGCCGCGCAGCCCGCCACCAGAGCGAGGGCAGCCGCGCCGACCCATGGCCGGATCCGGTGCGCGAGCTGGTGGAAAAGCATGAAGATGAGGCTCTCGTCGGGATCGAAACGGCGTCACGGGGGACAACCCCAGGCTCGTCGTCAATCTAGCCGTGGCGTGCGTAAAGGTGGGTTAGGCGTTCGTAAAGACAGGTAAAGATGGGTAAGAACGCGTCAACCTGCTTGGCTTTCGAGCCGGGAAGAGGATGATGGTCGGAACGGCGTGCAGGTGCGGTGGGCAGTGGTGACGATGCAGGTCTTGTTGGTCGACGACGACCCTGAATTGGGCGAGATGCTGGTCGAATATCTCGAGCGGGAGGGCTTCGGCGCGACGGCTGTTCAGGACGGTGAGGCCGGTGTGCACCACGCCCTCTCGGGTGACTACAACATCCTGGTGCTGGACGTGATGATGCCGAGTCTGAACGGGATCGAGGTCCTGCGCCGCATCCGCATGCGTGACAGCCGCCTCCCGGTGCTGATGCTGACGGCTCGGGGCGACGACCTGGACCGCATCCTCGGCCTCGAGCTCGGCGCCGACGACTATGTGCCCAAACCGTGCACGCCGCGCGAGCTGGTCGCGCGCATCCGGGCCATTCTGCGGCGTACCGAGTCGCAGGGAACGGCCACCCCGCCGACCGGCCCCTTGACGGCAGGTGCCCTGACCCTGTGGCCGGAGAAGCGCAGCGCCACCTGGCACGGCGGACCCCTGGAGCTCACCAGCACCGAGCGCAATCTGCTCGAGGTGCTGGTCCGCCACGCTGGGCGGGTGGTGAGCAAGCAGGAGCTCTCGGAGCAGGCCCTGGGCCGCCCCCTGGCCCGTTACGACCGGGGCATCGACGTGCACCTGAGCAGCATCCGGCGCAAGCTGGGGCTGGACGACGACGGCCGCTCGCCGATTCAGACCGTGCGCGGGGTCGGCTATCAGTACCTCAAGGGCTAACGATCATGGGGCGAGGCGAGCCACCCCCGACGATGAAAGGTCGCCTCGCCCCTGATCGTTCCCTCTCCCCGACCCTCTCCCATAAAGGGAGAGGGCGAGTCAGAGCGCCTTCGGCGCGTACTTTCATAGTAAGTGGCATGGGCCGGCTGTTCTGGAAGTTCTTTCTCGCCTTCTGGCTCGCACTGCTCACCGCCGGCGTGGGTGTTGGCACGACCGTCAGGCTCCGCCAAAGGGCACTCGATGCCGGCAGCGGGGAATTGGAGGGCGGACCAAGGAGCACCTTTCTCGTTCAGGCGACCGCCAGCGTGCTGCAGCACGGCGGCAGCGAGTCCCTGCGTGACCTGCTCGAGCAATGGCAACGCCAGCCCCATGGGGCGCATGTCTATGTCGTCGGCGATACCGGGCAGGAGATGCTGGGCAGGACGGTCAGCCCCCAGGCCTTGGCGCAGGCCCGACGTTTGGCAGAGGAACAGCGCGAGCCGCGTATCGCGCAACTGGTCTCGGTCGGCGGACGCCGGTATCTGTTCTTCGTGCCGTCCGATGGCCCGGGGGCACCGCATGGTCCACCGCCGTCACCGTTGGTGCCCATCCTGGCAGGGCTGTTGGCCAGCCTCGCTTTCAGTGCCCTGCTGGCCTGGTACCTTTCCACACCCGTCCGCCACCTACGCGCCGCCTTCGATGCGCTAGCGGGGGGTCGGCTCGACATCCGGGTCGGTCAGCGGATGGGTCGACGCCGGGACGAGGTCACGGATCTGGGACGTGATTTCGATCGCATGGCGGAGCAACTGCAGGTCCTGGTCGGCTCCCAACAGCGGCTGCTGCACGACGTCTCCCATGAGCTGCGCTCCCCGCTGGCTCGCCTGCAAGCCGCCATCGGCCTGGCGAGACAGCAGCCGGAGAAGCTGGACGGCTCACTGGACCGGATCGAGCAGGAGGCGGTCCGGCTCGATCGGCTGGTCGGGGAGCTGCTGACGCTTTCGAGGCTCGAAGTCGGGGTGGATGGGGAGACGGACGAGGCGATCGACTTGGCGTACTTGGTGCGCGAGGTCGCCGAGGATGCCCGGTTCGAGGCGGAAGCAACCGGACGCCGGGTCCTACTCTCCGGCACCCGCAAAGCAGTCGTCACCGGTCGCGCCGAGGTGCTGCACCGCGCCCTCGAGAATGTCAGTCGCAATGCCGTCAAGTTTACCCAGGAGGGAACGACGGTCGAGATCGCGCTCACCCGGCTCTCCAAACCCGAGCGAATCCTGGTCACCGTCTCGGACCGAGGACAGGGTGTCCCCGACGGGGAGCTGGAGACGATCTTCGAGCCCTTTGTCCGAAGTGCGACACACAGGCAGACCGCGGGCTTCGGTCTGGGGCTGGCCATCGCCCGCCGGGCGATCGAGACGCACCATGGAAGCATCCGTGCCCTGAACCGTCCGGAAGGTGGACTCAGGATCGAAATCACCCTGCCGGTAAGCTCGGGAAGAAGTAGTGCGATCGATTCCCGCCGAGCCTAGGCAAGACATAGATGATTATCTATGTCTTACCTGTGAGTTTGTGACTTGTTCTATGAGCATGTGCCTTTAAGATGACTGGGGAATACGCTGGCCTTGGTCTATAAGGCTGCCCCCATCGGGCACTGCGCTTTTCGGTGCCGGTTGTCCGGGCCCGCCCCGGAGGAGAGAAAATGCCGCTGGCTCACATGAACGACATGCTCCATCACGCCCACCGCAACCGCTATGCAATCGGGGCGTTCGATCTCGTAAGCCTGGATTTTCTGGAAGGAATTCTGCGCGCCTGTGAAGGTACTGGCGCACCGGTAATCCTGTCGTTGGCCGAGTCGCATTTCGAGCATTTCGACTTCGATCTGCTGATGGCCGCCACCGTGCGTGCGGCACAGCGTGCAGAGGTTCCGGTCGCCATTCACCTGGATCACGGAGCATCCTTCGAGTCAGCGGTGCGGGCCATCAACCACGGCTGCAACGGGGTGATGGTGGATGCCTCGAGCACGGCCTTCGCTGGCAATGTGGCGCTCACCCGCCGCGTCACCGAGATGGCCCACGGCTGTGGGGTCACGGTGGAGGGCGAGCTCGGCTACGTCGCCGGAGTGGAGGGCGACGATGCCGAGAAACACCCGGGAGAGGTCATCTACACCTCGGTCGAGGAAGCGAGCACCTATGTCGAGCAGACCGGGGTGGATTGTCTGGCGGTGTCCATCGGCACGGTCCACGGGCGCTTGCGGGGCCGGCCCGAGCTCGACTTCGACCGGCTCGCCCGGATCGACGAAGCGCTGCGCATTCCCCTCGTGATCCACGGGGGCACAGGTTTGAGCGACGAGCAATACCGCCGGCTGATCGAAAAGGGCGTCGCGAAGATCAATTACTTCACGGCACTCTCCGATGCCGCGGCAGCGGCGATTCGAGCCGCCGCGGTATGCGATCCCAAGGCGGGGCATACCGGCCTGCTCGCGGACGCTCGCGGCGCCATCCAGGTCGAGGTCGAGCGCATGAACCATCTGTTCGGCTCCGCCGGACGGGCCGACGAGGTGCTTGAGAGCGCCCGCCCCTGGAGCTCGGTCGCGCATCTCATCCTGTACGAGACGAGCGGCATGGACGAGGCCGGAGTGGACGCCATGATGGCGCGGGGACGGGAGGTACTTTCCGGGATACCGGGCGTGCGGCGCGTTGCTACCGGGCACGCCGTCAAGACGGACGCACAGTACTCCTGCTGCTGGGTCATCGAGTTTGCGAGCGAGAAGATCATCGACAGCTATCGCGAGCATCCCGATCACGTGGCCTTCGCAGACGAGCTCTTCCGTCCCGTCGCCCGGGAGCGCCTGAGCATCGACTACAGGCTCACGGACTCGATCACTGATCTCCGCTCCTGACACATCGTTTGTCTTCGGATCGCCACCGAGTGTCGAATTCCAGCGAACAAAATCCGATAATGAGCCGGGTCTGATTTATCTTCCGGCCGAGCCTCCTTTCGGCGGGCCCGGGGGCAGACTCTACGCTCACATCTCGATACTCGAAGTCACAAGGTAGCTGTCATGAGCGATGCACTCAACTATTTGGTCAAGGCCCGTCCCGAGGCCATGACCTCCTATTTCACCTTCCTGAAGAAGGCGGGTGACCACCTCGATACCCGAACCCGTGACCTGATCTCGGTGATCACCAAGGTTGCGGTGCAGACGGAGGCCGGGTTCAAGCAGTACCTGACCCGCGCGTTGCGCAACGGGGCTACGCCGAACGAGGTCATCGACGCCCTTCTCATGGCCTTCCCCGTGTTGGGCCTGGCCAAGATCGTTTGGGCTACGGATATTCTTCTGGAGATGGATATCCCGGAGTTCCGTCCGGAGAACCTGGATGCCAGCCCGCAATGGCACGATGTCGTAG
>Ga0307423_1002478_pt1 | contig 10301 bp, 8 predicted proteins | sample SalMarWE160310MG_FD_202154 | JGI IMG/M metagenome (GOLD analysis project Ga0307423, IMG submission 202154) | Salt marsh sediment microbial communities from the Plum Island Ecosystem LTER, Massachusetts, United States - WE1603-10 | ecosystem: Environmental > Aquatic > Marine > Intertidal zone >... | reverse complement strand
AAAAAGGCATCCCCGGCGCCTCGTCGTGGAAGCTGAAAAGATCGAGCGCAATGCCGAGTTTGCGGTGGTTTCTTTTTTTGGCTTCTTCGAGAAAATGTAAATATTCATCCAGTTCTTTCTTGGAAAAAAACGCCGTACCGTATATTCTCTGGAGCTGTTCCTTGGTCTGATCGGCCCGCCAGTATGCGCCGGAGACTTTCATCAACTTGACGGCCTTTATAAATCCGGTATGGGGAATGTGCGGGCCCCGGCACAGATCCGTAAAATCGCCGTGTTTGTACAATGAAATCGTACCTTCTTCCAGTTCCGAAATCATCTCGAGTTTGTACGGTTCGTCTTTGTAAAGCGCCATCGCCTCTGATTTTGAGACCACACGCCGTTCAAAGGGGATTTTGGCTTTGATGGCCTTTTTCATTTCAGATTCGATTTTATCAAAGTCTTCTTCTGAAACCGGTTCCATGTCGATATCGTAATAAAACCCGTCTTCTACCGAAGGTCCGATGGTCAGTTTGGCGTCTTTGTAAAGATGTAAAACAGCCTGTGCCATCACGTGGGCGGCACTGTGGCGGAGGATGTGCAAGGCCTCCGGATCTTTGGTGGTGATCAGTCTGACTTCGGCATCTTCCGCGATCATTGTGTTCAAGTCGACAGGCTTTGAATTCAGCGCCATGGCCACGCAGTTTCTCGCAAAACCCTCTGAAATGCTTTTGGCCACATCCAAACCCGTGAGGCCGTCTTCAAAACGCTTTATATTACCATCAGGAAATGTTATGTTCACCATTGTAATATCACCTAAATCGTTGGTTATAATATTTTGCAAAAACATCTGAATTTTGCATGGAAATTAATGAAACCTGAGTTGAGCGATTGTCGAGGTTGCCGCAGATACAAGAAAGATGCCGTTCCGCGATAGTCAACTATGCGGGATGGCATCTGACGCAGTAGATGCGGTAAGATCGGCGATCCCGAAGGGTTTCAAATTTTAAAATTATAAATCAATATAATTCATTTCAAAACAAAAATATCTTATCCTCATTTTAAAATTTGAAACGCTCAGTTTAGGTGAAAATATTTAGGTGAAATAGCTTCTCTGGTCAAGGAAAAATTGAATGGAAACGAATTACAGGATCATAGACACCCCGGCCGAACTCAAAAAAGCAGCCGGCCGATTTGAACGTGAAAAAGCCGTTGCCGTTGATCTTGAAGCTGACTCCATGTACCATTATAAGGAAAAGGTTTGCCTAGTTCAGATTGCAAAAGAAAAATCGTCTGTCATGGTGGATCCGTTGATGATAAAGGATCTGTCTCCGCTTAAGCCGCTTTTTTCAAATCCCGGCATCCGGAAGGTTTTCCACGGCGCAGATTATGATATTCGAAGTCTTTATCGGGATTTTAATATCAGTGTCAGCAATCTTTTTGATACGGAACTGGCCGCGAGGTTCCTAGGACTCGAAGAGAGCGGCCTTCAGGCTGTGTTGAAGAAGTTTTTTAATGTCGATATCGATAAAAAATACCAGAAAAAAGACTGGTCCAAAAGGCCGCTGCCAAAGGAGATGGCTGCGTATGCTTCAACAGATGTGATGTATCTTCTTCCCCTTGCCGAAATTTTGACCCGTCAGCTTGAAGAAATCGGACGGCTGGACTGGGTACGCGAAGAATGCGATGATTTGGCAAAGGTGAGGCCCGATTCGACGGAGTCAGGGCCGTTATTCTCAAAGTTCAAGGGCGCAGGACGGCTTAAATCAAGAAGTTTGGCCGTGCTTGAAGCCCTGCTGCAATTCAGAAACAAAGTGGCGGAAGAAAAAGATAAACCGCTTTTTAAAATTATCAGCAACGATTCGATAATGAAGATTGCAACGGCAAGACCCGTGTCTTTACGCCGTTTAAAACGCGTCAGTGCGCTGAGTAACAGACAGATATCGATGTATGGCAACGACGTTATCCAGGCGGTGGCCGACGCCTTGGAATTACCCGACGATGCACTTCCGGTTTACCTTTCCAGAAAGCCTCTGGCGCTGCCGAAAGGTGCGCCGAAACGGATCAAGGCCTTTAAAACCTGGCGGGCCGCAAAGGCGAGAACCCTTAAGATCCATCCGGGGATGCTTTGCAATAACGTGCTGATCACCGCCCTTGCCGTCAACAATCCCGTGGACGAGAACGCCCTCGACGCGATAGCGGGAATGAAACAGTGGCAGAAAAAGGTCTTCGGCAGGGAAATTCTGCGGGTATTGAAAAAGACTTCATAGAAGTGGTTTCAAAACCCCCTCTATGGCTCAATCTCTGTGTTGGACTGAGACGTCCAATCCTCGAAATATTCCCGATATTCCTGCGGTTGGCCGTTTCAGTCCGCCTTGACCTTGAGCCCGATTGAAGGTTTTGAAACCACTTCTAAGCAAAACCCTGTCGCCGTTAAAGGGGACCTTCGACAGTCTCGAACTCGCCGAGACGGCAACAAAGGAACTGGACCCCATACCGGCAGGACGAATCGGCGGGATCGCCATTTTTCCGCTGGATATGGCGCCTGTCGATCCGGACATCATCGTGATTTACGGAACACCGGTACAAATGGCCCGTCTGGCTGCCGGTTATGTTTATCACTATGGCAAGCTTATCGAATCCAAAACCACGGGATTCGGCATATCATGCCTTTCAGCCGTAAAGCCTTATTTCACCGGCAAACCCGCATTTGTTCATCCCGGGCGGGGGGAACGTATTCTGGCCGGGACAGATGAATCCGAGATGTTTTTCACTTTTCCGGCAAGCTATGGTGAATCGCTTTTGGACGGCTTGAAAAAAACCCACGCCAAAGGCACGCGGTATCCTGTACAAAGTTATATGATTTACCAACCGCCGGTCATCAAACCGGTGAAAGCGCTTGGGGAAAAATTAAGTGACGCATAAACAGCCGCATGATGCATGAAAATTAAGCCATCGGGTTCCAAAAGGAGATCAACAATGAGAGATGGAAAGTACTCGTATGTTAATCATGAATTCAGGATCATTGTCATGGTGGCCGAATCGATGTTGCCGCCGCTGATGATGATGCCTGTGCGGCCTTTAAGAATTACGGCCCGGCTCAATACCGCCGCCAGACCGAGTGCACCTGACGGTTCAACCACAAGCTTCATTCGATAAAAGAAAAATTTGACGGCTTCCATGATCGCTTCTTCGGACACGGTCTTCATTTCATCCACATACTCGAGTACCAGGGGGAAAGTGATCTTGCCCAGAGAGGAAGTGCGGGTTCCGTCGGCGATGGTTGGCGGGTTTTTTACGCGATGAAGTTGTTTGGTGTAAAAAGACTTTGTGGCATCATCGGCCAACTCCGGTTCAACGCCGATGACCCGGCAGTTCGGATCGATATTCTTGGAAGCGATGGCCGAGCCGCTCAACAGACCGCCGCCGCCGCAGGGAACCAGCAGGGTATCGAGACGTCCGATCTGGTCAAACATCTCCAGCGCGGCGGTCCCTTGACCGGCAATGACATCCAGATGATCAAAGGGCGGGATCATTGTAAAACCGTTTGTTGATTGAAGACGTTCCGCCACAGCCTCGCGACTGGTATTCTCGGGATCATACTCGACAATGGTTGCACCATAATCCATGGTGGCCGCGCGTTTGGTTTCAGGGGCATTGTTCGGCATGACGATGGTGGTTTGAACACCCAGCATCCGGCCCACCAGCGCCACGGCTTGGGCATGATTGCCTGAAGAATACGTAATGACGCCGCGGTCTTTTTCGGCTTCTGAAAGCCTGGAGATACTGTTGAATGCGCCCCGAAACTTGAATGCCCCGATTCTCTGGAGATTTTCACACTTGAAATAGATTTCGGCTCCGATCCATTGGTTTAAGGTTCGCGACGTCATGACCGGCGTCACATTGGCATGGCCGTTCAATCTTTCTTTGGCGGCCTGAATTTGTTCAAACATGGCCCCCCCCGATTTTGAAATTCTAAGGTTGATGGTCTCGTAAAAAGTCCAAAAAGTCTCGTTTTTGTCATTCCCGCGGAAGCGGGAATCCAGTTATTTCGGCTTGTTCTGGACTCTCGCTTTCGAGGGAGTGACGTAATTATTGACTTTTTACGAAGCCATCAAGGTTGAAAATTTTTGTCGATGTTGCCTGCCGACAACGGTTCTTCCATCCAACATCAGGACTGAGACGGCTTTACAGAACCAAAGTAAATGGCAAAGAGTACAATAAAAACGCCCGCCCAATTCGTCAGACTCGTCGGTCGTTGAAAAAACAATACATCCCAAACAAATGCAAGAGCAGGCTGAAGAAGCAAAATAAAACCGGACAAAGAAGCAAGGATTGCCGGTAATGCATTGGCAATGAGCATCCAACCGATGGTTTGGCTAAACAGTCCCAGGGCAATTAATGCAAAAAAACTTTGCAGATCCGGTATGTTAAAAGTGCCGCCGGCATGAAAAATTTCCAAGGCTATAAACACCGACGCACTAAGAGATACCATGGTCAAAACATAGAAAAAAGATAAGCCGACCTGGTCTGACTGAAGCTTCCGAAGTGACAATAAAAAGGCCGCATAAAACACGGCGGCGCCAAAGCCGAAATAAACCCCTATTTTATTCAGCCGGTCCAGATGCCTCCAATCGATGCCGACAATCATTAAAAGACCGATAACTGCGAGTGGAATTGAAATCAAAAACAGCAGGCGAACCTTTTCCCCAAAAAAGAGTATTCCGGTCATGGCGAGGATAAATACTTGGAAATTAGGCAGGATCGTTCCCAGACCGGGTCCTACATAAATCACGCTGTAATGATAGAACACAAGGTCAACGGCAAAAAACAAGCCGCAGGTCAAACTCAGCAGCAACTGTCGCCCGCCGTGCCAAACCATCTCACGACGGAATAAAGCGGCTGACAACAGGATGATACCGCCAAAAAAGACCCGGTAAAACGCGGAAACGGTTGGCGTTACATGACTGACTTTAACCCATACGCCGGAAAAACTGATCATGAAGGCGCCAATAACAAGACTGGCCAAAACATGATGCCATCTGGTGGCTTGGGAGGTATTTCTTATCATCATGAAAAAATTTTGAATGTATTTGTTATAAAACTCCGTGTCTCAATGAAAGCTTTGTAAACATTTGCGCAAGTCCGGCGCCTATCGTAAAGACGATGCCGGCACCGAGATTTTCGTCTGCTGTTTTGTCGAAAAAAACATGAAGACTCGATTCGAGGCCGTCTTCCGGCAGCCAGTAGCACACCATGATCGGAACCTTCGGCAGCGGATGCAGCACAACGGATATATCGGATTCGAATTGCTTTTCCACCTGCTTGCCGCTGAAAATATGGACCATGTCGTCAAAGAGTTCGGTATAGGTGTCGGCGACACGTTTCATGGGCTCTTCACATCTTTTCTGAAAAAGGGGATACCCGTCCATGCCGTCTTTCAACTCTCTGAAGGACACCCAGTTTCCCGATATCGGCAGTCCCTTGCCATAAAGCACATAGGTGAGAAACGGGAGGGCGATCCATGGGTTGACATGGATGTCCGTGTAAAAATTTCCTTTTGAATCAACGCTGAAATTTTTGCCCAGCACCTTCAGCGTCAATTTATTATCCGAAACCCGGCCGCCTGTTCTTTGGGCAGCCTCGTCGAGATCAAGTTGGGACATCCTGGCTTTCAACTGATTGATATATTCTTCCCGGTTTTCTTCAACGGTATTCTGCTGTTCGGATTCCCCGGAATACTGTTCAACGATTTTTCGATCCAGTTTCGGGCATTTTTCGATCTTGCTTTGACCTCTGAAGACTGCTCCGGCAAAAGCCAGGCATGTTTTTTGACCGCACTCCCGACAGTTCGATTTGTCGAGCAGTTTAAAAATTTCCATGGCGTTCTTCGGTTGCGGCATTTATCTTTCCCTTTTCATTGGCGCCCGCTGGAAAACCAGCGGGGGTTTCATAAAATCGTCCCACGATGTTGTTCGGCAAATTGGAATGTATTACCTTAATTGAGTGAAAATCGAGGATGCCCCAGATCCAAGGCGACCGAGGGTGAAGCTGTAGTCATCTACCGCGAATCCTCGGCAACGAAGGAGATGGGGTATCCTCGGTTTTCCCGAAGGGTAAACAAAACCGATATAAAATTGCAGAATTCATATCGAACTGTTGGTAGAGATATAAAAAATTGTTCAAATCGCGGGAAGATACATTTAAATTAATGCACTATAATCCCTATCGGTTTTGTTTACACTCATTTGAGGTACGAGCAAATTGCCCCAGAATGCCTGCCGAGCTTATAAATAAAATGTGAATAAGACAATGGCTATTTTATCTACTACAAATAAAAAAAAAGCATCTCTCATTTGAGGGGATATGATTTTTCATCGGGGACGGCATAATCGGCGAGCTTGTGGGCACGGAAAGTTTTAGAACAGGCGGTCTTTGACATTTTTGGAATCGGGCGGTGTTTAAATTTCTGTTTTGGCAATTGGAAAAGGCCTGACGCGAAGGCCCTTTCCAATTGATTTTTTGTTTAACGGCGCACGGACATAAGGTCTTGCCATCACATGCCCGGCCCCCATGTTTTATGAAGACTTAAGCTCCGGGAATTCATGATAAAAGTATTCTTGGGGCGCTTTTTCGTTCTTTTGCTTCTTTTCTTGTTCCGATTCTCTGAGTTCAATTCTCCGAATCTTTCCGCTCAGCGTCTTGGGGACTTCGGGTACGAATTCAATGATGCGTGGGATCTTGAACTTTGCAAGTACTTTAATGCAGTGTTGGAAAAGATCCAGGGCCAGTTGTCTTGAAGGCTCATAGCCGGGCTTTAGGATGACGAAGCCCTTGACAAGCTGCCATCTTTTGGGATCCGGACTGCCGACCACCGCAGCTTCCGCGACCGCCTCGTGTTCGACCAAAGCGCTTTCCACCTCGAATGGACCCACCCGATAATCCGAGGATTTAATAACATCATCCGCCCGTCCTACGAACCACCAATACCCCTTCTCGTCAAAGGAAGCCCGGTCACCGGTGTAATAATACCCTTTGCGAAATACTTCTTCCATCTTTTCAGGGTCGCCGATATATTGGTCGAAAAGCCCTACGGCGCGCCAGTGATTCAGTCGGACCGCGATATGCCCCACTTCATTGGGCTTCGTGACTTCCTGGTCTTTTTCGTCCATTATTTTGATATCGTACCCGAATGCGGGAAAACCAAAAGATCCCGCAGCAATTTTTCCCTTGAACCATGGTGGATTGCCGATCATTGCCGTTGATTCGGTTTGCCCGTAAAAGTCTCTGATTTCCGTGCCGGTGTACCGTTTCCATGTCTGGATGATTTCGGGATTGAGGGGTTCACCCGCGCTGATAGACTCTCTTAAGGCTTCGAATTTATATTTGGACAAATCCTGGAGCATAAAAGCCCGCCAAGCCGTCGGCGGCGCGCAAAACACGTTGACCTCATTTTCATCAACGGCTGAAAGATATTTATCCGCATCGAATTTCGAGGGATAAAAGAAGCCGGATGTGGTGGCGCCGACATTGAATGGCGCAAAAAAGGAACTCCAAGCCCACTTTGCCCATCCCGGCTGGCTCAAGTTGTGGTGGATGTCGCCGGGCCGGATGCCGGCGATATTCGAGGTGGAAAGATGTCCGACAGGATAAGAGACTGCCGTGTGGGCCACTCTTTTCGCAAGACCGGTCGTACCGGAAGTGAAGAAGCAAAGAATAATGTCGCTGGTTTTCGTCTTGGCGGCCTCCGCTTCAGGAGATTCATTGTCAATGACACTGTAACTGTTCCAACCGCTCACATCGCCAAGTACAATTTTCACCTTGGGTTTGGCTGACACATTTTGCAGGGCTTCGTCGATCATTCCGGCGGAATCTTCATCCGAAAGAATCGCATGGGGCGGATATGCTTTGAACCGATACTCCAATTCTCTTACCGTCATGGTTGTGGCGGTTGGCACGGAAACCAGGCCTCCCTTGATGGTCGCAATATTCGCCAACCATGTCTCCGGGACCGAGGGGACCATCATGTAGACGCCGTCGCCTTTCTCCACGTTATGCTTACGGAGGAAATTAAGGAATTTATTGGCATTTTCCGCCAGTTCTCTGTAGGTAAATTGTCGTTTCTCATCCGTCTCCAGGTGGATCCAGAAGAGTCCTGTCTGATCACCTCTTTGTTTGACGTGAATGCCTTCGAAAACTTCCTTTGCCCAGTTAAAATGATCGGGGAAATCAAGATGATTCAGCTTGTTGAAAAGTTCTCTGGATGCCGATTCCTTGGCCTCAGTGTCCGCCATGGCGTTCACCTTCATCATTTCTGAAAAAAAGTCTACAAGTTTCATAATTATTTTCCTTTCTTTGGTTGAAATAGAACTCAAGCATCGGGCTGATATCGAAATAATCCACGTCCGGTGAGATATTCGCCGGATTGTGAAGCGCAGGCGTGTCTGACAAATCGCGCCCGAATCACATCACGCCATGTTTTTTCAGTTCCTCGAGCCGGCTGCGGCCCATTCCCAGATATTTTTGATAGATGAACTCGTTGTCTGCACCGATGGGTCGGCAGATCCACTTCACACGGCCCGGTGTTTTCGTCATGGATTTGAACGAGGAATTTTGGATCAACAGTTCACCGTAATACGGGTCTTTCCATTTGATGAAGGTCTTCCTCTCCTGCCAGTGTTCCCTTTGTAAAACATCCCGGGGGTTTTCCAGACGTCCGGTAACCACCGTACCTTTCTTGTCTTCACGCTTGCTGTACTGGTACACCATATCCTGAATTTCATCCGCTGTGTATTTCTCGGTAAACGTTTCAATTTCATGTTGAATCTTAGGTTGATTTTCAGGCGTGAGGCGTTCTGCGATGGTTGGAAATTTTCCCTCCAGATCCGGACGGTTCATGATTTCACAAAGCGCCGCCCAGTTGGGATCGGTGAATCCGGAGATGAAGGTGTAGCCATCCTTACACTTGACGTAGGTGTAAGGAAAGACGGCATAATCGTAATTTCCGGCTCTCGGCATTTGTTGACCGGACATATGGAAGTACTGCATGGCATAGTTGGCGATGGACATGAGTCCTTCCGGGGGAGCGCAATCGATAAATTGACCTTTACCGGTTTTTCTCCGGTGGAACATCGCCGTGAGCAGGCCGAAGGCGGCCCAGGCACCGCCGGCATACCACCCCATCCAGTTGCCATGTTTCAACGGACGCTTATACTCGGACGCGATTTTCGGGTCGAGATCCGGTTCTCCGGTAATGGACATGATGACGCCCCTGGCTTGATCGACGATGTCATAGTCCGGTTGATTGGCGCTGCTTACGGCGTCTTTCCCGAATTGGCCGTAGCTATGGATTGCACAGTAGATCAAGCCCGGATTTTTTGCGCTGAGTTGCCGGTAACCGATTCCCAGCCCATCCAGGTAGCCCGGTTTGAACGTCTCGATAATTATCGCGGCCTTGGCCGAGAATCTGGAAAAAATCTCGCGGCCTTCTTCTCTGGTGAGGTCCAGGGTGACGTGAAATTTATTTCTGGCCTCGACCAGGTAGGCCAGGCCGGAATCCTTAATCATCATACCGTAAGGGGACATCTTCCTGGCCAAATCTCCGCAGGGGGGCTCAATGCGAATCACTTCGGCGCCCATCTCGGAGAGAATCGAGGAAGCAAAAAGACCGGCAAAGCTGCCGTGGCTGACGTCGAGCACCAAGGTGTCGTCAAGCGCTTCCTTTTTTTTGTAAGTGTCCGGGGGGTAAGTTTCCCGGTGCGCCCATCGGGCGAATTCCTGATTTATTGCCAAACCTACAATTTTTTCGTCTTCCATTGTATTCCTCCCGAAAGATCTATGACAAATTATCGCTAGGGCAGCTTCAGACCGCTTTTGCCGTCCCAATCCGGCGGTGGACACTGAGACGGGACATCCGGATTCCACTGGAAGATAACTTTTTCGAACTCCAGCTGTTTGATCTTCTCCAGGGACAGACCCAAAATTTTTTGAAAAACGTAACGGTTGTCGAATCCCACCGGACGGCTGCTCCATTTCACCCGGCTGGGTGTTTCGCTCATGCGTGGCGGATAGCATTCCTGCCTCATCGTGCCATAGACGGGGTCTTCGTATTCCTGGATGGCGCCTCTTTGCCGGCAGTGCTCGCTGTTATAAGCATCGGCGGCGGTCAAAACCCGGGAAGCGGCGAAACCGTTTCGGTTGCCATACGCTTCGATCTCTGCCACCTTTTTCGAGGCGGTCCACTGCGAGATTGCCTCGAGAATTTTGCGGGCATTTTCATCCTTCAGTCGTTCCAATGGATCGGCAAATTTCTCATAAAGGTCCAA
>Ga0307423_1002477_pt1 | contig 10303 bp, 13 predicted proteins | sample SalMarWE160310MG_FD_202154 | JGI IMG/M metagenome (GOLD analysis project Ga0307423, IMG submission 202154) | Salt marsh sediment microbial communities from the Plum Island Ecosystem LTER, Massachusetts, United States - WE1603-10 | ecosystem: Environmental > Aquatic > Marine > Intertidal zone >... | reverse complement strand
GCGAAGCCCCTAAGTTACGAGCTTAACAACGAACGATTTATTTTTTTAGTTCTACGGCTTTTTTCCACGGTGGAACAAGCTGTCTTTCTATGGGGAGCACCGGACAGGAAAAACGTCCCATATCTATCTCGGGCAACAGTTCCACAGAGACAGTAATAAACTCTAACGGCAGCCGACTTTTTACGGATAATGCTTTAACAAAATCATATCCGTTGTATATATCATCAACCGAAGTTTCATCGATCAGGTTTGCATTGCCGATGATTCCATTGATGGTCATTTTCGAAGCCCTTTCAATCTCACTACGCATTTTCAAGCAGCTTTCAATGGTATCAGTGAACGGCCGAAAGGGATTCACCACCTGCAACATATGAACATCTTTATTGCCAAAAGAATCGGCCAGTGCTGCAAGGACGGTTGCTCCCACATCGTTGCCTCCGGCGTCAATCAGTGTCAAACCCATCGGATGACGGATTAATCCTGAGACTGCAGGGCTCAAAATGGGTAGATCGGCCTGAAGATATTTTTCCTCGGGCACCACCACCTCGATCCCCATCTTCAAAAGCGGTTTTCTCGCTTCTCTGGTTCTGAAGTAAGGGTTAACCAGATCAAGATCCGCGATCTTTACATCAACGCCGGCACGCTTTTGATTCACGGCAAAGTTTATGGAAACTTCGGTTTTCCCGCTTCCGTAGTTTCCGACAATGATGACGATTCCTGTAACCTGTTCCACGCTTTGAACTCCAATGGCTAAAACTGAGCTTAAATTTGACAGGCCTTCAAAGTATAAACGTGTTTTGTATTTTTATTTTATATCAGTGTCAAGCTCTTTTCCGAAACATATGTTTGAATAAGTGAAATCTTTGAACCAAGCTTGTTTTTGGCAGCCGGTCCGCTGAAAGATCAACGGGATAGCTTTGCTTAAAGCCCGGCTCCATGAAACCGGAGATACCCGTCACTTTCTTTAGGCTGCAAAAAAATTAGGGAATAAATACGATTGACGGTTTGCTTTGCCTTTGTTAAAAGAAAAATTAAGAGATAAACGCAAAGACTTTTCAGACGCCGGGGTGGATGAATGAATAAAAAAAGCGATTGGGTTTTTATCGGATTATTGTCGCTATGCACTGCATTTTTTTCACCAATGCCATCGGCGGCAATACCGCCATCGACTGCGTGCGCACCCTGATCCGCCTGGCCGTTGCTGAAGTATCGATCGTCTACCGCCGCACCCGCAAAGAGATGCCGGCCAATGAAGTGGAAATCGTCGCGGCCGAACATGAAGGCATCAAATTCGTCTTTCTGGCTGCCCCAACGAAGGTCCTCGGCGATGAACAAGGCAACGTCATTGGCCTTGAAAACCTGCGGATGGAACTCGGGGAACCGGATGCCAGCGGCCGGCGCCGGCCGCAGAGCCGCGCGATCCATACATATGTATATGACTGGCGAGAGCCTCACGCCGCCGTTAAATACCCTGTTTAAGAAAAACATTCCGGAATTGATTTTCAAATCGGTCTCTGGAATTGCCCCCAAGAAGCGGACACCGATGCCCGAACTCCCCGTGGATAAGCGCACTAAATCGTTTGTGGAAGCTGACCTTGTGATTACGGAAGCTGATGCCGTCTACGAAGCGAACCGCCGCCTGAACTGCTGTATTTACTGTTACAACCCGGACAACACCTGAAGCAACAGCAGATTAAGGGCATCTATCCCAGGCACAAAGCGAAAGTTTTCGCTTTGCGCTTTTTTACAAAAATCATTGCCTGTTAAAAAAATCTTTAAAAAAAACTTGATGTGTTTTGACCGGCATCGTAAGATGCCGGTCAGGTTCACAGGTTCAGTCGCCTGCCGGCATCACCGCCCAGGATAGAATGTTGCCGGCCAAACCATTGTGAATACTGAGGGAAACCCCCATGCCGGATTTTGTTAAAGCTTTGACATCCCAGGCCGGTCGCCGAACTGGCAATCGTTTTAGACGCCGATGCCGCCTTTTGCCTGCTGCGCTCATTTTTTTATGCCTGCCGATGATGATTTGGGGAAGGACCGCCCGGGCCGCAGACAAACTCCCGCACATCACCGTAAACTGCGATGTCCACAAGGGCGCCTGCACCCAGGAAATCGGCGGAGTCGAAGCAACGCTGGACATCAGCCCAAAACCGGTGAAAGCCATGACAGATCTTCGATTTCGCTTGATGTTAAGCGGCAAACCACCTGCGGCCGAACCTTACATCGATCTTGGAATGCCGGGGATGAAAATGGGTCCCAACAAAGTTCGTCTTGAAAAGGTCGGCGAAGGAGTTTATGAGGGAACCGGAATTATCGTACGCTGTCCCAGCGGCAAAAGGACCTGGAAAGCAGCGGTAACCGTCCCGGGGCGGGGCACTGTGGAATTTATCTTCGATGTCGTTTATTAAACCTCTGGATCTGGTTTTCCTTTTCAGCGGCTTTAGCGTCGGCTTCGGGCATTGCATCGGGATGTGCGGTCCCATCGTCGTTTCCCTTTCTCTCAATCTGAAAACACGCAGCCTATGGATCCCCTATCTGTTGTACCATGCCGGCAGGATCACGACCTATGCGATCCTGGGCGGATTAATGGGGTTTTCAGGATCTTTCACGCACATCGCAGGAAGGATTGCAGGCCTTCAAAAAGGGATGATGATCTTTGCCGGCCTGCTCATTATCGTTATGGGGGTCGCAATGAACAGGTGGATTTCCATCGGGCCGATTTTCGGCAACGATTACAATCCCGACGGTGTGGTCAGCCGCAGCTTTCGTAAATTGGGTAAGGTTCAGTCAACGGCGGTCTATTTCCCCTTAGGGTTGTTGCTCGGCCTGCTGCCCTGCGGCCCGGTGTATACCGCGTTGGTTGCTGCCGCCCGCACCGGTATGGATGCCGGCAATTCTATTGAAGCGACTTTAGCGGGTATGGGCCTGATGGTCTCTTTCGGTGTAGGGACAATTCCCGCGCTGCTGCTGGTGGCCAGACTCGCCCACCTGAATTGGCTGAAACATAAAGCGGTGATTTATAAAATCGGTTCCATCTTGATGATCGCGGTGGGGATCTATTTTGTGATCAAAGCCGTTCGATATTGATTTTTTACAGCCGATCATCCGTATTATTTTTCATAAATTTGTGTTTCAGCAGCAGCGTATTCCCGGTGACGCTCAAGCTGCTCAAGAGCATGGCACACACAGCGATAATAGGCGTCAGCAACCCGCTCATGGCAATGGGGATGCTGATGATGTTGTACAAAAAAGAAACCGCGAGATTCTGATGAATCTTTTGGTTCACCGTTTTTGCCAGATCGAAAAATTCGAGGATCTGGCCGGGATTTCCCTGCATCAGTGTAATATCCGCCGCCTCTTTTCCCAGATGGCTTCCGGAAAAAACAGCCATGGCCAGATCCGCCTGAACAAGGGCCGGCGCATCATTGATTCCATCGCCCACCATGGCCACCTTTTTCCCGTTTTCCTGAAGGTTTTGGATAAAAACAGCCTTGTCCAAAGGCGTCCGGCTTCCATAGGCATCTCGTATGCCCAGCACGTCTCCGATGACCCGGGTGGTTTGATCCCCATCTCCGGAAACAAGTGCAATATCGTAACCCTTGTCCAGTAATGTTTCAACGGTGTTGACGGCCGTGTTTTTGAGCGTATCCCCAAATGTAAAAACCGCGCACAACCGGTTGCCATAACTCATGTAGACTTTAGATTGCAAGGCCCCGTCTTTTTCCCCGGCCTCCAAAACACGCAGGGGCGATGTCAGGTTTTTTTCAACAAAATCTTTGGATCCGATTCTGATTTCTTTTTCTTCAAGCTTTCCGGATACGCCGTTTTGATGATGACGGACAGATTCAACCGACGTCTCGGGCAACGCACCCCTTTGGGCATGTCTTAAGATTTCCGCTGCAATATAGTGGTCCGATTTTTTTTCCAGAGCCGCGGCCAGGGAAAAAATCTGATTCTTTGAAAAAGGCGCTTTGGCACATACGTCAAGTAATGTCCAGTCCCCTTGGGTCAGGGTTCCGGTTTTATCGAAGACAACGGCAGTTATTGTTTGAGCCTGTTCAAAAGCCGTGAAATCCCGAACCAGGATTCCTTTTTTTCCGGCAAGGGAAATTCCGGCGACCCGTGCCATGGGGATGGCAATACCCAGGGCACACGGACATGCGATCACCATGACCGTAACGGATCTGATGACGGCATTCTCCAATGTAAGCCCGGAAGCCAGGCAAACCAGACCGGATGCCGCCGAAAGAAAGAGAATCAGGGGCACAAATAATCGGAGGATTCGATCGGTTTTTCCCTCCAACGGAAGTTTCTTTCCCAAAGCGCGTTCCATAATTGAAATCATCTGACCCAGAGTCGATTCATCCCCTACGCCTTCGGCCTTGACCTTCAAGACCCCCTGAATCAACCGGGTCCCGCTTTTGATGCGATCCCCGGCTTTGATCTGGACCGGCAGGGCTTCACCGGTCAGTGAAGATTCATCCATTGACCCCGAGCCTTCCAGTACGCGGCCGTCCGCAGGAACAATTTCGCCTTCCTGAGTCATAAAAACATCATTTTTTCGGAGAAATTTTTCGGAAACATAGCGTCCGCCGGGAAATTCATGGCTGATGATTTTGACTTTGGCGGGCCGGAGCGAAAAAAAATTGCCAAGGTCTTCCTGAACGCTGTCTTTGGCTTTTCTTTCAATGGTCTTTCCGAGCAGGGTTAAGGTTATCAGCATGGCGGACGTGTCGAAATAAAGATGAATGCTTCCGATAAACAGGTTGAAGGTACTGTAAAAAAAAGCGCTGAACGCCCCTATCGTGATCAGAGTTTCCATGCCGAAAGCTGCGGATTTGAGACCGGCCCAGGCCTTTCGATAGATCTTGAAACCGCCGTAGAAAAGAACGGCGCCGGCCAGAATAAAAATGGGCGCGGAGATTTTATAAACGCTGTCCTTGGTCAGCTCGGTAAAAAAGCCGGAATAAAGGGCAAAGGAGAGCATCATGACATTGGCGGTGAGAAATGCGGAAACAGCGAAACGGATAAAGTCTTTTTTGGTTTCAACTGCTTCGGTATCTTCTTCGGGTATGGCGGCCCGGTATCCCAGCCGGCCGATGGTTTGAATGATCTCATCCGGGGACGTTTGAATCGGGTTGTATTGGCAACTGACCCGGTCGGTTGAAAAATTACAGGATGACTGCACAACGCCGGAATGTTTTTTGAGGGCGGCTTCGATCACCCAGGCACATGCCGGACACCACATATCACTGACTTTCAGATAAACGGTGAGTCTTTCGGCGGCATCCCGGCTTTCCCAATTGCTTGACGGTTTGGGATCCGGTTGAAGCGAAGAAAAAAGGGGCTTTGCAGTATCTTTGGAAAGACGCGCTTTGAGATCCGATTCCGACTCGGGAATAATTCCCATTTCCCGGCATTTTTTGAAAAGTTCCGTTTCTTTAAACTGCACGGGGTCCGGAGAATCAGCAGCCTCCGTCAGCATGATATAAACCTGGCGACAGCCCATGCAGCAGAAAGAAAACTCCCGGTTGCCTGACGTCCATTTCACCGTGCCGTGTCTTAAGGAAAGGCCGCAAAGATCGCAGGAAGCAGCAGAAGGATTCATGTCATTTGCGAAGCCCGAGCGATTTGACGTAGGCGATAATCCGCCACCGGTCCATTATTTCAATGGTGGTGGCCAGTGGCGGTTGCCGGCCATCGGGAACGCCGTAGCTGATCTCTTTAAAGAGGGTGCCCTGGGGAAGGGATTGAACTTTGTCGCTCTCAAGATCGCTGGGAAGGGGATTAAAACTCTGCCCCACCGTCCCGTTACCATCATGATATTTTCCGTGGCATTGAGCACAGTAGGTAAAATACAGGGCTTTTCCGGAGGCAGCAACCTCTGAGTCGTCACTTTTAAAAGGAGATATCAGATCTTCTGCTTTGGCATTTCGATATTCCGCCTCGCCGCCGCCCAAAGGAACCACGCCGGGCTCCATGATCAGCATGGGTTGTTCGTGGGGACGAACTGCCGGAGTTTCCCACATTCGCCCCACCCTCATATTTTCATCGTAAAGGGTGATCACCGTGTAAACGGCCGTGAGTACAACGGCAACGAACCCGACAAGGACGATTATTCGTTTCATCTATTCCCCCTTGGTGCCTTCTACATGCTGAGAATAGGGTTGGACCTGGTAAACCGCATAGGGTGACTCTCCGGGAACATCTTTTATGGGACGGTAATTCCAGGTTGGCGGACCGGGATTCCCCACAATAAAAAAGGAGAAAATGCCTTTGCCCAGTATCCATACCAAAAGCAGAATAATGATAACCCAGGTGGCGATGGTCGATTCTTTTCCTGTTGAATGCGTCATTTTATATTTTTACTCCCAGCAAACCGGTCACTAAAATATAAAAGAATACCCAGATGACGGACCCTGCAATGGTCAACGTCATGAACAGAGGAAATGGCGCGTCTCTGTCCTCGATGCCTTCAGGAAATCGGTAAATAATATTCTTTTTCCGCTCTTCAGCATCATCGCTTTTCAAATGGCTAAATGCCAGCGCCAACCCGAACATGACAATAAAGATCAGGGTGGGAAATAGATACAGCATAATATGCTGAAAGTTTAACAAGTTGAAAAGTCTCATGATGTTTCCTTTTAAATTTTTGCGTTCAAGAGCGAAAAAACGAGCACTGCCCCACTGGCTGCCAGTCCGGCAATGGCCAAAAACATAAGGGCATAGATCTCATACCGCTTAATGTTAGACACCTTTTCAACGGATGCTTTCCGTTCATCTTCCAGGGGCAAAAATCTGGCCCGTTGTTGCTCTTTAAACTGGCCGTTTTTAAGGGCCCAGAAAAAGACCACTAAACTGATGACAAAGCCTAATGCCATGTATGTGATGAAATAGGGAAAATACATTATTAAAATGTCAAATTAAAAAATTCAAAGTTCAAATCAAATTCAAATGCATAAATACTAAATAATGAAGTTCAAAGTGTAAAGTGAACTAAAGTGACTAAAGTTAAGGCATTCTGTCAATTTTATATGCTTCTGGCAATAGAGGTAAATATTGCCAACAATTCACCGGATTCATCATATTCACTTTTAACCTTTTCAAAATAAGCTGCGCCGAAGGTGCATTCAAAAAATTTAGCTCACTTTGGCACTTCAAACTTTAGGCACTTTTTTTATGGTTCATACGCCGCATCGATTCCCTTGGGTTCGGTATTGGCGTCGCTTTGATTGATGAAATTAATTGCAACAAAGTTACCCACGTCCCAGATCTTTTCAGACTCCAGTGCACGCTTGAAATAGGGCATGGCCGTACCGGTGATGCCGTTCATAATCTGGTAATACAAAATTCCACCGGAAATGCCTCTGCCTTTTAAAATGGTAAAATTCAATGGCGGCGGATACAGATACTGCTGCGCCGGTCCCATGCCGTCGCCGATGGGACTGTGACATCCCAGGCAAAAATCCTGAAAAATTTTATGTCCCCTGGCCAGTCCGGCCTCGGTGGTTGGATAAGGATTGGGAATGTTTCGCCAACCCTCGGGTACGTTTTTGTGCAGCCATTTCACATTGGCTTCCGGACCGCCTTCATACGCCTTAATCACTTCTTTTTTCCAGAACTGTTGTCTTTGGGTTCGTCGATCGGCATCATTGAGCCCGAGACTCTGGACATATGTCGTCAATTTATGAATATTGTCCGTTCCCAGAAAAGCAAACGCCGGCATGATGGAAAGAGGACCGGTGTTTCGGGGATTGGTAAAATGAGCCGTGTGCCAGTCGTCGGGATGTTCCCCGCCTTCCTGGGAAAGATCCGGACCGGTCCGTTCCGAGCCCAGCAAAATAGGTTTGTCCTGGATATAATCCCCTGCCTGGGCGATCCTTTCCGCACCCAAACCCCAGTCAATTGAACGGATGGATTGGCTGTGGCAGTAAACACATCCGTTGGCAATGTAGATACGCCTCCCCTCGGCTTCGTGAGAGGTCCGTTCCCGAAAAATGTCCGAGGGTGCCTGAATACGCGTGAAGTAAGGCACGACCACCATCACAAACACAATGACACCCAGAATCAAAAGACTGCCGATAACAACCACTTTTGGGGTCATTTTCATGAGATTTCTCCGGGGTTAAAAAATATCGATCTTAAAATGTTGTACAAACCTAATATCGCAGAACTGAAAATCATAACCCCCAGAGAGGCCCGGGTGATGTAGTAAATATGTATTTCCGGTAGAACCCGGTAAACGATTTCCCCGTTGAGCCAGGCATTGCCCTGGATCAAGCCCACGATGGTCAGTACCACGGTAAACCCGATAACACCGATGAGAATAAGCCAGTACTGAAAATCAGCCAGAAATCTGCTGTACAGGGGTTTGCCGGTGATTCGGGGAAGAATATAGTAGATCCCGCCAAGGGCGATCATCCCGGCGAACCCCAAAACACCGACATGGGCATGGGCGACGACCCAGTTGTTGAAATGCGTCACCCGCTGCACATCCGGCAGGGCCATCATGGAGCCCTGAATACTCACAAAGAAATACATAATGGTACCGGTGAAGACAAACTTTGCGCCGATATCTGCATGAATTTCCCCTAATTTTCCTTTTGCCGTGTACCAGATGTTAATCAAAAATGCCATAACCGGTATGACCATGGCCACGCTGTCCACGATGGAAATGACTTTGAGCCAGGTGGGAACCGGCGTCTGAAGAAGATGGTGGGTTCCGATGTGGGTATAAACCACCAGCAGAGACCAGAAACCGAACAGCGAGAGGGTGTGGCTGTAAAGGGGCGCCCGGCAGGCCTTGGGTATCACATAATAGGCCACGCCGGCGGACAGGGGCGTCAAAAGAAGACCAAAAACATTGTGACCGTAAAACCACAAAAGAATTGCATCCGGGATGCCCACCAGAGAACCTGTGTTGGGCCGCCAGATGACGTTTCCAAGGGCAAACGTGACAGTTGTCAGAACTACAGCAGCACACGCATACCAGATGGAAACATAGAGGATGGGTTCTTTCCGCCGGGAAACGGTCATGATCAGGTTGACAAACACTATTGAAAACGCCAAAACAACCATCATGTCGACAGGCCAGATCAATTCAGCATACTCTCGTCCCTGAGAATATCCTGAAGCCAGACTCACGACAGCGAGAACCAGGGTAACGTTCCATGCCAGGACGGTGATGACACCCAGTTTTTCACTGTAGAGCTCGGTCCTGAGCAACCTGGGTACATAATAGAATGCCGCGGACAACAGGCCCGGGGTAACGAATCCGAAAAGCACCAGGTTCACATGGATGGGTCTAATCCTCCCGAATACGAGCCAGCTGATGTTCTCGGTCAAATCGGGCGCGATGAGTTCCGTAGCGCCGAGAAGTCCCATGGATGTGGCAATAACAAACCAGAACGCCGAGGTCAGACAAAATCCTTTTGCGGTCATGTGAGTTCGTGTCAATGGTTGTGATTCGCCAATCAATTGCTTCTCCTTTAATTATGGCAAGCCAGCCAGCAGTCTATATTGGCCTTATTTTTTTTGTGACAATCCACACAGAACCCCATTTTGAATCTCTTTGCCGGAATCCGGTCCATGGTCTGAATCTGTCCATGGCATTGTTGACACTCAATGTTCTTTTTGATGTGCCGTACGTGTCTGAAAAAAACATGTTCCGGTATATAGAAGACTTTTTTCCACGGCGTCGGTGTATTCGTATTAAAATATTGATGTTCCTTTTTTATCCATGGGAAATTGGCAATGATGTAATTATGACAGTAGAGGCATTTTTCAACCGGCGGTATTCCCGGAAATATCGACCGACCGACATAGGGGTGGCAAAATTGACACTGAATCGCCTTGACACCCGCGTGAACACGATGACTGAAAGGGATGGGTTGTTCGGGTCTGATTCGGGTTGCCGGTGACGCATAAAAGAAATACAAAAAGCCGAGCACCAGAAAAATAAGGAGGCCGGTCCAGAACAGCGCCACCTTATTCTTTGCCAATACGGCTATCTCTTTGCCCAGGGCGGTTATAAACACCATGGGTCTGCCTTTGGTGCCGATAATCACTGCCAGGACCAGGATGGTTGTCAGTGTGAAGGTGGTGATAAGGATTTCCATCACGCAGCCTCCCCATCGACAACTCGGACAAGTTCGGGAAACATGTTCAGAAAAAATATGACGGCAAGGGACATCAGGCCGAAAAATCCCAAAAATATCAACCCGTCGGACAGCCCCAGGGGAAGTGCGGATACATGGGGATTTAAGACCGGTCCAATGAGCAGAAAATGCTCCAGGCAAAT
>Ga0307423_1002476_pt1 | contig 10311 bp, 9 predicted proteins | sample SalMarWE160310MG_FD_202154 | JGI IMG/M metagenome (GOLD analysis project Ga0307423, IMG submission 202154) | Salt marsh sediment microbial communities from the Plum Island Ecosystem LTER, Massachusetts, United States - WE1603-10 | ecosystem: Environmental > Aquatic > Marine > Intertidal zone >... | reverse complement strand
CACGCTCTAAAACTGCAGTTCTGATTTTTTCTATATCTTCAACTCGAGGATCATTCTTGAAAAGGTCAATCAATTCGTTGATTACATCTTCTTTTGTTTCCCCTTTAAGCTGAGGAATAACAAATTCTGTTTTTAATAATTCACTTACTTTCATTTACATTCAAATTGGATTTAACACATTTTAAAATAAAATCATTTAACGAGCAGTAATTTAATAATCGAATGATAGTTTTACAATTTTAATTTGAGGTGAAATCAAAACAATTAGTTCATCATAGCGGTTAATCTTATAAAAGCATTCTTTGCCAGCTCATAATCAGGATTGTGTTTCAGTGCTTCAGAATAATTATGAAGAGCAGAAAACCATTCGCCCTTTTTTTCATAAATTCTTCCAAGATTGTAATACGGGAAATGACGAGGTTCATATTCAGGTGCGTCAATCGCTTTTTCAAGCCAATATATTGCTTCATCATACCTATCAAGATTTATAAGGTAAGATCCTATATCGTTATATGGATTTCCATAATCAGGATTAAGATCAATTGCGGTTTTACATTCATCAATTGCTTCTTCAAACCTGCCATTAAGACTAAAAGCCCAGCCCAAAAAAGTGTGCGCTTTAGGTGTAGGATAATAGTCTATTGATTTTTGATAAGTCCTAATAGCTTCTTCTATATTTCCACTCATATGAAGCTGATATGCCTTATTAAAATACTCGGTGGCTAATAATATTTTTTCCTTATTGATCATTTTTAATTTTTTTTTCTAATATTCAAACAATTAGATGACACTAAATGTTTTATCGTTCCTGCTATTGTGATTAATATCAATAATAGTACCAATATTGTAAGGTTTTACTATCCTGTTCGTCTTAAAGATAAAGATAAATTAATTAAATGAAACTTTCTCGTTAAAATTTAAGTTTATACTATAAATCAAAAAGGAATAATATGAAAGACGGCTTTTCAAACCCCAGACCAGAAGAAGAATTGAGTGAAGATCATATACTAACCTCAATCGAAACTCCAATCAGATCAGATGCTTTTGAATTGGATGATGAAATAAAAATTGAGTTAATTGAAAAGAATTTCAGAGAAATAATGGAAATTATGGGTCTTGATTTATCTGATGATAGTTTAAAAGACACTCCACGTAGAGTTGCAAAGATGTATGTAAAAGAGACATTCAGTGGATTAAATCCAAAAAATAAACCATCTGTGACTCTTTTTGAAAACAAGTATAAATTCAATCAAATGCTGGTTGAAAAAGATATTTCAGTTTATTCTTATTGTGAGCATCATTTTGTTCCGATAATAGGAAAAGCGCATGTAGCATATTTTTCCGGTGGTAAAGTTGTTGGGCTCTCAAAAATTAACCGAACGGTACAATATTTTAGTAAAAGACCACAGGTTCAGGAAAGATTAACTGTTCAGATTGCAAATGAGATGAGAGAAATGCTTGGAACTGAAGATGTTGCAGTTGTTATTGAAGCGGATCACTTATGTGTTGCCTCACGCGGCGTGCAGGATGTATCCAGCTCCACAGTAACTTCAAGTTATCACGGAAAATTTTTAGACAGCAATGTTAGAGATGAATTTTTAAGATATGTTTACGATGGAAAGAAATAGATAAACGATTAATAACTAATCTTATAAAGCCCCGAAATTATTCGGGGCTTTCTTATTTTATTCAAACCTTTAATAACTTAGCATTTATTGCAACGATAATTGTACTTATTGACATCAATACTGCACCAAGTGCTGGGCTTAAAACAATCCCCCAAGAATATAAAACACCGGCAGCAAGCGGTATTGCAATGACATTATAACCTGTAGCCCAGATTAAATTCTGAATCATTTTACTGTAAGTTGCTTTGGAAAATTTTATTAATGAAACTACATCTTTTGGATTACTCCTCACAAGAATTATATCAGCAGTTTCAACTGCTACATCCGTTCCGGCTCCTATGGCAATTCCTACATTAGCTTGTGCGAGTGCGGGTGCATCATTCACTCCATCGCCAGTCATCGCTACAATCATTCCACGGCTCTGTACTTCTTTTACTTTCTCTACTTTGATATCAGGAAGCACTTCAGCGAAATAAGCATCAAGTCCTAGTTCATCGGCAACCCATTTTGCAACTTGTTTGTTATCACCGGAAAGCATCATAGTTTTTATTCCTAACTCTTTAAGTTGTTTTATTGCGACTTTGGATTCATCGCGGATAATATCGCCTAATGCGATTGTCCCGGTTAGCTTATTATCAACAAGGACAAAAACAACTGTTTTACCCTGAGTAGATAATTTTTCAATCTTATCTTTTTCTTGTAATTCAATTTTGTTCTCTTCAAGATAACCCGGACTAACAACCTTAACATCTTTGCTATTTACTTTTCCTTCTGCACCTTTACCAGGAATTGAATTGAAATCTTTCAACTGATATTTATCTTCGCCTGTCCCTTTAGGAGAAGAATTTACTATTCCCTTTGCAATCGGATGTTCGGATTCGGATTCAATAGTTGCTGCATATTTTAATATTTCTTTTTCACTATAGTTATTATTAAATGAAATTGTTTCAGTTACAGCGAATTCACCTTTGGTCAATGTTCCTGTCTTATCAAAAATAATTGCCTGAATATTCCTAGCCTGCTCAAAAGCATTTCTGTTTCTTATAAGTAAACCGCTCTTGGCAGATAATGCTGTTGATACTGCTACAACAAGAGGGATAGCAAGTCCAAGTGCGTGTGGACAAGTAATAACCATAACAGTTACAGTCCTGGATAATGCAAAGTTGAAACTTTGACCTGTAAACACAAGCCATACAAACATTGTTACTGCACCGGCAGTAATTGCAACGATAGTTAACCAGAAGGCAGCTCTGTTAGCAAAATTCTGAGTTTTGGATTTACTCTCCTGTGCTTGTTTAACCATCTTTACAACCTGTGAAAGAAAAGTCTCATCACCAATTTTCTCAACTTCAATTTTTATTGAGCCTTCACCATTGATTGAACCGCCGATAACACCATCACCCTCACCTTTGGAAATAGGTTTTGATTCACCTGTGATCATTGCTTCATTGATGGAAGTTTTACCTTCAAAGATTTTTCCGTCAGCAGGAATTTTTTCTCCGGGTTTAATTAATAATTTTGCTTTGTGTTTAAGTTCGGAAACCGGAACATCCGAAACATTTCCGCTATCATCAATTTTATGAGCTTCGTCAGGCATAAGTTTTGCAAGTTCTTCAAGAGCTTTTGAAGCACCCATTACTGATTTCATTTCTATCCAGTGGCCTAGAAGCATAATATCAATTAAAGTTGCCAGTTCCCAAAAAAATACTTCCCCTTTAACTCCGAACACAACAGTACTGCTATAGAAATAAGCAACCGAAATCGCGAGTGCTATTAAAGTCATCATTCCGGGTTGCTTCTTTTTCAATTCATCGACGAGTCCTTTTAAGAAAGGCCAGCCACCATAGAAAAATGTGAAAGATGAAAGTGCAAACAAAACATAGATATCACCATTGAAACGCAATGCTTCTTTGAATCCGAGAAATTGTCGGACCAGAGGTGAGAGAAGAAGAATTGGAATTGTGATCACAAGTGATATCCAGAACCTCTTTTTGAAATCCTCTATCATATGACCATGGTGTTCTGAATGGTTATGTCCCAAGTGATTATTCTTTTTATGATTCATCTTTTCGCTAGTACTATGATCATTATGTTTTGTATGATCATGCTTTGAATGTTCATTATGATCCAAAGTATGAGCGTTATGATTATGATGTTGATATTTGTTTTCCATGAAGAATCACATCTAAATAATTAGATTATATAAGGTCTTTTTTCATCTGCTCAAATTCTTCTTTTGAAATTTCACCTTTTGCATATCTCTTTTTCAGAATATCCATTGCAGTTTCCTGTTGTGGGGGTTGATAACTTTGTCTGTTTCTGTTGCTTTGATTAATAACTAGCCAGACTATCAAAACAATTACAAAAATCCAGAAAATCCATCCGAACCACATCCCTCCAAACATAAAATTGTGAAACATTTTCTCTTTCTCCTTTCATACTTCAAAATACTAATCTGTAATGGTTTTAGGGAATAAGGTATAGAGTATTTTCCCTATACCTATATAACCAAGAACATTAATGATAAGAACCCCTCTGAGCATTATTCATCATACTATTTCCCATCATCCCACTGTGCATTTTATTGTCCATCATACCCTGCATCATATTCATCATATATCCGTGGTTGTTCATATACTGCTGCATTTCATTATAGAACTGTTTATCAGAATTTGCTCTGTTAAACATATGATCCATCATATTCCATCGGGAATTTCTGTCTCCCATCATATAACTCATCATCCAATTATTTGCATTCTCATTATTCATCATCTTATTCATAAATTCCTGCATAATATTCTGATTCTTTATCATATAATCCATTATTTCGGATCTGGTTTGTTTATCAATCATCATTTTATCAATGTCTTTATTATGCCCATTGGTAAAAGGTGTAGCATAAATGAGAAACCCCATAAATAAAACAGCAATTAATCCTACCTTAAACATTTTCTTTCCCTTTCATTTGTTTTACATATGTTATTTACAATTTTAAATTAACTTGTTGCTACTTTAATTGTATTACAAACTTTTCAAAAAATTTTACATAATTTTCATCAAAACAAAATTTTAATTATTAATACTTTAGATGGACGTCCAAAATTTTTTCTTGTGAGATTCAACACAATTTTCTACTAATAAATAAAATTCTGACTCAAGATTGTCCGGTATCACTAATTTATTATCGCCTTTTGAAAAATGCTCCATTACTACTTATGATGTTCACTGTTGTACGAATTACTATTATCTTCAGTTTCATTTAAATCTAAATGATTTTCGCTTTCGGCTTCTTTTTCCATTTTATTATATCCTTCAGGGGTCATTTCAGGTAAGATTTTCATAAACGCTACCATCGTCCAAATTTTATCATCAGAATGAGTTTTTCCCCAAGCAGGCATTCCTGTCATCTTTATTCCATTTTTTGTAACCCAATAGATTGCTCTTGGATCCAATTCCTTAATCGAATTCACCAAGTATGGTGCTGGAGGATTTAGACCTTTAGATAATTCTGTCTCTTCTTTTCCAGGTGCACCGTGACAACCTACACACATTTCATTATAATGTTCAAAACCTTCTTTAATTATCAAAGAATCATTTAAATCAGGAACAGAAATATCTTTTGAGCGGGATTCAATTGAGTTATCTCTTGTAGTATTTAAAACCCATTCCATCATTCCATTTTCTTCATTCTTTGCACTTACGTTATACCAACCGCTGTAAATAAAAATCAGAAAAATTATTAACATAGCAATTAATGTCATAATTACACTTAATATAATTTTCATACAAACCTCATTTATAACTATTAATAATTAAGATGATTTAATTTCATTTCTGTTTTACTTACAACAATCTTTCCCTCTGATTATTTTTCTGAATTTTATATAGCCAATGACCACAATTATTCCAAGGAAAACCAAGCTTACAATTATTTCCATTACAACTCCGATAAATTCTTTTAGATAGCTTCAGCGCCATGCATTTTTGTCCTAATGCTTATAGAATCGGAAATATCCGAGACAAAAATCTTTCCGTCACCTTTTTCACCCGTATGAGCTTTATCTTCAACAATTTTGACAAACTTATCTAAATCTTTATCCTCGCAAACAAGTTCAATCTTGACAGTGGTACAGTACTTATCACAATATTCTATTGAAAGTCTCGATCTTTCAGGATCAGCCCATTTGCCCAATGTAGAAACATCAATAATAGTCATACCAGATACTCCAGCAATCTCTAATGCTGAAATAACTCTTTCAGCTATCGAGGGTCTTATGTATGCTTTAATCTCTTTCATTTTACAACCTCCTAAGAATAATTAAAAAGGGAACTTCATTCAGTAAGTTCCCTTTTTGACTTGTTATTTTTTCCCTATGAATTCAGTCCCGTCATTACTAAGATTCTTCGAGTATTTTTCAGGATCCTTTATGAATTTAGAATCACAACCATTGCAGCAGAAACCGTAAACTTTTCCATTATATTCAACTTTATTAGCTTCTGGATCAATTTTTTCACCTCTTACCGGGCAAACTGCATTCCAGGCGACCATTTTAACATCAACTTCCTTCGCTTTCATTTCTCCCATTTCCATTTTTTCTTTCATCATCGAATGATCCATCATTGAATGGTCTGTTTCTGTACTGTCCATCATCGAATGATTCATTTTAGAATGATCCATTTTTGAGTGATCCATGTTTTTCATTTTGCATGTTGTAGAATCGCTGCAACAATTTTCTTTTTTATCCTGTCCAAAATTGTTTACAGAATATATAAGTACCATTCCCAATATTACTGCGGTTAATAAATTGAACTTTTTCATTTGAGTACTCCTTTTTTAGTTTGTTGAATTTAGTTTTAGTTGTTTCTTTAGTTCTCTTTTCTTTATGGCAAAAAATATCGCCGGATAAACTGTCAGTTCCATTATTAAACTTGTAAGAATTCCACCCACCATGGGCGCGGCAATTCTTTTCATTACATCGGATCCGGTTCCTATACCAATTAAAATTGGTAGCAGTCCGAAGAACATTGTTAAGACTGTCATAATTTTCGGCCTTACCCTCTTAACTGCTCCATCAAATATTGCCAGCCTCAGATCTGCAACGCTGTTAAGCATACCGTTTTTTTTGAATTTTTCATAAGCAATGTCGAGGTAAAGAAGCATAACTACGCCAGTTTCTGCATCGATACCAAGCAGCGCAATTATTCCAACCCAAACCGCAACACTTAAGTGGAATCCGGCAAAATACAAATACCAGATTGCCCCGACCATGGAGAATGGCAGTGCAAGCAGTACAATTCCTGTTTTTATTACAGACTTTGTATTCATATAAAGAAGCAGGATTACAATTAATAAAGTAAGGGGAATTACAACTGCAAGATGTTTTGACGCACGTTCCATATACTCAAACTGTCCGCTCCATTTTAAAGAATATCCCGCGGGCAGTTTAACTTTTTCATTAATTATTTTTCGCGCATTTTCTACGTATGTACCGACATCGATATTATGAATATCAATGTATATCCAAGTGTTTGGGCGCGCATTCTCAGACTTTATCATTGGGGGACCTTTTTTAACTTCGACATCCGCTAGCTCTTCCAAAGGTACGTTTGAACCTCCGGGAATTGGAACAAGAACTCGTTTTAATGATTCAAGACTTTCCCTGTAATCTCTTTGATACCTGAGATTAACCGGGTATCTTTCCAATCCTTCAACAGTTTTAGTTATATTCATTCCACCAACCGCAGACATAAAAACATCTTGAACGTCTCCGACAGTCAACCCATATCTTGCTATTGCATCACGGTCAATATTAAAATCAACGTAATTTCCGCCGACAGATCTTTCAGCATAAGCTGACCGGGTTCCGGGAATTGTTTTTGCAATATCTTCTATTTGTTTTCCAATCTTATTCAATACATTCAGATCTGGTCCTGCAACTTTAATTCCCACGGGTGTTTTAATTCCTGTTGAAAGCATATCGATCCTGGTTTTAATCGGCATCGTCCATGCATTTGTTAAACCGGGAATCTGGATTGCAGAATTCATTTCCTCTATAAGCTTATCCGTTGTCATCCCATCGCGCCACTGATCATTTGGTTTTAATTGAATCGTAGTTTCAATCATCGAAAGTGGAGCCGGATCCGTTGGTGTATCGGCTCTTCCGATTTTTCCAAAAACAGATTCAACCTCAGGAAATGACTTAATGATCTTATCGGTTTGCTGTAAAATCTCTTTTGCTTTCGTGATTGAGATACCCGGCAATGTTGTAGGCATGTAAAGCAAATCGCCTTCATTTAACGGCGGCATAAATTCCGAACCTAATTTTGAATAAGGAATAAATGTAGCAAGAACAATTAAAGCAGCAGCGCCAATTACCCACCATCTTTTATTCATAACAAAATCAACAACGGGATGATAAATCCTTGCTAAAAATTTTGTTATAGGATTTTCATCCTCTTTTTTCATTTTACCGCGTACAAAATAGCCCAGTAGTATAGGAACGATGGTTATTGTTAAAATAGCGGCAGCAGCCATTGAATAAGTTTTTGTGAATGCAAGAGGTTTGAACATTCTTCCTTCCTGCTGTTCAAGTGTAAAAACTGGAAGAAAAGAAATTGTTATTACCAGCAGCGAATAAAATATAGAGGGTGCTACTTCTTTTGCTGATTCGAGAATTACCTGCCAGTGTTCTTTCCTTTTATCATTGGGCAAATCCTGGTTATGTGCCATGTGAGTTTGCGCATTTTCCACAAGAATTATGGACGCATCCACCATTGCGCCTATAGCGATAGCTATTCCTCCAAGCGACATAATATTCGCATTTATTCCCTGCAACTTCATAATTAGAAAAGCTGCAAGCACGGCAGTTGGAAGTGTAAAAATTGCTACAAGAGAACTTCTCACGTGTAACAGGAATAAAATTATTACCAACGCAACAATTATTGTTTCTTCGGTAAGTTTATCTTTTAAATTATCTATTGCCCTTATAATCAAATTGGATCTGTCGTATGCATCTTTTATTTGAACATCCGGGGGTAGAGATTTCTTTAACTCGGATAATCTTTCCTTTACTTTTTCTATTACTGATAAAGCATTTTCACCAAAGCGCATTATTATTATGCCACCTACAGCTTCTCCTTCACCATTCCATTCTGCTAGACCTCTGCGAAGTTCAGGACCGATATTAATATCAGCAACATCGCTTAAATAAATAGGTGAACCTGAACTGGGTGAAACGCCAATTGCAATTTTTTTAAGATCATCAATGCTTTTTATATAACCCAGCCCGCGAACCATATACTCAGCTTCTCCCATTTCCATTAATCTTCCGCCCACATCATTATTGCTTTGTTTTATAGCCATTTTAATTTTTTGAAGCGGAATTCCGTAGTAGGCAAGTTTTGTGGGATCTACATTTACCTGGTACTGTTTTACAAACCCGCCAACACTTGCAACTTCGGAAACACCGGGAATGGAAGAGAGTTCAAACTTCAGGAAATAATCCTGGATGGATCTTAATTCCTGCAGGTCTCTTTTGTCTGATTGCAAGGTGTATTCATAAACCCAACCAAGTCCTGTTGCATCAGGACCAAGCTGAGGACTAATTCCTTCTGGTAAAGCATTCCGCAAACCACTTAAGTATTCTAATACTCTGCTTCTTGCCCAATAAATATCAGTTCCATCTTCAAAGATTATATAAACCATTGAAAACCCGAACATCGAATAGCCACGGACATCTTTTGCGCCTGGAACAGATAACATTTTTGTTGTGAGTGGATAAGTAACCTGGTTCTCAACAATCTGTGGACCCTGCCCGGGGTATTCGGTGTATATAATTACCTGCACATCACTGAGATCTGGAATTGCATCGATTTTTGTGTTATATACAGCCCAGATTCCGCCGAGTATTAATGCAACAGTAAAAAGTATAACTATGAATTTATTATTGAGAGACCACTCGATCAGGTTAGCAATCAATCCTTCTTTATTTTGATCTGATGTTTTCATTTATTTTCTCCAAAAACTTTTATTCTTAGTCATTGCGAACTCCAATTTATCGGGGTGAAGCAATCTCCACAAGTTTATTAACAGATTGCTTCGTCTCCGCCGCAGGCGGATCCTCGCAATGACTGTTCTATTTTTTAAATTCATACCCATGCTTATTTAAATTAGCTTTAACTTCATCAATGGTATATTCTTTCAGGTTCATTTTACAAATAGGACATCTTCCAGCATCATCAGATATTACATTCCAATCCATTGGGCATTCCCAGAGTTTTCCGTCCTTATTTTTATCAATCGATTTCACATCTATTACACCTTCGTGAACGATGGAGGAAGAGTGATCTTGTCCTTCATCCATTTCCATTGGGGGTTTTTCTTCTTCCACCTTTTGCAACTCATTTTTAGTCTCACGTTTTTCTTCCTTCATATTTAACATCGAAGAACTATCTTGTCCGACAGACTGAAACTGATTAATAGCAGCTTTAAGATTACTTTCCGAATCAATGAGGAATTGAGCTGAAGTAACAATTGTGTTTCCTTCTGTTAAACCGCTAAGCACCTGGTAATATCCATCAGCATAACTACCAAGTTGAACTTCTTGCGGTTTGAACTTGCCATCGCCAAGAGAAATTATAACAATGTCTTTCATTCCGCTACGAATAATAGCATTTTCAGGAA
>Ga0307423_1002475_pt1 | contig 10312 bp, 9 predicted proteins | sample SalMarWE160310MG_FD_202154 | JGI IMG/M metagenome (GOLD analysis project Ga0307423, IMG submission 202154) | Salt marsh sediment microbial communities from the Plum Island Ecosystem LTER, Massachusetts, United States - WE1603-10 | ecosystem: Environmental > Aquatic > Marine > Intertidal zone >... | reverse complement strand
AAAAAGATACAACGAGAAGGCATATTGTCTGATGAAACAAAAGAACATCTAGCTAACAAGTATGATATCTCAAACAGTCAACTAAGTGAGTATCTACTTGAACGGAAGATTCCATTACTGTTACGTATGCTTGATAATCATGAAAAGGCTAGATATCAGCATGATGCAAAGTTTTCCCCTAAAATTGTGAAGCATAGAGTTGAATCTGAGCTAGTATATGAGAAATTGAACCGTTTCAAAGACAATGAAGATATATCGATCACAGAGTTTGCGAAATCGATATGCGAGATTCTTGATGAATCAGATACGACATCAAAAATCAGATGGTTTGAATTGCGTCCTTATCATAAAGATAGTGGACCCAAATGGTTGGATATTCTGGCAAAATTCGTAGAAAGGAACAGAATAGCAATTGAAACAGAATTGAATAAAGAATCTCATAAACAGGGAAATACTCAGCATTGTATTCGCCTTGGGATTATAGATAACAAAATCTACATCAGAACGTGCAATATTGACGAACTACATTGGATGAACCTGTATTCAAAAGAGATGTTTCACTTTAGACATCCCAATCAAAAATCAATCCTTCTTGATGAAGCGAAGAATAGACTAGGAGTTGGTTTGACATATTTCGGTCGATTGGTTGGTCAAATTACTGATTATGATAAAACGGTGTTTGAAGGGAGAGGAGAAAATGCAGATTTACAACATCGAATCCATCATTTAAAGGGGTCAACATTGCACCTGATTCTGGATACATGTAATCTCCAAATCCAAGACATTGAATCTGAAATCAGATTTATTGGGCGAAGTGATCGTCACGGAATTAGAAATCCTCAATTTGTGAAAGATGAAAAACAAATCCATAAAGCATTCGCAAGATTCTTCGGAGGCGGTCTTTCAGATGGTACTATTGATGAACATCGAGTTTTCTCATATTATGATTCTCAGAAGGAACGCATTGATATTTTTAAAGAGCATTTCAATTTTCTTGGAAACACCGACTTTACTGAAAGAAAATGCAAGGATAATACCATTAACATCAAATTTCCAAGTGTAGTTGGAAGATTACTTGGATCCTTGAGTTTTCCAGTTGGTGACAAATCAATTCAAAATTTTGGTCTTCCTTCTTTCATCAAATTCGGAGATATCGATGTATTGTGTGAATACTTACGACAGTTATGGGCAGAAGACGGAACATTCGTTTCTTACAGATATAGAGGGAGAAAACTACGGACATTTTTCAGCTGGACTAGATCTAAAACCCTCTATGACCCTACCAAAGAAGAAAAACATGAACTATTGTCTGAAATCTCTCCTAACCATATTCAGTTTATTCAAAAATATGGAAGATACAAGAAAGATATTGTTGGGACTAGATATATACTACTAGGAGGTCGGTTAGATCAGTTATCAAAATCTTCTGATAAACGGACTGCAGAAATCGCCAGTTCGCTCTTGGACATTATTGAAACTAACAAACCCCAATTGATGATTGATGAACAAAATATTCTGAAGGAATTTAGCGCTCAAACAAACGAAAGGTGTGCGTGGGTTACACTATATTTAGGCACTGGCAGAATATCTGCTTTATGGCGTGCACGGTCTGCAACCGTTGATGATGCAATGCGAATTGCGTTAATGACTCCACCTGTTGATATAAGAAAATTGTCCAAGGTTCAAAGCTGGATTCGTTTCGATACTACTAGATATCATAGGATACTACACGAACTTGTTAATAAGGGACTATCACCCACCCTGGTTGAGTTATCTTAGCTAGAGAGTGTTCCACCATTAATATCTCATCTAATTGCACAGGAGGTTCGTGCACACATTGAATGAATCCCTCAAAAACGTCTACGTTATATTACATAATGTTCACTCGGCATCTAAAACAATTGAAACTGCTCAAGTAGTCTATGGACTTGGTTTTCCGAATTTTGTTGTATCAAAAGCAGAGGGCTCCTCTGCACAGTCAGGTGTTCCTGATGCAAACCGTCTAGCAATTAGAATGAAGCAAAACTTCATGGTCCTACCAGATTTGAAAGATGTTCTAGAAGTCCTCAATTTTGACTACACACTCCTAGTCACCTCTCCAAAGCTTGTAAAGGAACATGTAGATTTCGATCGATTCTCTCAACGAGTTCACTCCGGGAAGAAGATTGCTATCGTACTTTCAGGAAGTAACAGTTCTTTCTCAAGAAAAGAAATGGATCTGGGAGAATGCAAAAGTCTAGAAGCTGAGGTAGATATTGGCCCATCTGGCTCTGCAGCAATCATTCTCTACTCACTAATAGATCAAAAGAAGTAATGGTGGGCCGGAGGCGATTTGAACGCCCGATCCCTTGGATCCGAACCAAGAATCATACCAAGCTAGACCACCGACCCAATCCTAGAATTACTCGCTTTCGGGCTTGGATTTAATCATTTCGTTAAACTGTTCTCTCATCCATCCTATTGTTCCGAGGTATATTCCATCTGTACTGAATACTTCCGAATTAAGAACATCAACACACATATTTTCAAAGAGTGGCCCTTGGAATTCAGAATATGGTGAATTCACTGCAATTCCTGAAATAAGCTGATTAAAGCTAGGGAGTGTTGTAAGAATAGCATTATCATCATCAGGTATCTCCAGCATTCCAAGATGGTGTCGGACGCAATTCTTGCTCAACTTTGAGTTTAGTACTACAGGCACAGAACCCGCATACCTCCTTCTATCACCTCGCCCAATCTCTGGTTTCGATATGTTTCGAAATCTACTGACCGCTGGATGACTATGACCGGCAATAATTCGTGATGTACCAAGTAGCTCTGGAGCTGGCCAAGAATGTCCATGGAAGAGACCTACACTTTCTTCTCCAGCTCCTATCACTATCCCATGAACATCAGCAAGTTCAACACTGCGTGGAAGTAATGATTTTAGATCTCCATCATGATTCCCTGGTATGATTGTTGTTTGAACAATTTCAGTGAGATTCTTCATGAATTCAGGAAGAATTTCCCAATTATATGGAATGTCAGTCAATACAGTATGCTTGATATCTCCAATAATATACAGTGTAGATAGTTCATATTTTCTGACAAGTAATTTGATTCGATCAATGGTAATGGTATCCTGTAATGGAAAATGAATCCCTTTCTCTTCTGAAATTTCATCTTCTATCCCTAAATGAAGGTCAGATATAATCAATGTTGAGAAGCTTTCACTGCGAATAATCAAGCCTCTGTCATCAAATACTATTTCCATCACTACTTTTTGGTGAAAGGTACAACATTTTAATCTCTCCATACATAGCCATTGCATGAGGATTATGGCACTATCACTAACAGAAGAGAAGAAACTCTCGCAGGAAAACCTTACACAAAGTGATATTGACTATTTTCGAAAAAAATATGGAAAAAAATTCGTTAGAGCGCTTCGTGTTGTTGAAGAGAAGAAGGTGAACAAGTATCACTTCAAGCCTAGTGATTCGATAACTTGGATAGTGAAAGGACGCACTCGCCATTATATGGTGATACCCAAGACCTATTGCACCTGTCGCAGTTTCTACCAAGAAGTTGTGATCTCTCGGGAGAGTACTATGTGCTACCACCTACTCGCTCAACAAATTGCAGAAATTCGTGAACAGTACAAAATTGTAGATTCTACCGATACAGCAAGACGAAAGCTGTATGTAGAATGGCGTAGGACTGACTAACTAACAATCCAACATTAGAACTGAAGATAACTTTAAAACACGGCTCCGAGTGTGGCACGCTGACAGCACTAAGAGGTCGGATACGTTTCATGAACCAGTTCAATAAGATACCTAGAGTACTTGCAACAATCTTAGCTCTGATGATTCTTCTATCAAGTTTCCAAGCTGTAGTACCGGCTCAAGCTAATTTTGATCCTGTTGTTGTGTTATATGATGCAAGTCATTCACCACAATTTGATGCTCTTGATGAAGAATTAGGTTTGAAACTAATGTTTGACATGGTGAATTCATCCACACGTTATGTCATCTATGTACATGAGGACGGTCCACTCAATGATAAAGTTCTCAACGATGTTGACATTTTGATAATTGCAGGTCCAGATGCCTCAGCCCCCTATAGTTCTGAGGAAGAAGCAGGAATTACTGAAATGCTCGCTAACGGGAGTTCGCTGTTTCTCCTAGGTGATTCACCAATCTCTGCAGATTCTGTTTACTGGCCAGAGGGGCCAATGCAAGATATGGGTGATAACATCGCACTGAACACTTTTCTTGATGGGATTAATATGACCGGCCCTCGTTTCAGTATCAATAAAACTGAAACACATAACTGGTCCGATACAATGTTCGATTATGCCCATGCAGTGAATGAAACAGTTCCTTGGGTTATTCAGTTAGATTCAACCACTTGGGACACGGCTCATCCAATTTTTAGAAACATTAACGAACTTTTGACAATGACCTCCACATTAAAGCCAATTGGATTAGCCAGCGGAATTGGCAATAGTTATGAAACAACATTTGCTCAATACAAAAGGGATTCCAATTCGTGGGCTAATTATTCTATGCCTAATATGACCCTTGATAACTTTGCTCTGAATCCTTACGCATATTCTGCATTGAACTCAACTATTCCAACATGGCTCTCTGCATTTGAATATGGACCCAGTAGAGTCACTATTGTTGGATCTACAATAATGTTCACTGGAAGAACTATTGATTTCCCCGAATCCGAAATTCGATGGTTCTATGCAGGAGACAATGCAAGACTATTCATGAATATCCTTGATTGGCTATCCGCAGATTTCGTTACAGCTCCAAGTGCTATTGGTTCAATGTTGATAATCTCTTCAATCATATTTGTAATCGGTGTAGCATTTTATCTGCTGAAGAAGTTTAGGTGAGAGCCCATTGTGGTCTCTCTAAGCCCTCTTCACTGAGTATCTCATCAATCAGGTCCCTTAGTTCCTTCATACCCTGTTTTTTAGATGCAGCAGACAGAATTATTGTAGGCTCTCGCTCAATAACAGCTTCTCTAAGTTGAAAAGTTAGAAATTCCAATTCATTATCGATTTGTCGATCCTTAACTTTATCCATTTTGTTTGCTAAAACAATTACGCGTGGAGATATTTCGCATAGAAATGAATAGAACTCTACATCAACTGGCACCTCCCCACGAGATGACCATCGTTCGAAAAGCACTCTGAATAATGAAATATCAATAATTAGCACTGTGAGCAGAATCCTGCTACTCCAATTCTCAAGAGATTCAATAATATGATTCTTAATTTCTTCAATAGTTGTCTTACTTTGGCCTGACATAAAACCGAACCCTGGAATATCTACTATAGTTATAGGGTCCAAATCGATCATCTGCTCCCACCGAGTACTTCCAGGACGTTTACCCACTCTTACTTTTACTCCAGTAAGTGCACGAATGGTACTACTCTTTCCTACATTACTTCGCCCGGCAAAGACAATCAAAGGTCTGTCTTTACCAGTACTGCCTTGTTCTTTCATATTGTAGCTCACTCTTTGCTATTGCTCGCAGAATTTGAAGTCTTTCATTTAAACCAGGACTTAGAATTCGTGATGCTGTTATGGCTCCTATCCCTCTACCAGCTAATACCAAGAGTGCTGTTTTTCCATATCTGGATACTAGTTCTGCTGTTAACGCCGCAGATTTGTATTTTTTATCCTCATCCTTCGTCAATGATTCCCCTCTAAGCCTTTTCTCAAGTAACTTTGGAAAGTCCTTATCTACGAGTTGTAACACACCAATCATTTTTGATTCACAGATAGGACAGGCGACAACATCTTCCATCGTTGAAATTGTTCTTACTGAGTTCCAATGGTTCTCTGCCATACATATCAATCGGAATTGCTTTGAAAGAAGCCGCTCTTCCATCATCCGCAACACTTCATCTTCTTCTGTTATTTCACCCATCACTTCAAAACGTGTTTTTTCTTCAATTATCAACCGGGCTAAGGGAGATGGCTTAAATGTATCGACTACATGGATCTCCAGGTCTCCATTTGAAAACCTGTCAAAGACCTCCATAGCTCTCCTTTCATCTAATTTTTCGTCAAGGACCTCCCGCATTGCCTCTTCAAATACAGGAGTCCCTTCAAAAGATTTGATGAGGTACCTGACAGGTATCTGTTTCGATTTTGCATCTTTTCGTATGATATCCATTCTACGTCCAACATGAACAAATCTAGATGCAAAATTCTGCGTTTGTTTAACAGATAATCGTAAAATGTGTGAAACCTGGTTTCCAGAGTATTCATTGAGTACATCCAGTATATGACTTGTTTTCAAATCCTCCTTAGCTGTAAACAAAATACGATAAGGGTCTCTTTCAACTGCTACCACAATACCAAGACGCGTTGTCAATAGAGAAGCTATCACTATCCCTAAGGCCTCATTTGCTCTAGTTCCTAATGGGGAATGGAGAACAATCCCTCCACTAAATCTTTCCAAGATGTACATATTTGGTGAAGGGATTTCTCCCAACACTTCCTTACTCTGTTTAAGAGTTTCAATAAGATGATTTGTTGCTTCGCTAGATATCCCAAAATCTGCTAGCCACATATCGAGGGTTTTACTATCCTGTCTGAGAATTGAATTCCACATTTTTGCAACATCCGAAGCCACCTCAAAGGGTACTGGAATCATCTCACCAACCCACCTTGGCGCATCCGTATCAGTACCTGAAGCTGGAGCACACATGACTTCTCCATTCTCATCATCAACACTGACTACATTCCATGGTCTTCCACGAATGACAAAAACCGAACCCGGCTGGACGTTGGCAGCTACATAATCTTCATCCAGAACACCAATTGATGTACGTGTTGTAATATCCACTGCATTGACCTGTCTAGTATCCGGAATCGTACTCAGACGATCATAATAGAATAAACGTGTTCTTGCACCCTTGGAAACTTCGGAATCATGTAATTCCAGAAGTCGCCTTCCCTCCATGAACTTCAAGAGGGTATCTAGTTCTACAGATGTAACTCCTGCAAACGGATAGGCTGCATTCACAACTTCCAACAAAGACACTTTCTTAATAGTATCACAATCAAGAAGTATTCCCGTTATTTGATGACTGAGAACATCCCACGCTTTCTCTGGTATTCTTGCATTCTCTACCTTGTTTGACTTGGCGCGTTTAATGATTACCCCAGACTCCGAAATATCATCCAAATTTATAGTTGAGATTACGATACCTTTTGATGTACGCCCGATGCCATGACCCGATCTCCCAACTCGCTGAACTAATCTAGAAACCTCTCTTGGAGATGAATATTGGATTACAAGGTCAGCTTGCCCAATATCTATACCTAACTCAAGACTTGATGTTGCAATAATCGCTTTGGAAACTCCTGTCTTGAACCTATCTTCAGCTGAGAGACGTGCGTTCTTGGACAACGAACCATGGTGTACATCAAACTCGTAAGGTGGTTTCAAAGCTCTCATCTTTGCACCAAGAACTTCTGCAAAGGAGCGTGTATTTGTGAAAACAAGAGTGGATTGATGTTTTTCAATCAAGTCTACAATAGTTTCTAGCCTGGCCACAGAATGAAGTGGATATGACAATTTTCGGACTAATTTCTTATGCTGGTCTGTTGGTGAGGGCATTGTGACTCTAAGATCTACCTTCCTATTATCATACCCTGCCCACACAGTCCTGATATCCTTGTTTCCACCCAGAAGTTTTGCTACTTCTTTCGGATTTCCGACGGTTGCAGATAGTCCTATACGCAATACTCTAGAACCGACCAAACGTTCTAGACGTTCTAATCCCAAACTAAGCTGAGTTCCTCTCTTACTACTTGCTAAGTCATGTACTTCATCCACTACTACTGCAAAGACAGTTCTGAGATGATACCTAAGTCGCTTTCCTGGAAGGATTGCCTGAAGGGATTCAGGAGTTGTAATCAGCAAGTTTGGAGGTTTTATAGCCTGTTTTCTCCTAGCGTATTGAGTTGTATCACCATGACGAACATCCGCAGTTAAACCAAGGTGTTCGCAGAGTTCTATGATTCTTTTGAAAACATCACGATTCAATGCTTTTAGAGGAGTGATATAGATGATGTAGAAGCCAAATAATTCTCTATCTTTACTCATCTGCTGCAATGTGTTCAAGAGTGGAAGAAGTGCAGCTTCAGTTTTTCCACTCCCCGTAGGTGCGAGAAGTAGTAAATTGTTCTTTTCCTCAAGTAATAATGGGATTGCTTTTTCCTGAATAGGTGTAGGTTTTACAATTCCTTTCAATTTGAGAAATTGGATAATCTCTTTACTCAGGGGAGTCTGCCTACTCATCAGTTCTTCGTCCTACTCTCTAGGTGACGACATTCATTGATTAAGATGCGGATGTCGGTCCTGAGAGTCACCTCTGCGTCTTCAATCTTGTTCTGCAAAGTATCTATTATTGCATTTGATGTTAGATTTTCAGATTCTATTTCATTAACTAGCAGTTTTATGGCATCGATATTGGAAATATGTGAAGCAACATTATCAAAAGCAGTCCGAATAACAGATTCTCCCATTGAGAATAACTTCCCGTTAAACTATTCTTCCTCTTCCTCACCATAGACCATGTATCCCATTGTGAGTAGAATTGCTAGTATACCCATCGCAGCCAACAGGATGAAGACAATTGCGGTGAAGGTGTCAATAGATTGCATTGGAATCTTGTGCCCTCGGACTTAGTCCGCTTATAACCATTGCTGAATATTAACAGCTGTACTGATTATGCTTCAACACTACGACGCTCATAGAACTTGTCTATGAATGATCCGTAGATATCTACAGGCTCAGTCAAGGGATTGACTTCATCAATTGTCATTTCTATTCCACATGATCCACACTTTACGATAGCCATTCCATTATCTCTATAAAGTTCGATTTTGATAGCAGTATTTCCACAGTCCGGACATGGATATACATCTGGAATGCGTTTCTGTGGCCGTCGACGTACTTTTTGTCTCCGTCTTCTTCCCATTATTATTTCACCTATACCTATTTCACACCTAACAGAACATGTGCCCCGAAAGAAATGAGCAGGCTTTGCGGCTCAGGTGTTAATTTAAGCATTTTGTTAAGTGACAGTTCTTCCATTTCGAAGCTTTCTTATTGCTGAATGTACCGGCTCGATTAGCCATGTCAGACCTCTCAAATAATGCCCTATGTGTGCTCAAAGTTCTTGAAACTGCTGAATCATTAACCACTACAGAGATTCTTGAATTAGCTCACAAAAAGGAATATGCCGATATCTGTACTGATTGTGCTGGAGGAGATTCATTTGTTGCAGCCGCGAATCAGCTTGTAGAGAAAGGCCTCATAACCAAGAAGTTTGGCAAGGGCGGCTATAGGTGGCAACTCGTCTAGGAATGATCTTAATGGTTGACTGGACAAAAATTAGAAGAGATTTCCCAGCTCTTGAACGTAAAATTAACGGTCGTCCAGTTGTATATCTGGACAGCGCATGTATGGCACTCAAACCAAGACAGGTTATCGATGCCATGAATGAATATTATGAAATGTATCCTGCATGTGGTGGTAGGAGCATTCATCGATTTGGAAAAGATGCTTCCGAGGCGTATACAGCAGCTCGAGGGAAATTTGCCAAGTTCATTAATGCAGCTCAAGACGCAGAATGCATCTGGACCAGGAATGCAACAGAATCACTCAATATCGTTGCGAGTTGTGTTCATTTACCTAAAGGTTCCAAACTCATCACAACCTCTCTTGAACATCACAGTGGCTCTCTTCCTTTCGTTGAGAGAGCAAAAAGAGATGGCCTAGAGATTGAGATAGTCAAAGCTCAGAATGATGGAACTTTTGATATTGAAGACTGGAAAAACGCAATTGACAGCAAAACAAGTCTAATCTCCGTTGTTCACTCATCCAATGTCACAGGCACTATCGCTCCAATGAAAGAGATTGTTGAAATCGCTCATGATCGCGGAGCTCTTGTGATGTGTGATGATGCTCAATATGCCCCTCATCATCATCTTGATGTTCAAGCAGCAGATGTTGATTTTTCTGCAATCTCAGTTCATAAGATGTGTGGACCAACAGGTATGGGTGTTCTCTATGGGAAGATAGAACACCTTGAATCAATGAACATGATGCTTTATGGCGGTGACACAGTCAGTGATGTCAAGTTCATAGATGGCAAGATACTGCCTGAATACTTACCGCCACCTGAAAAATATGAAGCAGGGCTCCAGAACTATGCAGGAGCAATTGGAGCAGGAGCTGCAGCTGAATATCTTCAAGCAATTGGAATGCATGAAATTGAGAAACATGAGCGGTC
>Ga0307423_1002474_pt1 | contig 10313 bp, 9 predicted proteins | sample SalMarWE160310MG_FD_202154 | JGI IMG/M metagenome (GOLD analysis project Ga0307423, IMG submission 202154) | Salt marsh sediment microbial communities from the Plum Island Ecosystem LTER, Massachusetts, United States - WE1603-10 | ecosystem: Environmental > Aquatic > Marine > Intertidal zone >... | reverse complement strand
AGACAAAATAGGCTGGTATCTAATTCGGCTTGCCTATGTTACGCTGTTTGTTACGATGTTGGGAATGCTATCAATAACAGCTGGACAACTTGTTTCATCATTCTACATACTTGGTGGAAACTCACTTCAGGGGAATATTGTACTCTCATCAATAGGTACGACTAGTTTAGCGTGTTTTGGTATCTGCCTCTCAGGAATATGCTATCATACACATTCATTTGACAAGGTATGGATTGTTTAGTACTGGAAGGGATTGACTTGATTCCAAAATACCAATGGAAAGACGTGTGGTTGTTATCATCAATAGCAATGTCTGAAAATTGTGATGATGCAAACTCAGCTCGATTAAACAAGGCAAGAATTGAACTGACACCAGACTTAGCTAGACTCAAAAATATCAACCACGTAATTGATGCGGGAGACTATATTGATCGTTCTACCTTCACTATTGATGAATTAACTGGAGGAATCAAGAAGCTTCTAGATGGAGAATTTATCAAAATAGAAAACGATTATCTCAAAACCACCAGAAAAACCAACGAGTACTATGAGAAAGAAAAGGGTGACCGAAAACACATCTCGATTAAGACGGCTCTTGGTATCTTCAAAAAAATGCTGGAAGTCAAAAAAGACTGATAATGATTCAATTGCTGAATTTCAGCTTTCTTTTATAGAGGCAAGCATACAACAAATCCTCTTTCACTGAGGTAATTTTCATGAGTATCTTAGCTAGAATCGATAGGAATACGCAATTTCTAATTCTCTGTCTTGTCCTCATTGGTTCATCGACATTAATGGCCAGTGCAATACAGAATGACTTTGGTGCAATCGATGTAGATTATATCAGGATTGTAGACGAGAGTGGACAGGCAGTAACAGGAAAACTGTATCGTCCGTTGACAGCAACTGAGGATACACCAGCGCCAGCTGTGTTATTGCTTCATGGAATGAACAATGACAAAGATACTGAAGGACCCGCAGCGTTAGAGCTTGCACGCAGAGGTATTGTTGCTTTGGCTATTGATGAGATAAGTCATGGCGATTCAGATCGTATTGTCGATATCCTTGGATATTTTACTGGAACTTTCGACTCTACACTTGGAGGTAACGCATCATATCAATGGTTGAAATCCCTCTCGTTTGTAGATGAAACTCGGACCGGACTCGTGGGGCATTCTATGGGGGCTGGGACTGCAGCTGCAATTGCTGCAACTAATCCAGACCATCAGGCGATTGTGATTCAAGCTGACGGACCCTACAATCTGACCACGCATAGCTACATGAATAACTATCTAGCAGTATGGTCATTTTACGAGGAGTTGTTCACAACTCAGACTAGAGCAGAGTGGTTGCAAGATAGTCTTGAAATGATTGCATACAACGAAAATCTTTCTTCTGTAAATGACGCTCAGGCAGATTTCACGTATGGATCATTCGGTGATGGTTCAGCGCATAGGTATGCACAATGCTCATGTACACATCCTGGAGCAACTTGGAATTCAAAAGGGATTAGTGAAATCACAGCATGGATGCTTCAAGCACTTATGGGAGTGTCCGAATCTGAAGCTGTAACAAGTGCTTCTGTACAGACCTACATGATAAGAGAAGGCGCGACTCTTTTCGCATTGATAGTATCGGTCATTTCATTGATTCCACTAGCCAGTCTACTCTTGGATATTCCATATTTCAATATGATAAGAAGACCAATCCCACAGAAAGCTCCAATTCAGGGAAGCCGCTGGTGGTTGTATGCAACCATCAATTCGATAATAGGTGGGATAACATTTCTATTTCTCCCCATGATAGGGATGTTGTTAGGAGCATTCGTGGGAGCTTATGCTCCAATCTTCCTCTTGGTAACAGGGAATGGTCTACTGCTATGGTTTCTAGTCAATGCGCTGATTGCATGTATTTCATATAAGCTGTGGTTTAGAAAGGCATCAGCTGGAGAAGATGGGATTACTCATGAAGATACTGGACGTATAAAGACCATTAAAGATCCTGAGAGCTGGGAAATCATAATGCGGACAGTTCTACTGTCAATCGTTCTATTTTCTTTCCTATATCTCGTTGTAGGAACATCTCAACAATTCCTAGGTATAGAATTCAGATATATGTGGCCTGTGTTCAAATTATTCACTACTGAGAAGTTTGGTCAATTCATAATCAATATCTTTCCAGTGTTTCCATTCTTTCTAATCAATGGTGGAGTGTTCGTATATGGTATGCTCAAACTACCTGAATCGGACACACCAGTGAAGACGCAGATGATTTGGTGGATAAAGATAGTCTTTGCCATGGAATCGACTCTTCTTGTAATGATTCTAGTCAACTATCTCCCCATGTTTCTGTTTGGAACCGGGCCACTACTTGGTATGGGATTGTATGGTATTTTCCTCATGGCATATCTTCCAATCTTTGCAGGTATCTTCTTTATTATGACTGCGTTCTATATCAAAACTGGAAGAGTATACTTGGGATCCATTGTGGGAACTCTTCTAGTTGTTTGGATAATGACTGGTGGTATGCTAATCTAATAGGTAATTTTGAATTGGAAAGGATCGTAGAATCCTTTCTTTTTCCTTTTTCAAGTGAAACAAATAATTTAAGACCATTCTCATCGAAACTGTAGATGGGTGGGTGTAATGAAACAAGGTATGTTAGCTCTAACTGTTTTAATACTGTTAGTGTTCAGTGGGTCCCTTACATATGAATCAAGGCAGACTCCTGCAGAGCAGTTTTTCGATGGCATTGAATTAGATATTGATATTTTGACCTATTTTGGCGGAACAGATGACGACAGAAGTTGGTCTATTGCTGTTGACGGTGAAGACAATATTTACATTACAGGGTACACTTATTCTGCAGATTTTCCTGCATTGCATTCCATAGGGGACACATCAATTTCAAAGGATGTATTTATAGCAAAATTCACACCTTCGGGAGAGCTCGTCTATTCAACTATATTCGGAGGTTCTGGTTCAGATGAGCCCAGTGCAATCAAGGTCGATGAATTGGGAAATGCATATGTAGGGGGTATAACATATTCACAAGATTTTCCAATTGTTAATGGCTATGATTCAACAATAGAACCAGGTAATCCACCTTACACATATGGTAGAGATGCATTCATACTCAAACTGAATTCGACAGGAAATGGAATTGTCTTTTCTTCATATCTAGGAGGTTCTGATCATGATGAGATTAATGATCTCGCTATCGATTTGGAAAACAACATCTATGTTGTGGGTTACACAGCTTCATCAAATTTTCCTATTACGGGAAACGCGTTTGATAAAACGTTTGAGTACTTCACAGAAGGTTTTGTGACGAAATTGAGTAACACTGGTCAATCTGTTATTTATTCAAGTTTTGTAGGTGCTGAGAGGAATGATTTTTGTAATGCAATTGCTCTAGATTCCAGCAATAATATATATATAACTGGAACCACCAAATCAGCTAATTTTCCTACAAAGAATGCGTATAGCACAGCATTCAGTGATGTTCAGGATTGTTGTTTTGTACTCAAACTGAGTGACAGTGGCATACTTGATTTTTCTACTCATGTAGGTGGACCTTCCACAGAAGATTCAGTTGGGGATTCTGGACAAGCCATTGCTGTTGATTCTAATGGAAATGCCTATGTTTCAGGCGTTACGGATTCTGAGAACTTTCCACTAGTGAACGAATTTGTAGACACTGTAGCTGCAAATCAAGATGGATTTATTTTCAAACTTGGTCCAAGTGGAAATACTCTGATTTACTCAAGTTATATTGGAGGAGATTATTCCACTACGGCTTCTAATATTAATGTGAATGATATGGGCGAACTATGTCTTCTCGGATTCACTTCATCTGATCAGCTTGTTGCAATTGGAGGAAATTCTACCTATGGTGGTGGGATGGATGATGGAATTATCTACTTGTTATCTGCTAATGGAACTCCAGTTTATTCATCATATTTTGGTGGTAATGATTCAGATATTTGGGGTGATGTTGTTGTAGATTCATCGGGTAGAATATTGACAATTGGCTACACTCAATCAACAAATCTACCTGTAACGAATGCATATGATGAAACCTTCAATGGTGGTTCTTGTGACGCATTTCTTACAGTTTTTTCATACCTTAGTCCACCAGAAACTGTAACTACTACAACAACACCGTCAACAACAACAACCACCCCCACAATCTTCACACAGGATATGATGTTGCTTATCGGAGGTATCGGAATTTTCTCAGTTATTGTGATTTTGATTCTTATTAGAAAACGGTCTCCTGTTACTTAGGTGAATCACATAGGAACTGGGAGTTTTTTGGCAAGATTGCGCTTAAACATCTTCTTGGCGTGTGTTGGAATTGTGGACACGATAATGTCTTTCCAAACCAACTTTGTAGTGGTTGTGATGAATACTGGAACGAGAAAACACGTTAGATACTATGGATAACTATTAACTCCCGATACAATTGCATTACATAGTATTGAGTAGAGATTCTTACTCAGTAACTCGTAGCGTTCTTGGTCAGCACCACTGAAGCTCACATCGTTCCAGGAACCCATTCCCCCAAAGACCCAACTAGCGAAAGCTCCTTGTATGAGTTGATGACCTTCTTTAGAGTAAATACCTGCAGGCAAAAATTCATCTGAAGTAAAAGGTTCGAATTCCTGTAAGGTGGCTAATGAGTGTTCAAAGTTACTTACCCAATGTGCTGAGTGTTCGAATTTTCCTGCAAATTTCACAAGTTGTTCGAGTACAGATTTGAGTTGTTTTCTCGAATCACTAATTGAAGGACATGTATCATCTAGGTGATCTATATCCCTTTCAATTCGAACATAGTGAATCTTCCGCCTATCCACGCCAGAATATTGAGAAGGAACCCAATCACAAAGGTAGAGATCACTTTCTTCTGCAAATTGTAACTCGATGAGCCAGTGACTACCACCACCGACAAATGCTGCATTGATGTAATCAGGTATTTCTAATTGATTAAATGGTTGATAATGTAGTCTAATTCTTTTAGCTCCCTGTTCTTTGATAATCTTGTACCACTGGTAAGCATCCTTCGCGAGATTCCTTGTAGAACCAGCTAAATCTCCTAATGGAGTTTCAATGAAATCTAATCGGTAGCAGTTGTCAGTTATCAGGGTATCAATATTGAATATATTATCCTGATTCTGAAGAATCACATTTCCATAGGTCACTAAAGCGACATTTCTTGCAATATCCTTTGACATCGATCCTCAACCCGCGATCTTTGGTGTGCGACGAATTTTGCAAACCCACTTAAGGATTATTGGACTACAAGCAATTCTTGTAGTGATTTTCAACATTGCTGCAAATCTCACCCATATCTGTTTATTACTTTGAATCTCTTTATGGAGAATAAGCAGGGGATACCAAGCTTTGAAGAGTAACATCGAAACTATTGAATGCACTCGTATCAGAAACGGAGCTCGTTTGACTGAGAAAGAAGTGGTTGCTACTGAGTCTATTTTAGCACTCTATGTAAATGATGAGCTTGAAACTCAGTTTCTCTACTCTTCTGGTTTGGATGACTGTCTTGTGTATGGGTTCCTATTATCGTCAGGGAGGATATCTGACAAATCAAACATTGATACAATGCAGATTGATAATCACGAGTGCAGGGTAATTCTTACAAAGGAAAGTATTCCTAATTTGGGCCCTGTCAAATATCAGAAAACGGTTTCATTTGAATCTCTACTAGAAATCAGAAAATTGCTTCTGGAGAATCAACAGAGTCACAGAGCAACAAGAGGATTTCATGGAGCCATCTTGTACGAGCTTACAACTAACCGTTGGTTTACATGTGAGGATATTGGAAGACATAATGCAGTTGACAAAGTGATTGGGTATGGTCTTCAGAATGGCTACTCACTTTCGGATTCAGTATTGTTGCTTTCAGGTCGTCTACTCTCAAATATTGTTTCCAAGGGAGTAAATGCAAATATACCAGTCATCGCATCCATGACAGTTGCAACTTCAGGGGGAATTAGCATGGCAAAAGAGAATAATCATACATTGGTGGGAAGTCTTTCTGAAGAGGGCTGTTGGCTCTATCATGAAGGTGTTGTGAAAGTTCAAACAGATATACAATGATTATGTATTTTTGAAAATTGAATATAGAAAATACTACGTTTGGAGTGACTCACAATAGGTCTATTGAAGAAACTGGGAATAATCATTCTACTTTATATCATCATTGGCGTTGTTTGGTCTGTGATGATGCAACTTGGATATCTTCCTGCTCCAGGCGGCTTGGGAGGTGCCTTGAATATTGTATACATCATCTTTTCACCAATTTCTTCAATCTATTTCATGATTGTCATATCACTGGGGCTCTATTCTCCATAGAATGATCAGATTTACAAATTAAGGGACAGATCAGAGATAGTCTTCATCTGCTCTGATGAAAGAGTTAATTTCATAGCTCCGGCGTTCTGTTCAGCTTGGTACGCTTTACTTGCACCAGGTATTGCAATGACGGTATCTCCATGGAAAGTAGTTGTCCAACTCAGTGCGATTTGAGCAGCGGTAGCTTCATGCTCTAGCGCAATATTCTCAAGTGTCTCGACAAGAGTTTCTGTCTTCTTCAGATTACCACGAAGCCGATTTCTTTTCATTCGAGGCATCACTTCAAGAAGTTCAGGATTTTGATGGATTTTTCCTGTTAGTAATCCCTGTCCTAAGGGAGTATAAGCCATGATAGTAACTCCTAATTCCTTCGCGGTTTCCAATATTCCGTTAAATTCGATTCCCCGTTTCACCAGAGAGAAATTAACTTGATTTGCAGCTAGAGGAATGCCTCGATCTGTAAGCGCTTCGTGAGCTTTGACCATTCTATCCTTCGAAAAATTGCTCACACCAACAGCACGAATCGTACCAGCCTCGACAAGATCAGCCATTTCATCCATCTGTGATTTAACAGAAGAAACTGAGAGAGGCATATGAACGAGATAGAGATCAATCGGATACGGAGCTAATCGCTCAGTGCTCTTCTTGGAAGACTTGCGAAGGGACTTTGCTCTCTTAAGTAGAGGAAACCATTTGGTAGATATGACGACATCTCCAGGGGATTTTCCAGCAGCTTTCAAACCACGAGATACAGCTCGCTCAGAATATCCAGAGCCATAGATCTCTGCAGTATCAATAAGATTCATTCCAGAATCGAGTGCGACCTTAACGACTTCATCTTGGATTTCAGGTTCAACTGGTCCTAGTAAGAACTTGAAGAAACTTTTTCCACCTGCAAATTCCATTGCACCCAGACCGATTGGAGTAACTTCGATATCGGTCTTCCCTAAACGACGTTTCTCTATTTCCTGCATCATCAATCAGCTTTGTTTTTCAAATGATGCTTTTAACCGCTCATATATGGACCGTCCTTCAGAGAAGGGGCATGCTTGCAAGAATTGCTAGAATGAGTTTCTGCTTGATGCCCACTATTTGAGGTTCCTATTTCTTATCTAAAACAAGAATCTTGGGTAGTTTGAGTAGCATTCCCATATTTTTTCCGGTGGTACCACTCTTGTATCTAAGCTTCCTCTTTCCAAAACGGTTTTTTCCGGTCATCATTTTCATTGTGGAGTATTCTCCATTTGTGAAGTACATCAAGTCCTCAGGGTCAGAGATGATTTCCAAATCGTATTCATCCAATTTCCCTCTGTTGAGACTATAGTCACCGCCATCAGCAACTAAGTTCACCCAGAGAATGAAATCCTCTTCCACATGTAGACCCATGTTGATCCTAGCCTGGAATTCATCCAAGGTTTTTGTATTCTTGGGATTCTTGCGTTTATCTGCAATGACATCCTCTATTACAGTCTTGAATGTCAAGAATAGAGCTTCCTGTGCTGCATCATCCATTGTGGTTCACCTTTTGTCTAATAGAACTCAGTATCAATCATACTAGCAGTTCGAACAAGCTCCTTTGCAGCATCTGTCGCTTTGAGGACCTTTGCCATTTCACCTTGAATTTTCGCTTTTCCGCTTAGGAGACCTCGTATAGGATCCAATTCACCATTGATGATAGTAACCCAATTATCATAATTCGCCTCATAGGTGTATTCTACTACAATCTTATCAGGACTGCTTGGACTTCCTCCTGGTTTCACAACTTCGAATTCGTCTTCGCTAGAGATAGGCTTTACTCCGGTACACTTTCCATGAGTAAGTCCGATAAAGGCCATCACATCATGGTCTAAACCACCACTAGCTCTAACGATGAAAACAAAATCTCCGGTCCACCAAGATGCCGCTTTGGCATATGCTTCGTTGTTGTTGATTGCATCCTCGTACAGATTCAACCACTCTTCAGACATGAATTTCGGCATAATAATCAAAAACTAGCGCGTCGTCGACTAAAAACAGTTCGGTTTCGAGGTCTGGTGCCTACCCACCAGCAACCATTGGAAAAATCGATATTTCATCGCCAGATTCCAACGCTGTTTCCATTCCATTCAGGAATTTGATTTCTCTACCATTCTTCAAGAGAGTAATATCCGATTTGAGTTCGCCATTACTATCCAAGAGATGGTTCTTGATTTTGGAGTCCAGAAGTAGTTCATCAAGGAGATGGGAGATTGTGGCACCATCCATTAGGTCAAACTCAATCTTAGATTTCTTATTCACGAGGTCTCCAAGGTGAGCATAGAATTTGACTGAAACCTTCATTGTGGATTCCTCTCCTTTTTGTAAACACCACGCTTATAAAATCCGAGGAAGATGTTCTAAGGAACTCACTGAGGTCGCCTTCATGATATACGGGTATATGGGTAAAATTCTTCGAGTTAATCTAACGACTTCTACGATAACGGAAGAATTCCCAGATGATGAAACATTGCGTAAGTACCTCGGTGGTGCAGGACTGGCGACCAAGATACTCTTTGACGAAACCGAACCAGGAATAGACCCACTAGGACCGGAGAATAAACTCATCTTCATGACAGGGCCATTGACAGGTACACGGTCTCCAAGTACTGGCAGGTACAGCGTGGTAACGAAGGCTCCATTAACCAATGGATGGGGGCAGGCTAATTCTGCTGGATTCTGGGGAAGGGATTTCAAACGTTCTGGATTTGATGGAGTAATATTTGAGGGTAAGGCTTCGAAACCTGTCTATCTCTTGACAGAAGATGGTAAGGCAGAACTAGTAGATGCTGAAGAGATCTGGGGAAAGAATACATCTGAAACCACAAGATTGCTCAAGGAGAAACACGGGGAGAAATTCAATGTTGCATGTATTGGAATTGCAGGTGAGAACCTTGTCAAATATGCTGCAATCATGAATGACTGTGATGAAGAGTACTGGGGACGAGCCGCAGGTCGATGTGGTGTTGGTGCAGTCATGGGTTCGAAGAACCTCAAAGCAATAGCATCCAGAGGGACTATGATTATCCCGATTGCAGATGAAGAAACATACAAAGAAGAAGCCAAACAAAGATTCGATTGGGTAAATCAGAGTATCCTAAAGATGACTCTAGAAGTCTATGGCACTGCAACCATGGTCGACTTGGTCAGTGTCAAGGGAGGCATCCCAACGCGAAACTGGCAGACGGGAGTCTTTGAGAACGCAGAGAAGATCAATGGGACTGCAATCAATGACACTATTCTCGTCAAGAGAAAGCCTTGTTTTGCTTGTCCTATTCATTGTGGGAGAATCGCAGAAATCAAATCAGGTCCGTTCAAGAGTAAAGGAGAAGGTCCGGAATATGAGACCTTGAGTGCATTTGGAACGATGTGTGGTGTAGACAACCTTGAGGCTATCACCCTAGCCCACTTCCTCTGCAACGAATACGGGCTAGATACCATTTCAGCAGGAAATACTGTAGGCTTCGCAATGGAATGTTATCAGCGAGGAATCTTGAAAAGTGAAGACGTTGATGGAATGGATTTCTCGTGGGGTAATGCGCAACTGATCGTTGATATTGTTCACAAGATAGGCAAGAGAGAGGGCATCGGGGATTTCTTGGCTGAAGGAACAAAGAAAATGGCAGAGAAACTCGGACAAGGATCTGAGAGATTTGCAATGAATGTTAAGGGTCTCGAACTACCTGGATATGATAGTCGCGCTGCAAAGATAACAGGTCTCGCCTATGCTACTGCAAACAGAGGTGGAGACCATATCACTGCGTATATCGAAGGACCTGCATTTCTCAATATGCCTTTCATGATAGTTGAGGATGCAGATATTGGAGACCCCTTGAAGGAGATTCCAGAAACGTCACTGATTGTCAAGAACTTCGAGGATGCATTCGGAATCTTTGATGCTATTGGCGGCTGCAAATTCATGGG
>Ga0307423_1002473_pt1 | contig 10313 bp, 7 predicted proteins | sample SalMarWE160310MG_FD_202154 | JGI IMG/M metagenome (GOLD analysis project Ga0307423, IMG submission 202154) | Salt marsh sediment microbial communities from the Plum Island Ecosystem LTER, Massachusetts, United States - WE1603-10 | ecosystem: Environmental > Aquatic > Marine > Intertidal zone >... | reverse complement strand
CGTCACCAGTTATGGCGAATCCCTGGGCCAGGCGGGACATGCGCTGACCGCTCAGCCAGGGCGTTAATGCGGCCTGCTCCTCCGGGGTCAAGTTGATTTGGCTGGCCGGCTGGGGTCCGCGCTTGGGCGCCCGGTAGCGCGAATGGGCCTCGGCCCTGATAAGGGCCATCAATTCCGCGCCGGGCAGCACCGCGCCGAATCCGCGCAGCGAGGCCGGGTCCAAGGCCAAGGGCAGCGCCCGGCCCACCTCCACCATGAGCCTAGCGGCCAGACCGCCGGGCTGTCCCTGATAGCCAGCCTGGCTCATGAGTGCTTCACGGGCCTCCGTTCCGCCCAAGGCCTCGGCAACTTGGCCGGACATGCGCGAACGCGCTAGGCGCTCCCATACGCTCTTTAGAATTAAGCCCTTCATGGTCACTAATCTTACCCTATACGAGCCGTGCAACCAATCAGACGTGATTGCTTGCCAATCCAAAAATATGGAGCACTCGTGCATCTGCCTGGCCGCTGCATGGGCAGCCTCGTCCTAAAGCTTTTTCAAAATGATGGCCCATGGACCTTGATTTATACCCGCTTTTCCTGCTTAAACCTTGTCAAGCCATCCTCGGTCTGTTAGAACAGGGGCAACTGACTCCAAGGTCTGCCGGGGTGTATTTCTTTGCACCAATGCACCGAAATAACGTTGTTAATACAGGTGTCCTCCGCATGATCGCCGCGGCGCTGGACTTGGGCTCCAATACCTTGCGGCTATTGGTGGCCGAGGTAAAAGACGGCTACTGGCGCGCCTTGGATCGCGGCCTGGCCTCGCCCCGCCTGGGGAGGGGCCTGAAGCCCGGCGGCAGCCTGAGCGCACGGGCCAAACAAAACGCGACCAAGGCTGCGGCAAAGTTCAGCGCCCGCGCCCACGAGTTGGGAGCCGAACGGGTGGTACTGGCCGCCACCCAGGCCTGCCGCAAGGCGGCTGACGGCGAAATATTCGTGGCCTGGCTGCAAAAGGAACTGGGCCTGGACTGGGCCCGGGTCATCACGGGGGACGAGGAAGCGGAGTTGTCGCGCTTGGGGGTGCTGAGCCGCTTCACCGGCGGGTCCGCGGCGGCTTCAGGAGCCTGGCTATCGGACATCGGCGGCGGCTCCACCGAAATCATGGACCTGGGCGACCCTGATGCGCCGGTGGTAAGCCTGGAGCTGGGCGCGGTGACTCTCACCGAGGCCTTCCTATTAAGCAACCCACCTGGACGAAACGAGCTTGAGGCCCTGCAAGCAGCAGTTGCCAAGGGCTTGGCTCCCATTTCAAGCAGCTGGCGGGGCATAAGCTGCCAGCGCTTGGTGGCCACCGCAGGTACCGCCGCCACCTTGGCGGCCTTGAGCCTGAGCATGCGGGTGTATGAGCCCGAGAAAATAAACAATCTCGTGGTGACCAGAGAAAACCTCGAGATCCAGTACCTCCGGCTTGCGGCCATGCCGCTAAGCCAAAGGCGAAGAGAGCTTGCCTTGGAGCCGGAGCGGGCGGATATAATTGTGGCAGGCCTGGCTATACTTTCGGGTCTGGTCAAGGGCCTTGGTTTAAAAAGCTTCATCACCATGGACGCAGGGCTTTTGGAGGGCATCCTCCTCAGGCACGCGGCCCTTTCCTAACGGGGAGCCGATATGTCTAACAACCCCTATGACATCCACGAGGGCCTGACCTTTGATGATCTTCTGCTCAAGCCCGGGCACAGCCAAGTGCTGCCCAAGGACGTAGAGACCAGCACCCAGCTCACCCGCAAGGTGAAACTGAACATACCAATAGTCAGCGCTGCCATGGACACCGTGACTGAGGCCGAAACCGCCATCAGCATGGCCCGTCAGGGCGGCTTGGGATTCATCCACAAAAACATGCCCCCCGCAAGCCAAGCTCTAGAGGTCACCAAGGTCAAGAAGTCCGAGTCCGGCATGATTGTGGACCCGGTCACGGTGGGGCCCGACGCCAGCCTGCACCAGGTCATGGACGTGATGAGCCGCTATCACATCAGCGGGGTGCCGGTGGTGGTGGAAGACAAAAAGCTGGTGGGCATCATCACCAACCGCGACCTCAGGTTCGAAACCAACCTGGATCAGCCGGTGAGCGAGGTGATGACCAAGGACCACCTGGTCACGGTGAAGGAAGGCATCACCCTGGAGGAATCCAAGGCCGTCCTGCACAAGCACCGCATTGAAAAGCTCCTGGTGGTCGACGACCAGGGCAAGCTGAGGGGCCTTGTCACCATCAAGGACATCGAAAAGGTGCGCAAATACCCCTTTTCGGCCAAGGACGACCTGGGCCGCCTGCGGGTGGGCGCCGCGGTGGGCGCGGGCGAGGACGGCCTCAAAAGAGCCCAATTGCTGGTGGAGGCCGGGGTGGATGTGATCTGCCTGGATTCGGCCCACGGCCACGCCGAGGGCGTGTTGCAGACCGTCCGCGAAATCAAGAGGGCCTTCCCCAACATGGATCTGGTGGCCGGCAACATCGCCACGGCCGAAGGCGCCAAGGCGTTGATCGACGCCGGGGTGGATGCGGTCAAGGTGGGCGTGGGGCCGGGCTCCATTTGCACCACCCGGGTGGTGGCCGGCGTGGGCGTGCCCCAGATGACCGCCATCATGGACGTGGCCCCCATAACCAAGGCCGCGGGTGTTCCCCTGATCGCCGACGGTGGCATTAAGTGGTCCGGTGACCTCACCAAGGCTTTGGCCGGCGGGGCCCAGGTCATCATGATCGGCTCCTTGTTCGCCGGCACCGAGGAGAGCCCGGGTGAGACCATTCTCTTCCAGGGTCGGCGCTACAAGATTTACCGCGGCATGGGCTCCATCGACGCCATGAAGGCCGGCTCGGCCGACCGCTATTCCCAGGCCGAAACCGACAAGCTGGTGCCCGAAGGCATCGTGGGCCGGGTGCCCTACCGCGGCCCAGTCAGCGAAAGCGTCTACCAGCTAGTGGGCGGCCTCAAGGCCGGCATGGGTTACGTAGGCGCCAGCAGCCTGGCCGAACTCAGGAAAAAGGCCCGCTTTGTGCAAATCACCGCTGCGGGTCTCAGGGAAAGCCACGTGCACGATGTGATCATCACCAAGGAAGCGCCCAACTACAGAGTGGAAGGGGCTTAAGATCCGGTAAGCTGACCTACGGACCGCCTAGCGTTGCAACGGCAGGGAGGAGAGCTTTAGTGAGCGGCATCCACCAGGAAAAAGTGCTGATCTTGGACTTTGGGGCCCAGACCACCCAGCTCATCGCCCGCCGGGTGCGCGAGGCCCGGGTCTATTGCGAGATCCATCCCTGCAACCTGCCCCTAGCCGATATCAAGGCCTTCGCTCCCAAGGGCATCATCCTTTCCGGCGGCCCGGCCAGCGTGTATGCCGAGGGCGCTCCCACCGTGGACTCCGGCATTTTCGAGATGGGGGTACCCATCCTGGGCATCTGCTACGGCATGCAGATAATCACCCATCTCATGGGCGGCCAGGTGGCCCGCGGCAAGAAGCGTGAGTACGGACCGGCCAAGCTCTCCATTCAAACCGGAGCCGGCCCTTTCCGCGAGCTGGAGATCAGTGAAGAGCAGCAGGTGTGGATGAGCCACGGCGACCGCATCGAAAAGATGCCGGAAGGTTTCGCGGTGATGGCGGTCTCCCCCAACTCGCCGGTAGCGGCCATGGGCGACGTGGGGCGCCGCATCTACGGGGTGCAGTTCCACCCAGAGGTGCACCACACGCCCCAGGGCGCGGCCATGCTGGGCTCCTTCGTATTGGGCGAGTGCGGCTGCCAGCCCATCTGGACCATGCACAACTTCGCCGATGCCACCATCGCTGATTTCAAGGAGCGCCTGGCCGGACAAAAGGTGCTGTGCGCGCTTTCGGGCGGGGTGGATTCCTCAGTGGTGGCGCTTTTGCTGCACAAGGCCATCGGCAAGGACCTCACCGCCGTGTTCGTGGATAACGGCGTTTTGCGCGCGGGCGAGGTGTCGGAAGTGGCGGGTGTGTTCCGCGACGTGTTCGGCATGAACCTGGTGGTGGTAAACGCGGCGGACCGTTTCCTGGATAAGCTAAAGGGCGTCACCGACCCCGAGATAAAACGCCGCATCATCGGCCACACCTTCATCGATGTATTTGAAGAAGAAGCAGCCAAGATCGGCAAGGTGGACTACCTGGCCCAGGGCACGCTCTATCCAGACGTGATCGAGTCGGTGAGCTTCAAGGGCCCCAGCGCCACCATCAAGAGCCACCACAACGTGGGCGGCCTACCCGAGAAGATGCGCCTTCAGCTGGTGGAGCCTTTGCGCGAGCTTTTCAAGGACGAATGCCGCGAGGTGGGCCGCGAGCTGGGCCTCCCGGAGAACATCGTCTCCCGCCAGCCCTTCCCCGGCCCGGGCCTGGCCATCCGCATCATGGGCGAGGTGACCAAAGCCAGGCTGGAAACCCTGCGCCAGGCCGACGCCATTGTCCAGGAGGAGATGCGCGGCGCTAGGCTCTATCACAAGGTCTGGCAGAGCTTCGCGGTGCTGGCCCCGGTGAAGACCGTGGGCGTGATGGGCGACGAGCGCACCTATGAGGACGTGATCGCGCTCCGCATCGTGGACAGCGTGGACGCCATGACCGCGGACTGGTCGCGGGTGCCCTACGAGCTTCTGGCCAAGATGTCCACCCGCATCATTAACGAGGTGAAGGGCGTGAACCGGGTGGTTTACGACATCTCGTCCAAGCCGCCGGCCACCATTGAGTGGGAGTAGCGCACTTCTTGTTTACTACCAATGGATTCCGAAGAATTGCATCCAGTAGTAATTAAATGGTTCACTGGAAATAAGATAATATCTATAAAAAGCAACCAAACTAATTAAAATTAAATACAAAAGGCTAAATAGCCATAAGCGTTTTGAAATAATGACAGCAAGTTTTATGATGCTTACGATTAGGTATAGCTGACATATTATTGGATTTGCAAACCACCGAAAGTGAGACCATAAAAAAGCACTAAATTGACCCCCGAACCAATAGCTGAATTGTTCAGAGCCTATTGTCCAACTTAACAAAAAGATAAAGCCTGACCCGCCACCCAGAAAAAGCAGACCATTCAAAAACTTGTATTTTGTTAATTGCGGCATAACGAAATTAGCATTGCATCAGCGCAATCACCGAATATGCAAAGTCTCAAAACAAACGTACTAACCTTCCCCGAAAACTAGATTACTGGGCGTTTTACTTCCCACCCTTTCCCGATCTTACAACAAAATAAAAGTCAAAATACAATTTTGTTACTCGCCAAGGAGCGATGGTAGAAGGTTGCCTATACCGGGCTTTCCGCCACTCCGACAGTCGCAAGGCCGTTTTCAAGTGGAGGCAACAAAAGGGATCAGTACGATTCGCAGTGCCTCCTCCGGCTCAAACCCAATTTCTGCCGCACCCTGCCCCGAAAAAGCTATAATGAGCTATTGTTACGCTATCGCACAAAGGGCGATGGCGTTGAACGCGGGGAAAGAGGCCGAGGCCGCTTGATCCCAAACCAACTGAAGGCAGGAGCAGAATAATGAGCAAACCGAAGATCAAGGGTCTGGCGCTGTTTTTGGCCGGGTTTCTATCGGCAGTGGCCGTCATGTTCGGGGTTCTGGCCAACCAGGACGCGCGGGCGGATGTTTCCTGTTTCATGAGGGGCCTGGTTTATTCGAGTACATCCGGTAATGTGGGCGACGATACCTTTGCGGTTATCTATGGCGTTCCGAGCTGCGTTAATACTTCCGGCTACTATCCCACAAAGATAGATCCGGCTTCCAATAACTATTCCGTGATGGTGCATTACAAGAAAAAGTAGACGGAATCGAGGTTGCCTCTGGCTGAAAAGCCGCCATCATCAACCAGGTGAAAGTCGTGAACCGGGTGGTGTACGATATTACATCCGAGCCGTCGGCCACGATTGAGTGGGAGTAATCGCAAACCAGGATTAGAAAGTCTGTTTCTTGGATCAGTAGCCGGGACTGGCGGTCGGCTCGTGTTCCCGTAAGCGATCTACTGGATTCAGAAACAGTTAAATAAAAAGAGATTAGGGCTTTTCGCCCTAATCCCTTGCTTTGTTTGGTGGGGTGGCTAGAGGGACTTGAACCCTCGACCTCCAGGGCCACAACCTGGCGCTCTAACCAAGCTGAGCTATAGCCACCATGCTTCCGGCCCATACCCGTATTTCCCATCGCAAATAACCGGCCGGAATGGATTGGATTTATAACAGAGCACCCCTTCGCTGGCAAGTGTTTTCACTGGACCCCCTTCCCCAACTTGACACCCTGCCGACCCTACACTACGATTGCGGGTATGCGGGCCTTTAGGGGCCCGCTCTGACTTAGGGGGCGGCCCGGTCCGGAGCGGCCCTCCGAACTGGCAACAAGAAGCAAAAAGGTTCATCCTGTATGTACAGGTAGGGAGGACCCTTGAAGCTTATAGAGACATTCAAGACCCGCACCCGCCACCCCATGCGCCCGCGCTCATCGGATATTATTCAGCGGCTCTTCGCCGACTTCCGCCACTATCCCTCGCCGGGCTCCTCACTCATTACGGGTGAGGGACACTTGGACGAGCGGCGGGTTTACGTAGTGGCCCAGCAAAAGCCAAAGCCGGAGAACTTCCGCACGCCCAAAGACGTGGAGCGGCTCAACTGGGGCATGCTGAACGCGGACGAGCACTCCAAGGTGCTGGGCCTTTTGCGCCAGCTCAAGGAAACCGGCCCCCATGAGGACGCCCTGCTTTTATCGCTGGTGGACACCTACGGCGCCGACATCTCCATGTACTCGGCCCAGCGGCTGCAGGCGTTTTTCATAGCGCACCTTATCCAGGCCTACCTCACGGTGCCCATCCGCACCATAAGCATAGTGCTGGGCGAAGGCGGCTCGGGCGGGGCCCTGGCCCTGCAGGTGGCCGACCGCAAGGCGGCGCTGGAAGACGCCATGTATGCCACCGCCCCGCCGGAGTCTGTGGCGGCCATCATCTTCCGCGACCCCCAGCGCATCGAGGACGCGCTAACCATCAGCAAGGGGACCTCCCGCCATCTCAAGCACTACGGCGTGATCGACGCTATAATCCCCCAGACCAAGATGATCCAGGACGCCGAACATATAACCCGGCACATCCGTGAATACCTGGAGCGCACCGCTAAGGAACTGTCCAAGAAACGCTTGGATAAGCTCCTGATCCAGCGCCGCGAGACCGCTGACGAGATCGGGGTCATGCACCGGGGCCGCTTCTACAACATCAAGCGCTTCATCGAAAAACCGTTGAAGCAGATCCAGAAGCCGCCGCCGGACATCAAGGTAATCAACGCCACCTCGGGCGGCGTGCATGTGTCCGACAACTACGGAGTGGCCCGCGATCTGGAACCCGGACAGGATTACATCCGTTGCGGCGAGGAGCGCCTGCGCTCCACAGGCTCTGGCTGCGGCGAGATGATCCCGCTGGCCGATTATCTGGCCAATCATCAGGTGTGCCCCAATTGCGGCAAACGCCACGTGCTGGACGCCGCCGGCTGGATCAACGTCCTGGCCGACCCCGGCACCTTTCACGAGCTTTTCCGCAACATCACCGTTAAAGACTGCCTCCTGGAGGAAGACATTCACGACTATTACAAGGACTTTCTGGCCAAGCAAAAGAAGCGCACCTCCTTTACCGAGTCATTGGTCACCGCCACTGCCACTATTCACGGCTACCCCAGTGTGCTGGCCATCAGCGAGTTCGCCTTTGCCGGCGGCTCCATGGGCGTGGTGTTCGGCGAGAAATTCCGCCTGGCCGCCTATTACGCCCTGCGCCGGGGCTACCCTCTGGTGAGCGTCTGCTGCTCGGGAGGCGCGCGCCTCTATGAAGGCATCGTGTCCCTAATGCAGATGACCAAGACCGTGACCGCGGTGCAGAAGCTGAAAGAAGCCGGCATCCCCTTCATCTCCATCCTGGCCGACCCCTCCACTGGCGGGGCCATCGCCTCCTACGCCGCCCTGGGCGACGTGTGCCTGGCCGAGCCCCACGCCATGGTCATCTTCACCGGCCCCCGGGTCATGGAGTCCCGCGGGTTCGAGGTGCACGAGGACATGGTTCGCTCGGATTCGCTTTTGGAGGTTTCTGCCCGCACATGGACCGACCAGGAATACTACGGCGACATCCGCGGCATCCAAGAGGTGGTGCCGCGCAAAGACATGCGCCGCACGGTGGCCCGCTATTTGGAATTTTTCGCGCGGGTGCGCCAGGGAGTGGAAGTGCCCAAGGGACAGAAGCCGTACAAGCGCCGCATCAAGCCCGAGGAGGCCGTGATAGAAAATGGCAGCTCTTGATTTTGAAAAGATCGATCTGTTCCGCTGGGCCGATCAACTGCCAACCGTGCTGTGGGACGACCTGTGCGCCCGCTCGCCGCGGGAAGCCGCGGAGGCCGCCGGCGCGGAGTATACCGTTGGGACCTATCGCATCAGGCTGTTGGCGCGGGACTACGAGGTGGACCCGGCCACAGCCGCCATCCGTCAGATCGGCCGGCCCGTGCACCGGGTGAGCTACAACACCGGCGTGGTGCTGCTCACCACCTTGGCCAAATCCCAAGGCCCGCCGCCTAGCGGCAACATGGTGACTCCTAGCGAGCTGCCCGGCGGGCGGCTCTTCTTCGCCGGCCCCCACGAGTTGCCCTTGGCTCCTCTTATCAAACGTTTCGGAGATCGCCCCCAGGACCTGCTGGAACGGGCCACGCTATTGGGCGGCAGGCAGGTGGAAGCCAGCGCGGACATGGCGGTGATGATTCCGGGCCTGCCCAAGGTGCCCTTGTGGGTTCTGCTGTGGGCCGGCGACGAGGAATTTAAACCCAGGGCGGTCATCGGCATTGATGACCGCGCCCATTTTCATTTGGCGGTGGACGCCACCCTGGCTATCAGCTACTTGATGGTCCAGCGTCTGATAAAGGATTAAGCCGTGGGAGACGGCACCGGAGCCTGCGGCATCAATTGCATGGTTTGCGGCTTGTTCCGCCAGGGCAAGTGCGGCCCCTGCGCCGCGGGCAACGAGTCCGAGGCGGACAAGAAGCTAGCGGTGCAATTGGGTCTCCTGGGCGGTACATGCCCCATCCTGCAATGCGCCCGCGACCGCAAAATAGGATACTGCTCAGCCGATTGCCCGGACTATCCCTGTAAGCGCTTCCAAGCCGGCCCCTACCCCTTCAGCCAGGGCTTTTTGGACATGCAGTTCCGAAGGCGCGGGCGGCCCGGCCTGGGCCCGGTGCCCTCGGCTCCACCTAAAGGCAGCAAACCACATTAGTCCTGTGTTGTCCTAATTATTGTTAATTGACGAAGCTGACATCACTATTCTTCAACCAGAATAACGACGGCCGCTGTCTTGCTTAAGCCTCGGACTTGGCAGGCACTTGTGCCTGTGTTAAGTTCTAGGCCGCTATGGAAAACCAAAGCCCTCGTAGCTCAGCTGGATAGAGCAACGGCCTCCTAAGCCGTAGGCCTCCGGTTCGAATCCGGACGAGGGTACCAAAATCATTAGGAAAATCGGATCGCATTTTTTGTGATCCGATTTTTTTGTATGAATGTGTAGGAATTGTCCCCGAAACGTTCCTTTTGCAGGCCTGCCGGCACAACGCATGTTGACCTTTTACGCCTTGCCGATTTCGTGCAGATAATTGTTGGTCGTGGTGGCCTGAGTATGGCCCAGGCGCCCCTGGATGGTGGTGAACGGAAGCCCCTCGGCTGCCCAGCGCGAAGCGGTGTAATGCCGGAAGCAGCCCGGGGGGAAATACTCGAGTTTGCCCGCAGCGCAACACCTCCGTTGGTTCTTAACTTCCCACATGGCCACGCGGGGGCTTTGGGCATCTTCCTGCTCAAACACGTAAAGCTTACCGTCACCCTGAGTCCGGCTCCAAGACCTGAAGCGATTGGCCAATGCTCTGGAGATCTCCAACCGCCGTGACTTGTGGCTTCCGGTGGCGGTCTTGCGCGTGTAAAGGACCACGCTAAACGGTGGGTCGAAACAGCGCACATCCTCCCATGGGATATTCCGGGCCTCTGAAGGCCTTGCCGCAGTCTCTATCATCAGCTCCAAATAGAGGCGGTATTCGCCGTCCGCGGCCATTCGGATCGAATTCACCTCCAAAGGCCTGGGCACGTACTTTGCCTTTTTGAACACGGCAAAGCGCTCCACGTATTTGAAGGGGTTTTGTTGGCGAAAGGGGATCGCTCTCTTTTTGCCCCAAGGCTCCGACCAGGCCGTCTGGCTGTACTTGAGCCACTTATTGACTTCCCCCCTGCCCTTCGACCTATCAACCAGATCGGAGGCCCAACTACTGGCCCAATCCTCGGTCA
>Ga0307423_1002471_pt1 | contig 10314 bp, 9 predicted proteins | sample SalMarWE160310MG_FD_202154 | JGI IMG/M metagenome (GOLD analysis project Ga0307423, IMG submission 202154) | Salt marsh sediment microbial communities from the Plum Island Ecosystem LTER, Massachusetts, United States - WE1603-10 | ecosystem: Environmental > Aquatic > Marine > Intertidal zone >... | reverse complement strand
TGCTGCCCTGCGTCCGCAGGCCGCGCACGTCGGAGTAGAGGTCTCCTTCAAGCGGGTCTTGAAGCTGGCCCGGCGTCTGGCGCGCAGCGAGGTCCGCAACATTCGGCTGGTCGAGGGAACCGGAGAGGAGGTGGTGCGAGAGCTGCTCCCCGAGTCCTCCGTAGAAACTTTCTGGATCAACTTCTCCGATCCCTGGCCCAAGAAGCGCCATCATCGCCGCCGCCTGATCCAGCCCCCCTTCCTGCGTGACCTCGCTTCCCGACTGCAGCCCGGTGGCCGGGTCGAGATCGCCACGGACCACGAGGACTACGCCGCGTGGATCGAACGGGTGCTGACGGCAGAGCCCTTGCTCGAGAACATCCACGCTCCGCAACCCTTCCTGCGCGAGGTTCCGGGACGCATGCGCACCGCCTACCAGATCGAGTGGCTGAGGGAGGGACGGTCGCTTTGCTTCTGGACCTACCGAAGGCGGTGAATCTCGCGATGGCCCGGGGGGCGGAAGCGGGGGATCGATGGACGAGAATCTGAAGGACTACTCGCCGATCGCGCTGCGGAAACGGCTGGCAGGGGAGGGGCTGCCCGGCTACCGCGCCGACCAGATCGCCGGATGGCTCTACGGACGGGGCGTCGAAGATCCCCACGCCATGACGGATCTCGACCGGGAGCTCCGCGAGTACCTGGCCACCCGCTGGAGTGCCCGTGCCCTGGAGATCGAGGGGCTCGCCCGCTCCAGCGACGGCACCGTCAAGGGTCTGCTTCGGGCCGACGATGGCGCCAGTATCGAGGCGGTGATGATTCCCGAGGAGGAACGGATCACCCTGTGCATCTCCACCCAGGTCGGTTGTCCTCTCGCCTGCTCCTTCTGTGCCACGGGTTTCCTGGGCTTTACGCGGAACCTGCGCACCGCGGAAATCGTCGACCAGCTCTGTCGGATGCGGGAAGTCCTCCCGGAGGGCCGCCGGATCACCAACGTCGTCTTCATGGGCATGGGTGAGCCGCTCCTCAACCTGCCGAACGTCGTCGAGGCGATCCGGATCCTGCTCCATCCGAAGGCCTTTGCCCTGGCGCCTCGGCGGGTCACGGTGTCGACGGTGGGGATTGCCCCGAAGATCCCGGAGCTGCTGGAGCAGGTCCCGGTGAATCTGGCGGTGTCGCTCCACGCGACCACCGACGAGGTTCGAAACCGGCTGGTGCCGGTCAACCGGCGCTTCCCCCTGGCGGAGCTGCTCGGCACCCTGCGAAGGCTGCCGCGCATCTCCCAGAGGCACCCCGTCTTCTTCGAGTACACTCTGATCGAGGGTGTGAACGACGCGCCGGAGGACGCCCGGAGGCTGGTGAGGCTTCTTCGGGAGATTCCGTCCAAGGTGAACTTGATCCCCATGAACACCCACGCGGATTCCGATCTCCGGCCGCCCCCACCGGGAGTTGCCGGAAAGTTCATGGCCGAGCTGGTTCGGGGTGGAATCACCACGACACTCCGGCGCAGTCGGGGGTCCGACATCGATGCGGCCTGTGGGCAGCTGGCGATCCGTGGGCGCCGCCCGGCGCTGGATCAAGCGGGGGATACTGCGCGCCGATGACCTCCGGGGGCGTTCCCGGGCATCGATGTTATACGCAGTCGGCGACATTCACGGAGAGGTCGAGAAGCTGGACATGCTTCTCGAAAAGCTTCCTCTCCAGGCGGGGGATCGCCTGATCTTCCTGGGCGACTACGTGGACCGAGGCCTCGGGTCCCGCGCGGTCGTCGACCGCCTGATCGCACTTCGGAGCAGCTACGAGTGCGTGTTCCTGCTCGGGAACCACGAGTCGATGTTCCTAGACTTCCTCGGCTGGCGAGATCAAGCCTACTTTGGCGGCGACGCCTTTCTCATGAACGGGGGGGATCGCACGCTGGCGAGCTACGGCTATTTCGAGGCCGCGGACTTCCAGGAGCCCTTCGAGCTGCCCCTGGATCACCAGAAGTTCTTCCAGGATCTCGTGCTCCATCACCTGGAAGGTGACTATCTCTTCGTCCACGCCGGACTGGGTCGCGACGAGCTGCACGAGAGCGATCTCAGCTACGCACTGCGCCGCGCCCGAGTCGAGGATCTGCTCTGGAACCGGATCTCCGGCGATCTGCCTCATCGTCTCGGCGTGACCATCGTCTACGGGCACACCCCCCGCGCCGATCTGTGCGTTCGCTGGAACGAACCCTTCAGCATCGGCATCGACACCGGGGCCGTCTACGGTGGCCCACTCACCGCCATTCGACTCCCCGACGAGACGGTCTTTCAGGCCTGGGGATCGGGCCCCGAACAACCGATCTGGTAAGAAACGCATCTGGTAAGCGGGTCAGCCCTGCCGTTTCGCGATCTTGGGAATGGTGAGCCGCTGTCCGGCGCGAAGCGACCCGAAATCGAGACCCGGGTTGTACTCCCGCAGCAGCCAGACCGGAATTGATTGGCTTCCGCGAGAGAGCGTCCACAGCGACTCGCCTCGCTTCAGGACGTACTCCTCGGTTCCCGCGATCTCGTAGGCCACGTAGAAGGCCGACTGGAGCCTGCGGTGGTGGGCGACCCGGCGCTCCTGGAAGCGCTCGGCCGAGACGCGGGAGAAATCGAGCTGGAGGCTGGCTCCAATGGGGAGGGCGGAGCCAAACTCGAGATGGTTCCGGTGGCGCAAGGAAGAGGTGGGGATCTCCAGCCAGTCCGCGAAGTGACCGAGGGTCTCCGCGGGCTGGACCTCGATGCTTCCGTCGGGGCGCACCGAATACCGCTCGGAGCTGAGCGGCAGCACCGTCGGTGCCACCGAGGGGTGGACCGCGTGATCCGCGGGTGCCGCAGCTGCGACCGTTCTCTTCGCCGCGGGCTTCGTGGCGACCTCCGCGGGCTTTGCGGTGGCGGGTCCGGTCTCGGCGGCCGCCGCCTCACCGCCACCCGGGATGAAGAGCGTCTGACCCTGGCGGATCTGGTGGCGATTGCGCAGACCGTTGAGCGCGACGATGGCGTCCTGGGTGACGCCAAAGCGTCTCGAGATCTTGTCGAGGGTGTCGCCCCGGCAGACGGTGTAGACCCCCGGCGAGGCACCGCCGGTGGGTGAGCTCCGCGCCGTGTTGGCGCCCCCGGGGAGCTCGAGCACCTGCCCCACGGAGATCCGATTCTGGTCGCGGATGTGATTGACGGCCAGCAGGTCCTTCACACCGACTCCGAAGCGCTGAGCGATCTCGGTAATGTTGTCGCCGCGCCTGACCCGGTAGAGCCCATCGGCCGGAATCGGCTCGGGCACGTGATTCGGATGCGCGGTGCGCGCCACTGCCCGGTAGGGATCGTTGACGGGCAGGTTGAGTACCTGGCCGACGCGGATGTGGTTGCGATTGCGCAGATTGTTCAGCGCCATCAGCTCCGATTGCCCGACGTGGAAGCGTCGCGCGATGGTGGAGAGGGTGTCGCCCCGCTGCACCCGGTAGTGCCGATCGCGGACCTGATCCGAGAAGCGCTCGCCGGCGGGAATCCGCGCCAGCACCACCCGGCCCCCGGGGCGCTGGGGATCCCGGGGCAGACGCAGGCCGTAGCCCTTGGGTGCGTGCTTCTGGCCGCTCCAGATCGGGTCCAGCAGGGCGGGGTTTGCCGTGCGAAGCACCTCGGTGGAGATCCCGAAGGTGGTGGCCAGTGTCTTCGCTCTGTAGAAGTGGTCGAGGACGACGATCTCCGGGTCCTCCGGGGCGTCTTTCCGGATCCACCCGAAGTGCCTCTGGGGATCCTCCTCTACCTCGAGCGCCGCGAGGAACTCTGTGTAGAAATTGCGCGAGGCAAAGCCGAAGCTGCGGCTCTGGTAGCGGTCCAGGATGGCGGCGATGTCGCGGGTCCCGAGCTTGCGGACCGCGCGTTCCACCCCCGCTCCGCCGTGGTTGTAGGCGGTGATGGCCAGCGGCCAGGTCTTCGCGGTCTCGTGGTTCGCCTTCAGCAGGCGGGCGGCCGCGATCGTGGCGAGGAAGGGATCGCGGCGCTCGTCGACGATGTAGTCGACGCGCAGGTAGCGTCGGCCGGTGGAATGGGTGAACTGCCAGATCCCCGACGCCCCGGCGTGGGAGTGGGCCTTGGGGTTGTAGGAGGACTCCACGTGCGGCAGGGCGACCAGCTCGGTCGGAAGTCCGCGGGCGGAGAGGACCTGGCGGATATAGTTCTCCCAGCGGCCCATCCGCACCAGTCCATCCCGGAACTTGTCGGCCTGGCCGAGCTGGAACCGGACCTGTCCGCTGGCCGTGCGAAGGGTCTGGTTGGAGACACCCTGCGGAAACAAGGCGAGCACCCGCTTCTGGTCCGGGCTCAGATTGCTTCGCTTCCCGCTCGCCAGGGTGCGGAGGATCGACTTGTATCGATCCTTGGCCTCCCGTGTCTTGCGATCGCGGGATCGGCTGGAGAGGCCGGCCGGAAAGCGGATCGTCTCATACACGATTTCCAGGTTCCGGGCGTCGTGGACCAGACCACCGCTGGTATCCACTTCGGTATAGATGCGCTTCCAGAACTCGACCCGCGGCACCAGCTCCGGGGGCTTCGGAAAGACCGGGCTCGCCGCCCCTGAGGGCGTGGAGGAGAAGGCGAGAAGGGATCCAATCAGCAGAGCGGAAAGTCGGAGCATCCTGGCTTCTTCAATCGGCACATCGACGCTGAACCTGACCCATGGCGGACCCGCAATTCCGTCACTTCGCCCAGATTTCAGGGGTTTACTGCTCTCAGGGGGGAATGTCCGGGGGATTGTACGCGGGTGCCGGATCCCGGCCAGTCTTCCCGCGGGGTCTACTTCCTTCGGCCCTTGCGCCGGGCCTTCCGCGCCTGCTTACGCTTGCGCTTCTGCTGGCTCTTCTGCTTGGCCTGGCTGCCCCGGCGCAGCCGGCGGTTGCCTCCGCCTCCAGCGGCCAGCAAGGCAGCTGGGTCTAGGTCACCGATCCCGGCGCCTCCGCTTCCCGCCAGCCGTCCCATGCCCGGGATCTTCGAGAGCAGCCCGCCTCCGCCGAGCGAGCCCATCATCTCCCGCATCTGGGAGAAGCGGGCGACCAGGTCCGTCACCTCTTTGCTCTTGCGTCCGCTACCCCGGGCGATCCGCGCCGCGCGGCTCTTGTCGATGGCCTCGGGCTGGGTGCGCTCTCCCGGCGTCATCGAGTGGATCATCGCCTCGACCTTGGTGAGCTCCCTCTCGTCGACCTGGTCGGCCAGTGAGCCGAACATGGGAAGCTTGCCCAGCACGTCGCGCAGGGGACCCATCTTCTGGATGGTGCGGAGCTGCGTGAGCAGGTCGTCCATGCCGAACTGGCCTTTGAGGAGCCGCTCCGCATCTTCTTCGGCCTGCTTCGCGTCGACCACCGCCTCGAAGTCCTGGACCAGGCCGACGATGTCTCCCATCCCGAGGATCCGGGACGCCAGGCCCTCCGGCCTGAATGCCTCCAGGCGGTCCAACGTCTCGCCGGTGCCCAGGAATTTGATCGGAACACCGGTCACGGCCTTCACCGCGAGGGCGGCGCCGCCCCGGGCATCACCGTCGAGCTTGGTGAGCACGAGGCCGTCGAGCTGCAGCCGTTCGCTGAAGCCCTGGGCCACGTTCACCGCATCGCGACCCATCAGGGCGTCGCAGACCAGCAGTGTGTTCGCCGGGGAGGTGCTCGCCGAGATCTCCTCGAGCTCCCGCATCAGCTCGTCGTCGATGGCGAGGCGGCCGGCGGTGTCGTAGATGACCGCGTCGAAGCCCTCGCGGCGGGCCCGCTCTTCGGCCGCAGCACAGATCGCGGCAGGCTCCTCCCCCTCTACCCCCGCGTGGACGGGCACTTCGATTCTCGCGCCCAGCTGCTGCAGCTGGAGGACTGCGGCGGGGCGGTAGATGTCAGCGGCCACCAGGAGCGGCCGGCGCCCCTCACCGGCGAGGTGACGCGCCAGCTTGGCGGCCACGGTGGTCTTGCCGACGCCCTGTAGGCCCAGAAGCATCACCGAGACCACACCGCCGTCTCCGCGCGCGAGCTCCGTGTCCACCGGACCCATCAAGGCGGTGAGCTCTTCCTCGCAGATCTTGACGAAGTGCTGGCCCGGCGTGACCCGGTGGGAGCGGCCCTCGACGTCCGTGACCCGGGTCTTGACCTTCTCCCCCAGGCCGCGCTCCTTCACGCGTCCCAGGAAGTCCTTCACCACCTGGAGGTCGACGTCGGCCTCGAGCAGCGACATGCGAACGTCGCGCAGGGCCTCGTCGACGTTCTGCTCCGTGAGCTCCCGGACTCCCGACAGCCTCTCGTGGGCGCTCTTGAAGCCTTTGCTGAGGACCTCGAGCATGAATCCTCCGAGCGGCGGAAGATAAGGGAGGCGGCGCCGCCGGTCCAAGGTCTTCCGCCGGGCGTGAATCTGCTGTGAGCGCGCCGGGACCTGACTTAGACTCCCGCGCGGGCGAGGTCCAGGGTCTTCCTGGACCGAAAGGGGGCACTCATCGCGGCGATTCCTCTCGACCGAATCGAAACCCTCTTCCTCGATGTCGGGAACACGCTCGTCTCCATCGACTTCGCCTGGGTGCAGGCCGAGCTCGAGGCTCTCGGCGAGTCGGTGGACCCGGCTCGGCTGGAGCGCGCGGAGGCCGCCGCCCGCCCGCGGCTTTCCAAGCGGCTGCTTCGAGAACATGACTTCCGGCAGCTCTTTGCCGCCTACATCGAAGGAGTCCTGGCGCAGCTCCTTCTGTTGGGCAGTCCGCTATCGGCGAGCCCCGAGGTCCTGGCTGGCCGGCTCGCACCGATCCTTGGAGCCCCTGGGCAGACCCAGCGCCTCTGGTCTCGAGTGCTTCCCGGCATTCCCGAGGCGTTATCGCGACTCGTCGACGCTGGATTTCGGCTGGTCGCCGTCAGCAATTCGGATGGCACCGTCGAGTCGGGCCTCCGGGATCAGGATTTGCGCCGGTTCTTCGGACCGGTGGTGGACTCCGCGCGGGTCGGCTACGAGAAGCCGGACCCTCGGATCTTCGAGCACGCGCTCAGGGTGTCGGGTGCCGAGCCGGAGACGACTCTGCACGTGGGAGATCTCTACGACGCGGATGTTCTCGGTGCACGCGCGGCGGGGATTCACCCCGCCCTGCTCGATCCCTTCGACGACTGGCCACACGTCGACTGTCAGCGGTTCAGAGATCTCTCCGAGCTCCAGGCCGCCCTCTGTGCGGTGCGCAAAGCGGAACCCGTGGACGCCTGAGGGCGGAACCTACTGCGCGTCGCCGAGCAGCGAGCCCGCGTTCTCGTCCGCCAGCCAGCCGCCGATATCCTGGCCCATCGCGTCCGTCGCCTTCGCCAGCATGGCGCAGGTGCCGGTGAAGGGCCCGCCCGAAATGCGCTTGGCGCGGAAGGAGCGCAGCTTCTTCTCGCCCCGCTCGAGCGTGCCTCGGGCCGCGATCCACTTGGGTCCGCTGAAGATTCCTCCCCCCGGCGCGTGAACCTCGGTGACGACGAGGTCGAGGTAGAGCCCGGAGCTGGGCTTCTTCTGGGCCAGCTTGGCATTGGGTGCGTTGGCAACGACCGACGCCGAAAGGTCCTGCTGGATGTTGCACTCCTTCTTCACCTTGGGGGGAATGGTGCTGGTCGTCGCCACGCCCGCGACCGACCGGACCTGCACCTCCTCCGCCCCCGCTGTGGCACCAGTGCCGAGCAGAAGCAGGCCGCAAAGCGTACAGAACGCGGATATTCGAAACCCTCGAGCCATTGCGTCTCCCTCCTTCCGATCCCTTCGTTTAGCTGGCGAACTCCTTGCTCGCCAATACACTCTCGGTGGACGACCCGAGGAGACCCATGAGAACGCTCTCATACCAGGCAGCGCGTCGAATCTACGATCGCATCGGGGCGAGGCAGGACACCCAGGCCTTCTACGAGGACGTGGCCACCAGGGAGCTGATCCGTCACGGGGAGTTCGGTTCAGCGCTCGCGGTCTTCGAGTTCGGTTGTGGCACCGGGCGTTTCGCGCGGACGCTGCTCGGCGATCACCTCGGGCCGGCGGCGACCTACCGCGGAGTCGACGTGAGCCCGACGATGACAGGACTTGCCGAGCGAAGGCTCTCCGAGTTCGCCGACCGCGCAAGCGTGGTCCTCAGCGACGGGGGTCCACCGGCATCGGAGCCCGCCGAGTCCTTCGACCGCTTCGTCTCCAACTACGTCTTCGATCTGCTCTCCGAGGCCGACATCGCCGCGGTCGTCTCGGAGGCACACCGGATGCTTCGCCCCGGTGGCCTTCTCTGTCTGGCGAGTCTTTCGCCAGGGCACGGCCTGGTCTCCCGCGCGGTGATTCGCGTCTGGTCTCTGCTCCACCGTCTCGACCCGCGCCTGGTCGCAGGGTGCCGGCCGATCGAGCTGCTCCCCTTCCTCGAGGAAGGGCGCTGGAAGATCCGGCACCACCAGGCCGTGGCCCCTTATGGGCTCCCTTCCGAAGCGGTCGTCGCCGAGCGCCTTCCCGCGGCAGTCTGACGCGTGACCGTGATGACATCGGGCCAAAGGGGGGCTGCGGAGCTCGCCCCTCGGTCGCCGCTCATCCAGCGCCCTCATAACGGACTGGAATCATTGACGTGTTCATCACGGCCACGAGATGTGGTATATCGCGGCGCTAGCGGTGAGACGCAGCGACGGCCGGAGAAGGAGAGATGGCCACACGGGTCGAGGCACAGGTCGCAGGAAGCGTGTGGAAGATCGAGAAGCAGGAGGGGGAACCGCTCGCCGAGGGCGACGTCATCATCATCCTCGAATCGATGAAGATGGAGATTCCCGTCGAGGCTCCCTGTGCTGGCACGCTGGCCGAGATCCGCGTCGACGAGGGGGAGAGCGTCGAAGAGGGGGCGATTCTCGCGGTGATCGAATGAGCGGGGGGTGGTGGCGACCGTGGTTCGTGAGATCAAAGTCCGACCGCTCCGGGTCCGTGACCGAGGTGCAGCGCTCCGCCACCTCGACCGCTCCGCGCGTCTCAACCTCTCGCTGATCGACCTGGTCCTGCGACTCGGGACGCCCTCCAGGCGGGGGGAAGGCCGCGCCGAGCTGCTCGCGGCCTACCGCGGCCGCGAGCTGGTGGGGGTGGCCGCACTGCATCCCAGCATGACCCTCGACGCCACCGTCGAGCGCGAGGTCCTGGAGGCGTTCTTTCCCTACCTGGCAGGAGTGGGCTCCGGCCTGGTCAAGAGTGGCGAGGAAGTGGTGGATCCTCTCTGGGAATGGCTCCGCTCCCAGGGGCGCAGCGCTCTTCTGGACCGGATCGAGACGGGCTACGCGCTGGAGCCCCACCACGCTCGGCTGGTCGATGCGGGGCGGGGGGTTCGCGTCAGGGAGGCGCGGGACCGGGATCTGGATCTCCTGGTCGAAGCGGCCCGAGCCAGCCTCCGGGAGGAGAGTCGCCCGGATCCGTTCGAGGGGGACCCGGTGGGATTTCGGCGCTGGGTTCGCGGGCGGGTGCCCAGGGCCACGGTGGCCGAGGTCGGCAGCGCAGTGCGCTTCGTCGGCTATGCAGATGTCCAGTGTGAGCGGGGATGGCTCCTCCAGGGGATCTACACCTGGCCCCGGTACCGCCGGCGCGGACTGGCGGCGGCGGGGGTTTCGGTCCTGTGCCGGAGCGCCTTTGCCAAGTCTGCCGATCACGTCCAGCTCTCGGTGGTCGAGGGCAACACCGCCGCCGAGGGCCTCTATGAGCGGCTGGGCTTCCGGCGCTTCGCCCGGCTGCGGACCATCCTGTTCCGCTAGCTGCTGGTGGCGGAGTTTCAGGCTTGATCGGCGAGTCGACGGTCGGCTACGTTGGCCTCTCTCACACGAAATCGAGAGGAGGACGGAATGGGACTGCTGGAAGGTAAGGCAATCGTGATCACCGGCGCCGGAGGGGGCCTCGGACGCGAACACGCTCTCGCGATGGCGAAGGAGGGCGGCAAGATCGTCGTCAACGATCTCGGAGGTGCCCGCGACGGAACCGGCGGGGGAACCGCCATGGCCGACGCCGTCGTCGAGGAGATCAAGTCGGCGGGCGGCGAGGCCGTCGCCAACTACGACAGCGTCGCCACTGTCGAAGGCGCCAACAACATCGTGCAGACGGCCGTCGACGCCTTCGGGCAGCTCGACATCTGCGTCAACAACGCGGGGATCCTGCGCGACAAGACACTCTCCAAGATGGACGAGGAGATGTGGGACGTCGTGGTCCTGGTGCATCTGAAGGGCACCTACTGCGTGTCCCGCGCTGCCTTCAACCACATGAAGGAGCGGGGCGGCGGGGGCGTCATCATCAACACCTCCTCCACCTCGGGTCTCAACGGGAACTTCGGCCAGAGCAACTACGGCGCGGCCAAGGCGGGCATCGCGGG
>Ga0307423_1002470_pt1 | contig 10316 bp, 4 predicted proteins | sample SalMarWE160310MG_FD_202154 | JGI IMG/M metagenome (GOLD analysis project Ga0307423, IMG submission 202154) | Salt marsh sediment microbial communities from the Plum Island Ecosystem LTER, Massachusetts, United States - WE1603-10 | ecosystem: Environmental > Aquatic > Marine > Intertidal zone >... | reverse complement strand
TCTTGGCATTGAGCATTAAAATATCCTTGATCAATCAGTCGCACAAATATAACTGTTACGAATAGCTATGGCAAAAGGTTTTGGCAGATCGATTATAAATGAGGTTTAGCTAAGACTGCCCAAACGCTCGGAGCGTCCGGGCAGTTGACACCAGGCAAAAAAAAAGGCGATGCCGTCGCAGACATCGCCTTCATTTTAAAAAGTAGTATTAGCAGGTACTATTTCAGCAGGAGCATCTTCTTGGATTTGATGAAATCTGCCGCCTGGAAGCGGTAGATATACAATCCGGTCGCAACCTGAACGCCGTGGTCATTTAATCCATTCCATTCAACTTCGTAATAACCAACTTCTTTTCTTCCACTAACCAGCGTCCGCACTTTTTGACCCAGCATATTATAGATAATAATGCTAACATCCGAAGATTTCGGTAGCTGGTACTTAATGGTTGTTGTTGGGTTAAATGGATTCGGATAGTTCTGATGCAATGCGAATTCAGTAGGAATCGGTAGTTCCTCTTCATCATCAATACCAACGACTATGCTGTCCTGTTTAACCGAATAATCATCAAAATACATTTCATCGTCTGCGGTTGCTCCGAAAAAGTCATTGGCATCTAATTGCAGGGGACTGCCTCCACCGCTAGCGCCTGCTGTCCACATCCACTCATGGATCAAATTGCCGTTAAGAAGAAAATATGCGCTATCGGCATCAAGATCCACAAAAGCTTCAATTAACTGCCAGGTATCGTAAGCATAGTTAAATTGTACTGGAGTTGAGGAACCGCCCAATACCCTTCCGGTACCACCCACATCAAAGTACACTTCCATACCCCAATTGAATGTTGACGGAGGAGTAAATTCTGCAAGGCTATTAAAGTAACCGGCCTTTCCATTGGGGATATAAACCTGGAAGGACATTTTCCATTTCCCGGATGTCAGCGTTCCAAATGTTTTAACCAAATCATTATTTTGAACGATAACTACCGAATTTGATCCGCTGTAGGCCTGTGCATTCGACACCATAGGATCTTCAGCGGTTCCGGGAGTTCCACTCCATGTGGTCCACTCTGATGTTTGAAGAGTCAGTTGGGTTCCGGCTGTATAAGACTCAAAGTCATCAAAGAACGTGAAAGCAGGAGATTGATATGGAGCGTTGGGGCTGGGAATGCTATTATTAGTAAAGGTGCTGTCCAGGTTTTCGCTGGTTTCATCAGAACCCGCAACACCATTGCCACCTGACATTACCTGATTGCCTTCTGAAAAGTCAATACGATGTACTGAAAATCCGAAGCTATTATTCAGCGCAGATATTTGATTGGCAATTGGTGTATCCGGTAGATAAGCGCTTCCAAGCGTATCAGCATCGGGACCATCTATGACAACCCCGGTTTTATCAACAGCTTCATTATTCGCCGTTGGCGATCCGGAATTATACAACAGGTAATCCACATCGGTTACCAGATCGCTCATGCCATCCCAATGATAGAGGATCACAACTTCATCGCCATTAGTCAATCCACCCTGGTCATTGATGCTACCCGGAAATGCTTCTAACATATCCGGTGCATCGGAAGGATTTGCATGTCCATCCTCAAACAATTCATAGGTTGGCATTACACCATAAGTGGCATAGAAAGCTGAATCACCAGGCAAGGCAATTGTTTGATATTCGTCGGATTGAATGATTGCGCCATTTGGGAAACGGGCATGAAAATCACCAAAGCCACCGCCGCCGCCGCCACCTTGGACAATCTGGTAGTAATAAGTACCGTCACCAGCAAAAGTTGCGTCAGTGATGTAATAATTACTAAGATCAACCGAAGTTTGGTTGGGATTATATATTTCTATGAATTCGCCCTCAGTTGGGGTAACTACAATTTCTGTAAGAAGTAGTTTTTCGGCAGGAGGGCCAATTTGTCCGGTGTCAACGACAGCATTTGTAGCAAATAAATCAAATGAGATCGATGCGCCATTATTAAAGTTATCCTGGACGTGTTCACGAAGTCCGACATACACATTATCACCGGGGTTCACATAATTGGTTAAATCATATGAATAATCCACCCAGTTGGTATCGCTACCAGCACCAAAACCTAATTGATCCACCAATATATTGAAGTTGGCAGGATCGCTTGGATCAGTAGTTGAAATGACTACATCCAACGTATCGTTGTAGGTATCAGGCCAGTATCTTAGGGAGAAGTTGAAATAATTATCCGATTGAACATTGAATAACCGCGGCGAAACGAGATACTGATCGTTAGAGGTAGCCCCGCCTGTATTCCAGGTACAAAAAGCCACAAAATTGCCGCCATTAGCAGGAGCAGTAATTGTTCCACCAGTCCAACCTGGAATAGGCGTAGTACCAACTGCTTGCTGGTTCCAGCCAGGTCCGCCATCCGGGCTCAATTTGGACCAGAATGGAGGCAGGAACGTTCCTTCAAATGATTGGACATAGGTTGGGGGTGCTGCTCCGCCAACACCACTCACACACACATTATCAATCGTCCACCACCAATCCCATCCGGGTTGATAGGACTCGAAAGCAATCATAGCATTTGCGCTGTTGCCAATGTATGTGCTAAGATCCAATGAAACATGTTGATTAGATGAATCCACCCCCGCATACTCAAGCACTGTAGTCCATGTTGCGCCGCCATCGTTACTCACATTTACCCGGGCGGTATCATCAGTATCAAGGGTAATCCAATCGGAATCAAAATCTACGAATACTGAATCGTAGCCACTAAGATCCAATGGGAGCATTGCGGTTGTTATAGTAACACTACCACTGCCAGCTTCATCAGCATCAGCGGAAGCCACATTACCATTGGAAGTTGGAGGAAGTGTATAAGCATTCGGATACGGTGGCGCGAAGACCAACCAGGTGTTTGTACTGGTTGAATCATCCACAATTATCCAGTTTGCCTGTGTAAATGTAGTATCTTCAAAATCATCAACGAATACAATATCATGTTGTGTCACTCTAACATAAGTAGTTGCCACATCATTTGTTGCATTACCGTCACCGGTAAGAAGCGATACAACATCTAATTGAACCTCACCGGAAATAGTTGGCGAATACGGGAAGGAAACCACCGCACTTTCACCAGGATTTAATCCGGAAACAAAATCATCACCGGCAAACAATCCATTCTCGTGAAGTTCGATAGTCGTAAAACCTTCCGGTTGATTACCGACATTCCTGATCCGTGCTGTCACGATATAAGTTCCTCCCTGGGTCATACAGGCTTGCTCAACAACCATGGAGTCAACAGCAAAATCATGGATTTCACCTGATTCCTGGTATCCGGTACGGATAATAGGCGTTAAGGTATGAAATGTTGCATTGCCGGCATCTTCAAAAAATAACCAATCAGATGTGGCTCCTCTCGCGAGGAATCTATGCGGAAGGGCAGAAGCACCGAGACCGGTACCGTCCGCACCAAGAGGAAAGCTGGACGCAGAAGGAGTAGGTGTAACTAACATCGCATAAAAATCACCGGCTGGCATTGCCATACCGCCAGGAATCTGGAATATTGCCAGGACAGGCGGTGTACCAAAATCACCATACGTCCCATGGTAAATTCTGGCAATCATTACATCCGGTGTATCGTTCGCTACGGTATATAAATCAACCGAAAAAGAATCAGTTGCAACCGTAGAAGTAGATAACATCATTGTTACACTTGTTAATGTATCGGGATCTGTTAAAGTAAATCTGGCTCCAAGTTTAACTTCTTCCGCACCTGCATAGGAAATATTAGTGCTAATGACCCCATGGTCCCAAGCCATTGTCTCACCAAGTTCCAATTCGGAATTTGCAGTATCATTCACACCAGCAAAATTAGATGAGTACATTAGGACATTATACTGGTCCGCAGGAGCGGCTGAAGCATCCCAGGGACCAAATGAGAAAGTTGAACTACCAAAAGACGGAATGGTCACGCCAGTTGTAGAATTTGAGTAAGCAGTTGTGCCGTCAACAACTTCAATATTTATATCACCAGTATTCGAAAGACCCATATTGTCAAAGGATCCCTCAAAGTTAACTGAAGATACAATACCGGTTTGCGTTAAAGGCATTTTGGTTAACAACGGTATGGTGATCCTTCCCGCATGAATTTCATCAGGAAATGGAGTAAGATTGCTGTATTCATCCAATTTTACATCATCAATTGCCATATCGCTATGGAAATTAGGCCCGGTAATACCGCGGAAGCGGACTTGCACGATACTGCCAACAAATGCAGAGAGGTCAATTCCACCACGTAACCATGGATCTGTTTCTGATGTTTGATATTGTCCAACAAGAGGAGCCCTAACATCATTTACCCAACCGGTACCGGATGACCATACATCAAAATGCAAATCACCCATATCTACTCCAAACATATGGAACCAGAATTCGACGGTTGGCGTTGTCATTCCGCTCAGATCAAAATAAGGACTCAACAAATGAGCCGTGACATTAAAATACGGACTTGATGATTCAACATACATGTAATTTCCGGTACCGGAGTGATCGTTAAGCGGACCAGTATCTGTGGAATTTTGTGTACCACTTGATTCTACATACCAATCATGATCGTCATCGGTTGCATTTACCCAGCCTGGAGGTAATGTACCCGGAGTGCCAGCTGTAGTTGAATCAAAATGTTCGAAATATGGTGCTGTTTGTACACCGGCAACATCGTATGTTGTTGTCAGTGTATCGTTTGCCTGATTTAAATCACCCAGTAACATTTGCAACGCTGCGGTTAATGTATCCGTACCGGTTGCGGAAGTTGTAATTGAGAAAGTAACAGTATCAGATTCACCAATTCCCAATGCGCTTACCGAAGAACTTGATGAAAAAGCACCATTAAAATAAAGATCTAAATCAGCCGCTGAAGTTGCCACTCCACCAGCATTACTTACCCGCACATCAATATCAAGTGGAGTACTTGGAGCAGGTGAAGCAGGCACATTGAGAAAGCCTGTTACTGCCAAATCAGGAGCGGGCTCACCAATACCGACATCATCAAGACTAATATCATGGTAGAATTCAGATGACTCAATAATTCTGAACCTAACTCTTGATGCTGCAGATTGGTAAGGAGTAAGATCAATAATTTTGATTTGCCATTGTTGTAGCTCAGAGCCAATTGGTGTAATTACATCCATATTCCACATACTTCCGTCCCACACATCAACATGCAAGTGGCATGAATCTGATGGTGTCGTATCTTCATTATAACTCCAATACCAAAATGACAGTGTTGGAGCAGTTAAACTGGTTAGATCTAACGGAGGTGTAAGTAGATTCGTAGGATCGAGCGGATTTGGTGATGAGTCATCCAAATATGCGAAATAGCCGGAGCCAGTCGTATGGTCAAAATCCGCGCCATATGTTGTACTGGTACCAAAATCCCAGTCCTTTCCGGAATCATTCGGATCATTAATCCAGTCAGCGGGGATACTTCCCGCATTTTCAAAAGCTTCATTGTACGGATAAGAACTAACCGGCACTTGCACATCATAAGCTGCAGAAAGTGTGTCGTTCGTGAGATCCGCATCACTGAGAACCATCTGTAAAGCGGCAACGACTGAATCCCTTCCGGATGCAGAGGCAGTAACCGAGGCGCCTAAAGTATCGGATTCACCTGAGTTCAAAGCTCCTACGGACAGTGTTGAACTTAATCCGCCATTCAGAAATATATCTATTGAACCTCCTGCAAAGCCATTTGAGCCTAGATTTTTGACTACCACATCAAAATTGACAGGGAGGTTTGCCACGCCTGCGCTTGGGAAATTTAGAAGTTCGGTCACAGCCATATCAACTGGCGGCGGAACATAAAATTCAATGTAATCATTATCAGTATTACTTGAACCATTACCGCCTAATGGCAGCATATCATCGCCAAATTGATAAGCAGTCGTATTGTTCATCTGGATACCGGCGGTCGATGTTACTGAACCGGAGCTATACATGTCCACTAGATAGATAGAATTTGTAGTTTCTTCCAGCACAATGGAGTTATAGGCAAAAGATGCGTTTCCATATTCAAACGAATACCATTTAATCCAGAATTGCCTATTAGGAGCGGTTCCAATTGTGTCGGTCCAAACTCTGTCAGTCGTTCCAATCGGAGGGTTAACAGTAAATTCATCCCAATAACCAGCTATCGACATGTCCGGTAAAGATACACTTGGCAGATTTGTGTTGTTGCCTGGTAAGGCAGTTACAGTCGTGTCAAATGTTAATACCATATTCAGGCTTACCATAAAGTGGGTAACCGGAGTGCCAAAAAAGTCGAAAGAAAATGGAAGTGCCTGGGGATCTGACCATGAATTCACTGAATCACCACCGACAGTAACCTGAGTCCACCCGGTTGTGTATGAGTCAGTAGTAGTATTCAAACCACCGGGATTCCCGCCCCCAATCACTTGATTAGCAACATATGTTTGAGCCCAAATTCCCTGAAAGGAAAAGAGCATAAAAAGCGTTAAAATAAAGATAAAACCATATCTTAAATTCATATTTGCCTCCACAAAGATTGATTTTCAGTTTTTAACATTGGTATAAACCTCATTAGTTATCTTTTTGATTACGTGTATTAGTCTGAGATTTTTTAGCCACATTTCGTTTGCTAAGATCTTTACGGTATTTCTGTAGATTTCGCGGGGACTGGTTGAGCCTTTCGGCTTTTTTCTTCTGTGATTTTTTAATCTCCGCTACCTTTGAACTGTTTTGTGGAGTGATCTTAATTCCCTTACTGGCATTCGGAACAATTATTCCACCTTTGCTATCGTATTGCACTTTTTCAACCTGCTGCTGCGCATTCAACTGCTGTGCTTTTGATTGTGCCTTCATCTGCTTTGAATTCGGCAGTGCTTTTAATTGGTTAAGATCTCTTACTACAACAACTTTCCTGATCTCACTTACTTTCAGAACCTTGGCATTAGTAATCGCAGCTTCCTCATCCTGAGTTGAGATTGCTGAAGTCTCCGATTGAGCCAAAACTGATATAGAAAGCAAAAATATCAACGAAAAAGAAAACAAGAATGCTTTCTTCATAATGCTGCTCCTTATTTTATGTAGTTGGATTAATCCGCCTATTATCGGAATTAAATAATGAATCATTAATTAATAGAATAAAAGATGCCGAGATTTGAATTTTAGAAAAAACTAAATGTTTAAGACTTGCGCAAAACCTGGTGAGCAATTTAATTCCTTTATGCAAAATTTATGCTGCGCTTAAACATCCATTGTTTCATAGCACAGGAATTTTTAATATAAAATAATTTTCCTAAAAATCAAGCACTTTAAGCTTTGGCTTGGTATTAATTTCGGCTTTTAATTTTGCGTGTTTTAATTTGGTTTCGTTGCACTTCCAGGTGGATTGTTTGGAATTTGAAGTTCAATATGCTTTTAAATCACCGCACCGGCAAGGCGCCCGCTAGCAGAAGCGACAAGTTCGAAACATCAAACTTAATAGATTTTAAATTGAGAATTCCTCAATCATTGACATTTAAAACCTCTTGCAGATCTTCCTCGGCAGCATTCAGCAATCCTATGGGCACTAATCTGGGCGTTAATGTTTTCCAATTGCGGTCTGCTTCAAATATTTCTTTGAAGAGCGGGAGCGCCATATCCAGTTCGCCCATATTTACCAGCGAGACTGCATGCCAGTATTTCATTTCCAGATTTTGAGGAAACATTTTTTCTGCAGCGCCATATTCACGGAGTGCACCCTGCTCATCTCCTTTTTCAACTGCCAGATCACCGGCATTCATGTGTTCATATGCCCGGAATACTTTCAGCAACCGCTTGAGCTCCTGTACAGGCTGCGGGTGATCTTCAACCCTCAAATCGATCAGGCGGTCTTCCCAGATTTTGCCGGTGGGTTCTCCGCTGACCACCAGGATGGCTGCAGATTGTCGCCCGCGAATATCGCCGCCCTCAGCCTGGGCAGCCTCAAGCGCCGCGATGAGTCTTTCGGCGAGTGGGGCTTTGGTTGTGAGAAATGCTTTCTGCATTGCCGGCCAAACTGTATTGTTGAGCATCAGGTTGGCTTGAGCCGAAAAGTATTTATCATGGACATGCCCAGCTTCGGGAACGCATTTTGCGCCGGTGTAAGCAGCGCTGTTTCCAGCAGCATCGATAATTGCCAGTTGGCGATAATCTCTGCCTTCATCCGCATCAATGAGCGTTTGAATAGCCTGCTCCGGCGATTTCCCATCCTTTAATAATTGCAATCCACGCGGACCGAACGAGACATTGATAAAGCTTTGCGTTGCCACAGCGCCCACGCCGGCTTCCGCCCAGATGACATCACTGCCCACCGAAAACCAATGCGACTGAACAGCGGCGCCTATTTGTCCGGTAACCGAATCCACTGCCACGATGGAATAAGTGTGTGCCAGAGGAGAATGATTAAAAGTTTGAGCTACCAAAACTTGGATCAGAAGAAAAACAAAGATTAACAGAAACTGCAGATATTGTCTCATAGTATCCCCATTTGCTTTTTGAAAATATAGGGATTTATTAGCTAATCAGACAAGGAATGAATTGCATTTTTGATTAACAGATGATTTAGATGCAAACAAGCGCAGAGGAAAATATCCGGCTACGGACTCCCGACTTGAACTAAATCAATGCTTACTCAGGTTTTTAGCTTCTTTTTGCGCGCGGCGGGGAACAAGATATTATTTAAAATAAGCCTGTAGCCGGGTGAATTTTTGTGAAGTTCCAACTGTGTCGGCGGGTCGCCAACCGCATGTGTGTAGTCTTCGGGATCATGCCCGCCATAAAAAGTGAAAGTACCCTTTCCGCTGTTTCCGTGAATATAGCGAACCTCGTTGGTTCCTTCCACTTCTCCCATAATTATTATTGACGGCTTGATCATTCTGCGGTCAAACATGGTGGTCTGCCCCATAAATCCCTTTACCACACTCACATGATTCTGAGTTAACATAGTCGGCACTGGATCATATTTGGCAGAGAATTCAAACAAGCTGAAATAATCGGTTTCGGGATCTCTAATTCGTGGAGCGAAACTCGGAGGAATGTCGATATCTGAAAATTCATACTTATTGGGATCCGTATACAATTGAAAATTCTGGAACGCCAGTGTTTTGGAAAAATCCAATTTTTGCTGATAATTGGGTTCGGGCGGGTCGCCATCGTAAGGAGATTCAACGATGTCCACTCCTTCCGCCGCCAATGCAATATCCAGAGCATCCGTCGCTGAGCACATCGCGAATAGGAAGCCTCCTTCGGTAACGAATCCCTTAATTTTTTGCGCCACAGCACTCTTTAATTCAGGCACATTTGTGAATCCCAATTGGGAAGCAATAGCTTCATTAGTGCGCACCTCTTCCAGGTACCACGGCGCATTCCGGTAGGCGCCATAAAATTTACCATATTGTCCGGTAAAATCTTCGTGATGCAAATGCAGCCAGTCGTAATCCTGCAGCTTGCCGTCCAGCACCTCTTCATCATATACTTTATCATAGGGTATCTCGGAGTAAGTCAGCGCAAGGGTAACCGCGTCATCCCAGGGCTGGTTATTCGGCGGCGTATAAACGGCTATTTTGGGCGCTTTTTCCAGAAGCACTCTTTCCATGTTTTCAGATTCAATGGTGGCATAAATACTATTCATTTGGGTGGCATTGATAATTTCATATTTTACGCCTCTGATCCGGCATTCACTTTCCAACGCCGGAAAAGCCGCTATCAAAAATGATCCACCGCGGTAGTTGAGAAGCCATTCCACATTGACTCCCCTTTCAAGCGACCAATAAGCAATGCCATACGCTTTTAAATGATCCTGCTGTTCAAAATCCATAGGGATCAGGCAATGCTGCGCCAGCAAATCGGATTTGCCGGTTATCAGGAGAAAAATGCTCATACCAATTATCATATATCTTTTCACGGCATCACCTCCTCAACCTGCCCGCGAATTTTGCTTAGCCGTGCCCGTGCCACATGGCTGAAGCGGCTGTCCGGGAATTCCACCAGCAAACGATCAAATAATTGATAGGCGCGGGATAAATCTTTTATATCCCTTTCAAAAATGGTTGCCATAACAAACAGCGCTTCATCCGCATAAATGACCATAGATGAATCCATGATAATTTCATTGCAAAAACTCAGGGCGTCTTGCGGATTCTCAAGCTCTCGGGATAACCTGGCAGCCTTCAGCAGTATATCCGCTTTTAGCTGATTGGGAGGATTTTCTTTGAGGGCATTTTCCAGCTTGCTTACCGCTTGCGATTTTTTTTGCTGAAAAACCAGCAAATCCGCATCGGCATATAATTGCAACGGCTCCG
>Ga0307423_1002469_pt1 | contig 10317 bp, 7 predicted proteins | sample SalMarWE160310MG_FD_202154 | JGI IMG/M metagenome (GOLD analysis project Ga0307423, IMG submission 202154) | Salt marsh sediment microbial communities from the Plum Island Ecosystem LTER, Massachusetts, United States - WE1603-10 | ecosystem: Environmental > Aquatic > Marine > Intertidal zone >... | reverse complement strand
TGTGGGCTGGTTGAAGCGATCGCTCCTTGGGGCCGGCTTCCTGCTGGTCGCCGCCGCCGTGGTGCTGGTGGCCGGGTCGCTCCTCTCGCTCGACTGGGACCGGAAGCACAGCGTCCGCACGGCCGGGCTGCCCTTGCTGCCTCCGGCCCAGGCGGACGGGCTCGTGCGCATCGAGGCGAACGGCATGACGTTCCGGGCGCGTGTGGCCGGCCTGGCGAACAACGGACCCGGCCTGATCCTTCTTCACGGCTTTCCGGAGACTTCGGCCATGTGGGGCCCGCTCATCGAGGCCGCCAGCTCGGCCGGCTGTCGCGTGGTGGCGTTTGATCAGCGCGGCTACAGCCCCGGCGCGCGGCCCGATGACGTCGACCCATATGTGGTGCCGGAGCTGATCGGCGACTTGTTGACCATCGCGGATGCCGTGGGCTTCGAGCGCTTCCACCTGGTGGGCCACGACTGGGGGTGCGTCGTCGGTTGGGGCATCGCGATCCAGCACCCAGAGCGCCTCTTGTCCTGGACGGGGCTTTCGATACCCCATCCCGGAACGCTGCTGGCCGACCTGCGCCGCGAACTCCCCACCTACATCAAGGTGTTCACGGCCCCCTGGGTCCCCGAACTCCTTTTCACCTTCAACGGGCTGGGGCTCCTCCGGAGTGGTAGCTACGAGCTGATGCCGGCCGAGCTGCGGGACGAGTACCTCGCGGTCTTCTCGGAGCCCGGTGCCCTCCGCGCCGCCCTCAACTGGTACCGCGCCCTCACCGCGAGCCTCGGCGCGGGAGACGATGTCTCCGGCCCGGTCGAGGGGCCCACGCTCTTCCTCTGGGGGACCCGCGAGGGCTGGATGAACGACGGCGCACTCGAGCGCCAGCGGAAGCTCGCGGCCGGGCCCTACGCCGAGCTCGAGGCAGCTTACCGTTCGCGTTCCGGGCCGTGCTCGAAGGAAGTGCTCCGGATGGGGCTGCACACCGCAAGCGAGTACTCCGCGTAGAAGCGCTCGCGTCCGAGGTGCTGAGCCTGCCCGTGTTCTGGATGGTTCCGCCATGCGTCGAGGTGTTCCAACGAGTCGAACTCGATGATGGAAACACGCTCTTCGTCCGGAGAGGAGAACGACTTGTAGGAAATGAACCCCGGCATCGCTTCGGCGATCGCGAGCATCTTGGCTGCAAGCGCCTGGAACTCGCTCACGAAGTCCGGGCGGAGGCGGGAGCGAAAGACGACCACGACCATAGAGGACCTCCTCAGCGATGGATCCGCGGCCCAACGGACGGGGCTCATCACCGGCGTGTGAGAAAGTGTAAGCGATCCATCTGGACTTCCGTAAAGGATCATCCAGACCTTTCAACGGATCACAGCGACAGCAGCCTCCCGCCTGTGCTAGCACCTGCCCATGAGCGACTCCGCCTTACCCGAGCACGTCCGAGAAAACCGGGCCTACTGGGATCGCACGGCCTACGACTGGGTGGCTGCCGGCGAGCGCGCCTGGCGCTCCCCGCAGCCCTATTGGGGCTGTTGGGGGCTTCCCGAATCGCAGCTCGGCCTCCTGCCCACGGACATGTCTGGCATGGAGGCGGTCGAGCTGGGCTGCGGCACCGGCTACGTCTCGAGCTGGATGGCGCGCCGCGGGGCGCGGGTGGTTGGGATCGACAGCTCCGAGCGTCAGCTCGCGACGGCGCGGCGGCTCGCGACCGAGCACGGCGTGGAGCTCACTCTCCACCACGGCAACGCCGAGGCGGTGCCCTATCCGGATCGCTTCTTCGACTTTGCGATCAGCGAGTACGGCGCAGCCATCTGGTGCGATCCACGGGTCTGGGTCCCGGAAGCCCACAGGTTGCTCAAGTCCGGCGGCGAGCTGGTCTTTCTGGGCAACAGTCCCCTGGCCATGATCTGCACGCCGCCGAGCGGCGCCTTCCGCGAGCCCAGGCTCCACCACAGCTACTTCGAGCTGCACCGCTTCGACTGGAGGCAGGCGGAAGTGGATCCGGGCGGCATCGAGTTCAATCTGCCCGTGTCCGGCTGGCTGCGCCTCTTCCGGGAGACCGGCTTCGAGGTCCTCGACTATCTCGAGCTGCAGGTGCCGGAGGGCAGCCCGGACCGTCACGGCACACCCGGGTCCTGGGCCCACTGCTGGCCTGCCGAGCACGTCTGGAAGCTGCGCCGGCGCTCGTAGCGCCATCCTTCCCCACGGTACCCAACCGCACCGCTCGGCCTAAGGCCCCGGGCGCGTTCTGCCGACATGGGTTACATTCCATTCAGCCTCAAAGCAGGCCCTGCCCGCCTTCCCTTCCGAGTCTCGTCTCAGTCTGCAAGTCGGCCCGGTGTTCGTTTCGAAGCTGCCCGGGTGAGCACAGAGCTCGCCTGGAGAAACCGCCGACCCGTGCGCGAAGCGCAGGCACGACTCGCCTGCTGAACGCGCCTACGACAGGAAACCCATTTGTCTACCTCTGCAATGAACCAAGAAACCCGCCCGCGCACCTCCGCGAGCGGCTTCGAGACCCTGGATCTCGACCCCGAGCTGATCGCCGTCCTCCAGACCCTCGGCTACACCGAGCCGACCCCGATTCAGCGAGACGCCATCCCCCACGTCCTCGAAGCCCGCGACGTGCTCGCCTGCGCTCAGACTGGCACCGGAAAGACCGCGGCCTTCGCCCTCCCCATCCTCGACGAGCTGCTGCGCATCGGGTCCGACGGTCGCCGGCGGGCGATCCGCGCCCTGGTGCTGGCCCCGACGCGCGAGCTCGCCGCGCAGATCGCCGAGAGCTTCCGGAGTTACACGCCCGGGGGCCGCATCCGCTGCGAGGTGGTGTTCGGAGGCGTCGGCAAGCGGCCCCAGGTGACGGCGCTGCGCCGTGGCGTCGACGTCCTGGTGGCCACGCCCGGAAGGCTCCTCGATCTCATGGGCGACGGTGAGGTGGATCTCTCCCAGGTGGAGATGTTCGTCCTCGACGAGGCCGACCGGATGCTCGACATGGGCTTCATCCCCGACGTCCGCCGCATCACCAGGGCGCTTCCGCGCGAGCGCCAGACGCTGCTCTTCTCGGCGACCCAGCCGCGCGAGATCCGCGAGCTCGCGATCCGGCTCCTGTATCAGCCGGTGGAGGTCGTTGTCGATCCGGTCTCCTCGACCGTGGAGCCGCTCTCCCAGTCGGTCTACTTCGTGGATGGGTCGCGCAAGCTCGGCCTGCTCCTGACGCTCCTCGCGAGCGACGAGATCGCCCGGGCGCTCGTCTTCACCCGCACCAAGCGCCGGGCGGACCGGCTGGCGCGCAGCCTCAGCCGCGAGGGCGTCGAGGCCGCGGCGATCCACGGCGACAAGTCGCAGACCACCCGGGTCCGCACGCTCGAGGGCTTCAAGCGCGGGCGGACGCGCGTGCTCGTCGCGACCGACGTCGCGGCGCGTGGCATCCACGTCGAGGACATCGACACCGTCATCAACTTCGACATCCCGAACGAGCCCGAGATGTACGTCCACCGCGTGGGGCGAACCGGCCGTGCCGGCGCCAGCGGAACGGCCCTTTCGCTCTGCGGGGCCGACGAGCGCAAACAGCTCGCGTCGATCGAACGTCTCACCCGGCGAAAGATCCAAGAGCTGGAGACGCCGACGGCACTCGAGATGGCCCGCTGGAGCCAGCCCGCGGCGCGCCCGGAGCGGGAACGCCGACCCTACCCGGGGCGACGTTCAGGCAGCGGCGCCTCGAGTCGGCGCCAGAGCTCAGCGACCCGGTGAGAAGAGCTGGCCGCGCTTGCGGAGATTGGCGGGAAGGACGCGCTTGCGTAGGCGGAGGCTCGACGGAGTGACCTCGAGGAGTTCGTCATCCGCCATCCACTCGAGGGCCCATTCGATCTGGACCTCGCGCGGCGGCGACAGGATCGGCGCCTCGTCCTTTCCGGCGGCCCGGATGTTGGTGAGCTTCTTGGCCCGTGTGACATTGACGTTCATGTCTCCTTCGCGGCGATTTTCCCCGACGATCTGACCTTCGTAGACGGGAGCCCCCGAGGCCACGAACATCATGGCGCGCTCCTGGATGTTGAAGATCGCGTAGGGCGTCGCCTTTCCCCGCTCGGTGGACACAATTGCGCCCACCCGGCGGCCGACCAGCTCGCCCGCCCACGGCTCGTAGCCTCTCACGGTCCGATGCAGCGCACCGTCACCGCGCGTTTCGGAGAGAAACTCGCTGCGGTAGCCGAAGAGGCCCCGGCTCGGCGCGATGAAGGTGAGCCTCACCCGCCCCTCGTGTTTCTCCATGGAGATGACGCGGGCCTTGCGCGCGGAGAGCGTCTCCATCACCACGCCCGTGAAGGCCTCGGGTACCTCGGCCACGACGTCCTCGACGGGCTCGCACGTCTTTCCGTCGATCTCGCGTCTGATGATCTCCGGCCGCGAGACGTTGAACTCGTACCCGGCGCGTCGCATGGTCTCGATCAGTACCGCGATCTGGAGCTCGCCGCGGCCCGCCACCACGAACGTGTCCGGCGCATCCGTCGCCTCGACCTGGATGGAGACATTGCCGAGCGCCTCGCGCCTGAGCCGATCGCCGATCTGACGGCTGGTGAGGAACCTCCCGTCCCGTCCCGCGAACGGAGAGTCGTTGGGCGAGAAGCGCACGCGGATGGTCGGAGGATCGATGCGAATCCGCGGCAGCGCTTCGAGGAAATCCGGGGAGCAGATGGTGTCGCCGATCTCGATCGAGTCCATGCCGGCGATTACCGCGAGGTCGCCGGCGACGGCGTAGTCGAGCTCGACGCGCCGCAGCGCCCGCGCTCCCAGCAGCTTGGTCACGCGAAAGGTCTCGGTCTCACCGGTTTCGAGGAGACGGGCCACCGTCGCCCCGCGCTCCAGGCGACCCCGTTCTACTCGGCCGATCACGAGTCGGCCCAGGAAATCGTCGTAGTCGAGGGTCACGGCCTGGAACTGCAGCGGCCCGTGGACATCGACCTCCGGCGGCGGTGCGTGCTGGACAATGGATTCCAACAACGGCCGGAGATCCGAGCCCGTCTCCTCTGGACTCAGCGTTGCGGTTCCCCGCTTGGCCGACGCGTACACGATGGGGAAGTCGAGCTGAACGTCGGTGGCGCCCGAGGCGACGAGGAGATCGAAGACCTCGTCCACGACCGCGTGGGCCCGCTGCTCCGGGCGATCGATCTTGTTGACGACGAGCAGCGGCCGCAGGCCGTGGGACAAGGCCTTCCGGACCACGAATCGCGTCTGGGGCATCACACCCTCGACGGCGTCCACGAGCAGCAGCACCGCGTCCACCATGCCCAGGACGCGCTCCACCTCTCCGCCGAAGTCCGCGTGGCCGGGGGTGTCGACGAGGTGGATGCGCACGCCCTCGAAGTCGATGGAGGTCTCCTTGGCGAGGATCGTGATCCCCCGCTCGCGCTCGAGATCCTCGCTGTCCATCACCCGCTCCGCGACCGCCTCGTTCTCGCGGAAGGCGCCGGTCTGGCGCAGCAGTCCATCCAGCAAGGTCGTCTTGCCGTGATCGACGTGGGCGATGATCGCCAGGTTGCGGAGATCTTTGCGCAATTCTCTCATGGGGACGGAGGCACATTAGCTTTTGCCAGGGGTATGAGCCATATCCGTACGCTTCAAGAATCGAGCGGCAGGGTGCGACGTCGCTCCACCGCCTTCCCCATTCCATCCGCATCCCTTCACGAGATTTTCACCCTTTGCCGCCTGTCGCTTGGCGAAATCGCTAAGCTCGGGTGAGCGATGGGTACCTCATGAGTGGCGGCGACGCCTTCTATCGGCGCAACGAGAAGTGGTTGCTTCTCCTGCTGCTCCCGCTCTGCTACGCCCTCTTCTTCCACGAGCTCGGTGCTCGGGACATCTGGGATCCGGACGAGGACGAATACGTCCTGGTGAACCGGGAGATGGTTCGGGACGGGCACTGGCTCTACCCGACCGCCAACGGCGGCCCCTACGGCATCAAGCCACCGCTCTTCAACTGGCTGGGCAGCGGCATCTCGGTGCTGCACGGCGAGGTCACGGAGCTCACCAGCCGCCTGCCTTCGGCAGTCGCCGCGACCATGGGGCTCCTCGTACTCTATCTGCTCGGAAGGATGCTGTTTGGCTATCGGGCGGCCTGGATCTCGGCCCTGGTGCTCGGCACGTCGCCTCTCTACATCGAATTCGGTCGCTGGATCCAGATCAACATGATCTCCACCGTGCTCCTGACGGCGACCATGGCCTGCTTTACCTGGGGTTACACCAACGAACGGAGGCGGACCCCAGCCTATCTTCTCATGTATGCTGCCGCCGGGCTGGGCACGCTCGACATGGGCCCGGTGAATGCGGTGATGCCGACCATCGTGATCGGCGGGTATCTGATCGCGGTGAAGGACCTGAAGCACCTGCGGCAGATGAGGATCGGCTGGGGGCTGCTCGTCTATCTCGCGATTGTGGCTCCCTGGTACACGGCCGCCAGTCTGCGGGGGGGGTACGCCGAAAACCTCCTCGTCGTCACCAACTTGACGCGCTTCTTCGGCGATTTCCACCACTCTCGCCCATTCTACTACTACGTTCAAACGGCCCCGGCCTACTTCCTGCCCTGGCTCGTCTTCCTTCCGGGCGCCTTCTACCTCTGCTTCGCGGAGCGCACGCGGGACGATCGCAGGCGGCTGCTTCTGCCCTTCGTCTGGGTGGTGGGGCTGTTCCTCTTCTTCTCGATGTCGAACACCAAGCGGAGCGAGTACATCCTCCCCATCTTCCCCGCCCTGGCCCTGCTCGTCGGCTACGCACTGGACTGGGCTCTCCTCCAGTGGAAAGACACCCGGGTGCGGCAGCGATTCTTCACGCGGCCGCTCTACATCGCTCTCGGACTGGGAGCGGTGGCGGCGCCGATCGGCGCCATCTACGCCGCGACGCTCTCCCTGGAATGGTGGGTCATCGTCCTGCCCATCTCGGTGCTGACCCTGATCGGCTGTGGGGCCTCGTATCTCCTGCTCCGCCGGGAGCGAGGGATGAAGTCGATCGTGGCGCTCGTCCTGATGGTCGCTGCGGTGGTGGCGTACGCTTCCGGTCCGTTGGTCGCGAAGCGGAACGAGGACAGATCGGCGAAGTCCTTCTGCCTCCGGATCGGCGAATATTTGAGTCCGGGTGAGACCTTGAAGACGTACCGGTTCTACAAGCCGATGTACGGCGTCTACACCGGGCGCTACGTCGAGGTGGCGACCGATCCCGACAAGCTGGCCAGGTGGTTCAAGTCGAAAGAACCGGTGTACGTCGTGACCGAAGAAGAGGACTATCTGGACGTCAAGGATTCCTTTCCCTGGCCCATCGACATCGTCCTGCGCGCTTCGGTCGACGGCAAGGCCATGCTCCTCCTCTCCAATTTCAGGGCCGAGGTGACGCAGGGGGCCATGGAAGAGACCCGCTGACGAAGGACGGCCGGGTCCGTCGCTGGTGCGCTACCGGCGTCGGATGGCTATCGTTGGACCTTCGATCCTCCCCGCTCACCCATCGGGCGGGAAGCTGCCGGATCCGGAGGAGAAACCTGATGGACATCCACATCGACTACGCCGGCCGCGTCCAGAGAATGCGCGATGCCATGAAATCCCGGGGCATCGACCTCTTCCTCGCCACTCGCGGAAAGAGCGTCAACTACATCGCGGGGGCCTTCGTCCCCTGGCGAAGCGTGTTGCTGGCCTCGCAGGATGGCTACCTGGCCCTCCACACTCTTCTGATGGATGCCGAGCGCGTGAAGGACGACTCCTGGCTGGAGAACGTGGTGCCCTGTGCGCCTCTGCCGGGCGCGGAGCTCTGGGAAGTGGCCGTCCGCAAGATCCGGGAGCTGGGACTCGAGCGCTCCACCATCGGTGTCGAGCTCGGTCACTCCCCCCGGATGATCGCAGGCTATCTGTTCGCCACCGAGTACGAGTACTTGAAGGATCAGCTCCCCGAAGCGCGTTTCGTGAATGCCCTGGACCTGATGGACGAGGTGACCTACGTCAAGGAGCCCGGGGAGATCAAGCTGATGCGCCAGGCGGCCGCCATCGCCGACGCAGCCCAGGAGAAGATCTGCGAATCCCTGTACGTGGGAATCAGCGAGCTGGAGATCGCGGGAATCGGCGAGCTCGAGATGCGCAGGCGGGGGAGCGAGTTCCATTGGCCGGTCACGGGCTCCAGCGAGATCGCCTCGGGCTATCGCAGCTGGTACGCGGTGGGCGGCTGTACGCCGCCGACGGACAAGCTGGTGCAACGGGGCGAGAGCCTGTTGGTCGACATGCACCCCACCTACAAGCAGTACTACTCGGACCTCTCGCACAACTACATCCTGGGAAAGCCCTCCCTCGAGCAACGAAAGCTGGCGGACGCCTATCTGGCGGCCTGTGAGACGCTGGTCGCTTCGTTGAAGGCCGGGTCGACGATCGGAGACGTCTTCAAGAAGGTCAGTGACGAGCTGTCGCGGTCGGACTACCGGCGCTACACACTGCCCGGCTTCGGTCACGGTCTCGGCGTGGTGGGGCACGAGTGGCACCCCCCAATCATCGACAGCGACGAGGTCCGAGACCTGGTGCTGGAGCAGGACGTGGTCGAGGTCGCCGCCATGGTCATCAACGTGCCCGAAGTAGGGGGAATGCGCCTGGAGTGCCCGGTCCGCGTGACGGCCTCGGGTGGTGAGATGCTCACCACCACCCCCCTGGAGCTCACCGTTCTCGATTGACCGCTCGCTCCAGGAACGTCCCCGCTTCCGGGCGTGGGCGCGACCTCCGCGCCGCTTCGGTCCGCCTCAATAGGCCAGGATCCGGGCGGGGTTGTCGATGGTGATCTGCCGGATCTCCTGAGCCGACACACCGACGGACTCGAGGGACGGGACCACGAAGCTGGTCAGGCGGCAGTAGCCGTCTCCTCCGAAACGCCGGAGCAGGATCTTGACGAAGGTGTCGGTTCCCAGGACCAGCTGGCGCGTGTATCCCTCCCGGATCAGGCTCACCAGACCGGCCATCCGCTGCCAATCAGGCGTGGGGCCGACACCGAGGACTTCGGCGTCCCAGTAGTGGCCGAAGCAGTCGATCGACAGATTGAGCCCGCGCTCGAGAAGCGCCCTGGCGGTTTCGAGCTTCAGCCCCCAAGACGTGGGATCCAGAATCAGCTTCCGGAGCTCGTGCTCCACGAACTTTCCGTCATTGTGGGCGATCACCACGCGGTCGGGTTGGAGGTCCTCGTCGGAGAGAAGGTCTGCGATCTTGATCCCGGCCTCCGGTTTCAGGAGCATGCCCTGATGGACGGTCATCGAGAAGCCGGTTCGCTTGGCCACACGCGCACCGGCTCGCAGGGCATTGACCTCCGGCTCCGAGAAGTCCTCCTCGATGGCGACTTTCACGTGCCCGGGTCTCACGTCGGTGCCATCCAGGCCCTTCTCGATCTCCTGCATCATGTGCGCTTCCATTTCATCCAGATCCATCCGGAGAAAGCTCCCGGGCCAGGAGTCGCGGGAGTAGAAGCCGGTCGTGATCACGATGTGTACGCCGCTCTGCTGGGACACCCTCCGGGTCGCCAGGGGATCCACGCGCATTCCCGGCGTGCTCATGTCCACCACCGCTGATCCGCCCTCGGCCTTGAAATCGGCCAGCTCTGCCGACATCAGCGCTACGTCCTTCATCACGATGGCGTCGTCACTCATGATGAAGCCGTGCTTCAACATGCCGAGGTTCTCCAGCGTGACCGGCTCATCCACCTTCACGGGCGCATCTGCCGGGATCAGGCTGCCGAAGCGCCGGCGAAAGCAATGTCCGTCGTACAGGATGTGCTCGTGCATCGAGGTGAATCCGAGTTCTCCCGGTGCGATCGGGCCCAGGACCGTCATGATTTCAGGCATTCAGCTCTCCTCTTCTTCAGCTCAGAAAGGCCTTCTTCCGGCGCGGTAGATCCTCCGCCTGCCCGTCCCTCACTCCTGGCCGCGCTTCGGCCGGAAATGCAGGATGCAGGAGTCATCCGCCTGCTCCGACCAGAGGTCCATCGAGTAATCGAAGACACTTCCGAAGAAGCCGTGATCGAAGGCGTCGGCGTGGCGACAGAGATCCGCCACCTCCTCCTCGCTCAGGTTCATCATCCGCCAGCCCTCCTTGAGCGGGCAGCGACGCATCTTGATGTCGAGTCCGTCCGGATCGCAGCGCAGCACTTCGGGCTCGTTCATCGCGCCGCCGTCGGGGAGAAAGGCCAGCAGCCATTCCTTGAACGCCGCGAGCTGGTCCGGCGGCTTCAAGAAGTCTGCCATCTTTGCGCCATGGTCGAAGATGGCTCTCTTGAAGATCTGGCTCGCCTTCTCCTCCCCGAGCTCCTTGCGCATCTCCCGCAGGATCGCCGTGTAGACC
>Ga0307423_1002467_pt1 | contig 10325 bp, 6 predicted proteins | sample SalMarWE160310MG_FD_202154 | JGI IMG/M metagenome (GOLD analysis project Ga0307423, IMG submission 202154) | Salt marsh sediment microbial communities from the Plum Island Ecosystem LTER, Massachusetts, United States - WE1603-10 | ecosystem: Environmental > Aquatic > Marine > Intertidal zone >... | reverse complement strand
GGTCCATCTTGTCACGTAACTCCGTGGTGTAGCGGTCCACCTCGGCCTCCGACGGATCGACCCCGGTCGGATAGTAGCGCAGCTGCTCGAGGTGGCCCGGGCGGATCATGTTCAGGCCCTCGAAGGTAAAGTAGACGATCGTCTCGAAGCCCAGCCGCACGGAGTTGAGCGCGATAATCAGCAAGCCGAACGCGCTTTGCATGGTGAAGTTCGTGCAGACCAGCGCGACCCGCTTGCTGGCCGCTGTCGAGTTGGCGCTCATGGCGTGGCTCTCCCGTATTCCCGATCCAGGTGACGACCACCGGGCGATCCGGGTCGCGTCGCGCGAGATCCGATCGGGTTACTTGGCCTTGGGTACCTCGCTCATCGGGATGCCGAGCGCGCTGGCGACGCCCTCTCCGTAGGCCCGGTCGGCCTTGGTGCAGTTCCCGATGTGGCGGACCTTGATCTCCTTGGGGGCATCGCCCATGGCCCTGGCGGTGTTCTCGAACAGGACCTTCTGCTGCTCGGGGCTCATCGCCTTGAACAGGGCGTCCTCGCGGTGACTCCAGTGGTCCGCCGCGCCTTCGAGGCGGAGGGGCGGCTCGCGGAAGTCCGGCTGCTCCTGCCACTCGCCGTAGCTGTTGGGCTCGTAGCCGAGGGTGCCGGCGTAGTTGTCGTCGACCCGCATGGCGCCGTCACGGTGGTAGCCATGTACCGGCCATCGAGCGCGGTTGACCGGGATCAGGTGGTGGTTGACACCCAGGCGGTAGCGCTGGGCGTCACCGTAGGAGAAGAGACGTCCCTGCAGCATCTTGTCCGGCGAGAAGCCGATGCCCGGCACGATGTTGGCGGGGTTGAAGGCGGCCTGCTCGACCTCGGCGAAGTAGTTCTCGGGGTTCTTGTTCAGCTCCATGACGCCCACGTCGATCAGCGGGTAGTCCTTGTGCGGCCAGACCTTGGTCAGGTCGAACGGGTTGAACGGAAACTTGGCCGCGTCCGCCTCGGGCACAACCTGGATCTTCATCTTCCACTTGGGGAAGTCGCCCTTCTCGATGGTCGCGAACAGGTCGCGCTGGTGGCTCTCACGATCCTTACCGACGATCGCCTCGGCTTCCTCGTCGGTGAGGTTCTTGATCCCCTGCTGGGTCTTCAGATGAAACTTGACCCAGAACCGCTCACCCTTCGCGTTGATCAGGCTGTAAGTGTGGCTGCCGTAGCCGTTCATGTGGCGGTACGAGAGCGGGATGCCCCTATCGCTCATGGTGATGGTTACCTGGTGCAGCGACTCCGGCAATGAGGTCCAGAAGTCCCAGTTGTTGCGCGCGCTGCGCAGGTTGGTCTTGGGATCGCGTTTCACCGCGTGGTTGAGGTCGGGGAACTTGAGTGGGTCGCGCAGGAAGAAAACCGGAGTGTTGTTGCCGACCAGGTCCCAGTTGCCCTCCTCGGTGTAGAACTTCATCGCAAAACCACGGATGTCTCGCTCGGCGTCTGCCGCACCGCGCTCACCGGCGACCGTGGAGAAGCGGGCGAAGAGTTCGGTCTTCTTGCCGACCTGGGAGAATACCTTGGCCTTGGTGAACTTGGTGATGTCGTGGGTAACGGTGAAGGTGCCGTAGGCGCCGGAACCCTTCGCGTGCATACGGCGCTCGGGGATCACCTCACGGTCGAAGTGAGCGAGCTTCTCCAGGAACCAGACGTCCTGGAGCAGTTGCGGACCGCGGGGCCCCGCGGTCATCACGTTCTGGTTGTCCGCGACAGGTGCGCCGACGTTGTTGGTGAGTTTCTTGGCCATGGGTCTGCCTCTTCTCCTTTCACCGCTCTGATCTTGGTTCTGTCGCTCGCGGAACGTTCGAAGCCTGGTCCTCAGCACGTCCCGGGCATGGGCGGCACCGCACTTCGGGGGAAGAAAAGCTCATTTACTGTCTTATCGCTTTCTCATGCGACCTCTCATGACGACCTGCTGCTGTTCCACGTCGAAATCGTCCAGCGACTGGTAACCAGTAACCCTCAGCGCACCCCAGTGAAGGTCGTGGAATCTACCCGCCTCCTAGTCGATGAGTGCGGTGAAAGCACGGGCCGCACCATCCCTGCTTGTCGACGTCTGCGGACGTCTACAGGCATCGCATGAAGGCCACCAAGCCCTCCTTCTCCTGGGCGGTGAGTTGCAGCCCGAGCGCGAGGTTGAAGAACTCGACGGTGTCTTCCAGCGTCAGCAACCGCCCGTCGTGGTGATACGGCGGCGAGTCCTTGATGCCCCGAAGGGTGAAGGACTTGATCGGGCCGTCGGCTAGATTGTATTGATCGCTGATCATCTCCGGCTCGTAGAACCGTTCGAGGTGCAGATCCTCCATCCGGTTGTCGAGATAGAAGGGTGCCGGGTGGCACTCCGCACAGCGTCCCTTTCCGAAGAACACCTGCTGGCCCAGCATCTCCTCCTGGGTCGCCTGGTTCGGGTCCAGCATACCGAGCGGGTTGAGCTTGGGGGCCGGCGGGAAGTCGATCATGTTCTGCATCTGCGCCATCATGGCGACCTGGTCGGATCGATTGGGCAGATTCACGCCCTTCTTGGCCGCGATCACGTGATCTCCATCGAAATACGCGGTGCGCTGCTCAAACTCCGTGAAGTCCTCAATGGAGCGCAACGAACGCTTGGACCCGTGGATCTGCTGATTGTACTCACCTCGCAAGCTGACCGTGTCCAGTCGAAAACGGGCCGCCTGGGGGCGCGTATCGGGGTTCAGGTGAAAGGTACCATTGGTGTGGAAGTTCACGTGGCAGTCCAGACAGGTCACGCCCAGGCTGGCCTCTGCCACCTTCCGATCCTCGGTCTGATTGAACTGCTGTTGCGGGAATGGAGTCAGGAGCAGGCGCAGACCTTCCATCTGCACCGGGGTGAGGACGCCCTTGAACAGCTCGTAGTAGTTCTTGGTGCTCAGGACGTGGCCCTGGGACACGTCGCCGAGGTCCGGCCGCGTCGTTAGGAATATCGGCGGCGGGAACTCCGGCGTGAGGTGGTCGGGCAGATCGAAATCGACATCGAAGCGCGCCAGGTCCCGATGTTCCAGCTTCATCATCTCGTCAATCTGGTTCTTCGGGAAAACCTGACCGCCCGTCGGATGCTTGGCGTGCGGCAGAGGCCGAAAGCCCATGGGGAAAAGACCCTTCTCCTTGATCTCCTCCGGCGTCATGCTGGCCAAGTCGTCCCAGGTGACACCCCCGTGCAGCTTGACCCGCACGCCCTGCTGAACCGGCTTCCGCCCGCCGGACATCATCACCTCCGACGGATCGTTACCCAGGTCGTACCGAGCCTTGAGCAGGGCCTCCTGACGCTTCATGAACCGCGGCTTCTCGGCGGCGTCCTTGGCCTGCATAGCCTCGAAGTCCTGATCGACGACGACCGGCATGTAGGTTTGCCTCGGCAGGCCCTGGGCATTGGCGACAGAGAGCCCGAGGACCGTGGTTGCCAGAGTCGTGCCAGCCACGACGACCCAGCCCCAGCGCCTCGTGATCCGGTGGAGTGTCTTCATTTGTTCTTCCTCCGCTTCGCTCTGAGTGGTTTCTCTCTTCGATTAGTGATCTTCTTCTTGCCTGCACGGCCGCGCGCGGCGGCGGACGTGGGCTTGCCAGGCTCAGCTTTTCGGCGACAGGCCGCACACAGGCCGTGAAAGTGAATCGAGTAGTTGTGAATCTGAAACGCACGTACGTCCGGCCATTCGACCTGCGAAACGACCTCGTCATCCTCGAGATCGGTGAGCTTCTCGCATCGCACACAGACCAGGTGATGGTGACGATGGGTCAAGGGATCGAATCGTATTGTTCCCCCCGGCGCACACGCCTTCGTGACCACGCCGATGTCGACCAACGTCTCGAGCACCCGGTACACCGTTGTCCGGGAGAGGCCCGGAAGCCGGTCCTTGACCAGCTCATAGACCACATCGACGGTTGGATGATCGGTCCGACCCAACAGGGCCTCGAAGATGACACGTCGCTGCACGGTCACGGAGAGACCCCGCTCACGACACAGCTCTTCAAGGCGGGCGAGGCAGATCTGTCGCCGGTGCTGGTCCATGACCACCTCGAATTGGGAATATTTGTTAAACGGTAGAAGATGTCAACCCCGATGAGGCAGTTTCGCGCATCGGTGAGGGTATGAAGACCCGTAGGTACGGTGGCCCCGGGGGACGCGCCATCCCCTTGAGGCTCGTGGGTCGCACATTCGAGAAGGCCCGGAATCCGCGGAGGACGGCTGGATCCGGCGAAACGGCTGCTCTGCCAACAGGCGGCGGTTGGTGAGGACTCCTGGGGGGCGATGCCCGTCCGTCCCAATTAGTCGATTCCCGCCGGATCACAGCCACTTATCGAGATGCGTGCTCGGCCGTCGGAATGCCCAAACACGCGGCAGCATGGCCACGATGAATTCCGTCCGCGCTGTTGAGCAGGTGGGAGGGCGTGGTTGGCGTGCCTGCGATGAGAGCAGTCCTCGTCGCGGTGGTCGTTGCCCTGGTCTCCGCGCTCTGCTTACGTGCCTTCCTGTACCTGGAGGTCCTCGCCCTGCGGCGTCAACTCGCGGTTCCTGACAACAGTGGGCAACGCCCAAAGCTCAAGCCGGCCGACCTCCCGCTGTGGGTATGGCCATCGCGGGCGTGGGCTGGCTGACAGGACGTCTTGGTCTTCGCGAAGTCGGGGACGTTGATGGCGCGGCAGCGGAGTGGTGGGATGGCGAGGTTCGCACTGCGAACATCGAGTCCGCGGAGAGCCGCGAAGGGCGACCGCGTCGTCCGTTGATGGCCGAGCTCACCGACCGCTCGAGGTCGCGGGGCATCTCCTGTCCCCTTGTCTGCTCTGGCCCCAGAGGCCACGCCTCACCGTCATGAGTCTTCAGGACGTACAGGATGACAGTGGTCCGTTGTTGGATACGAGGGGATTTCTCGAAGAAGCTGTCGATCAGCCTCCCCGACGCCGCGTGCAACACCGACTCCGGGAGCAAGACGAGCCGCCGAGTAGCGCACCTCGCCGGCTGATACTCCGAACGGAGGGCGAGAATCTTGACCGATCCCGGTGCGATGGCTACGGTTGGATATTACTTTTATCATATTCGTATTACTGATCGCTTCGTTCCTGCACACCGACTCATGGCACGGAGGCCGGTCCCAATGATGCGTCGTGAGGTGCTCCTGATCTGCTGGCTGCTTGCGCTTCCCTCGTTCGCTCGGGCGGAGGAGACACCCCCGCCCCCCACCGAACCAGACGCGGCGGATGCCACGATCGAGCTCCCGACCGATGACCAGACGGTGCCGCCCCTTAGCGTCGATGGCGATCGTATCGAGTTGTTCGGGCGCGCCATCCAGAAGGACTTCCCGGTTGCTCGGCCGGTGACGGACGGGGTCGCGGTCGACCGCTACGGCCGTCAGATCACCATCGTGACGGACCAGCAGATCGACGACCTCAACGCCCAAGATCTCCCCTCCGCCCTCCGGCGCACGCCCGGGGTGGTGATCTCGAGGCACAACCCGATCGGGAGCTTCGGCGGCGGCGACGGCGGCGCGATCTTCATCCGCGGTCAGGGCGCGGAGCGACCCGGGGCGAGTATCCAGACGCTGGTCGATGGGGTGCCCAGGTTCGTGGGGGTCTGGACGCATCCGCTGATGGACACGGTCAGCATCGACGGCATCGAGCGCATCGACGTGCACAAGGGCGCCGAGCCGCTTCGCTTCGGCAACATGTCGTCCGGGGCGGTGAACCTGATCCCCAAGCGACAGCGCGACGAGGGCTTCTCAGGGAGAGTCCGCCTGGGCTGGGGCAATTATTCCACGCTCATCCAGACGGCGGAGACCGGGGGCAAGACTGGCAGCTTCGACTACTACCTGACCCAGAGCTTCCGCAAGTCGAACGGGCACCGGAGGAACGCGGGTGGTGAGATCCAGGACTACAAGGCCCGGCTCGGCTACCAGATCGGGGAATCCTGGTACACGAGCCTGCTCCTCGACGCGACCAACAACTGGGCAGACGACCCGGGGCCGGAGGAGGACCCCCTCCTCGGGGATGGCCGCTTCGACACGGAGGACTACCTGGCCCTGGCCAAGGTCGAGCACGAGCACGCGCACGCCCGCGGATCCCTCCGCGCCTACTGGAATCGCGGGGACATCGACTGGACGGGGCAGTTCAATCCGAACCCTGCTGGCGAGCGCACCGATACCTTGACCGACTACGACAACTTCGGAGTTCGGGCCCGGGAGACCCTGAACCTCTGGGACGGAGGGGAAATCCTGCTCGGCGCGGACTTCGACTGGTACGGCGGCAAGGCCCGTACGGAAGGCGGCAATCCACCCGCGCCCGCCAGGTTCGACCGTGAGACCTACCGCCTGCTCTCGCCCACGATGGCCGTGAGCCAGCGCTTCGATCTCGGCCGCGGCTGGTCCGCGGCCCCATCGGCCGGGGTCCGTTTCTACGGCCACAGCAAGTACGACAACGAGTGGGCTCCGCTGGCGGGGCTGGTCGTCACGCGACGCGGCACGACCTTTCACGCGGCCTATTCGCGCGGTGTCAACTACCCGGGTGTCTACGTCGAGGCGCTCAATGCGATCTCGCCCTGGACGAACGACATCAGCGGACTCAAACCGGAGAAGGTCGATCACTTCGAACTGGGATTCGTCCAGGAGTTCGGCCCGCACACGCAAGTGAGCCTGACCCTCTTCCGCGACAAGGGCGAGGATCGGCTCTTCGTCTTCGAGCAGCCGTTTGCGCCGTCTCCTCCTCCGCCCTTCCGTCTCTTCTTCGAGAACGTCCCCGATTTCGAGACGCGGGGGCTCGAAGCGAGCCTGAGCACCACGCCGCTGCCCAACCTCTCGTTCTTCATCGGCGCCACCTTCCTCGACGCGATCCCCGACGACCTTCCGTACGCGCCCACCCTGCAGGCCAGCGCCGGGGTGAATCTGCGCTTCTTGGAGCGCTTCAAGCTGAGCCTGGACGCCCTCTACATGGACGACTTCGAGCAGGCCAACCCTCGCTTCGCGGAGACGTCCGGGACGATCGGGAACTTCCTGCTGGTGAACGCGAGACTCGGCTACGAGCTTCCGCTTCCCGGCGACCGGGTGGTGGCCGAGCTGTTCGTGGCGGGAGAAAACCTCACGAACACCGACTACGAGTACAAGAGCGGCTACCCGATGCCCGGGATCAACGGGATGATCGGAGCCACGGTGAGCTTCTGAGCGGAGACCCGGCCAGTTGGCGGACCGGTCCGGGGCGGGCGTAGTGTCTCCTCGCCCGGTTCGAAGGAGGGAGAGCGTGTTCCGCAGCATCGCGAGCGGCATCTTGACCACCCTCGTCCTGCTCTTCGTGCAGGACTCTGCGAGCTTCGCCCACGAGGCGAGGAGGGAACCGGTGATCGTGGATACGGACATGGCGCTCGACGACGCCCGCGCCCTCGCGCTTCTGGCGCGGGCTTCGAGCCTGGAACTCTTGGCGGTGCTGACTTCGGATGGCGGCTCGTCCCCCTGCGAGGGCGCCTCGCGGGTCCACCGGCTACTCGGCAGACTGGACCGAAGCGGTGTTCCGGTGGGTGTGGGGGCGCCGCTGCCGGCGCCCGCACCACCGTGGCGCGAGAACAGCCGCATGCTGGACGAGGTCGGCTCCGGCGAGGCGCCCGCCTGCGACGCACTTCCCGGAGCCCTTGAGCTCGCGCGCAGGACGCTCGAGCAGTCCGAATCCCCCGTCACCTGGGTCGCTCTCGGCCCCATGACCAACCTGGCTTTTCTCCTCGAGCGTCACCCCGAGCTCAAGGCCCGTCTGCACGCGGTCTACTACTCCGGCGACCGTCCGGACGCGGAGCCGACCGACTGGAACACCGCCCGCGACCGAGACGCCGCGGCCACCGTCCTCGCCGCCGGCGTACCGGTCTGCCTGGTTCCACCGGGGGATGCGGAAGTGGCCCTTCCTCTCGATGCGAGCTTGCTGGAGGCGGTCGCCACCTTCGATTCGCCGGTGGCGCGGTGGATCTCGCGTCTGCACACCAAGCCGCAGGTGCAGCGGCTAGTGGCGGAGGGTCACGCCGGCCCCTGGGACGACGCCGTGGCCCTGGCGCTTCTCGAGAAGGCCGCCTTCGACTCGACGTTGCTCCGCGACTCTCCCCCGATCAGATGGGTCGTCCCGCGCTCCCCGGAGGCGATGCGGCAAGCGCTGCTTCGCGTCCTCGCGGCAGACGAGGGGTTGAGACCGCGGCCCAACGTGGTGCTGAGTCGCTTCCCGACCGAGCCTTCAGCGCTGCGGGAAGACGTCGCTGAGGTTGCTGACCGGATCCTGGCACGGCACGGGGCCGAGGAGTGGAAGGCGGCGTTGCTGACCAACGAGCTACACCGCCACCTGGGTATCTACTCGCTGGTCGGCGTGAAGATGGGTATTCGCGCGCGAGAGCTGCTCGACGCGTCTCTCGACGACCTCAGCGTCGAGAGCCACGCGGGGCTGCGGCCGCCGATGAGCTGCCTCACCGACGGCCTGCAGGTCGCCACGGGAGCGACCCTGGGCCGGGGTACGATCCGGGTCGAGGGGAACGCTGTGGCACCGAAGGCCATCTTTGCCAAGGGCGACGCGCGGATGCAGCTCGCGCTGAAGGACGCAGTGTGGGCCAAGATCCGGTCCGACGTGGCCGCGGCGGCGGAGCAGTTCGGAAACCTGACGCCGGAGTACTTCGACGAGATCCGCCGTCTCTCGCTCCGCTACTGGCTGACGCTGGACCGGCGCGAGATCTTCGAGGAGGTCGCTTCGTCCGGGCCTTGAGAGATCCCGTCGGCACAGCGATTCGACCGTCTCCGAGACCTTCCCTCAGCCGTCCGTCAACTCACGTACGATCCTTTTCATCCAGTCGGGAAGCGACGGATCTTCCACCTTGAAGTACATCGGCAGATACGGCTTGATGTCCAGCAGGGGCGTGCCGTCTATGGCCTCCAGTCCGGAGAGGCGCAAGACATTTGCGTTGCGCTCCAGGAGACGGACTGCATTGACCAGCACGGGATTGGGTCGGGCCGGACTGCAGGTCGCGAAGATCCCCTTCAGCGGGAATTCCTTTGTCCCGATCGGGTGAACCTTGAGAAGGGAACGGCCCACCTCCGGGACGAGGTGGGCCCAGTAGAGCACCAGCAGATGGGAGAAGTCCTCGATGCCGTCCAGGAGGTCCACCACCTCCGGGTAGACCTCAATCTCGGCGACCGTGTCCGCTGTTTCCCGCGCCCGCCTCCTGGCGTCTTCCAGCCCCCCTTGGAGTTGGAGGCTGCGAGCGTCCGCCCGAAGGATTGGATCCTTGATCGGGGTTCTTACCCGGCCCACGGCCTTCAGGGTCATTTCGATCCGGGGCTCTTCCTCGCTTCGCTCCTCAGGCATGTGCAGCCTCTCCTCGGGGGTGTCAGCTTATCGAATGGAGACGGTGCACTGCTCACGCCTCGCCGCTCGTGGCTCTCGAGAATCCGATTCTCTCGCAATCACACCCATTTGCCGACGCGCATCCCCAACCGTGGGAATGCCCGGCCAGGCGGCGGCATGACAACCCCCCCCTTCGACACCGGCGCCTCGAGGCAATGCCGTCACCACGATCCCCGCCGTCCGAGGCGTCCCTACCGATTTGGTCGCCATTGGCTGAAACGCAGCAACCAACGCGGAATTCAGATGCCGCGTAGGCGATGACCTTGGACAGTCGCGGTGATGCTGCCCATCGATACTGGCTTCGGTCACCAGCGATCGAGCTGCCCGAATTCAATCATGAAATTCGCGAGTGCGACCGCGGCGGACTCATGAGCCTCCCTCGAGCGACGCTTCGGAGGAGCAAGCTTCCACGGTTGGCACGCCCGTTGCTTCTCGACGTGTACGAGGCACCACAGCTCGGACGCCGGGAGGTACAGAACCATCGGGAAATAGGCACAAAATAGGCGGGGCAAACGAGAATCGGCGGGCAGCGGTATAGCCCGTCGCAGTGCGGCGCAATCGTAAGTACTGGGCACAGATCCGGCGTACCCTTGGGCTCAATCGAGAGTGCGAGCGCGTGCCCTCGAGCATCCTCAAGGGCGTGGTTAAGAAGACAATGATAATGCACCGGACGCAAGACGAGGACACACAACCCACGATTCGATATCGAGTAAAGAGATGAAGATACTCCGTCATCTATTGGGCTTCGTCTTCGGGATCACGGTCTTCATGATCCTCATCCCTCTTGGGATCTACCATCTGTCGCAAGCCGTAGACTCCTGGCTCGGCCTCCCCCGGTTCCAGGATGCAGCAGTGCACCTTTTTCTCGCCGCCCCGCTTCTTGGGTGCGGGGTCGTCTACCTATTATGGTCGAACCTGTTTCTCGTTCTTCG
>Ga0307423_1002466_pt1 | contig 10325 bp, 8 predicted proteins | sample SalMarWE160310MG_FD_202154 | JGI IMG/M metagenome (GOLD analysis project Ga0307423, IMG submission 202154) | Salt marsh sediment microbial communities from the Plum Island Ecosystem LTER, Massachusetts, United States - WE1603-10 | ecosystem: Environmental > Aquatic > Marine > Intertidal zone >... | reverse complement strand
CGTCGAGGACAGGTACGACCTGTGGACGCTTCCCCTCGACGGCAGCACGGCCGCGCGAAACATCACCGACAGCCTCGGCGCGAGGGACCGGACCACCCTCCGGCTCGTGCGCCCCGAGCCCATCGACTCGGCGGCGAGCCGCCGCGTGCGCACGGGTCGGGAATGGGACCTCTCTCGGCCGGTGACGCTGTCGGCCTTCGGTGAGCTGACGAAGCAGGCCGGGTACTATCGGCTCTCGAAGGGTCGGCTCGACGAGGTCGTGTACGACGACGCCATGTACGGCACCCCCGACAAGGCCGCCCACGCCGACCGCTTTCTGTTCGCCCGGCAGACGTTCTCGGAGTCTCCGGACCTGCGCGTGTCGGGGCCCGACTTCGGGAGCGCGAAGCGGATCACAGACGCCAACCCGCAGCAGGCCGAGTACCGTTGGGGCCACTCCGTCCTCTTCGACTTCACCGACCGCTACGGGCACCCGCTGCAGGGCCTGCTCTGGCTGCCCGACGACTACCGGGCCGGCGAGAAGCGGCCCACGCTCGTGACGTTCTACGAGAAGAACTCCCAGATCCTCAACCGTTACCCGATGCCCGAGCTGTTCGTCAGCATGGGCCGGCCGACCGTCGAGGCCGTGAGCCGCGGCTACATCGTGATGATCCCCGACATCTGGTACAACACGGGCTCGTCGCACGACGATCAGTTGGACTGCGTGGAGGCCGCCACGCGCAAGGTCGTCGAGATGGGCTACGTCGACCCGGAGCACATCGGCCTGCACGGCCACAGCTACGGCGGCGAGGGCGCCGCGTACATCGGCACGAAGTCCCGGCTCTTCGCGGCCGTGGGTGAGGGCGCGGGCGTCACCGACCTCTATACCGACTTCAGCCAGGAGTGGGGCTGGTCGTACCAGAACAACGGAGGCTCCGGCCAGAACGGCAACCAGTACTACATCTACGGCCAGGGCCGCTGGGGTGCGTCACCGTGGGAGAAGCCCGACGTGTACCGCGACGAATCGGCGCTGACGCACGTCCCCGAGGTGACACAGCCCTTCCTCATCATGCACGGCACAGCCGATCCGACGGTGTCGTTCAACGAGAGCCTCAAGTTCTACAACGCGCTGCGCTTCAACGGGAAGACCGCCTTCCTCCTCGCCTATCCGGGCGAAGGACACCACCTGGCCAAGCTGGGGAACCGGAAGGACTTCACCATCCGCTTCTTCCAGTTCTTCGACCACTGGCTGAAGGGCGCGCCGGCACCGGAGTGGATGACCGAGGGAGTGCCGTTCCTGAAGAAGGGCTTGACGGGCTGAGAATCGAGAGGCATTGACTGCAGAAGCCTACGGCGGGAGGAGCCATTGTCGATCGAGCGAACGGACGACGAAGCCCCGGGGGTGGTTTGCCACTCCGTCTCGGGGCCATTCCGATTGGACGAGCTGCATGACACCCTCCGGGACCTCGAGGCGGCCAAGGCCTGGATCGAGCACTGAGCCTTCCCTCACCGCCGCCCGAGCGGATCCGGCCCGAACGCGTTCGCTCCGAAGGTGCCGCGGAAGAACGCCATCTTGATCGAGTACCACATCCCGGCGACCGCGAGGACCATCATCGGCAGCATGACGAGAAGCCCGAGCGTCGGTGTGAGCACCACGGAGAAGACGCCGCATCCGAGGATGCCCCCGTAGATGACGGCGAGGTACCAGCCGGGGTGCCCCAGGTCGTGCAGGCGCTTCACGGCGCCCGCGAACGCGGGAAAGATGACGAAGAGCCAGGCCACGATGCCGATGGGGTTGAACCCCCGGCTCCCGAGGCTGCCCAACAGGATGTCGGCGAAGGCCGCGGCCACCTGGATCGCGGTGAGCGGCAGGATGAATTTCAGCCAGTAGGTCGAGCGGGGGATGCGACCGCTCATGCTGAACCACAGCGTGCCCAGGCCGGGCTGCGGGAGCGACGTGGCTCCGTGCACGGCCGCGCGTTCGAGCTCGTTCCAGTCGGTCTGACTCATGGCGGGGCTCCGGCGGTGTCTCTTTTCGAGTATACGCCCGGTCCGGCTACACCAGCCAACGTTTTCTCGGGCGCTTCGAGCCGCGTGACTCCGCCGACCTACGGCCTCACCGCAGCCCCTCGAACAGGTCCCCCTCCGTCTGCCGCCCCCCGTTCACGGTGCTGAACGCCCGGTAGAACGTCTGGTTCCCCCACAGCGTCTGGTGGTCGTCCTCCCCGAGCCCCTCCAGCGCGCCGTAGATGGATATCTGCGTCCGGTGGCACTGCACCGCCTGCCACACCCGCGGCCACCAGCGGCGGCAGTTCACGCGGGTGGTGATGGCCCACTCGGGCCAGGCAGCGGCGTGACGCTCCACGCCGTCCACCGTGCTCGTCAGCGTCTTGAAGGCCCGCTGGTACGCCGCCCACGCGTCGGCGCCCCAGGCGATGTAGTACAGCTTGGACACGGCGTGCGAGTCGCCGGGACCGTCGTGACCCGGGGCGGCGGCGCGGACCACGGCGGCGGTCGTGAGCTGGGAGACGGCGATGTGGTCGGGGTGCCCGTAGGCACCGTCGGGCCCGAACGTGATCACCACGTGCGGACGGACGCGTTGGAGGTGTTCGGCGATGGCGTCCGCCGCTTCCACCGGATCCGCTCGGTCGAGCGCGCCGTCGACGTAGTCGAGGAAGCTCACCTCGGTCACGCCCAGCTGGCGGGCCGCTTCCCGCTCCTCCGCCTCGCGCATCCGGCCGAGCGCGTCCTTCCCCGGGTGCTCGCCTGGCCCGTGCCGGCCGCTCTGCCCCCGGGTGGCCGTCAGGACGTGGGTCTCGACACCTTCGCTGGAGTAGCGTGCCAGGCTCCCACCGCACCCCAGCGTTTCGTCGTCGGGGTGCGCGAGCACCGCCATGAGCTTCAGCAGTCGGCCCATCACCGCCCCGGCTGCGCCGCCTTCCTGTAGTCCAGCGGCGGATCGCGGTCGCCCACCAGCGACACGTAGTGGTAGTCGGAGCCCCGGCGCTGCTGGAGCTCCGCCGTGGCCTTCGCGATCACGTCGGGCCTCTGGAAGAGCTCGACCGCGGAGGTGGCCAGCGCCTTGGCGGCCACGATCATCCCCTTGTTGCCGATGCTCGTTCCCCCGGCCGCGATGGCCTGCCACGAATGCGCGGCCGTGCCCGGGACCCAGGTCGCGGCGTTCAGGCCGGCCGTAGGGACGGTCCAGCTCACGTCGCCGACGTCCGTCGACCCGCCCTCGCCTCCGAGCTTCACCTCGAACGGCTTCACCTCGGCGGCCGACTCGATGGGCGGCGCGTCGTCGGGGAGCGTGCGTCGGATGATCTCGGCGAAGCGACGCTCCTCGGGCGTGTACGTGACGCCACCGACCGCCTCCAGGTTCGCGTGCACCAGCTCGGCCAACGTGACGTTGGGAAGGAGGTTGTAGATGCCGTGAATCACCTCGTACGTCATCTCGGTCCCGGTGCCCATCGCCGCGCCCTCGGCCGCCTTCACGACGCGGTCGAAGATCGAGCGTACCATCTCCGGGTCCGGGTGGCGCACGTAGTAGTACACCTCAGCGAAGTCCGGAACGACGTTGGGGGCGCTGCCGCCCGACGTGATCACGTAGTGGATGCGCGTCTCCTGCGGCACGTGCTCGCGCATCATGTTCACCATGTGGTCCATCGCCTCCACGGCGTCGAGGGCGGATCGGCCGCGGTCGGGCGCGGCGGCGGCGTGCGCGCTCACCCCGTGGAAGCGGAACTTCGCCGACTTGTTGGCCAGCGAGGACGTGGCGTCGGCGTCGTTCCCGTCGCCCGGGTGCCAGTGCAGCACGACGTCCGCGTCGTCGAGGAGCCCGGCGCGCACCATGTAGACCTTGCCCGCGCCGCCCTCTTCGGCGGGCGTGCCGTACAGGCGGATCGTGCCCGCGTGTCCGCTCGTGGCCAACCAGTCCTTCACGGCGAGGGCGGCGGCCGTGGACGCGGTGCCGAAGAGGTGGTGGCCGCAGGCGTGCCCGGCGGGCTTGTCCGCGATCGGGCTGCGCTCGGGCACGCGATCCTGCGTGATCCCCGGCAGCGCGTCGAACTCGGCGAGCAGCGCGATGACCGGCTCCCCGGACCCGTAGCTCGCCACGAACGCCGTCGGCATGCCGGCGACGCCCGCCTGGACCCGGAAGCCGGCGTCGCTCAGCCGCGCCTGCAGGAGAGCCGAGCTCCGGGTCTCCTGGTATCCGACCTCGGCGAGGTCCCAGATCTTCTGCGCCAGCTCACCGTACTCCGCCGCGTGGGCTTCCACATGGCGGATCACGGCCTGCTTCGCGTCCTGGGCGGCGAGGGGGCGGGCGGCGCACGCGCCGACGACGGTCAGCGCGATCACGAGCGGGGTGCGTCTCATCGGGCAGGTCCCGTGAAGGGGAAGGGTATGGACGAGTCGAGGCGGTCCACGCATGGACCTTCGGGTGGCCGCCAATGTACGTTGCGTCCGCCATGACGACACCTTCACGCCCTTCGTTCCGGTTCGCCGCCTTTCTCGCCCTCACCGTGCCCCTGGCCGCCGCGGGATGCGACACATCCTCCGACGTCCAGGGACCGATGCCCGGGCGCCCCCGCTTCGACGGCACCGCCGCGCTCGCGCTGGTCGAGCGCCAGGTCGCCTTCGGTCCGCGCATCCCGGGCAGCGCCGGCCACGCCGACCAGCTCGCCTGGATGCGGGCCACCCTGGACTCGCTGGCGGACGACGTGGTGGTGGACAGCTTCACGGTGGTGGCGTCGGCCTCGGACACGCTCCACCTCACGAACCTGGTCGCGCGCTTCCGTCCCGCCGAGACGCGCCGGATCCTCCTCCTCACGCACTGGGACACGCGTCCGGTCTCGGATCAGGCGAAGGAGCCGGAGCGCCGGCAGATCCCGGTTCCGGGCGCGAACGACGGCGGCTCGGGAACGGCGGTCCTGATGGGCCTGGCCCGTCTCTTCCACGGTCAGGCGCCGCCGATGGGCATCGACCTCCTCTTCGTGGACGGGGAGGACTTCGGGCCGACGGTGACCGACATGTTCTTCGGCTCGCAGCGCTACGCCGACCAGCTGCCCGAGCGGGGAACCCCGGGGCGCCCCGTCTACGGCGTCCTCCTCGACATGGTCGGCGACGTGGACGCACGCTTCCCCGTGGAAGGGTACTCCGCGCAGTACGCCCGCCCGGTGGTCAACAAGGTCTGGGGGACGGCTCGGCGTCTGGGGTACGCCGACGCCTTCCCGGAGAGCGCGGGCGGCGCCGTCAGCGACGACCACGTTCCGTTGATCGAGGTGGGGCTGCCGACGGCCGACGTCATCGACCTCTCGTACGGTCCGGGGAACGCCTGGTGGCACACCCCCGAGGACACCCCGGACCACGTCAGCGCGGCGAGCCTCGAGATGGTAGGCGAGGTCATGGCCGAGCTCATCTATTCCGGAGGCTGAGGAGCCCGTCCATGACCGAGCCCGAGACCGTCCGCGTCGCCGTCGTCCAGGCGTCGCCCGCCTTCTTCGACACCGAGGCCGCCGTCGACAAGGTGTGCGCCATGACCGCCGACGCCGCCGGCCGGGGGGCGCGCCTCGTCCTGTTTCCGGAAGCCTACGTCGGGGGATACCCGTGGGGGCTCGCCTTCGGCACGGCCGTCGGCGGCCGATCGGACGCCGGCCGCCGTGCGTGGGAGCGCTACTGGAGCGGCGCGGTGGACGTGCCCGGACCGGAGACGGCCCGCATGGGAGAGTCCGCCCGGGAGGCGGGCGTGCACCTGTGCGTGGGGGTCATCGAGCGGGACGCCACGTACAGCCGGGGCACGCTCTTCTGCACGCTCCTCTACTTCGGACCGGACGGGGCGCTGCTCGGCAAGCACCGCAAGCTGAAGCCCACCGCGGCCGAGCGCCTGATCTGGGGCGAAGGCGACGGCAGCACACTCACCGTGGTGGACACGCCCCTCGGCAGGGTAGGCGGCCTGATCTGCTGGGAGAACTACATGCCGCTGGCCCGCATGGCCCTGTACGGCAAGGGCGTGGAGATCTACCTGGCACCCACCGCCGACGCCCGGGGTCGGTGGCAGGCCACGCTCCAGCACATCGCCCTGGAGGGGCGCTGCTTCGTGCTCGGCTGCAACCAGTACGTGCACCGGGACATGTACCCCGCCGACCTGGAGATCGCCGACGAGCTCGAGGCCTGGCCCGAAGTGCTGTGCCGGGGCGGGAGCGCGGTCTACGGCCCGCTGGGAGAGTGCCTGGCGGGGCCGCTCTGGGAGGAGGAGGGGATCGTCGTGGCCGACCTCGACCGCTCCGCCATCGCGCGCTCGAAGTTCGACTTCGACGTGACGGGCCACTACGCCCGTCCGGACGTCTTCCGGCTGGAGGTGGACGAGCGGCCGAAGCGGCCGGTGGGGTAGGGGGGGCATCGGGGCGGGCTCGGATCGCGGCGCACTCCGAGCCAGCACCCACTGCGGAAGGGCTGGGATCTTCTTGATCCCTCCCACCACCCTCGGTTAGAGTCCGTCCGAGGTGGGCTCCCGCCGGACCCGCCCCCATCCGCGAAGCGAGATCCCCATGACCCAGGCCAAGGCCTCCACCGACCTCTATCTCGACGAGGTCGACCGGTACAGCGCGCACAACTACCACCCCCTTCCGGTCATCCTCGAGCGGGGCGAGGGGGTGTGGGTGTGGGACGTCGAGGGCAACCGCTATCTCGACATGCTCAGCGCCTATTCAGCGCTCAACCAGGGCCACCGCCACCCGACGATCCTCGAGGCCGCGCGCGAGCAGATGGAGCGCCTCACGCTCACCTCGCGGGCTTTCCACAACGACCAGATGGGGCCGTTCCTGCGCGAGCTGTGCGAGGCGACGGGCTACGAGCGCGCCCTGCCCATGAACACGGGCGCCGAGGCCGTCGAGACGGCGGTGAAGATGGTGCGCAAATGGGGCTACGAGGTGAAGGGCGTCGCCCCGGACGCCGCGGAGATCATCGTCTGCGAGAACAACTTCCACGGCCGGACCACCACGATCGTCGGGTTCTCCTCCGAGGCGCAGTACCGCGAGGGCTTCGGCCCGTTCACGCCCGGGTTCAGGATGATCCCGTACGGCGACGCGGATGCGCTGGAGGCCGCCATCGGCCCGAACACGGTGGGCTTCCTGGTGGAGCCGCTCCAGGGTGAGGGCGGTGTGGTGGTGCCCCGGGACGGATACCTGCGCCGGGCCCGGGAGCTGTGCGACGCGCACCAGGTTGCGCTCATGGCCGACGAGATCCAGACGGGGCTCGGCCGGACGGGGCGCCTGTTCTGCTGCGCATGGGAGGACGTCCGCCCCGACGTGCTCATCGTGGGCAAGGCGCTCGGTGGGGGCGTGTACCCGGTGTCGGCCGCGATCGCGGATTCCGAGTACATGGACGTCTTCCGTCCGGGCGACCACGGCTCGACGTTCGGCGGCAACCCGCTCGGCGCCGCCGTCGCCCGCGCGTCCCTGCGCGTGATCCTGGAAGAGCGGCTGGCCGAGCGCTCGGACCGGCTCGGCACCTGGTTCATGGAGCGCCTGCGTGCGATCGACTCTCCGCACGTGGAGGAGGTGCGGGGGAAGGGCCTGATGATCGGCGTCGTCATCCGCACGTCGTCGGGCACCGCGCGCCCCTACTGCGAGGCGCTGCAGGAGCGGGGCATCCTCGCCAAGGAGACGCACGGCCAGGTGATCCGCTTCGCACCCCCGCTGGTCATCGACCAGGAGACGCTCGAGGAGGCGCTGGTGCACGTGGAGGAGGCCCTGACCGCGTGAGCGTCAAGGCCGCCGTGTGACCGAGCCGGACCGGGGGAGCTCGCAGGCGCCTGCCGCAGCACGGGACGCCGCTCCGTCGCCGGCGTGGCCGTTCGTTCTGCTGGGCCTGGCGCTGCTCGGTGTGGGCCTCTCGTACTGGCGGCCGATCCCCGCGGGCGTGTGGCACGACGACGGCGTGTACATGCTCATCGGCAAGGCGCTGTCCCGGGGCGCGGGGCTGCACTACCAGGGCGTACCGGGCAGCCCGCCGGCGGTGAAGTTCCCGCCGGCCTATCCGTTGGTGCTCGCGGTGCTCTGGCTCACGCTCCGCACGGTGGGGCGGGTGACGCTCGCGGCGGGCGTGCTCAACCTGGTGTTGGTGGCGGGTGCCGGCGGGCTGTCCGCGTGGGCGCTGCAGCGCGGCGCGCGGCTGAGCCGTGGAACGGCCGTCGGGGTGGCGGCCCTGGCGTTCGTCTCCGCGGACGTCTGGCGATACGCCCTGGTGCCGCTGTCCGAGCCGCTCTTCATCGCACTGTCCGCCGGCGCGCTCGCCGCGTGGACGTTCGCGGACCGCCCCGGAGATCGCCGTGGATCGACGGTGTTGGCGCTCGTCCTCGTGGGGGTGGTGCTCACCCGGTCGGCGGGGCTGGCGCTGGTGGCGGGCTTCGGCGTCGCCCTGCTGGCGCGGCGTGGCCTGGGCGCGGCGGCCGCCGTGTGTGCGCCTGCGGTGGCGGTCGCCCTGGGTTGGGCGACATGGGCGGCCGAGCGGGCCGAGGACGTGCCCGAGGGGCTCCGCGACGTGCTGGGCCCGTACGGCGGTTGGCTCGGCGGGCAGCTCGTGTCCGCGCCCGCGGCCTTCGCGGCCGGCCTCCCCACCCACGCCCAGGCGGTCGTCGAGCGCGTCTTCGCGCTCCTCGTGCCCGGCGCGACCGGGTGGTTGCTCTGGCTCGTCGCTATCCCGCTGACGGTCCTCGCGGTGGTGGGCGTCGTCCGGCTCGGCCGTACCCTCACGCCCGTGCCCTGGGTGGCCGCCGCGTACCTGGGGATGCTTCTGCTCTGGCCCTTCGTCGATCGCCGCCTGAACGCGCCGCTGCACCCCTGGATGGTGGCGCTGGTGTGCGTCGGGGCGCTCGGACTCGGTGAGCGGTGGTCCGCGGCCCGGGCGCGATGGGTCCTTGGGGCGGCCGTGTTCGCGTGGGTCGGCGCCTACGCGGTGGTGTCCGCGGACCGTGACGCAAGGGGATGGGCGGTGGCCGGCTACCGGCTGCGCGCGGGCCGCCTCGCCGCCGCGGTCGAGACCCTCCAGCGGACCGCGCCGCCCGACGCGGTGGTGGGTGCGCCCGAGTTCTGGGCGGGGCTGTACCTGCACGGAGGGTGGCAGGTGGTACCCAGCGCGCGCTTCACGCCGACGTCGGAGGACGAGGCGACACCGGTGTGGGGAAGCCCGGAGGAGCAGCTCTCGCTCTGGTGGGACGCGGGCGTCGACTACCTGCTCCTCGAGCAGGGCGGACGCGTGCACGGCGACGCGCTGAACCGCCTCGAGTCCCGGTGTCCGGGTGCCGTCCAGGTGTTGGCGAGGATGCCACCCCAGATGCTCGTGCGCCTCGGGTGGGACCGCGTGTGCGCTCAATCGCTCGGGCTGACGAGCTGAGCCTCCGCCGGGGGCCGGCGGAGCCCCTTCACCACTCGATGTTGCCCTTCTGGGACGTATCGACCTGCTCGGCCGCCTCGTCGCGCAGCAGCACCTGCTCGATCTGCTCGTAGAGGAAAGCCCGCGCCTTGGGGTCGCGTGGGTCGAGGCCGTAGTGGTTGATCAGCAGAGTCTGGTGCTGGAGCCAGTCCTTCCAGCATTCGGCGCAGATCCCGTCGGCGATCCGGTCCCCCAGCTCGTTCCTGAACGGGGGGCGGGCCATGCGAGGCCCGTCCTTCCCGCACCGACGGCAATGGATGGTCTCGTCTGCCATGGCTTGTAGATTGAAGGCGGATTCTCTCGGCGCCGAAGTCCCGGCCGGGGCACTACCCTCCTGCGGCGCCCGGGATCCGGACGCCCACTGTGCTCACCCATGGAGGCACCCGTGCCCCGGACGATCTTCGCCGGAACCGGCTTCTACGTTCCCGACCGCGTGGTGACGAACGAGGAGCTCACCCGCTACATGGATACCTCCGACGCGTGGATCGTCGAGCGCACAGGCATCCGCGAGCGGCGCTGGGTGCCTGAAGGGATGAGCGGTGCGGACATGGCGCGCCGCGCGGCGGAGATGGCGCTGGAAGAGACGGGGATGGAGCCGTCGCAGGTGGACGCGATCGTGCTGGGCACGCTCAGCCCGGACCACTTCTTCCCCGGCACCGGCGTCTTCCTGCAGCGGGAGCTCGGCCTGGAGGGTGTGCCGGCCCTCGACATCCGGGCGCAGTGCTCCGGCTTCATGTACGGGCTCTCGGTGGCGGATGCGTGGATCCGTAGCGGGCAGTACCGCACCATCCTCCTGGTGGGCGTCGAGATCCACTCTACCGGGCTGGACCTGTCCACGCGCGGCCGTGACCTGGCCGTCCTCTTCGGAGACGGGGCCGGCGCGGCCGTGCTGGTCGCTGGCGAAGACGACGGGC
>Ga0307423_1002464_pt1 | contig 10335 bp, 5 predicted proteins | sample SalMarWE160310MG_FD_202154 | JGI IMG/M metagenome (GOLD analysis project Ga0307423, IMG submission 202154) | Salt marsh sediment microbial communities from the Plum Island Ecosystem LTER, Massachusetts, United States - WE1603-10 | ecosystem: Environmental > Aquatic > Marine > Intertidal zone >... | reverse complement strand
TGTGAATGATTTTGACGATCCTTATCGCCCTCGAGCGCTACAGCTTCCGCCAGGAAGGGGCAAAGCACTGGAGGAAGATATGCAGAGACTGGTGGAGGCGGTGCAGGACGAGATCCGCAGGGCGTTTGAGAGTGACGAGTACGCCGCTCAACGGGATCAGATCGTTCATTCGTTTCAGCAGCAGCGCGAGGAGCTGATCGCACGTGTCGATGAGCAAGCCGAACGAGAGGGTTTCCTCATCCAGGTGACGCCCGTTGGCTTGGCGACCATTCCTGCCAGGAGGGGCAAGCCTCTCAGTGAGGAAGAGTTTGTAGCCTTGAGCGAGAAGGAAAAGCGCGAGATCTCGCAAAAGCGAGACGCGATCCAGGGCGCGCTGGAGGCAGCGTTCAGGCAGACGCGAGGAATGGAAAACGATGCTCGCGAGGCGGTGGGGAAACTCGACCAGCAGATCGCGCTCTATGCCATCTCGCATCTGATGGAGGATGCAAAAACACGTTACTCGAATCTGTCAGAGGTCGTGACCTATCTGGGTGAGGTACAGAAAGACATTTTGCAGCACCTGGATGAGTTCAGGGCTGAGCCGGAGGCGGAGGAAAAGAACGTCACGCCTTTCCTCGCGCAGCGGGATGCAGGTGGGCCCTTTACGAGATATCAAGTCAATGTAGTGGTTGACAATTCAACCCTCACGGGCGCACCGGTGATCGTCGAGTCCAACCCGACGTATGGCAATCTCTTTGGCCGGGTCGAGCAGGAAGCGCAGTTCGGCGCGCTGGTCACCGACTTTACGATGATCCGGGGCGGCGCGCTTCACCAGGCGAACGGCGGCCATCTGGTCATGCATGTGGAGGAGCTGCTGCCCAACGCGTTCTCGTGGGACAGCCTAAAGCGGGCGCTGGCAGACCGCGAGATCGCGATCGAAGATGCTTCTGAACGACTTGGCTTCATGACGACCAAGAGCTTGAGGCCTGAGCCTATTCCCTTGCGTGTCAAGGTGATCCTCATTGGGCGGCCAGATGTGTACAACCTCCTGCGGGCCTATGACGAGGACTTTGCAGAGCTGTTCAAGGTCAAGGCTGATTTCGATACGCGCATGGACCGTACGGACGAGAACGTGAGAGACTATGCGGCGTTCGTCTGCTCTCTCTGCGAGCGCGAGGGTCTGAAGCACCTCGACAGCTCGGCCCTGTCCAGGATCGTGGAACATGGTGCCCGGATAGCCGAGGATCAGGAAAAGCTTTCCACTCGGTTTGGCGAGATTGCCGATGTGATTCGGGAAGCAGGTTACTATGCAGCCCAGGAGGCGCAGTATGTGAGCGCCGCTCATGTGCAGAAGGCGATCGACGAGCGGTTCTACCGTTCCAGCCTGATCCAAGAGCGAATCCAGGAGATGATTGCGCGGGATTCGATCAAGATCGCCGTCGCAGGCGAGTGTGTAGGGCAGGTCAATGGCCTTTCGGTGATTGGGCTGGGGGATATCGCGTTTGGGCAGCCAAGCCGGATCACCGTCAGCCTGAGTCTTGGCAGGGAAGGCCTGATCGATATCGAGCGTGAGGCCAAGCTCGGGGGCCCGATCCATACTAAAGGCGTCTTGATCCTGTCGGGGTACCTGGCGGAAAAGTATGCCCAAGACAGGCCGCTCAGCCTCTCTGCTCGCCTGGTCTTTGAGCAGAGCTATGGTGGCGTGGAGGGAGACTCGGCCTCTTCGACCGAGTTGTACGCGATGCTCTCCAGCCTTTCCGGGCTGCCAATCAAACAGGGGATCGCCGTGACCGGCTCTGTGAACCAGAAGGGCGAGGTACAGGCTATCGGCGGGGTGAACGAAAAGATCGAGGGCTTTTACGCGGTCTGCAAGGCCAAAGGCCTCACAGGAGTGCAGGGCGTGATCGTCCCCAAAAGCAACGTGCAGAACCTCATGCTCAAGGAAGAGGTGGTCGAGGCCGTGCGCGATGGCCAGTTTCACGTCTGGGCGGTCAAGACGGTCGATGAGGGGATCGAGATCCTGACCGGGGTCCAGGCGGGGCAGAGGCAAGAGGATGGCACCTTTGAGGAGGAGACCGTCAACAAGCTGGTTGACGAACGGCTGAGAACTATGGCGGAGCGGATGAAAGAGTTCGGTAGGTCAGAGAGTGCCAAGAACGACCCATCCGGATGATGTTGTTGATCTTGCCAACCTTACCCTGCAAGCGCTTCACGCCTGGCCAGTGGATCCAGACGGCGAGGCCTATTGCGCAGCGCAGCAGTACGAGGTTCCCAAAGGAGGTACCTATGCTGACCTTGGCTGTTCCCGCATGGAACATCGCGCTGCGCACATTGGTCGTCTACCTGGTCATCCTGATCGGGCTGCGATTGGCCGGCAAGCGCGAGATAGGGCAGATGACGGTTTTTGACCTGGTCGTTCTGCTCCTGCTGGCAAACGCCGTTCAGAACGCAATGGTCGGACCTGACTCGTCGTTGACAGGGGGGATCCTGGCGGCAGGGATGTTGCTGGTCCTTAATGCCCTGGTTGCCCGGCTGGGGTTGCGCTGGCCCCGCCTGCGCCACGCGGTAGAGGGCACGCCGACCTTGCTCGTCCTGCACGGGGAGGCCATCCTTGAACACCTGCGGCGTGAGGGGCTGGATCAGGAAACGCTGGAGGCTGCCTTGCGCGAGCACGGCGTGGACAGGCTGGAGGACGTAGAGATGGCGGTGCTCGAGATCGACGGGTCGATCAGCGTCGTATCCGCCGGTGTGGAGACACGACGCGTGAAGCGACGGGCAAAGCATCTCCGGCAGGCCTGACGTGTTTTCAGCACGTGAAGCCTCGAGAGGAGATAGTGCGATGGGTCCTACCGCCGAGCTAGGGGAGTATTGGAGCCAACTGGTGGATGCCGTGGCAGCGGTACTGCACAGCGGCGCGGGTGGTCTGAGCGGCGATGAGGCTCGGCATCGCCTGGAGCAGTATGGCCCAAACGCGCTCAAGACGCGGGAACGAGCGACCGCACTGGGATTGTTCCTCAACCAGTTCAAGAGCCCGATCGTGCTCATCCTGCTCTTTGCCACGGGCGTGTCGGCGCTCCTGCAAGAGTGGGTGGATGCCGTGATCATCCTGATCATCGTGATGGGCAGCGCTGCCCTCAGTTTCGCCCAGGAGTACAGTGCCGGCAATGCCGCCGAAAAGCTGCGTGCGCGGCTGACAGTAAAGGCGACCGCGCTGCGCGATGGCCAACCGCAAGCGATCCCGGCCGAAGAGGTCGTACCGGGCGATGTGGTGCTATTGTCGGCCGGCAGCCTCATTCCTGCCGACGGGATCCTGCTGGAGGCCAGGGATTTCTACGTCAACCAGGCTGTCCTCACCGGGGAGACATTTCCCGTAGAAAAAACGCCCGATCCGGTCGCTCCGGGAGCGGGCCTGACCGGGCGCACGAACTGTGTATTCATGGGTACCAACGTGCGCAGCGGCAGCGCGCACGTGCTGATCGTGGAAACGGGCCCGGCTACGGCCTTTGGGCAGATCGCCCAGCGGCTGACCCTGCGCCCGCCCGAGACCGAGTTTGAGCGGGGGATCCGCCGCTTTGGCTACCTGCTGACCGAAGTGATGTTTGTCCTCGTATTGATCGTCTTTGCGGTCAATGTCTTTTCCCAAAAGCCCGTCCTCGATTCGCTGCTCTTTTCCGTCGCCCTGGCGGTGGGGCTGACGCCGCAGTTGCTGCCGGCGATCATCAGCATAAACCTCTCCAAAGGCTCGCAGCGCATGGCCGCCAACGGCGTCATCGTGCGCCGGCTCGAGTCGATCGAGAACTTTGGCAGCATGGACGTGTTGTGTACGGACAAGACCGGTACACTGACCGAGGGCGTGGTACGGCTGGATGGCGCTCTGGATGCCGCGGGGGAGCAGTCGGATGAGGTCTTTCGCTGCGCGTTCCTCAATGCCAGGCTGCAGACCGGGCTGGCGAACCCACTGGACCAGGCGATCCTGGCGCAGCCCGCGCCAGAGATCGCTGGCGTGGTCAAGGTGGATGAGGTGCCCTATGATTTCGTGCGCAAACGGCTGAGCGTGGTTGTCAAGGGGAGTGAAGGTGCGCCTGTCCTGATCACCAAGGGCGCACTGGACAATGTGCTGGCGATCTGCTCTCAGGTGCGAGAAGGGGGTTCTGCCATCCCTCTGGACGATGCACACCGGACGGAGATCCAGGGGCGGTTTGCCGAGTGGAGCGGTCAGGGATTCCGGGTGCTGGGCGTGGCCACGAAGCAGATGGTCCCACAGCCGGCCTATACCCGCGACGACGAGTGCGAGATGACGTTCGAAGGGTTCCTATTGTTCTTTGACCCGCCCAAGCCGGGCGTACTGGAGACCATCCACGCGCTGGCGGAGATGGGGGTGGCGCTCAGGATCATCAGCGGCGATAATCGCCTGGTCGCCTTGCACACGGCACAGTCTGTGGGGCTAGAGGTGAGCGGCGTCGTCACCGGGGAAGAACTGGAGGACCTGGGCGATGAGGCGCTGTGGCAGACGGTCGAACGGGCGAACCTGTTTGCAGAGGTAGATCCCAATCAGAAGGAGCGCATCATCCTGGCCCTGCAAAAGATGGGCCACGTGGTGGGCTATATGGGCGACGGGATCAACGACGCGCCTGCCCTGCACGCGGCGGACGTGGGTATCTCGGTGGATCAGGCCGTAGACGTGGCCAAGGAAGCGGCCGATTTCGTCCTGCTGGAACGGGACCTGGCGGTGCTACGCCAGGGGATAGAGCTGGGGAGGACGACCTTTGCCAACACGCTCAAGTACGTGCAGATCACGACTAGCGCGAACTTTGGCAACATGTTCAGCATGGCTGGGGCTTCGCTCTTTTTGCCGTTCTTGCCGATGCTGCCCATGCAGATCCTGCTGACCAACTTCCTGACGGACTTTCCGGCGATGGCCATCGCCAGCGACAGCGTGGACCTCGAGTTGGTCAAGCGTCCACGCCGCTGGAACATCCACTTCATCCGAGATTTTATGGTCACCTTTGGACTGGTGAGTTCGGTGTTCGACTATGCGACCTTTGGTGTGCTGCTGCTGGTGCTTCGGGCCAAGGAGAGCACCTTCCAGACTGGATGGTTCCTCGAGTCAGTACTGACCGAGCTGCTGATTCTGCTCGTCATTCGTACGCGGCGCCCGTTCTACAAGAGCATGCCGGGCCGGGCACTGCTGGTCGGGGTGCTGGTCGTCGCCGCGATCACCGTCTACCTTCCCTACTCGCCGCTCGGCCAAGTCCTGGGCCTTGTGCGGCTGCCACCTTTGCCTGTCTTGGTGCTGCTCGGCATTACGGTGCTCTATGTGCTCGGGTCCGAGCTGACCAAGCGGGTTTTCTACGCCAGAGTACAGTTCTAGAGAGGAACGTAGTACCGATGGATGGTATGAAAGGGGCTGCGAAGGCGCGTTTCTGGCGGCTGAGCAGGACCGTGCTCCTGGTCCTGCTTGGCATACTCTTGGTTGTGACGGCCGGGATCTATTTTGCGACCCGGTGGAGGCAGCGTTTGCCGGAATACGTGAGCGGGGCTGGGCCTAATCTCCGCTTCGTGGAGGTCGCCGAGCCCGGCTTCGACGAGGCAGGTCGCGCGCGCCTGGCCGATTCAGCCTGGTCGATGCGCTACTACCAGGCTGATGAATCTGGCGTTGGTTACCTGTATGTTGGCACGGACAATAATATCGTCGGCCTGTCACTCGCTGTCCTGAAAGAGCGAAAGCAGGGAGGCGGGCCGTTGCCCGTCCAACCGCCGCAGATCCGCCGCTACCGGCCTGACCGGGGACCACAGGAGTGGGAAGTGGTGTTGGACCTCGCCGAGCGCGAACAGGCGCCTTATCTCGACGAAGGCTTTCGCTCGATGGCCGTGTATCAAGCTCGGGCCGACGGGCGGACCTACCTCTATGCGGGCACGATGGCTGTACGTACACCCTCGGTGTGGCGCACGGCAAGCGGCGAGCCGGGTGAGTGGGAGAAGGCCTTTACCTTTCCCGACGATCCGGCGAGCAAGGTCGGATCGATCCGCAGCCTGGTCGCGCACGACGATGGGCTGTTGTATATGGCGACCACGCCGATCGACGATATCACGTCCGATGGCATCGGGCAGATCTGGGCAACCGATGGAGCGCGCTTTGAGCCAGTGATCGCCGACAGCTTTGGCAATCCGAACAACGTGGGGATCACGACCATGGCCAGCTACAAGGGCTGCCTCTATGCCGGGACGTACAACCCCGCGCAGGGGTACGAAGTATGGAAGCTGCGCTGTACCTCCGCCCCGTCGGCGCCGCCGCAGCAGATCATCTCGGGAGGGGCCGGCCAACACCACAATGAGGCGGCGATGAGCATGCGCGTCTTTCAGGATCACCTGTACCTGGGCACGGGCATCCCGTTGGGCTTTAACCCGGTTACCCGTCACGGTCCGCGGGGATGCAGCGTGCTGCGCATCTCTCCAGGTGGGGGATGGGAGCCGATCGTCGGGCCAGAGCACGAGCATCCGCTGTCGGGGTACGGTCCAGGCTTTGGCTGGTACCTGAATTCCTACTGCTGGTATATGCAAGAGTACGATGGCCAGCTTTACCTGGGGACGTGGGATATGTCGCGCACGATTGCCTTCCTGGGCCAGGATGTCGAAAACGTGGTGCCTGCCTTTAGGCCGCTGCTCGATCACCTGGTGGCCAAACCACAGGACTGGGGCTCACCGATGGGCGGCGATCTGTATCGTACAGCAGATGGCGTTCACTGGGAGCCGGTCTTTCTGGATGGCATGGACAATCCTGACAACCACGGCATCCGTACGCTGGAACCGACGCCGCTGGGGTTCTTTGTCGGCACCGAGAACCCGTTCAGTCGGTTGGAGGTCTGGCGCTATGCTGTCCCGTGAAGAAAAGATTGGACTGAGTAAGGCCGGTACAGAGAAAAGCTGGCCCTGGAGAAGGCTATGAAGCGAGGATGGCTGTTCTGGCTGCTGGTCATCGCCTTTCTATGGGTGATCGTCACCCGTTTTACCGAGATCGCGAAGGTAGTGACGACACTGGCACAAGGCCAGTGGCAGTGGGTGCTGGCCGCAGCTCTGCTGCAGGTACTTTACTTCCTTGTCTACACTGCTGTGTACCAATCCGCCTTTCACTCCGTGGAGGTATCCAGCCGAATCAGAGATCTGCTGCCCGTGGTCCTGGCTGCGGTTTTTGTGAACACTGCTACGCCGACGAGTGGGGCGGGCGGCGTAGCGCTTTTTGCGGATGATGCAGCCCGGCGCGGGCAGTCGGCGGCCCGGGTAACTGCGGGTACGCTGCTGGTGATGGTAGTCGATTACGGCGCCTTTGCCCTGGTGATGATCGCCGGGTTGGTCCGTCTGCTCTTGGTGCACGATCTCAGAACCTACGAGGTCGTCGCTGCCGCCGTCTTGATGGCGATCGTAGGCGGCCTGAGCGGTGTGCTCTCGTTGGGCCTTTGGGCGCCTGGCCGGCTACGTGGCTTGCTCAATTGGGTCCAGCGAACCTTGAGCCGGGTGGCGAGCTGGCTGAGACGCCCTTTGCCGCTGCCCGAAAAGTGGGCCGAGACAAACGCCGACGAGTTTGCCTCGGCTGCAGCGGCTATCGCCACACACCCCAGCCGTCTGGCCCGCACGTTCGTGATGGCACTGGCTTCGCACGTGGTTGACCTAGCCAGCCTCTATGCCGTATTCCTGGCCTTCTACAGGCCGGTAGGGATCGGCGTGCTGGTGGCTGGCTATGCGATGGGCTTGTTGTTCTGGATCGTCTCCATCACGCCGCAAGGGATCGGCGTCGTGGAGGGCATCATGGCATTGGTGTACACGTCGTTGGGCGTTCCGGCGGCGCAAGCTGCAGTAATCGCACTGGCATATCGTGGGTTTGCGTTTTGGCTGCCACTGCTGGTCGGCTTTCTCCTGCTCCGCCGGGTCAAGACCTTTGCCGGGGCAGCTCACACCCAGACCGATGCATTCGGTGTGCGAGCGGTTGCGCTTGTGACGGCGATAGCGGGAATAGTGAACGTACTTTCTGCAATTGTGCCGCCACTGAGGGACCGGCTGGCTGTGTTACGCGGAATTCTACCGTTGGTAGTGCGTCAGGGTGCACGGTTGACCAGTGTCTTGTCAGGTTTCGGATTACTGTTGCTGGCCGGCAACCTGTGGCGGCGCAAGCGTGCAGCCTGGCTGCTTGCGCTGGGGGTGCTGGGTATCTCTATCGTCAGTGATCTGCTCAGAGGATTGGACTATGAGGAAGCCGCGCTTCAGGGCGCGCTGCTGATCTGGCTGCTGCTTCTACGCCGCCGCTTTCGGGCCCGTTCGGATCCTCCCTCCGTCCGCCAAGGCTTGGGTGTGCTCGCGGCCTCGCTGTTCTTCACCGTCTGCTACGGCACGCTCGGCTTCTACTTGCTCGATCGACACTTTCAAGTGAGCTTTGGCCTCGGTACGGCGCTCAGGCAGACGGTGGTCATGTTTACCCAGTTCCGCAATCCGGGTTTAGAACCGGTCACCGGCTTTGGACGCTACTTTGCCGATTCGATTTATGTCGTGGCTGTAGGCACCATGGGCTATGCTTTACCGATGCTTTTTCGCCCGGTCCTGGTGCGAGGTCGGACTGTCGAGGGCGAGCGTGCCCGCATTGCATCGACCGTCGAAGCCTACGGGCGCTCTTCGTTGGCACGGTTCACCCTGTTCGATGACAAGTCATACTATTGGAGTCCGGGCGGTTCGCTGATCGCCTACGTGACCGAGGGCCGGGTCGCCGTGACGTTGGGCGATCCGATTGGGCCGGTAGAGGACGCTGCTGCGGCGATTGGTGGGTTCAAGGCGTACTGCGCCGGGAACGACTGGACGCCCGCTTTCTATCAGACGCTGCCTGATTATCTGGATTCCTATCGTGCGGCGGGGCTTCAAATGGTGTGTATCGGTCACGAGGCGATCGTGGACCTGGGCACCTTTACGCTAGCTGGAGGGGCCAACAAATCGCTTCGATCCGCTATCAACCGCTTGACCAAGGAGGGGCACCGGGCGGAGGTGCACGAGCCGCCGCTGTCCGACGACCTACTGCACGAGCTGCGCGGTGTCAGCGACGAGTGGTTGGAAGGGCACGGCACGGAGAAGCATTTCTCCCTCGGCTGGTTCGATGAGGCGTACTTGCGCAGCGGTCCGGTGGTGGTCGTCTATGAACCCGGCGGGAGGATCAGTGCTTTTGCCAACATCCTGCCCGAGTACCAGCTAAACGAATCGTCAATTGACCTGATGCGCCACCGTCGCGACGCGGAAAGTGGGACGATGGATTTCCTATTCGTATCGCTCTTTGAGTGGGCCAGGAAGCGGGGCTATGCGACCTTTAACCTGGGCCTCAGCAGCCTGGCGGGAGTGGGCGAGCACGCCGACGATCCACTGGTTGAGCGGGCGCTGCATTACGTCTATGAGCATCTGAACCAGTTTTACAGCTTTAAGGGGCTACACCAGTTCAAGGAAAAGTTCCATCCTGATTGGTCCCCTCGCTACCTGATCTATTCCAGTCTGGCAAGCCTGCCGGGGGTGGTGATCGCCTTGGTACGTGCCGACTCGGGCGACGACTTTGCTGGAGCCTACCTGCGGGACTTGATCGGAGCCTAGCGTGAACGTCGATGGTGTAGCGAGATAATCACCTTCGGTACATGGAGGAGGCGAGTGCCTGGCGTTTTGACAAACCGCCCCTTTTGGGGCACAATGGCAGCCGCATCCGTTCTCGATCTGCTACGTAGCCAATCCATCCCTGATGGCTCGAAAGGAGCACTTCCATGCCCCGGATCGCACTGATTGGTGCAGGAAGCACCGTTTTCACCCGCAACTTGTGCAACGACATCCTGCTCACCCCGGCCCTGCAAGAGAGCACCATTGCCCTGATGGACATCGACGCCGGCCGCTTGCAGCAGGCACAGGCGCTGGTCGAGGCGATCGTCGAGCGCCGTGACCTAGGCGCGCGGATCGAGGCGACGCTCGACCGCCAGCAGGCGGTGGAGGGCGCGGACTATGTGATCACTACCTTCCAGCAAGGGGGGCTGGAAGCGTACAGGCTCGATATCGAGATCCCCGAGCGGTATGGGGTGGGGCAGTGCGTAGGCGACACGTTGGGGCCGGGTGGGGTCTTTCGCGCCTTGCGTACCATCCCCGTGCTGCTCGATCTGTGCGATGACATGGACCACCTGGCACCCGATGCGCTGCTGCTCAACTATGTGAACCCTATGGCGGCAAACTGCTGGGCCGTGGCCGCGGCAACGGGCCGGCCACACGTCGGCCTGTGCCACAGCGTGCAGGGCACCAGCCGCATGCTGGCCCGGTGGTGCGAGGTACCGTACGAGGACGTGATTTTCGCCT
>Ga0307423_1002463_pt1 | contig 10340 bp, 6 predicted proteins | sample SalMarWE160310MG_FD_202154 | JGI IMG/M metagenome (GOLD analysis project Ga0307423, IMG submission 202154) | Salt marsh sediment microbial communities from the Plum Island Ecosystem LTER, Massachusetts, United States - WE1603-10 | ecosystem: Environmental > Aquatic > Marine > Intertidal zone >... | reverse complement strand
ATGCGCACGCGTCCAGGACTCGCGGATGGACAGGATCGCTTTCGGCGATGCTAGGAGAGCCATTTCCTTCCCTAACTTCAGCAGAAGAAGAGATGTCGGCTGCTATCCCTGCTTACCTACTATTTTACTAGGTTTTATGCGTCGGTGCGGTTTTTTTTAAGAAAGACTCCTACACTTCTTTGCCCTGAAGATAGGCCCCCGAGCCGGTCTTATAACGGCAAGCGGAATTCAAAAAAACGAAACCCAGTTTGGAGAATAGTGAGAAAGGCTTGTAGGGAGCCAAGGAAACGTTCGTGGGATTAGCGCAGGCGTTTTGTTGATCATATGCTGAGCTTACTTCATTCTGGACCACCTTCGAATGCCTTTGGCCCAGTCCTAGTCGGCTGATTTTGATACTTGCGAATGCTCCTGGAAGTATCAGGCCAGCGGGTGAATGCAACTTTTAGCCGACTCCATTAACTAAATCGATAACCTCATTTATTCGAATCGCGATTACAAGGTAAAATGCTTAGATGGTTCGCTTGGAAGTGTCTGCTTGGGCATTTGGCCGACGCACCCAGATCCAGCCCTCTTTTAAAACCGGCATATTGACGGATGGTGGTAAGGCATGACCTGAAAGAAAGTCATGCCCCGCGAGTACACAGGCTATGGCATCAACGCAATCAGATCTCCTTTCAATGTTGGGGATATCTCCCGATACTTCTACAAGATCTTTAAGAGCATTTATAACTCTACGTCGCTCCGTTAGCCCATCTTTTGATTTATATCCCTGTGTATCAATCCCATGAGCTATAAGTGTGGCAGCAGGATACACCTCAATTGCGCTGATTCCGTAAATCGTTGGCTCCCATGCCAGCTCGATGTCCTGCCTAAGAGCCTTCCGCAAGTTATCCAACAACTGCAAGGCCGAATGTGCGGTACGCGCGATTCGATCGGCACCAACATCAAGTGATTGTTTGCCAATCTTTCTTTTGATGAAGATATCTGTAGTTCGCCGAAATAGGTCATTTGCCGAGGATTTGAACTTTCTTCCAGCAATGTGCTCTGATAGTTCTTCGGCCAATGATTTAGGCCAACCAAGTGGCGCATCTAGCGCAAGAAGTGTCGGGTCATCCTGCCCCTTTAGCCAGGCGGGCACGATATCTGCTGGCCTTTCCCTGCTGGAACCTTGCTGAATTCTTTTGACCACCGTATGCCCATTGCAAAAGCGACCAAACGCGATCCCCACATTTACGGGATTAGTGGCACAGTCAATTCCTATGATATTTATTCGCATGATTTAAAAAGCTATTCTACTTTTACGATACCCAACAAATGATTCGTAGCCGATAAACTTGACTACCTCTTGGCCGCTGAAAAACAACATAGACGATACTACTTTTTATCGAGCACGCTTCTGACCGTGGCCAGCAGATCGGCCCGCTTGTAGGGCTTGGCCACGTATCCGGCCGCCCCTGATTCCAACGGAGCCTTCACCTGAGTTGTAGCGGAATATCCGCTGGCAATGAGCACCTTGGCCTTGGGGTTTATCTCCATGATGGCCTTGATGGCCTTGTGGCCGCCCATGCCGGGCATGCCCAGATCCATGATCACCAGGTCCAGTTGCTTGCCCCTGGCGCGGTAAATCTCCAGCGCCTCTTCTCCGCGGGTGGCGGTTAGGACCTGATAGCCCTTGCTCCTCAGAGCGAGAGTCCCAAGCTGCCGCAAGCTCTCTTCGTCATCTACCAGAAGGATGGTCTCTGTGCCCTTCAAGGCTTCCTCATTGAGAGGAGCAATTTCCTCTTTGAGTTCAATCTTCATTTCCCGGAATACCGGCAAATTGATTTGAAAGGTGGTGCCCATGCCCACCTCGCTGTAGCACTGGATATGCCCGCCATGAGTCTTGATGATGCCATAGGCAGATGCCAGGCCCAGGCCGGTGCCCTTGCCGATTTCCTTGGTGGTGTAGAACGGCTCGAAGATATGCTCCAGGATGTCTTGATCCATGCCCACGCCCGTGTCGGTCACCAGGAGCAGCACATAGGGACCGGGTTTGATCTCCAGGTGGCTTCGGCAGTATTCGTGGTCAAAGACGATCTGTCTGGTTTCGATGATTAGCTTGCCGCTGTCGGGCATGGCATCGGCGGCGTTGCTGGCCAGGTTGAGAAGCACTTGCTCCATCTGGGTGAAATCGGCCAGGATGGGTGGCAGGTCGTCAGCGAGAAGGGTCTCGATGCTTATCATTTTGGGCAGGGTCCGCTCCAGGATGGCCTGGGTTCCCTGCACGACCTGATTCAAGTTGAGCGGCTTGAGGTCGAGTTCCGCCTTGCGGCCGAAGGCCATGATCTTCTTGATCAGTTCCGTAGCCCTCTCAGCCGCGGTGATTATCTGATCCAGGTCACGGCGAGGGGGGACCTTCCCGGCCTGGGCGTCATCACGGGCCAACTCGGCAAAGCCCATGACCGCGCCTAGGATGTTGTTGAAGTCGTGGGCGATGCCTCCGGCCAGGTTGCCGATGGCCTCCATCTTCTGGGCCTGGCGAAGCTGGGATTCCAGGTTGTACCTTTCGGCTTCAGCCTGGAGGCGGTCGGTTATGTCCCGGCCGTAGACGTTGAGGTAGGTAGCATCGGCAACCGGCGTGAAAGTCAGGGAGAAGGTCTGTTTGCCGCACTGTACGATCTTTTCCTGGTGGCGGCCGGAATTGCATACCTCAGCCAATATCCGCACCACTTCAGCCGGCACCGCTCCCCCCACCTGGCACTGCCAGGCCACAAGTATGGCCTGGGCCGGCTGGTTGACATACATGACCAGACCGTCAAGGCCCAGGCGCAAGACGGGGTGGGGGTCTTCCTCGGGGAAGCGCGCCAGGTTCAGGACTTTTTCATCGGCCGCCTTGCGCTGGGCGATTTCCCAGGCAAGGTCGGCCAGGAGCGACACCGCCTCCAGGTCGTCCTGTGTGTAAAATCGAGATTTATTTCCCACGCCGAGGATGGCCATGATCCGGTCCCCGCGCATGACCGGCACCACCAATTCGCGAACCACCTCCGCGTGTCCCGGAGGCAGCCCCTTGCGATGGGGAAGCGAAGCATAGTCGTTGTGGATGACCGGGCGGCGCTGGTGGACGCAATCCACCCACACTCCGGCCTGGGCTATGCCGTAGTGGAGCCCCTTGCCTTCGGCCTTGCAGAACTTGGCCTTGGTCCGGGTTGACCAATTCTGCAGCCAAAGGGTCTTTTGATCATCTTCCACGAAATGATAGAAGCCGATTTGGCTGCCGGTCAGGGCTTCCGCCTCGTTGAGCGTTTCCTCCAGCAAATCATCCAGGGAATGGTTGGCGGCGAACTGCAGCAAACGCACCCGCGCCGAGTTGACGTTGTTCATCAGTTCCTGTTGGGCGCGGGCGCGCAAGGTAACGATCCCGAAGGCCAGATCATCGCCTAGTTCTCCCAGGAGGCGGACCTCTTCCGGAGTGAAGGCGTCAGGTTGCGTGGAATAGATGTTTAACGCGCCGAAGGCCTTTCTGTCGCCCCCTAAAAGGGGCAGGGCAATGCTGGAGCGGTAACCGCGCTGCAGGGCCTCCCCGCGCCAGGGTTCAACCTGAGGGTCAGTGGCGAAGTCCGATATGACGCAGGGTTGGCCAGTGCGAATCGCCGTGCCGGTCGGCCCGCGCCCCGCCACAGTATCGGCCCAGGAGATGCCTACCTGGGTGAGGTAGCCGTCTTCCGTGCCATGCCAAGCCATGGGCCGCACCGATTTGGCCTCATTGTCTTCAGCCAAGCCTACCCAGGCCATGCGGTAGCCGGCTTGATCGCAGATGATGCGGCAGACAGCTTGAAGCAGTTCCTGCTCGTCCGTGGCGCGAATCAAGTTTTGATTGCATTCGCTGATGGCGCGCAGCTCGCGATTAAGTCGGAGTAAATTATCTTCCGCCAACTTGCGTTTGGTGACGTCCCGGGAAAAGCAGGCTATCTGCCGGACCTCCCCCTTGTCGTCCAGCACGGGAAACAAGCTCACGAAATAAGAATTGCCATCCCATTCCTCTTCAAAGACAACGGGCTGGCCGCTGCCAGCCACCTCCCTGATTTTGGCTTCCCTGGCGATGGCAGTGGCTTGCGGCAAGATTTCGTGAACAGATTTGCCTTCCAATTCTTCTCTGCGCTTCCTCCTTCTTTGAGCCCCCTGCTCATTAATTGCCAAGATGGATCCCTGGGAATCAAATAGAATGACCGAGTCCGTTGTGGCGTTGAACAGGGCGGTTATGCGTTCTCCGCTCTCGCGCAGGGCCTGCTCGGCTTGCATGCGTTTGCGCTCCTGGATATCTCTTTGCAGCCTGGCGTTGAGGATGGGAGATATACTGCTGACGATTCCCTCCAGCAATTCCTTGTCCGTTTCCGTGTAGCTCTCTTGTTTGTTGGCCACGCTGACCAAGCCGATGGTCCGATCAGCGAACACCACTGGTACGGCTAAAAAATTGTTTATGGCAATATGACCTGCTGGAGTCTTGAAGGGGGCATCTGCGTAGTAGGCCCTTTTATCGCGTATGGCCTTGCCCCAAAGGCTATCCCCCCAGGTATGGGCTGGGAAGACCACCGACTTCTCCGGAACTTGGCATTCTTCCCAAACATCTCTTGTCAAGCTGGGTATAACCAGGTCTTCTTTCTCATCCAAGTAGCCAAAAATGCCGAAATCGCTTTTCATGACCCGCAGGATGACAGCCAACACCTCTCCATACATTTCTTCATCCGGGACGGTGAGGAAAATATTAGCGATCTGGTTCAAGATGGTCTTTCTTTTATCTGAGCGCCGCAACTCTTCCTCGGCCATCATGCGTGCGTCGCGAGTGCGCAAAGCTATGATGCCGTAGGCCAAGTCCTCCGCCATATCCTCCAAAAGGCGCATTTCGTCAGTGGTAAAGGCGTTGGGCTCCGTCGAATAAATGGCCAGCGCGCCGAAAGTTTTTCCCTTTTCGTCATTGAGAGGCAAGCTGAGTTCGGAACGGTAGCCGCGCTGTAAGGCGGCGTCGCGCCAGGGTTCGACTTGGGGATCTGTGGTGAAATCCTGAACGCTGGCGCCTTTCCCGTTGCGGATTGTCCTGCCGACAGGGCCTTGGCCTCGTTCCTTGTCGGCCCAGGTGACTTGGGCGGCCGCCAAAAAGCCGTCATCGTGTCCAGCCCAAGCTACCGGGCGCACGGTCTTGGCCTCGTCGTTCTCGGCATATCCCACCCAGGTCAAGCGGTAACCGGCCTCCTCGCAGAAGATGCGGCAGACGTCCACCAGCAGGGCCTTCTCGTCGGTCGCCCTTATCATGGTCTGGTTGCAGCTGCTTATGGCCTTCAGTTCACGATTCAACCGATGCAGGGCCTCCTCGGCCTTTTTGCGCTCGGTAATGTCGCGGGACAGGGCCAGCATCAGCTTCTGGCCGCCAACCTCCAGCGAGCCCAGGCTCACCTCCACCGGGAACAAGGTCCCATCCTTGCGCCGATGGTGGCTCTCGAAATGGAAGCCCTTGCCCTGGGCCAGTTTTTCCCAGAAGGCCTCCCTATGCCGGTCCTGATCCACCCTGGTGTCAACGACAGAGATGCGCTGCCCCAGCAACTCATCGCGCATATACCCCAGACATTTACAGGCCGCCTGATTGACGTCCTGGATTCGTCCCTCTCCATCAATCACGAAGATGGCGTCGGCCGCTTGTTCCACCACGGAGCGGAAGCGCTCCTCGCTCTTGCGCAGGGCGGCTTCCGTCCGCCGACGGATGTGCACTGCGAAGGCCAGCGCCCCGATGGTCAGGGACATCAGGAGCAGCAGCCCGACCAGGCCCAGAATAGCCGCCTTGTGCTTGTCCCAAAGTGAATCTGGCTGGTTGATGACGATGCTGCCCCGGGGAAGGGCGGACAGCGACATGTGGAAACGGTCAAGCTGTCGGTAGTCGAACATATAGCGGTTGGGGCTCTCGGTCACCACCGGAAGAGAGGCCGGATCCTGACCAGCCAAGATCTTTAGCGCCATCTCGGCCCCCACCCGTCCCTGCTCTGCGGCGCTGACCATCTTGCCGCCCACGATGCCCTTGCCCAGCACCACGTCCCACAGACTGTAGACCGGCACCGACGAGGCTTGGGTGATGAGGGGCGTGGAGCGGCTGAAGGCGACCAGCTGTCCCTGCTCGTCGGGTACCGGCTCCATGAGCAGGACCATGTCGTGCTCGCCCAGTCCGGCGACTTCCTTGAGGACACTGTCCAGGGTGTGCCCGGTGCGCTCCACCACCTGCAAGCCTCCGCCCAGTTTGGCCACCGCCGCCCTGAGCAGCTTGAGGTTTTCGAAGTAGGTCATGGAAAGCCGACCGAAAACCACCACCCGCCGAGTCTGGGGCCGCAAATCGAGCGCCGCCCGCAAGGTGGAGAGAATGTCTATCTGCTCGGCCACCCCCGTGTAACCTCTTTGACCCAGGAGCATAGCTGGTTCATATCCGTTGATGCCGATGAATACCACTGGAATCGGCCCAAAGAGCCAGTTGCGGTAGTTAAGCAGGAAAGTGAGGGCTTCGTTGTCGCTGGCTAAGATCAGGTCGAGGTGCGCGTCGGCGTAGCGGGCGCGCAGATGATCGAAAAAGGCCACTTGCAGGCTGGGGTTGGGCAGGCGCAGCGTATCCAAGTGTTCGTGGAAGACCTGCACGGCGAAGTCGGCCTGCGCAAAGGTGCGGTCAACGGCTTTGTCAACCCCTACCTCCCAGGCATAGCCCTGATGGTAAGAGTGAAGGGCAAGAACCCTTTTGACGGAGTAGCTCCAAGCCGGGGTGGCCCAGATTATCAACAAGCACAGCAGGCAGGGCAGTGCGGCCAAGTAGCGGAACCGGGGCGGAGGCGCCTTTTCACCGCAGGGCCAAGAGCAGGATACGGACCTAGACAAATAATGTGAAGTCACAAACATACCCATCGGTTTAGTGTCTCGGCTTGGGCGTTTAGTTCCTCGCTGCTGGCGGCCGACTCCTCGGCGTTGTCCGCCACCTGTTGGGTAACCTAATCCATCTCGCTGGTGGCCTTGTTGATCTGTTCGATGCCTTGGACCTGCGCGCCCGAGGCGGCGGCGATCTCCGCCACCAGCTCACCCACCTTAAGGGAACTCTCCTCCACTTGCGAAAACGCCTTGTCCGTGGTGCTGACCAACTCGGCGCTCAGCTTGATGTTCTGCAGCCATCACTCGCTTTTGGTTTGCGGCAGGCGAATACAAAGCACCTTGTACGAATGCTTTCTGTTATGGCTCGTCAGGAAGCCATTTAGCCGGGACAACTTGGCCAGGGTGGCCTCGGCGTCCAGGCAGCAATCGGTCAGGAAATTGTCCGTCGCCGGCTCAATCGCCAATCTCCCCTTGGCGGGCGTCACCCACCGGCAATCCTTCATGGTCCAGCAGGGAGTACACCTGCCGTGGCCTGTACAGCCTATGGAGATAGAGGCAACACTCGTTGCTAGCCCCTCGCGCATGAAATGGGTCACCAAGTCACGCCAGTGGTCGGGGCTTCCACAGAGAAAGGCTCCATGATAGTGAAGCTTGAGCCGGGGAGAAAAGGAATTGTAGCCACGCCTGTTACAGAACATTCAGTTCCTCCAGGGCAAAAGGCCGAATGGTGACTGAAGATCTGCCGAAGGTCATGTGGCGAACAGGAGAGAAATTTTTATTACTAAATTAAATAGTGAAACCACAATCATGAACAGTCAATAGTTATTTCGTTTTTGGGGGGGCTTCCGGCCAAGCAGTCCCTAAATCCCTTCTGTCTTTCCCGGCGCTGTCTTGTTTGCGCCAATGAAATGCCTGACCGCATTCACACACCGTCGCGGTAATGGTCGGGGAGAGGGTAGCAACCTTGATCGCGGCTCACGCATAAGGAAGTGATGCAAGCTTGGCTGGGCGGTCCCGAGGCTCCATTCAAGCTTATGCTAAGCAGGGCACACTCAAGAGGCCCAGGATACGATGAATCCGGATCCCCTGGGCGCTACACAGAACCTTGCTTAACCTCCCTCACCTTGGTCTAGCCTCTGGCAAGGTGAAAAGTAGCTGACTATATGGACTCAATCTAATTGCAAAGTACTCAATTGAGCACCTGCAAGTTGAACCTTCCTTGTTGTAACAGGTCTAGGGGGTTAGGGCACAGGTCCGAATTGATCTCAATGCTCAACCAATCTCTTCCATGCCGGAATTTGGAATACGCACTCGGCAGCCTCCTCCTCCATGCGATGGAAAAGCGGTATGGGTAATGTGAGGGTCAGGATATCATCGCGAAACCGCTTTTGCATGACCTCCCTGCCATCCACATCCAACATACCCATAACAGCCCTGGGAGCATCAAGGTCAGCCTGTGCGTAGGCGAAAGCTGCAAGGCTGTTGCAGTCCGCACCTTGGGGCACTTGAACAGGATCAGTCCCGGGCATAACTGACCCTGCCAGCGTGATCAGACCAGCAAGTTCAATTGGGCTCCCCGGGAAAATGACAGCGCGAATGTTTTCATCAGCATCAGCGCGGCTCAGGGGCTTGAAGAGGACATACTCATAAGGAATATCATAGTGGGGCAAGCCATAAAGTATCCAATCCTTGGCCAGTTCAGCAGTGCAGTGTCTCCGCTCGCCATATTTGAGCAAATCCCTGAAGCTCTTCGGAGCAGCTTCTAGCTGTGCTTGATATGCTTTTTGATTGGATGCGGATTTTAGTCCTTTGCTGAATACAGCAGCATAGCGATCCAGTTGCTCGTCGGAGGCATTAAAGTCGACACCCAACCCCAAGGCAGCCCGGCCGCCTTTACATGTAATCGTCTCCCTATTGCCACCGGCAATCTTTCCGCGCCGTGAAGCTTCGGCAAAGAGATAAATAATGCATCCGAACTTGCCTTTCTTAAATTGAAACGCATTGCCGGGAATTGTATTGCTCCAGACGACTGCCACCGGTTCGAACTCTGGCTGTAAATTCTTAACTATTGTGCTTTCCATAATTACCCCCTCCACGACACATCTATATTTAGCACAACATGTATAGAGAGGCTCTGCAAGCAATACTACAGTCCCTAATTTGGCCAGTTATTGAATGCTAAGGAAGCCGCACTCTAAAGGCCCAGATCACGACGAATTGGAGCTCCCGGGCGCCTGCAGCTCACCTTGCTAAACCTCCTGCATCGTTGCCCACCATCTGGCAAGGTGAAACGTAGCCGATACTCTTCACTCAATCCGATTTAAAACCAATCAAATGAGCACTTGCAAAATGATAATCTATACTTGATTTTTGGAACAAGATTCGGGGAGCAGGTCACCAAGCGGTGTCCCTGCATTTTCGAGCCGTAGTATCGCGGATCAAGGAGGGCCGTAAATGACTATGCAACTGCAAGTATCAGAGCAATGGCGCCGGACCTTCCCCGGGGCCAGTGCCGGCATGCTGGCAGTCAGCCAGGTGGAGAACCCCAAATCCCACCCAGGGCTGGACGAGGTGAAAATCCAGATTACAAAGGCCCTGCGCGAGGCATTCTCCGACCGCGCCGCTATCAAGGCCCATCCGGTTATGCAGGCTTACGCCGCCCACTACAAGTGCTTCAAAAAGACATACCATGTGCAGCATCAGGTGGAGTCGGTGGCGGTAAAGGGAAGGGATATTCCTCGGGTGGCGGTCTTGGTAGAGGCTATGTTCATGGCCGAGCTCAAAAACATGCTGCTCACCGCTGGGCACGACCTGGCCAGCCTGGAGGCCCCTTTAAGCCTGATGGTCTCGGAGGGCGGAGAGAATTTCGTGACCATGTCCGGCAAGGAGCAGGAACTCAAGGCCGGCGACATGTACATCCGGGACCAGGTGGGCATAATCTCTGACGTGATCTACGGACCGGACAACCGCAGCCGCATCACACCCCAGACCACGGCCGCAGTGTTTTGCACCTACGCCCCGGCAGGCATTGGCGCGGATTTGGTGCGCGCGCACCTGGAAGATATCGCCATCTATACTCGTATAATTTCGCCCCAGGCTGAGGTGGAGGCCCTGGAGGTGGTGAGCGCCTAGCCCCCCAAAAAAGCAAGCGCCCATAAGGCACCTCTATCTTCGGATTATCGGCTTTTCCACCCGTGACCTGGCCCCCTAAACAGGATTCAAGGGACGAGGTATCCTTATAGGCCGTCGAAGATCAACCCGACGTAGAGAGGCTCTACAATCTATACTAATGTTCTTGCTTGAGCCTGTTAAGCTAGTGCTAAGCAGGGCTCACTCAAGAGGTGTTCAACGTCAGGGAAAGTGGCACACAAAGATCAAAGAAAATAAGTTAGAGGTTGACCGGTAGGTCTGGTTCCTGGAACCTGGTCTTGGGCGGAGAGGAGACCAGTGATGGGAGCGAGCAACGTCAT
>Ga0307423_1002459_pt1 | contig 10352 bp, 7 predicted proteins | sample SalMarWE160310MG_FD_202154 | JGI IMG/M metagenome (GOLD analysis project Ga0307423, IMG submission 202154) | Salt marsh sediment microbial communities from the Plum Island Ecosystem LTER, Massachusetts, United States - WE1603-10 | ecosystem: Environmental > Aquatic > Marine > Intertidal zone >... | reverse complement strand
CTCCCACGTTCGCAAGAAAATGATCGGCGAAGGCCCGCAGGGCCTTGTTGGCCGAGGCGTTGACGAATCTGAACCAGACCTCGCCCTTGTTTTCGGGTAGGGGCAGGCCGCTCTTGGCGATCTCCAAGAGCGCCGGGTCTTCCAGGATGAACCGGGCCGCCTCGAAGCGCATGAGGTTCTTGATGTCCCTGACATCCCCGGATTTTGTCCGGCGATAGCGGCGGGCGCCCAGGTAGGATTGAATTTTCTCGGACAGGCTGCTTTCCCTGGCCTCGCCGTCGCCAAGGAAACGGTCGGCGAAGCTCAAAAAGACGTCGCGGCCCACATGCTTTTCCAGCTTGAAGCGGTTTTTCGAGAACTGGTAGGCGATGGCGTAGAGATTGTGGGACATGGTCTCGGGTTTGGCCGGGACGCCCGCCGGATGCGCCCCGCCCTCGCGGACGCCGTCAAGAAATTCGTCCAGGGTTTTGGCCTCGGGAACAACGGAGTACATGCGGGCGATGTTCATGCCGCTGTGGTCGTCCGAGCCGCCGGTAAGAACCTTGCGCCAGGGTTCTTCAAAAGCCGGCTCAATGCCGTGCTTTTCGACCAGACGCCCTATGACGGCGGGGGAAAGGGACGAAACGATGCGGCGCAGGGCGTTGTTTGAGTCCGCATCCCGCGCGCCGTTGAGTTCCAGGTTTCTGAAAAGGAGCATGATCTTTTCCACATGCTCCACGGTCAGGCGGTTGTTCACCCCGTAGAGCGGATGGGCGCAGATGTGGACCAACCCTTCCCTGCGCAGAAATTCCGTCAGATCGTAGACGTTCTCCCTGATCTTTTGGACCTCCGCAAAGGTCTTCTCGTCGATGTCCAGAGCCAGGACGTGGACCTTGCAGCCGTCTTCCGGAAAATAGGAGGTGATCTCCACGCTCATGAAGACGTCCGGCAGGTGGGCGATTTCCAGGACTCCGTCCAGGGTGTTGTGGTCGGCGATGGTCACAAGGTCCATGCCGCAAGCCTTGGCCCGCTTATGGATGCGCAAAGGATCGGAATAGCTCTCCGAGCAGCCGAGCCGCTGGAGAATCCATTGGGAAGGTCTGGTGGAATGCCTGGAATGGACATGCAGGTCGATTTTCATGGTTCGCCCGTACTCCCTTGGTGATTCTCCCTGGCCGGACGCGCCGGGATCGAGGTCCGGGGCGGGAGCGTTGTGGAATGCGCTTTGATGTATATGAAGCGCATTTCAACGATTCGGTGACAAACGGGAAAATTTCTCCCTCCTTCGCGAATCTTTCCCGCCGGTATTCCGGCCGCAGGACCACCCGTCGGAAAGCCCGGCGAAAGGTCTGTTTTCCGCCTAAAATCATGTTGTTTCCTGGAAAACATGGAATCTCCTCCGCTCCGTAACATCCATTCGCGAAACAATGACCCGGATGTTCAAGAGGCCCGACCGGGCCGAGGATGTACCAAAAGGATGGAGGAAACGATGAGCGCGACAAAAAGAAGCGAGGTTTTCAGGTTCGGGCCGGGCGAAATCGCCCCTGTCATGCGCCGGGCGGCGTCCTTGGCCTCGAGCGCGCTTGCCAGGCTGCTCTCCTTGAAACAACTGCAAAAAATCTATCTGGACATGCCCGAGGGACTGTCGAGCCGGGATTTCGCTCGCGAAAGCCTGGAGCGTTTCGGCATTTCCTGGCGGGCCTGCGCCCAGGACCTGGCCCGCATTCCGGCCACGGGACCGGTGATTCTGGCGGCCAACCATCCCTACGGCGGCCCGGAAGGGCTGATCATGGCCGAAATTCTCCTGGCCGCCAGGCCCGAGGCCAAGATCATGGCCAACCATATCCTCGGACGCTTCCCTGAACTGCGCGACATGCTTATCCTGGTCGATCCCTTCGGGACGGCCGCATCCACGGGCCGCAACATCGCCCCCTTGCGGGAGTGCGCGACCCTGCTCAAGGACGGCGGAGCGCTCGGCGTCTTTCCTTCGGGCGAGGTTTCCCGGCCCGTCTTCGGCGAAGGGGGACCCGCCATTTCCGACCCGGCCTGGAGTCCGCTGGTTGCCCGGCTGGCCCGGCTGGCCGGGGCCACGGTCGTCCCCATGTATTTTACCGGCGCCAACGGCCCGCTGTTCCATCTGCTCGGCGCGGCCCACCCCAGGCTGCGCACGGCTCTTTTGCCGCGGGAGCTGCGCAACAAATCCGGCCGGACCATCGAGGTCCGCATCGGCGCGCCCATCCCCTGGCAGCGCCTTGAGAAGATCGGCGAGGACGAGCCGGACGGGGATGCGCGCATCATCAATTACCTGCGGCGGCGGACCTATTTCCTGAAGCACCGCACCCAGAAAAAGCGTCTTCTCGTCCCGGTCCCGGCGGCCATTCGTCACAAGCCCTCCCGGCAAGCCCTGGCGGCGCCCATGGACCCGGCCATCCTGCGTCGCGAGATCGCCGCGCTGCCCCTGGAGAAGACCTTGCTCGCGAGCGGAGAATTCGACGTCATCTGCGCCGAGGCTGCGGAAATCCCCTGCGTTCTGAACGAGATCGGGCGCCTTCGCGAAATGACCTTCCGCAAGGTGGGCGAGGGGACCGGCAAGTCTCTGGACCTGGACGAATTTGACCCCGACTACCTGCACCTGTTTCTCTGGGACCGCGAGACCTCGGAAGTGGTCGGGGCCTACCGGATCGGCCGTACGGACAGGCTCCTGGCCAAAAAAGGCGCGCGCGGGCTATATTCCAGCACCCTTTTCAAGCTGCGGTCGGAGTTTCTGGAACGCATCGACCCGGCTCTCGAGATGGGCCGTTCTTTTGTGCGGCCCGAGCGCCAGAAAAGCTATGCGCCGCTTTTGCTCCTGTGGAAGGGCATGGCCCGACTGGTCGCGCAAAATCCGGAATACCGATTCCTGTTCGGCCCGGTCAGCGTGAGCAACGACTACAAGCAGGCCTCCCGCAACCTGATCGCCGACTATTTCGTCCGCAATTGCGATCAGCCCGAATTGTCCGGACTGGTCAAGCCGCGCGCTCCCCTGAAAGGCCAAAACGCCCTGAAAAAGGCCTTCCGCCATCTGGTCGCCGACATGGACGACCTGAGCGCCCTTCTGGATGACCTTGAAAGCGAGAACAAGGGCATCCCGGTGCTCATGCGCCAATACCTCAAGCTGGGCGGGAAAATCCTGGCCTTCAACGTGGACAAGGATTTCTCCGACGCCCTGGACGGCCTGATCGTGGTGGATCTTTTGCACACCGACCGGAAACAACTTGAACGCTACATGGGCCGGGAGGGGTTGGACGCCTTCCTGCGCTACCACGAGCGGGTGTTGCCTGACTGCGCCTGACAGGCCGGTAAGGAGAAGCGCGCCCGGATTCAAGCCGGACGCGCTTCTTTTCTTGCGCTGGAGGGAAGCTGAAAATTCCGGAGACGCCGTCAATGGGCGCGTTCGAAGAAATCGACGGCCTGTCCGAGTTCGTGGAAATGATGGATCACGTAATCGGGCTCGACCCCGTCCATGTGCTTTCTCCCCTGGTTGGACGAGAAAAAGACGGTCTTGATGCCCAGGCGCTTGGGTCCGAACACGTCCCGGTACATGTCGTTGCCCACGTAGATCGTCTCCTGGGGCGCCAGCCCCAGGCGGGAAAGAGCCATCTCGAAAAGACGCCGGTCGGGCTTGCGAAATCCATGGTCGCCGGAGATGACGAACTGCTCGAAATACCCGTCAATGCCGACCGTGCGCAGTTCCGGAAGCGCCCAGGCCTTTTGCGCGTCGGAGAGGATCGCCAGCCTGCGGCTTGAACGCAGGCTCTCCAGGGTCTCGCGGACTCCGGGGTACAATTCCAGGCGGCGCCGTGAAATGCCCCGGAAGAGTTCCGTTAAAAACCCCGACAAATCCTCGAGCCTCGAAAGGCAGGGACCGCCGTCGCACGATGCTCGTCTGCGCAGGAATTCCCGCCAGACCTCCTGCGCGTCGTATTCGGGATGTTCCTCGCCGCTCGCCCTGCGCTGCTCGCGGATGATCTGGAAGTATTCCTCTTTCAGCGCCTCATAGTGCACGTTGACGCCGTGAAAGGTCAGGAAGCGGCTGATGAAACGATAAATCTTGCTGTACTGTTCGTCAGTGCGGATGTCGATCAAGGTTCCGTTGACGTCGAAAATAATCCCTTTGATTCTCATGGGTTCTTTATCCTTGATCCTGCCGGATAGGATTTCACTGCGCTTTTTCGCGTGATTCGGACGAGGAAGCCGGAAATATGAAATCCGGTTCATGCGCTTTTCGTGCGGGAATATGGCTGTTGAAAGACCGTCAGGTGAAATTTCGGAGGCGCATTCTAGTATTGGAAGCTTCCGGCCCAAGCGTTCCCGCCGCGGTTATTACCGGGAGCGGGAAAGGCTTCATGGCGCAAGACCAAGGTCAGGGCTTTTCGAAGCGGGGCGGATGGAAAGACTCTTCTTTGTGCTACGTTATTTCAAAATATGATAAATGTGTGTTACTAATTATTGACAAGTATTACCAAGCCTTCTATCTTCACCCTGCCACAATTCATTTTTGTTAACGCATCCTGCGGGGTAGGGAGTTCCTGAACCTTAGGGCGAGCGCGTCGTGACGCGGTTGCCTTCCCGTAGACGCGTCATCGGCTTTCGCCTCCTCCCTCCCCTCGGGGCTTCCCGAGGAGACTATGTCGAGGAAAATCAGCGCAATTGCTTCAGCTGCGCGCCCCATGGGGGAACCCATGGTTCAGGAACCCTTCGGTTCCGTGCGCGAAAGTTCGGACAGGCTGCGGCCCTGCCAGGACATTCCCTGTCCGGGCAATACCTTCGTCACCCGCGTGCGACTTGTGGACGGCCGTGTGGACGAGGCCTGGAGCACGGGCCGGATGATGCGCAACATGAACGCGCTCCTGCGGGGAGGGCTGGACGCGCAGGGCCGTCCGCAGTTCGCCCATCAGGCGCACTGCCTGTGCAACGACGGCCATGCCCTGGCCGCTATCCGAGCCCTGGAGGATCTGGCTGGCGTGGTCCCGCCGCCTGGCGCGCTTCTGGCGCGCAACATCGTCCAGGCTCTGCGATGTATCCAGGAGCATCTGCTCCATGTCTATCAATTCCATCTGTCCGACTGGGCGAGCCTGGAATCCGCGCTCCGCGCCGACCCGGCCCGAGCCGCCCGTCTGGCCCGCCTTCCGCAACAGGACGCCGGGTATTTCCGCCGCGCCCAAGACCGGTTTCGAGCCCTTGCCGGGGAGCGGGAAGCCCACGCCTCCGGAGGAAATTTCGGAGGTCATCCCGACTATTGCGGCCACGACGAACTCCATTTGCTCCTTCACGCCAACAGCCTGGAGTCGCTTAAGACCGGGAGCATGCTCAATACGGCCCTGGGCTTGCTGGGCTGCGGGCCCGAGGGATTCAGGGCCTACCAATTGGGCGGACTCGCCGAGGACATGGACCTGGGCGCGGGCGTGCGGGACCAACTGCGCGGCCTGCTCGCGGATTGCCTTTCCTTTGTCCGCAACGTCTTCCTGACCGACGTGGAGCGGCTGGGCCAGGCCTATGCCCATTGGGCGAAGTTGGGCGCCGGTTCCACCTTCCTCGCCTGGGGGGATTTCGACTGCCATCGGGAGGACGGTCCGCTCTTTCCGGGCGGTATCGTCGTTCCGGGAAGCCCGAAGCAATGTGGTCACGGTCTCTGGGCGACGCGCCCGCCTTCTCTCGAAAAAATCCTGGAGGAGCGGGAACCGGAGTGGAGCGAGGAAAACCGGAACCGCTATCGGCTGCGCCCCGGCGACGACGACCCGTCGTTTCTGTGGGGCAATGGCGAGTTCTTTTGGCTGCCTGCGCCCCGACACGGCGACGACGCCTGCGAGGTGGGTCCCCTGGCCAGGGTCATGGGAGGCTGGAGCCTTGGCCGAACCGAAGTGAGCCAAGCCATTTCAAAGACCATCAATACCTGCGGACTGACTCCGACGACGATGAATTCCACCCTGGGCCGGGTCCTGTCCCGGGGCATCGAGTCCTCGCTTCTGGCCCAGGCCGCCCTGGAGTGGCTGGACGACCTGGAAGGCTTGTCGGCCGGCGGCCCTGCGGCGATGCGGACGGACCTGATCCTGCCCGCATCGGGCGTGGGCGCGGGCCGGGTGGAGGCGCCGCGGGGGACTCTGATCCATACCATCCGGCTGGAGAAAAATCGGATCGCGGACCACGACTATCTCATTCCCTCCCTGTGGAACTTTTCCCCGCGCGATTCGCAGGGCGGGCGCGGACCTTTGGAGCGCGCCCTCCTGGGCGTCCCGGTGGCCGACCCCGATCATCCCCTGGAGTTGTTGCGCACCGTGCACGAACTTGACCCCTGCAACGCCTGCCTGATCGTGATCGAGGATTGCAGCGCCGGCCGGACCATTGTGGCCAACGCCAAATAACCATCACATGCGTACAGGAACCCTGACGATGGATCGAGAAAGCATTCGTGACGCGCTTCAGGACGAGGCGAATCAGGAGGCCCTGTTCCGTGAGGCCGACCAGGTGCGCCGGACCCGAGTGGGCGATACGGCGCAGCTGCGCGGCGTGGTCCACTTTTCCAACCATTGCCTGCGCAACGACCTCTATTGCGGCCTGTTAAAGGACAACGCGCAGTGTAAGCGCTTCCGCATGAGCGAGGACCAGATCGTGGACACGGCCCTGGCCATCGCCGAGGCAGGACTCAAAACCGTGGTGCTGCAATCGGGAGAAGACCCGCATTACACCCGGTCCATCTTCTGTTCCATCATCGAGCGCATCCTGGACAAGGCGGACGTGGCCATCACCCTGAGTCTGGGCCGACGTTCCCGTGAGGACCTGCTCGCCTTCAGGGCGGCCGGGGCCGAGCGCTACCTCATGAAGCACGAAACCATGAACCCGGAACTCTATTCCCGAATGCGCTCGGGGCTGAGGCTGAAGGACCGGCTACGCGCCATAGACATGCTGCGCGAGGCGGGCTTCCAGGTGGGCGTGGGCAACATCGTGGGCCTGCCCGGCCAGACCCTGGAGGATCTGTGCGAGGACATCCTCTTCTTTCAGGACTTCCAGCCGGACATGGTCAACATCGGTCCCTTCATCCCCCACGCCCAGACGCCGCTCAAAGACGAACCGGCCGGGGACATGGAGTTGATGCTCCGGGTTTTCGCCCTGACGCGGATCGTCACCGGCGACGCGCACATGGCCGCGGCCAACACCGTGGCCACCCTGGACCCGGAAAACGGCCAGTACCGAGCCCTGGCCCAGGGCGGGGCCAATGTCATCATGCCCAACTGCAACCCCTTTCTGAAAAGCAAAACCGACAAGATTGAATACGAATTCCAAATCACCACCCACAAACGCTACGTCTCCGTCGACGAGGCCAGAAGCGTGCTTTGGCGCGCGGGAAGGACAGAGGGCCTGGGCAAGGGCCATTCACTCAAAATACAAGGAGAACGACGTTGATCAAGGTTGCGATCTACGGCAAGGGCGGCATCGGCAAGTCCACTGTGACCTCCGGCATTTCCGCCGCGCTGGGGCTGGAGGGATACAGCGTCATGCAACTGGGCTGCGATCCCAAAACCGATTCCACCATCAATCTGCTGGGCGGCGCAGCCCCGAACCCCATCCTGCAATATCTCCAGGACAACGGCCGCCCGGACAGCCTGGACGCCATCGTCAAGCGCGGATTCGGCGATGTGGCCTGCCTGGAAGTGGGCGGCCCCACCCCGGGGGTGGGCTGTTTCGGCCGGGGCATGCTCACGGCCTTCGAGCTTCTGGACGAGATGGGGGCCTACGACGTCTACAAGCCGGACGTGGTCCTCTACGACATCCTGGCCGACATCGTCTGCGGCGGCATCGCCGTGCCCATGCGCGAGGGCTTCGCCGACAAGGTGTGTATCGTCACCTCCGGCGAGAAGATGGCGCTTTTGGCCGCCAAAAACATCATCCTGGCCCTGCGCAATTTCGCGGACCGCAACTATGCCGAACTGGGCGGGTTGATCCTCAACTGTCGGGACATGGCCGACGAGGTGGAGCGGGTGGAGGAATTCGCCCATACGATGAAAACCCCGGTCATCGGCGTGATCCCGCGCGATACGGCCATTCACGCCTTTGAGGAAGAAGGGAAGACCATTGTGGAGGGTGACCGGACGCTGCCCACCTCGGCCCGGTTTTTCGACCTGGCCCGGACCATCGTCAATTTCGCGGGCCAACGAAACGCCGCGTAAGCCGCGGAACCAGGAGAAAAACCGTTATGGATTTGGAGCATACCAGGATCAGGGTGGAGAACCTGCGCGAGAAATCGGATTTTCCCTTTGCCCCGCTGGAGGGCGTGGGCCCCAATCTGGCGGGCTGGGGAGTCATCGAGACCTGCCTGCTTTTGCCGCAATCCGTGGCCATCATGGCCGGACCCTCGGCCTGCCTGCGCCATTCGGCATTCATGGCCCATGCCCGGGGCTTTACCGACCGCTTCCACATGCTCTGCGCGTCCGAACTGGACATGACCATGGGCAACCATTTGGACAAGCTGGAGCGAGGCATAGCGGATATCGCCGCCCGGCGCGACGAGAAGGTCATCTTCCTCATCGTGGGCTGTCCGGACTACATTCTGGGCACGGACTTCACCGGGGTCATCAACCGGCTTGAGGCTTCCACGGGCAAGCGCATCATCCTCGGGGCCATGGCGCCCATCACCATCGGACTCAAGGAATCGCCCTTTACCTCGGCCTACACCTCGTTTTTCGATTTCCTCAAACATGAACCCCGCACGCCCGACGACGGCGTGGTCAATCTGCTGGGGACCTTCATGCCGCTTTCGGATTCAGGGGAACTCTACCAGGTCTTGGCCGCCGCCGGGATGGATGACGTTGTGCAGATCCCCCTCTGCAACGACCTTGCGGCGTTCACCCGCATGGCCCACGCCCGGGCCTCGGTGGTCCTGCACCCGCTGGCCAATGGCCTGAGCGGCAAGATGGAACGCGAAATGGGCATCCCCGCCTGCTTCGCGCCGACCTCCTACGGGTTTTCGGCCATCAGGGAACAATACGACAAGATCGCCGAGGCCGTGGGAAGGCCCCTGGACATAGAGGGCCCTGAGCAGGCCGCCCGCCAGACCGCCGAGGCTCTGCTCAAGGACCTGCGCGGCAAATCCACAGCCGTGGGATGCAGCATCAACGGCAGTTCCTTCGAGCTGGCGCTGTTTCTTCTCGAGTGCGGCCTGAAGGTGGACGCCATCTTCGCCCGGGGCTCCATCAAGCCCTATGAGTGGGGGCTCATCGAACAGCTGCGCGCAGTCAAGCCGGACATCCTGGTTTACAACGCCTCTCACCCCGCGCTCTGCGGACAGACCGACGCCTTCGACCAGGTGGAGATCGCATACGGGGTGGACGCGGGCATATTCTGCGTCAACGCCGCCAACGCGCCCCTCTCGCGCTATCAGGAACAAAAATACGGCTTCGAAAACACCGTCTGGATGCTGGAGCAGACCCGCGAGGCTCTGGACCATCCGGTCAGCAACTACGACTGGATCTACGGACACAACCTCCTCATCTGACGTCGCCCTCGCGCGTCGTTGCTGCGCAACTTACCGCAATGCAAAAGGATTTTTCATGAAAGAATATCACCGCCTTCTTCCCCTGGCCACGGGCTATTTCGGCGTCAGTTCCGCGCTCTATGATTTCGACGGTCTGGTGGTCGTCTATGGTCCCGCCGGGGGCGCGTGGCATATCAACATCGAGGACGAACCTCGCTGGTATCGCGGCCCGGCCACGGTGGTGGGCGCAGGCATGCTGGAAATGGACGTGATCCTCGGCAACGACGACAAGTTCATCGCCAACATCGTTGAAACGGCCAAGGGACTGAAGCGACGCTTCGTGGCCCTGGCCGGCACGCCCATTTCCGAGATCATCGGGACCGACCTCAAGGGCTTTGCCCGGACCATTGAAGCCCGCACCGGCATGCCGGTGTTCATGACCCCCACGGCGGGTTCCGAGCCCTATCCCGAAGGGGCGTCCAAGGCGCTTCTGGCCCTGGCCGACACGTTCATGGACCCGACCGCGCCCAAACGGCCCAAGGGGGTCAACGTGCTCGGGGCCATCCATCTGTCCACCGGCAAGGAGAAGCATATGGAACCCTTGTTTTGGGCCATCAAGGAAGACGGCTTCGAACTGGTGGGCGCGCTTTCCGCGCCCCTGCCCGGGCAGGACGACCCGCTGGATGGCGTGCGCAAGGCCCCGGGGGCGGCGATCAACGCCGTGGTTTCCACCAGCGGCCTGGCCCTGGCGGAGCGCATGTACGCCGACTACGGCATTCCCTATGTGACGGGCATGCCGGTGGGGCTTGCCGGGCGCGACGCCTTCCTGGCCATGTTGCGCGGCGAAGAGCCCGCATCCCCGCCC
>Ga0307423_1002458_pt1 | contig 10359 bp, 15 predicted proteins | sample SalMarWE160310MG_FD_202154 | JGI IMG/M metagenome (GOLD analysis project Ga0307423, IMG submission 202154) | Salt marsh sediment microbial communities from the Plum Island Ecosystem LTER, Massachusetts, United States - WE1603-10 | ecosystem: Environmental > Aquatic > Marine > Intertidal zone >... | reverse complement strand
TGCGATCAGCAACATGGCGGCAATGCTACAGACTGGCGGGTTCCCACATGCTCAGGTACCGCTCCAACGACTCAGTTGCCGCAGCGACGTCCGCACCGGCAACGATGTCCATGAGGAGCCCCCGGCTCACCGCGACGCCCAGGCGCAATTCGGCGTCGCTGGTCTTCACGCCCATGCGCTCGGCGACCGCGGCGCCGACCTCGATCCACGGCTCGGTGAGGTTTGCGAGGAAATCCTCGGTCCCCGGCTGCCCGCGCGAGGCGTAGACAAGCACTTCGAAGAACAACCTGACGAACGGGAGGACCTGCGGATCGGTCAACTGGGCCCATTGGCTGCGCACCAGTCCGGCGGGTGACGTCGCATCACGAGCCAACTCCTCGAGAGCGGTTCGTTGTTGTGCCTCGATCGACCCGACGATGGCGGCGACCAGACCCTCACGGCTACCGAAGTGGTAGATGAGCATACGGTGGCTGGTCCCAATTCCTGTGGCCAGAGCCCTCAAGCTGACGTCAACCATTCCGTTGGCGGCGACGTAGGCGATGGCTCGGGCGAGTAGTTCCTGGCGAGCAGATGACACGGGGCCACAATACAATGTTGTACCAGTTGGTACAACATTGTGGTAGGGTCGCACCCATGGATATCAACAACACACTCGAAATAGCAGCTCCAATAGCTGAGGTATGGGCGCTGACGGTCGATGTCGAACGCTGGCCGGAGCTGACACCGACGATGATCTCTGTCGAGAGGCTCGATAGCGGTGCGTTCGGTCTCGGCAGCCGTGCCCGGATCAAGCAGCCCGGCCTGAGGCCAGCAGTATGGACCGTCACCGATTTCGACCCGGAGCGGTTGTTCGCCTGGGAGACGAAGCTGGCAACGGTGACGCTTCGTGGGGTACACGCTCTCACCTCCACTCAGAATGGATGTCGCAACACGCTTTCGGTCGACATGACCGGGTTTGGCAGCGGCGTCTTGCGCGCTCTCGGTGGCCGCAGACTGTTGGCGGCGATAACCATCGAGAATGCAGGATTCAAGGAGCACGCTGAGGCACATTCAGAACGCGTTGCCGAAGATCAGTAACAGCCTCAGCAACCTGCCGGCGCGCGGCAAGCGTCTTCTACCCTTTGCGGTACTCGGCAACCGAGATGCGGACCGCATCGTCCAGCGGCGTGATCGGGAACGGTCCGAACACCCGCTCGTACTTGGAATCGTCCGCGATGAACGGCCCGGTCCACTGATATGCGATTCCCAGGGTCTCGCGTGAGATCTTGTGAAATGGAGCCGCGATCTGGAGCAACCTTCGGGATATGACGCCCGTCTTGACGGGCCGATCGAGTACCGCGTTGACAGCATCGAGAAACCGACGTCCGGTGACCGGTTCACCGTGAGGCAAGATCCAGACGTCGCCGTCGGCCTTGTCCGACATTCCCAAGGCCACGTAGGCGCGGGCGATGTCCGGTAGATAGGCGACGGAATGGGGCGCATCGAGTGATCCAACCCAGCGAATCGACCGGCCACTCGCCCCCGGGGCGATCGCAAGAGCGGTGATCCCGGAGTTGTCGGCCCGGGGCCCGAAGTAGTCGGAGGCCCGACCGATCACCACGCGAAGGCGTCCGCTGCGGTGTGCGTCGAGGAGCGTTTCGGTCATGGCACGCCGCACGGCCCCCTTCCGGTCGGTCGCCCGCTCTGGCGTGTCTTCGGTTAGGGCGCCGTTTCCTGGGCCGTAGCCGTAGAGATTGTCAACCATGACCAGCTTGGCGTGTGCAGCCGCGGTGCCATCGATGACGTTCTCGAGCATTGCCGGAAACTCCTGCGGCCATCGGTGGTAGGGAGGCTGGCCCGCCATGTATACGACGGATGCTCCCTCGACGGCATGGGTGATTCCCGCGCTCGTCGTGATGTCGGCGGCGATCACCGCAACACCGTCGGGAAGGTCGGCGACTCCCGACCGATTGACACCTCGCACCCGCTTGCCACTGTCGAATAGCGCACGAGCGATGGCGTTGCCGGCACCGCCGCTGGCGCCGAGTACAACGTGGAGGTCTTGATTCGTCTTCATGGTCGTTCCCTCTCGTCTCGATTTGTGAACACCGTTCGCAATATACGTGAACGGTGTTCACAATGTCAATAGTGTTTGCAAAATCTGTCGACATAAGGCAAAGTGGGTAAATGCCACCAACAAGGCGAGAACGGGTTCGCGCAGAAACCATCGACGAGATCAAGCAGGCGGCTCTTGCTCAGATCGCGGCCAGTGGTGCACCGGCGCTGAGTATCAGGGGTGTTGCGCGGACCATTGGAATGAGCCCGGCGGGGCTATATCGGTACTTCGACGGGCTCGAGGCATTGATCACAGAGCTGATCGCCGACGCCTACAACGACCTCGCCGATGCCGTCGTTGCCGCCGGGGCTGAAGAGGACGATCCGCTTGGTGCGCTTCGCGGCGCCATGATCGCCTACCGGCGGTGGAGCGTCGCCCACCCCAACCGGTTCCTGCTGATCTTTGGCAGCCCCATTCCCGGCTACGCCGCTCCCGAAGGAGGACCGACCGTGGCCGCAAACCGGCGGATCGGCGAGGCTTTCTTCGCGCCCATCGCCGCAGCGTGGCAGCTCGGATTGCTGGAGCCGCCTCCACACGACGCCGTCCCTATGGGTGGTGAGCGCGAATTGGCTCAGCTCATCGACGCCGAGTTCCCCCCTGCGCTGGTCGGCTCGTATATGAGCGTGTGGGCGCATTTCCACGGCATGGTCACGCTCGAGATCCTCAACCAACTCGACTGGATCTATCCCGACCCGGAGATCGTCTACGAACGCGAAGTAGACAACATCATCGAACAACTCGCCGCCGGATCGCCTCCCAGCGGACCATTGGACCAATAATCCGGCCGAGCAACGACACTCGTTCCGGGGTCGGGTCAGCCGGGCGCCGGGCGGTGCCGCGGCTTTACAAACAACTAACAGTTTCCTCTCCCGGTCATTGCATGTCGCCCCGAGGCTGGAGTCGAACAGCCATAGGAGGCAACTGTGAAGAAGAGAAACGTCATCATCCTGCTTGTGATGGTTGCTGCGCTGGCGGTTGCCGCGGTGCCGGCAATCGCCCAGGAGAACACCACCACACCGCAACGGGCCGGGATAGAGCGAACCTGGCCGCCTGCCTGGGTGAGCAAGACAGTCGATGAGCTCAAGACAGAGGTGATCGAACGATCCGAAGACCGTATCGCGATGATCGAGAGATCGCCTTTGCTCACCGGCGAGGAGAAGGCAGACCGGATCGCCGCTGTCGAGGATCTCATCGCGGCGGTCGACGCCGCCGGGTCCCGATCAGAGGTCGTTGGGCTGACGATCTCGCGGGCCCAGCTCGCGCGCCGGGATTTGCTGGTCGGTCGGATGGACACGGCGCCCGACTATGAAAAACATCTCGGCGGCGACATCGAGCGTGCCCGGGCCCGGCTTGCGCGTCTCACCAAGGTGACCGGCTGGGCGGAAACCGCTGGTGAGGATGTCTCGGGGATCGAGGGACTGCTCGGCCAGGCAACCGCTGAGCTGGACATCGCAGGAGGCGAAGGGACCGTCACCGACCGTCACGATGCCGTTCATACCTCGCTCGCTGCAATGACCGAGGCTGCGGTGTCGCTGGGCTCGCTCTAGACGAGATACGGCGATAGGAGGATTCCGATCGTCGCCGGACCGTTATCAGGTGGCCTGGTCTTCGCCCAGACTGATCTTGAGGTTGCGAGCAGTCAGCAGCCAGGGATGATCGAGAGGGACCGTCTTGCGGTTACCTGCCACCTGATCGAGCGGCACCGGCACACACTCGCCGTTCTGCATAGCGACCATGACGCCGGATTCCCCGGCAGCAATGAAGTCGGCGCATGCGGTGCCAAGGCGGGTGGCCAGTAAGCGGTCTGCCGGCGACGGGGTCCCCCCGCGTTGAACGTGGCCGAGGATTGTCACCCGGGATTCCAAGCCGGTGCGAGCTTCGAGATCCTTGGACAGAGTGGCGGTGTGGCTTTCGGAGTCCTCCTCGATACGCGAGAGAGTCTCCTTGGCCTTTGCCTTGACATCGGAATCCTCGGATTTCTTCTCGATCTTTGCCCGGTCCCGCGCTGCGGCGATCTCCTGCGAAACGGCGCCCTCAGAGATCACCACGATGCTGAACGAACTTCCTGAGGCGCGGCGCTCGAGGACGGCATCGGCAATCACATGGGTTTGGTAGGGGATCTCGGGGATGAGGATCACGTCGCCCCCGCCGGCGAGACCGGCGCCTAGTGCGATCCATCCGGTGTTGTGACCCATCACCTCCACCACCACGATGCGGTGATGCGAGTGCGCAGTCGAATGCAACCGGTCGATCGCCTCGGTGGCGATTCCCATGGCCGTGTCGAACCCGAGCGTCGTATCGGTATGAACCAGGTCGTTGTCGATGGTCTTGGGGAGAGTGAGGACGGGTACCCCCTTTTCGGCAAGATGCATCGCATTCTTGGCGGTGCCGCCACCCCCGATGCAAACAAGGGCATCGAGTTGGTGAGCTGCGATGTTCTCGAGCATGAGATCGGTCATGTCGAGGGTTTTGCCGCCCACGTCCATCTTGTGTGGTTTGTCCCTGCTCGTGCCGAGAAGCGTTCCACCTGTGGTGAGGATGCCGGACAACTCGCTGCTCTCGAGACGTATGAAGCGGTTCTGCATCAAGCCGCGGAATCCGTCGCGGAAGCCGATCACAGTCATGCCGTGGGTGCGGATTGCCGCCTTACCCAGGCCGCGCATGGCTGCGTTTAATCCGGGTGAGTCCCCACCTGCCGTGAGGATCCCGATCTGCTTGCTCATGGTGTGTCTCCAACTGCCGGCACGTCGATCATACGCAGTTGGGTTGAGACGATGGCGAGGACGGCGAGCTGTGCCGGCGAACACCCGGTGCAGTGCGACTAGCTTGCAGGGCATGGACGACAACGCACAAAGCCGTCTCGAGGTAATCGCAGGATCGCTCGGAATCGGGAAACTGGATCGCCATATCCTGTTGTGCGCCGAGCAATCCACTCCGAGGTGCTCGGGCTACGAGGAGAGCTCGCAGGTCTGGGCGTATCTCAAGCGCCGTCTGAAGGAGCTCGATCTGGCTTCCGCCCCTCCCGGCTGGCGGGGAAGAGATGTCGATGAGCCAGCAGGGCCCACCGCGGGACCGGGTGGATCGATCTTGCGCACCAAAGTCGATTGTCTCCGGGTTTGTGAACGGGGGCCGATCGCGGTGGTCTACCCGGACGGGGTCTGGTATCACTCGGTCGATATAGCCGTCATGGAGCGGATCATCACCGAGCACCTCGTCGGAGGCCGGCCGGTCGCCGACTACGTGTTCGCTGTGGATTCACTCGGGGTAGATATGCCCGGAGCACGTGAGTGATCAAGCGCCTCGGACGATGGGTTGTCTATTGGGCCGCCGGCTGGCTGGCCTGGCGTCTCTTCGGGCCCGAGTTGACTCCGAACTTCAAGGGCAGGCAGAAGAACGCCCTACCGGTGCCGGGTAGGACGGTGATCGTCGGCGAGCACGAGATGTTTGTGCGCGAGACGGGCCCCGAGGATGCCCCGCCGCTCGTCCTCATTCACGGATGGAATCTCGACGGAGCGATGACCTTTCATCGGATCATCCCGGGGCTCTCCCGACGCTTCCGGCTGATCATCCCCGACCTACGCAACCATGGGAGGAGCGACTGGGTACGGGGCCGGGTCGAGATTTCGGATCTCGCCGACGACGTTGCCGGAGTCCTCGATGCAATCGGTGTATCGCACGCCACCGTGTTCGGCTACTCGATGGGCGGCATGGTGCTTCAGGAGCTGGCGAGACGTCACCCCCGTCACGTGGAGTCGATGATCCTCGCGGCCACTGCATCGTGCCCCATTGTCGAAATGCGGGTACCTACCCGGGTCGCTTTCTGGCTGGCGCGCGGCGGGTTGCGAGTCTCTCTCCACGAGATCGCCCTCGGCACCGGGGAGCTTCTCCACCGCAGTGGAGCCATCCAGGACGAGCATCGGCGTTGGATGCATCAGGCGTTGATCAAGCGTGACGCAGATCTCTACTACGAGATCGGTGCTGCCGTATGGCGCTTTGATGCCAGGCCGTGGGTCGGCAGCCTTCCGCAACGCAAACTCATCATCATCCCGACCGCTGACGAGATCGTCCCGCCGGATACCCAGTACGAGATGGCGGCGCTGCTACCGGACGCCGAGGTGATGGAACTCGATGGCGGATTTCACGAGTCGGTACTCAACCGGCCTCTCGAGTACATCGAGGCGATCACCCGCTTCGTAGGAGGCGAGTGACCACAGCTGCGACGGCATCTGGTGCCTCGCGCACGACGTTGTGCCCTATCCCGGGGATTATGTCTGGCCTCACACCTGCCGAGCGCGCCATGCTGGTGGCGTAGCGCGCATACTTGTCGTCTCCGCCCCCCGCGATGAATGCGACCGGCATCTTCAGATCCTTGATGCGATCAGACATGTCGGCCACTGCCGATTGGCCCATACCCCGCAATGCAGCGGCGATACCGTCGGAGGTGTTCTCCAGGCGCATCTGCCGGTCGGCCCTGCGGGTTGCCTCATCGACGAGATCAGGGGCCATCAGAGGGTTGGCGAGCCATTCGTCGATGAAGCGAGCCATTCCGATCTTCTCAATCCGAGCGGCCAGGCCCTCATCGGCTGCTCTTCGCAACGTGCGTTCTCGTGGGGCAAGCCCGGGCGCAGTGCCAACCAGCGCAAGCCTTTTCACCAGTGCTGGGTGGGAAAGAGCGACCTGGAGCGCCACGCGCCCACCTTGTGAATATCCCATGAGCAGCGACGAGTCGCATTGGCCCAGATAGGCGGCGACTGCATCGACCGCCGTCCTCATCTCGATCGGCTTGATGGTGGTGTGGCCGTGGCCGGGGAGATCCGGGGCGGCAACCGGTTCACCGATGATGCCTGCGAACTGTTCCCACATTCCGCCATGAAGAGTGAAGCCGTGTAGCGCGACGATCTGCGGTTGAGATTCGCCATACCTGCGAATCCACATCCCGCCGTGGATGGTGGCGAACTCGCTCACGGACGCTCCGAGGTTCTCTGCACTGCTGTGAGCAGTCTGTAGGCCATGGTCGCGCCGATGGCAGCAATCATTATGAGAACAAGCTTCTTCACCTAGCCATCATATAAGGAGCGGTGACTTGTGATCATCGCAAGGCTGGTCAAGGTGTTCGCAAGCAATGCAAAGCGCACGTGGCACGGCTGCCATACGGTGTCCCGGTTGTCGATGTGGAGGTCAGAATGACATTCAACCTGGAACCCGTCGGTCACGTTCGCTGCGACGGTACCGGATACTCGTTACAGATCGATGCCCCGTTTCGGTCTGCCCTACTGGCGCTGGACGGTTTCAGCCACCTCAACGTGCTGTGGTGGTGCCACCACCTGGACGATCCGGAGTACCGGGCGATGGTCACAACCGACAAGCCGTACCGGCTCGGCCCGGATCGGATCGGCGTTTTTGCAACGCGATCACCTGTTCGTCCCAATCCGATCGCGTTGACGGCATGCCCGGTCATCAAGATCGACCATGAGGCGGGACGGATCGACCTCGGATACATCGACGCCGAAGATGGGACGCCGATCCTCGACATCAAGCCATACCTGCCGGCGACGGATCGGGTCCGTGAGGTTTCCACACCACAATGGTGTGCGGGGTGGCCACATTGGTGGGAGGAGTCGGCGACCTTCGACTGGTCGACTGTGTTCGAGAACGCTCAGTAGATGCGGAGAGGCCGCACGGGAAAGTGGATTTCGACGATCTCCTTCCCGGACGGCGCCGCCTGGTCGGCGAAGTAGCGCTCATACGGCAGGCGATCGTCGGGCTCGTACCCACTGTCGGGTAGCCACGCCACGATCGCCTGCCACGCCTGGCCGTAGTCCTGGTCGCCGAGCTCGAACCGGGCCACTGCGGTGGTTCCTCCCTGCAGGCTCATCCGCCCGACGTCACCCATCGCTGCGGTCTCGGGGGGCACGCTGATACAGGCGCTGACGCGGAGCAAGTCATCGGCGGTGATGCTGGGATTGTCGTGGTAGACGGCGAGAATCCACGTTTCCGGAGTGATCAGGCCGCGTGGCTCCGCCCAGGACATCAGCCGGTTGAAGATGTCGGCGAACACCTCGGCCTGGCCCTGATAGCTGCCCGTGTGCCGTACGTATGCGACCTCCAGGTCGGGCACATTGACGACGGTGAGGCTCGTCGGTGGCAGGTCGCCGCAGCGAATCTGCCAGGTGGGCGGTCGCCCCGGCATCGATTCCCTGGAGAGAATCCCGAAACGGGCGTCGGCGTGGGGGAGCCGGTCGACGCGGATGTGCTGTTGATACCCGCCACGCCGCCAGTCGGTGGCGGACATGGCATAGAGCTTGCGAAACGCACGGGAGAACGAGGATGGGTTCGGGAACCCGACCTCGGAGGCCACCTCCGTGACCGTGCGCCGAGGGTGCTGTAGCAGCAGGCTGGCGGCTCGCTCCAGCCGGGTCCTGGTGATGAAGTGGCCAAGCGTCTCACCGGTGATCGCAGCGAAGACACGGTGGAAGTGAAAAGGGGAGAAGTGAGCGACCTCAGCGACGTCGCTGAGCGTGATCTCGTCGGCGAGGTGAGCTTCGATGTAGTCGATGGCGGCGTTGACCCGCTCGACGTAGACGGGTCGCCGCTCCCCGTTGGGGACAACATCGTCGGAAGTCCGTTGCGACATAGTGCGCGTTGAGGATAGGAGATCGGTCCGGGCCGCCGTTCAGCGCATACGTCAAGTCGGGATGGCGATGCGTTCGTCGTCGAAGACGGCCACCATCTCGAGTCGCCCTCCCATACTCTCGATGACGGCCCGCCACGTCGACAGCAGATTGTCGGGGGATGTCTCCATCGCCGAGATCGACGCCTGGGCGCGCGCGAGCCGTTCGGCGAGCTCAACCTGGGTGAGGTGCCGGTGCCGACGCAACTCTGCAAGATTGAACGCCACCGCGTCTGCCCGATACTCGTCCTTGATCTCATCAATGCTGGCGCGACGATCGGGGCTGATCTCGCCAACGATGTCACTGAACTTGCGATGTGCCATCGGTCGTGCTCCTTTCATCATTCCGTCTCCTCCAGGATCCCCTCGGTCCTGAGGTCATCCAGATACTCTTCATAGAGCCGCTCCGCCTCCGGGATCGCCTCGGCGTACCAGGCATCCCAGTTGCCGCTCTTGTCTCCCCCGATGAGCAGGATCGCCTCCCGCCTCGGGTCGAATATGAACAGCACCCGGAGATGCTTGGCAGCCCCCTGGGCCGCAGCTCTTTCATGTTGTGATACTTCGAGCCCTTGACACGGTCGACCAGCGGCCGGTCGAGCGCGGGTCCGTGTTCGGCAAGGAGCTCAACGGCAGCGATCACGTGGTCCTGTTGGACCGCGGGTAGACCACTAGACCATTCGGCGAACTCGTCCGTGCCATTGACTTCCCACGCCATGCCAGAAATATAGATTTGAATCTATAATAGAATCAAGTCGATATCGGTCCAGACAGTTCTGCGCATAGTCCGTCGCCTGGTTCACCGTGTGCTGTCAAGCTGACTCCACGAAACCGGGGGAACATCAAACCATCCGGGAAACCGGGGGAACCTCAAAGAAAGCTGCCAACGCTACTGCCACCGCACCCCAAAAGAGGTGATACAAAGCGTCGGTGTACAACACCGTGATGACGGCAGTGGCGATGAGCGCCACTGCAAAGACGGCCAGAGCCGCATTCATCCGGCGATCCCTGGCACGCATGCGTGCCAACCTGGCATCCATCATTTGATTTCTCCTTTTGGATCCCGGCTGGTTGCCGGGTGACTTTCAGACCCCGGACGGGTCTTTACAGGTTGTATGGTCCTTTTCCGAAGACGTGACGCAACAAGCTGCTGTTTGCCGACCTGTCCCCGATGGGTGTCGTTCCAGTCCGGGCCGGCAAGAAACACAGAAGGGGACAGGAAAACAATCGGGAGCTGCGTCGAGCCGAATTCGAAGAACAAGCACGCATCGACCTGCTCAACACATCCTGCTCAACACATCCTGCTCAACACATCCTGCTCAACACATCACTCGAATCGGTGTTGGCCGACCCAGCCCGGCAAACGGCCATCGACCTGGCGGTCTGCACCGAAGCGGGTAAACAACTGGGTACTGTGTTAGCGGCAAGCGAATGTGTTGAACTGCTGACAGTCACATCAGGCCAATACCGAAACAGTTCCTTTACCGTCTCATGCGGACATGGAGGCGGGCCGCTGCTCGTCGGGAAGTAGACACCTCCACAGTAGATACTGCATCCTCCGACAAGACGCACCGCAGCCGACCCGCTAAAACGATAC
>Ga0307423_1002456_pt1 | contig 10361 bp, 9 predicted proteins | sample SalMarWE160310MG_FD_202154 | JGI IMG/M metagenome (GOLD analysis project Ga0307423, IMG submission 202154) | Salt marsh sediment microbial communities from the Plum Island Ecosystem LTER, Massachusetts, United States - WE1603-10 | ecosystem: Environmental > Aquatic > Marine > Intertidal zone >... | reverse complement strand
CGATAGCTGTTGTAATCTCGACGCCATTGTTCGATTTTTTGGCGGGCGTCGTCAAGCGATAAGAACCAATGAGTGTTGAGACAGTGCAGACCGCGCCTCTAACCCAAAACAACTGTGGTTTAGAATAGGAACTAACTCGTTATGATTGAGCCCAATCCTCCTTGCCTCGGTATTGACAAGCATCGCAACTATGGGCATAGTCCTGACAATATCTTAGTGAACGGCTTTACTGCGAAGCGCAAGTTTAATGCCCCGCCGCTTACAGCAGTGATTTTTTCCCGACACTCAAATAGGAAATCAAATGAACATTCCTCTGGTGGACCTCAAGACCCAATATCAGAGCCTGAAATCTGAAATCGACCCCGTGGTGGAACAAGTCATGGCCTCGGGGTCCTTTGTGGGCGGGTCCTTTGTGGAGGCTTTTGAGGAGGAGTTCGCCCGGGCCTGCGGGCGGCGGAACTGCGTGGGGGTGGCAAACGGCACTGACGCCCTGCACCTGGTGCTCAGGGCCTTGGGGATTGGCTCCGGGGATGAGGTGGTGCTGCCGACTAATACCTTCATTGCCACCGCCGAGGCGGTGAGCTTGGCCGGAGCAAAGGTGGTGCTAGCCGATGTGGACCCCGCCACCAGTTGCCTGGACACTAACCAGGTCCGGGCAAGGATCACCCCTGCCACCAAGGCCATCATCCCGGTGCATCTATATGGACGCATGGCTCCCATGGACCAGTTGGCCGCCCTGGCCGAAAAACACGGTTTGGTGATAGTGGAGGACGCGGCCCAGGCCCATCTGGCCAACCATCAGGGCCTGAGCGTGGGCAGCCTGAGCCGGGCGGCCTGCTTCAGCTTTTACCCCGGCAAGAACCTGGGGGCCTATGGCGACGCCGGCGCAGTGGTCACCGACGACCCAGACCTGGCCCAACGCATCCGTGAGCTGGGCAACCACGGCCGTACCAGCAAGCACAACCATGCCGTGGCAGGCCTCAACTCCCGCCTCGACGGCATGCAGGCCGCTATACTTTCGGTGAAGCTGCGCCACCTGGAGGCCTGGACCAGGGCCCGCCGTCATGCCGCCCGACGCTACCGGGAGCTGCTGGCAGGTATACCCGGCTTGGAGCTACCAGTCGAACCAGACGATTCGCGACATGTCTATCATCTTTTCGTGGTGGGCCTGCCCCAACGCGAACAGGTTTTAGAGGGGCTGCACCGGGCCCAGATTGGCGCCGGCATCCATTATCCGGTGCCGCTGCATATGCTGGGGGCTTACAGACACCTGGGATATGGCCGGGGCGATTTCCCGGTGGCCGAAGGCCTGGCCCTGCGTATCCTCTCTCTGCCAATCTACCCAGAGATCAGCGCCGCCCAGCAAGGGCGGGTGGCCGCCGAGTTGGGCAGGCTGCTAGCTTGACCCCCGGGGGAACGCAGGCAAGGCTCGTCCTGGCCCGGAACCTGCCCCCCCGGCTACTTTACTTTAGGCATGGCCTATTGTATGCTCAAGATAAAATATTCCGGGTTGTCGTGAAGTTTAATCAATAATATTAAGGTGGTCGTCGTGCGTTGCCTCGCCTCCCGGCCGCCATCCCTGTTTTGTCCGGAGTCAGCCCGATGCCCATAACACCTGATGTCATCCTGGACGATGGCGTCATAATCCCTCAACCAGACCTAGTCAACCTCTACGGCTGCCGCATAGGCGCGGATTCCAAGATCGGCGCTTTTGTGGAAATCCAGAAAAACGCCGTGGTGGGCTCCGGCTGCAAGATTTCCTCCCACAGCTTTATTTGCGAAGGCGTGGTGATCGAAGACCAGGTCTTCGTGGGGCATGGGGTGATGTTTATTAACGACCGCGTGCCCCGGGCGGCCAACCCCGATGGTAGCCACCAGGACGAGGCCGACTGGGAGGTGGTGCCCACGGTGATTAAAAAGGGCGCTTCCCTGGGCAGCAATGCCACCATCCTCTGCGGAGTAACCATAGGCGAAGGGGCCGTGGTGGGCGCAGGCGCGGTGGTCACCAAGGATGTGCCACCCCAGACCATCGCCGCCGGCAACCCCGCCCGGGTACTGCGCCGCATCTCTCCCCGGGCTCCGACAAAGCCATGAACCAGGCCAACGATATAACCCTGTTCGTGGGCAGCAAACCCCTGGGCCAGGCGTTGTTGCGGGTACTGCGCGAGGAACTGGGCGCCGAGGCCCTGCATGCGGCCTTGCTAGATGACTCAGGCGACAGCCGTACGGCCCTGCGAGAGATGCGGGCCTATTGCGAGCGGGAGGCCATAAACCACACAGTAGTGCGGGGCAACCAGGACCTGGTGGTCCTAGTGCGGGACCTGGCCCCGCGTTTTTGTATGGTTTCTGGCTGGTATCAAATCATGTCCGACGCCCTGCTGGACTTGGTTCCCGGTCGCTGGGTGGGGCTGCATCCATCGCTGCTGCCGGCCTATCGGGGCGGTGCGCCCCTGGTGTGGGCGCTTATAAACGGTGAGCAGAGCACCGGGGTGAGCCTGTTTTATTTCGACGAGGGCATGGACACCGGCGATCTGGTGGGACAGGAATCCTTCGACCTGGGCCCTGACGAGGATATCGCCCAGGTCCTGCAAAAGGCCGCCCAGACTAGCGTCAGTCTATTGCGCCAGTTCGCGCGGCCGCTGGCCCGAGGAGAGGCCCCGCGTCTCCGGCAGGCCACGGAAGGGGTCAGTTATGGAGCCCTGCGCAAGCCCCAGGATGGAGCCCTGGATTTCGAGCGCGGTAATCTTGAAATCCACAACTTCGTGCGCGCCCAGGCCCCGCCTTATCCCGGGGCCTTTTGCGCCCTGACTAACCCGCGCACCTCCCGGGATGCCGAGCTGATAACAATCACTAAAACCAGGCCTTATGCCCACCAGTGCTATGGAACTCCGGGGCTTATATCCCACCTGGACAAGGGGCTGCCGGTGCTGTGTTGCGGACAGGGCGCACTCTGGGTGCTGACGGCAGAATACCGAAACCCCGGGCGTGAAACGCGGGAAGTGATCCTGAAGCCCGGTCAGCGCCTCTGGATGGTAAAGCCGTAGGTGCGCCTGGATCACAGCCCGGCCTGAGCGCGTGCAGCCAAGCTGATGTTTGCTAAGAGATAGCCGTTTGTTATATAAAAATGTAACCCAAAAGGCGACCCAGGGACAATCGGTCCCGCAAGTTCGGCGCGCCGGGAGCCCGCGCAGGGGAACTGATTGATGTCATCTGGCCAGATGCCCGGAAAGACGCACGCTATGCTGCTATCGGTGGTTATCCCGGCCTACAACGAGGTGTGCAACCTCCCCGAGACCCTGCCGGGGGTCTGCCGGGTACTGGACCAGTTGGCTCAGGAAGAACCCCTGAAATACGAAATCCTGATAGTGGACGACCACTCCGAGGACCGCACTTTCCAACTGGCGAGAGACTTGGGCGACCCTCGCATCAGGGCTATGCGTCTCAGCAAGCGCAGCGGCAGCCATGTGGCCATCCAGGCCGGCTTGACCCAGGTAACTGGCGATTTGGTGCTCTGCCTTGCGGCCGACGGCCAGGACGACCCCGAGGTGCTGCGCGAGATGCTAGCAAAATGGCGGGCCGGGGCAAATGTGGTCTGGGCCCAGCGCCAAAGCCGCGAGCACGAGCCGCTCAGCTACCGCATGTTCGCGCGGGTCTTCTATTGGCTGCTCAAGATGAGCACCGACTCCGGCAACCTCACAGTGGACCCCTCGCGGGCCATGTTCTTTCTGTTGGACCGCAAGGTGGTGGACGCCCTGAACAATTGCCGCGAACATCGTTCCTCGCTCCTGGGCCTGGTGCATTGGGTGGGGTTCAAGCAGGATTCGGTGGACTTTGTACGCCGCCAGCGCCGCCACGGCAAATCCAAATGGAACTTCCGCTCCCGCCTGCGCCTAGCCCTGGATTGGATCATGGGCTTCAGCGCCCTGCCCCTGCGCCTCTGCTCCCTGCTGGGCCTGGTCCTTGTCATTTTAGGTGTGCTGCGCGCCTTTTTGTTCGGCCAGCCAACCACGGGTTGGGCCTCTTTGATCATGGCCATCCTGGTGCTGGGCGGCGTGCAGATCATCATGCTCGGCGTGTTGGGCGAATACCTATGGCGCACCCTTGTGGAGGCACGCAAGCGTCCGGGCTTTTTCATAGAAAGCACTACCTGGGAGCAAAACGGCCGCGGCCCGGGGGCGGATGTATAAACCGGGCACCTGCTTCAGGCTGGACATTTTTCTTGGGATGGCGGCGGCCCGCAGGCACAGCCTGAAACCGTGAAAGGAAGACCTCGTGCTTAATGTTGCCTTGGTGGGATTTGGCTATTGGGGCCCCAACCTGGCCCGCAATTTCTCCTCCCTGCCCGGTTGCAAGCTGGCCTATATCTGCGAACCCCGGGAGGTAAGGGCCCAGGAGGCTGCCCTCCTCTATCCCCAGGCCAAGGTGACACCGGATTATCAGAAGCTGTTGCAGGACCCTGAGGTAGGCGCGATCCTGATCGCCACCCCGGTCTCCAGCCATTACGACTTGACCAAGCGTGCTCTGCTGGCCGGCAAGGATGTGCTGGTGGAAAAGCCCCTGGTGGCTGACGTCGCCCAGGGCAAGGAACTGGTGGACCTGGCCGACGAAAAGGAGCGCATCATGGCCGTGGACCACACCTTTCTGTTCACCGGCGCGGTGATGAAGATGAAGGAACTGGTGGAGGCCGGGGAGTTGGGCGATCTGCTCTATTTCGATTCAGTACGCATCAACCTGGGCCTGTTCCAGCCCGATGTGAACGTGATCTACGACCTTGCCCCCCATGACATCTCCATCCTGACCCACCTGTACCCCCAGGAGCCGGTGGCGGTCCAGGCCATGGGTGCGCGGCACCCCAAACACCGCCAGGAGCACCACGCCTATCTGCACCTGGATTATTCCGGCGCCTTCATGGCCCATTTGCACCTGAGCTGGCTGGCTCCGGTCAAGGTGCGGCGCACCCTGCTGGGCGGCAGTCAGAAAATGATGGTATATGACGATCTGGAGGGCAGCGAGAAGATCAAAGTGTATGACAAGGGCGTGACCATCACCAACGGTGATCTGAACTCGGTCTATCAGGTACAGGTGGATTACCGCACCGGCGACATGCTGGCCCCTAGGATCAAGCACTCCGAGGCGCTGCGCACCGAGGCCGAGCATTTCCTGGACTGCGTGGCCCGTCGTTCCCGCCCCCTGGCCGATGGCAGGGAGGGCCTGCGTGTGGTTCGCATCCTCCAGGCCTCGCGCATCTCCATGCAGGAGGAAGGCCGCAAAGTCTACTTGGAAGAGCTGGACTAAAACCGCGGCCCTAAGGTAATCCATTCGAAGGAGACAACCTGGATGCAGGGTAAAAAGATATTGATTACCGGCGGTTCCGGCCTGGTGGGCTCGCATATCGCCGACCAACTGGCGCAACTGGGCGCGGCCCAGATCGTCTGTGTAGACAACATGGTCCGCAGCCGCCGAGAAAACCTAACCTGGGCTCTGCAAAATGGCCCGGTGGAGCTGGTGGAGGGCGACATACGCGACCGGGAATTAATGGACCGACTGGTGGCGGGCAAGGACCTGGTCTTCCACCAGGCGGCGTTGCGCATCACCCACTGCGCCGCCGAACCCCGCCAGGCCCTAGAGGTGATGTGCGACGCCACCTTCGACCTTTTGGAGGCCTGCGTAAAGCACCAGGTGCCCAAGGTAGTTGCCGCGAGCTCGGCCTCGGTCTACGGCCTGGCCCAGGAGTTTCCCACCACCGAGAACAACAACCCCTATGACAACCGCACCCTTTATGGCGCGGCCAAGGTATTCAACGAGGGGCTTCTGCGCAGCTTCAACGACATGTACGGCCTGGATTACGTAGCCCTGCGTTATTTCAACGTCTACGGACCGCGCATGGACATCCACGGTAAATACACGGAGGTGATGATCCGCTGGATGGAGCGCATCAGCCAAGGCCTGCCACCCTTGATCTTCGGCAGTGGCGACCAGACCATGGACTTCATCTACATAGATGACATCGCCCGGTCCAACATCCTGGCCGCCCAGAGTCAGGCCACGGACATGGTCTTTAACGTGGCCAGCGGTACCGAGACCAGCCTCAAGGATCTGGCCACCATGTTGATAGAGGTGATGGGCTCCGGCCAGAAACCGGAGCACCGCGAAGAGCGCAGCATCAACCCTGTCTCGCGCCGCCTGGCTGATATCAGCGCTGCCAAAGAGCATCTGGGTTTCGAGGCCACCGTGGGCCTGAAGGACGGCCTGGCCAGACTGGTGGAGTGGTGGCGCACGGAAAAGGGAATTTAACCTTGGCTGAAGACATCCGTAAAATCCCCATCCTGATTCCGCTCCTGGGCGACGAAGAGGCCCAGGCCGCCGCCGAGGCGGTCAAAAGCGGTTGGGTGACCCAGGGTCCCCGGGTGGCGGCCTTTGAACAGGCCTTTGCCGCCAAGGTGGGCGCGGCCTACGCCGTGGCCACCTCCAGCTGCACCACCGCCCTGCACCTGGCGCTACAGGCTGCAGGGGTGGAGCCGGGGCAGGTGGTGCTCACGGTGAGCCATTCCTTTATCGCCACGGCCAACGCGGTGCGCTATCTGGGGGCCGAGCCGGTCTTTGTGGATATTGATCCCGTCACCTACAATATGGACCCGGAGCAGCTGGCCTTGGTCCTGGAGCGGGATTTCCAACGCAATGGCGACGGCCTCTATTACCGCAATGTGCAGCGCCTGACCTGCGGTGAAAGCCCCTTTGCCCGCATTAAGGAGCCCCAGGGGAGACTGGGGGCTATCCTTGCGGTACACCAGGTAGGGGTGCCGGCCGATCTGGCCCGCATCCTGCCCCTTGCCGACCAGGCAGGGGTGCCGGTGGTGGAGGACGCGGCCCCGGCAGTGGGCTGCCAGCTCAGCCTGGACGGCGGCCATACCTGGGAGATGGTGGGCAGGTCCCACGGCCTGGCGGCCTGCTTCAGCTTCCACCCCCGCAAGCTCCTCACCACCGGCGATGGCGGCATGGTGACCACAAATGATCCTGAGGTGGACCGAGCCTGCCGGCTCCTGCGCCAGCACGGCATGAGCGTGCCCGACCTAACCCGCCATCAGGCCGGCAAGGTGATCATGGAGCAATACCTGACCACGGGCTACAACTACCGCCTAACCGACATCCAGGCCGCAGTGGGTCTGGAACAGCTCAAGCGGCTGGATTACATGGTGGAACGCCGCCGGGAGCTGGCCTCCATATACCTGCGGGAACTGAAAGACGTCCCGGGCCTTAACCTGCCAGCCGAACCGGCCTATGGCCGCAACACCTGGCAGAGTTTCGTGGTCTGGCTGGACGACGCCTCCCACCGCCTGCCGGCTATGGAGGCGCTGCTGGCCCAGGGCATCTCCAGCCGTCAGGGCATCATGAACGCCCATGCGGAGCCGCCCTACCGCCTGGCCTGGCCCAAGGGCAGCCTGCCCCAAAGCGAAAAGGTCAGCCAGGGCGGTATCGTGCTGCCGCTCTACCCCCAGATGGCAGAAGACGACTGCCTCTACGTGTGCCGACACCTGCGGCGTATCCTGGGCTGAGCCGCACCCCTCGGACCGTTGGGGCCTTCGCCCCGGGGGGCTGGGGCCGTCCCAGGGTAAACCTGCCCGCCTAAGCTGTTCATGGATCTCTGAGGATTGCTTATATAAGTGCGAGCGGGTTTAAGAGGGACGGACATCGCTTCAACTGGCCAAGGGAAAGCACATCATGGCTAAACCTATAGGCTGCGCCAGGTAAGAATCGCACTCGTAACAAACCAACCACCTACTGGGGGAAAACCATGATTGACCGGACAAAGACTGATGGGATATCTGCCCAACAAATTTGACGGCTTTAGACCGCCAACCGTCTCGCTTTTCCTCCTCCATTCACAGCGCCCAGAGATGGTCATGCTCGGTCGGAGTCAGCACTGGTTGTGTAACCCTCCCATAAAATAGGTCCGGTCCTTAGTAGAGACTTCTGGCAGACTGATGGCTGCAAGAAGTCTCTGGATTATGCACAAGAGGAGATTCGCGGAAGGTCTGGTATTTCACCGCCTCGGCTTCAGTATCGGCGGCGCCCACCAGGGCAAGGGCCAAAGCGAGTTTGTCGGTGTGGCTGCCCTCGCCTCGGCGATGAAAAAGCAAGGGTTGCCGGTGCCCACGCGACGGTCAGCGATGTTCAGCTTTTGGCCCAAGTAAGCTACCCAGGAAACCAGCCGGAAGAATGAATTATTCCTTGGCCCTCAACCGGCAGAAAGTACTTAATGACTACTCCCCGGTGATTACCCCAGGCGCGATGGGATATAAAACAAACTGGCCGAGCTCAACGTTTCATATAAACAGCATAGCGCCAGCCGTCATATACCTTGCGGTAATGCTTGCTGGGTTGGCCCAGGTAATAGTCAGCGTATATTTCTTTGATCTGCCAGGGCCAACAGAATCTTTCGGGTGTTTCCATATTACTATTGCCGAATCTTATCTTACTCTTATACCTGGTTTGGATGACAACCATCTCTGGATTCAGGGACTCGGTAAGCCTTTTTACCTCCGGCCAGTGTTCGGGTGGGTTCAGCACGTTATCGCACTGATAGAGCAATACCTTGGTGGGGGGCGTTACTCCCAGGATGGGGTAGATATTGAAGATGGGGAATATGAGTATCTGGCCGCCCCGATCCAGGATTTCCCGCCCCTTAGGCAGGAAAAAATTGTAGTCGTCCGCATCGCTAGCTTTCAGGTAGCGCAGATGGGGGTTTTTGAACCCTTTGTATTCCGTGGTGAGCCAGGACCGCTCATGCACCGGAATGTTGGTGCGCAGCACCACGCTGAACACGATAAGCACCGCCAAGACAAGCCAGAACAAATGCCGGGGCCAGCGCAGCCCGGCCATACGTTTGAGGTCATGTTCGACAAAGGCCCACATAACCGGCAGGGGAAACAGGCTCATGAAAACCATCATATGGGTGTTCTGGCGTTTTTCGCCGGAAACCGCCAGCCAAACCAGGCAGGAACAAAGCACCAGCCAAAGCCATGACAAGGCTGTTCCGTTTTGTGCATCGTCTCGGGAAACATAAAGGCGGTGCAAATTTATCATTAAAGATGCTCCGCCAAAAAACAGGAACACGTAAGGTAGCCAAAAGTAATAATTCACCCGAGCCAGAATTATAGTGCTGAGGCGGCCCCAATCCATGAACAGTACTGAGGCGAGCACTCCAGCCAGACCCAGCCAGACCATGGCTTGCACCAGGACCTTTACCGGCCGCCAGTCATATTTTTGCGCTGCCCACCAAAAAGCCATGGCTGAAATCAGGAGAGCCATGAAATAGGGGCCACGGTTAACCGGGTCCAGATAAAACCCGACGGTGCTCTCAAAGAACTCCGCCGTGCCGCCCAGCATAGCGCCATGCTCTTTCATGTAACTGGGCAGCGTGGCTACGTTTTGTGCATAAGCGTCAAGGATACCGTGGCTATATAACCAGAGCAGTTGCAGGCCGCAAAGCAGCAAGACTCCGGCTAGATAACACCCCAGGGACGCCCACAAGGCAGCCTTACGCTGTTGTTGCCAGAGCAGGATTAGAAACAACAGGCCTTCGGCCAACAGCACCGCAGCCGCATAGGATGGCTTACTCTGCACGGTAAAATAGCTGGCCGCCCCAAGCAGAAAGGCCCAGAACAGGGGCCGGTCATTTCGATGTCGGATCCAAACCACACCCAAATACAGACAAAGCGAGCAAGAAAAGGTAGCGAATATGTTGTAGTTGAGTTCATTGGTATTAAAAATGCTGTTGATGAAAAGCCCGGCCAGCACACCACGCGCGCAGCACCAGGCTGGAGCAAAAGTCAGCAGGGCCCGAAAGATGAAAAGCCCCGACAGGCAAACCAGCCCAACAGAGGTAATTTTCCAGGTCCATGGCAAAAAACCAACCGCCTTTATTAGGGCATAGAAATATCCCACACCCACCAGGGCGGGGGGGGCTCCATAAAAATCCAGATAGAGCCGTTGGCCCATCAGCAAGCGATAAGCGATAAGAGCTTCATAGCCCTCGTCAGCTGGATAGATGCCTTTATTCCACCAGAAAAAAGCCCAGGCCAGATATGAGACCAAGAGAAATAGGGTCGGCAGCCAGGAAGATTGCCGGGATTCGGGGCTGGTAGAGTACGCTTGCATTGCGATATGTATATCGTCAGCGGGTTTGGCACACAAGGGGATATTTTTCTAAGTTACTCGCTTAACGGTGTGTACGTCAAAGATGGGTTGGAACAATCGAACAATGGCGTCGAGATTACAACAGCTATCGGCCCCACTCCTCCTTGGGCAACAGCACCCCGGAGGAGTTTGCCGAAGCAAACTGCCAGAGCCGGAAATCTTCA
>Ga0307423_1002455_pt1 | contig 10361 bp, 8 predicted proteins | sample SalMarWE160310MG_FD_202154 | JGI IMG/M metagenome (GOLD analysis project Ga0307423, IMG submission 202154) | Salt marsh sediment microbial communities from the Plum Island Ecosystem LTER, Massachusetts, United States - WE1603-10 | ecosystem: Environmental > Aquatic > Marine > Intertidal zone >... | reverse complement strand
TCAGCAGCAACACATTTCCCAAAAGGTAACATTATCATGAAAAACAGAACCCACACCGCTAACACACAAAAGCCTTTTTTCATTTTGCCCTCCTGATATTTATTATTGATTCCTTTTTTAAAAATGCTCACAAGCTAATCAAAGCCCGGTATTCGCTGGTTTGAGCCTTTTGTGAATCGTTCTGGTTCTTGCCTGATGAAGCAGCTCATATCATCAGAAATTTCTTGTTATTTCAGCCAGCGCGCTGCCGGCTTCATAGGCTTCTTCAAGATAATCCGGGTGTTTTAATACATCATCTTCAAAATCCAGTCTGCGAAACAGCAAAGATCGATAAAGCTCCGTATCCAAGGTGTCGAAAAAATATTTGACCGTCAAAAGGGCACCTTCAAAAAGCTTTTTGCCCTTCGTTGCCCCGGCTGAAATAAAAATGCCTTTTCGTTTTGGCTCCCATTGCCCGAAAGGTACCTTGTCTATCCAATATTTTTTTACCCACAGCGACTGGCACCGATCCATTAAAATTTTCGTGTGGGCACTTACGGTATAAAAAAAGATGGGACTGGCAAGGATCAATCCTTTGGCCAACAGGATCTGATCCACAACCTGTTGGAAATCGTCTTTTATGGCGCATCGCCCATCCTTTTTGCACGCATAAATTTCAAGACAAGGGGATATCTTTAAGTCTCTTAAAATGATTTCATCAACCTGTGCGCCGGCGTCAACAGCTCCTTGGACAGCATGCTTGAGTAAGGTTGCGGTATTTCCCCGGCGCCTGGGACTTCCATAAATTGCCAAAATTTGCGCCATTTCTTCTCCTTAAGTAAAAGTATAAAAGCACTAAACTCTTTATTATTTGAATTTCATGTCTTATGTCAAGGTGGGATATCTTTTGACAACGATTTGTAAATGGTCTAAGGGAGAATGATTTTTTGAAACCCGCTCTATGAATAAAAATTGATTGTTTTATGAAACCCATCGATCCATCAAAATCAGGACAGGAATCTCTGTCCGGCGTGATGTGTGCAGCATCGGCATTTTTGATCTGGGGGCTGAGCCCTATGTACTGGAAAGTATTGCGCCAAATTCCCGCCCTTGAGATTATTATGCATCGCGTCATCTGGTCTTTTTTATTTCTGATCATTTTACTTGTGTTCCTAAGACACGGGAACGAATTCACGGCGGCCTTAAAAAAGCCGCGAACCTTCGCGATCCTGATTCCGACGACAATACTGCTTGGATGCAACTGGTTCATTTACATTTGGGCGGTTAACAATGATCATGTTCTCCAGGCAAGCCTCGGATACTTTATCAATCCGTTGATCAACATCTTGCTGGGCATGATTTTTTTAAGGGAACGATTGAGACGTCTGCAGACGGTGTCCTTGATACTGGCGTTCGTCTCGGTATTATATCTGACCTTTCAATACGGGGAATTTCCCTGGATCGCGCTGTCCCTTGCCTTTGCATTCGGATTTTACGGGCTGATTCGAAAAGTGGCCCCGATCAGTGCCCTGGTCGGCCTCTCCGTTGAGATGCTTCTGCTTTCGGGTCCTGCTTTGGGATATATTCTGTTTTTGTATATTAGAGGCGTCGGCGCTATATTTCACATCAGTGTCAGGATCGATCTTTTTCTTATGGGGACCGCTTTTTTGACGGCCTTTCCACTACTTCTTTTTACACTAGGGACAAAACGGCTCCATCTTTCTACTGTCGGCTTTTTGCAGTATATCGCACCGACCAGTATGTTCCTTTTGGGGGTCTTTTTATACAACGAGCCGCTTTCAAGCGCTCAAATTTTCGCTTTTGTGTTGATTTGGATTGCCCTTTTTATCTATTCAGTGGATGCGGCAAGGTATTACCGGATGAGCACACATCCGCCGAATCCGACTATCGCTTAAAAAAACAAGGAAGCAAAATGAAACCTGTCAAAGACGTTTTTGACGAGTGGAGCAAAGCCGGACGCGGGGACGATATGGCAAAACGGCATTGGCCGCGGGTCAAGCAGGCTTTTTCGCGAATTTCTCCAAGTACGGGCAACTATCTTGAAATCGGAGTGGGTAACGGATATGCCATCAGCTACATGGCCACCCATCAGTTTTCCGGAGGAAAATGCTACGGACTCGACGTGAGCGGAGAAATGGTTCGGCATTGCCGGGAAAATTTGGCCCATCTTGGCCATGTGACCATCGAGCAGGCAGATTTTTTGCTTTGGAGGCCTTCAACACCGAAATTATTCGACATCGTCTTTTCCATGGAGGTCTTTTATTATTTTCACGACATCCAGTCCGGACTCGACAAAGCGTTTTCGATCATAGCGTCCGGAGGACAGTTGTGGGTCCTTGTCAACTTTTATCTTGAAAATACGATCAGCCATGACTGGCCCCGGCGGGTCGGCACGCCGATGCAATTATGGTCGCAGGCGGACTACAAAAAAGGTTTTGAAAAATCCGGGTTCGCGGATGTGAATCAACAATTATTGACCGATAAAAATGCTGAAGATGGCATAACATTGTGTACCGTCGGCAAAAGGCCGGCGGTCTGAATACGTTGATCTTTTTTCTTCGAAAACATCGACCGAATTGTGTAATTCTTTTCACAATTCATAGATGTTTTTTTCTCATTATCTCACGCCGTTTTGAGCAGAACACATCAAAACTACCTAAAAATACTATAATATTTAATATTGTATCTTCTGGCATAGCTTTTGCTATACCTTTTTGCACCTCATGGCCGGAACATGAACTGGCTGCTGCGGCTGTTTTGAATATCGATTTCTTTTTAAGCGGTAGCAAAATTTATTAAAATTTCTACAGGTGTCAGAAATGAGGGGTAAAAACATCGGATTTGTGTCAACACGCTTTGCCGGAATCGACGGCGTGTCGATGGAAGCCAGCAAGTGGTCGGAAGTGCTTGAACAAAACGGCCACCAGTGCTTCTGGTTCGCCGGTGAATTGGATCGAAATCCGGAAAAGAGCTTTCTTGAGCCCAAAGCGCATTTTCAGTATGCCCGGAATCGCTGGATCAATTCACAGATCTTTGGTAGAAAGCGAAGAAAACATGTCGTTACCGAATCGATACATGCTCTGAGATCTTTTTTGAAAACCCGGCTTTATACTTTTCTCCACCAGTTTCACATCGATCTTCTGATCGTTGAAAACGCCCTCACCATACCCCTTAACATTCCTTTGGGGCTCGCTTTATCGGAAATCATCGCGGAAACACAAATTCCTACAATCGCCCATCATCATGATTTCTACTGGGAAAGGGAACGCTTCTCAGTAAACGGGGTGAGCGATTATTTAAGGATGGCATTTCCACCCAATCTCCCCGGCATACGGCACGTGGTCATCAATTCAGAAGCGCAGGAACAGGTGGCTTTGCGTCTGGGGATATCTTCGACGGTCATCCCAAATGTTCTGGATTTCGATCATCCGCCTGTCGTGGACGAAGAAAAAGTTTTGTCTTTTCGAAAGAGCCTTGGGTTAAATCATGATGATAAGATAATACTTCAGCCTACACGCATTATCCGTCGAAAAGGGATTGAGCAAGCCATTGAGCTGGTAAAGGGATTGAAAGATCCCCGGTATAAGCTGGTTATATCCCACGAAGCCGGCGATGAGGGTTTTGAATACGCGCAATGGCTTAAAGACTATGCATTGGAACGCGGGGTAGACCTTCGCATGCTGTCGACTCAAATATCTGATCCTTGGAATGGGAACGGACATCTTGAACCGACGTTTACGCTCTGGGACATATATCCCTGTGCGGACCTGATTACCTACCCGAGCATCTGCGAAGGATTCGGCAATGCACTGATTGAAGCCGTCTATTTTAAAAAGCCGATATTGGTCAATCGATACGCCACATTTATCAGGGATATTGAACCCAAAGGCTTTAAACTGATCGTCATGGATGGATTCTTAACGAAAAAAACCGTTCGTCAGGCAAAAGAGATTATCGAATCTTACGAACTCAAAGAAAAAATGGTAAATACCAACTATGAAGTCGCCGCCCGTCACTATTCATATAACGTCCTTCAACAGCAATTGAATATTATTATGAAGGATTTTTCTTTCCTACCGGAGCGGAAGCCATCAAAGAAATCATCCGACTCACGCCATGTCCTCTATTTTAAAAGATCGGATTCTCCGGTTCAGCATGAGCGGTTGAGGGCCAGCGTCACCATGGAAGCATCCAAATGAATGATATAACATAATATGTATCGATCTTATTACAATCTTGCTGAAAAGCCATTCAAGTTAACCGCGGATCCCAAGTTCCTTTGGCTCGGTGAAAAACACAAGGAAGCCTTGGCAACCTTAAAGTATGGCGTCATCGATCAGAAAGGATTCATCCTTGTCTCCGGAGACGTTGGGACGGGTAAAACAACGTTAATAAATGCGTTGTTGGAAAATATCGATGAAAATATACTGGTCGCTAACATCAAAGATCCCGCACTTAATCTGATCGATTTTTTAAATTTTATTGCAATATCATTCAATATTTCCCAAAAATTTACAAGCAAAGTCGATTTTATTGTTTATTTCAGCCAATTTTTGAAAAAGGTATATTCAGAAAATAAATGTGTTCTGCTTATCATTGATGAAGTTCATAGTTTATCTAAAGAACTTCTTGAACATATTCGACTCTTATCGAACATCGAACTTCCCGACGAAAAACTCATCAATATCTTCTTTGTGGGCCAAAATGAGATACATCAAACGCTGGCGTTACCGGAATGTCGCGCCATTAGACAAAGAATCAGCTTGGCTTATCAGATTAAACCGTTATCAGAAAGTGAAACATCGGAATACATCAAACATCGACTGAAAATTGCCGGTACTGAAAAAGGAATTTTTACTGAGAGTGCCGTACGGGAGATATATCATTTTTCCAACGGGTATCCGCGCCTAGTAAACATTATTTGCGATCTTTCACTCTTAGCAGGATATTCTCAGGATCTGAAAAAAATTACCCCGGCCGTTGTGCTGGAATGTTCTCAAGAATATAATTTCATAAACAACACCATTGAGTACACACCTTTAAATTCAAAAGAACACCACAATCCCGAGTTCCGATTTCATTATACAAATTGTCCTTTTTCCAAAAATATGGCAGTAGAAGATTCATCTTTCGAAAAAACAAAAACTCAGGATATGTCTTCATTTCAGCCGGCAATCACCCGAGAATCTTCGAACTTAAAACAAGATACTCGCTATCATAATAATGAAAGTGTTATAACGGCTGCAGCAAAACAGATCCGAAAAAAACTGTTCCCCCGAACATCGCCGGTATCTTTTGCCTCGCGATGGCAAAATACATTGTTGTCCTGGGTGACTGCAGTACCTTTGACAGGATGGTTGAGAAAAAGGCAGTATTTCTGGATGCCTGCTGCATTTTTGACGCTTATCATCATTGTCTCTGCAGGATTTTTCCAGAAAGAAGCTGCTTTGAAAGACCGCGGGCAAAAACCGGCAGTGGCCGAATTCAATGTGGTAACAACTCCCGCCGTTAAAGCAGATTCTCATATCATCCCCGAGACACCAGAAAAAAAGATGGCCAAAATTCCATCGGGGCTATCTCAAAAAACATCGCCTGCTGACTCATCGAAGACATTAAAACCCACCCCATTTGAACTGGCGAAGAAATCCCTCGATCAAAGAAATTTCAGCCGAGCTGTTGAATTGTTTGAGCAGGCCACGGCTCAAAACCCAACGAACGCGCCGGCAATTAAAACTTACTATTCATTGGCACTTCGAGAACAGGCGGAAACCATTCTTGTAAAAGACCCCTATACATCCAAAAAATTATTGGTTAAGGCAGTCGAGGTTAATCCTAAAAATGCCGCGGCTTTTTTTGATTTAGGAAAGCTTCATACAAAATCAAAAGATTACAAAAAAGCCATAATAGCCTATCAAGAGGCTGCGAATCTAAACTACCGTTCTTCGGATGCATATTATAATCTTGGTTTTATCTATGCATCAACCAGAGATTATGCAACTGCTGAAAAAATGTTTCTCCGTGTCGTTGATTTAAGTCCTCAATATATCGACAAAGTGCTTTTTAATCTTGCCGTAGTTCAACAAAAACAGGGGAAAAAACAGCAATGCATAGAAAACCTTGAAAAAGCAATTAAAATCAATCCCAACAATCAAAGGGCTCAGCAATATCTCCATCGGCTTAAAAATGATAAAGTGGTGTCCTAATGGCATTCGGTACACATCGAAAAACAATCCGGGCTTTATGGGTATTATTATTTCTCTGGATTTTCAGCGGTTGTGCATACCAGCACCCTCCCCTCCAGCCGGCATCTGAAGAAACGCGTCCCCCTGTTGAAATCAAAACCGAAACGCCTGTCCCGGAACCTGAAACGCCTGTCGAACCGAAACGTGAAACAAACGTAATCGTACCTGAAAAGCGAGCTTTAGAAATACCCACTCCACCGTCAACATCCGGTCTCTATTCACACAAGGTGCGCTGGCCGGAAGAAACACTCTCTCACATTGCAAAATGGTATACCGGCACCGTGAAAAATTGGAAAGCCATTGCCAAAGCCAATCCCGAACTGGATCCAAAAAAGATTGACACCGGCGATACGATTTTCATCCCCGAAGATCTGTTAATCTCTCGCAAGCCAATGCCTTTTTCCTTCCTGCATCCTTCGGTCCGTAAAAAATCCAAACCGCCGGCTTCACCGAATAGGAAAGCCATATCCTCTGTTTCACCGAAGAGGAAAGCCATACCCTCTGTTTCACCGAAACTGTTTAGCCCCACAGACATTGAATCGCCTCCAGTGGAATCCGATGCAGCGAAACTATTCGGCCCCATAGAATAAAAAAAGCCGTCCATCGAAGATCCCGCATTGGGGGAAAAAATAGGTGTTTATTAACCCCAGAAGGGATTTACTTTTTAATTTTTCAAAATATTTGTGTTTATTCATGTCGAAAGAAATCCCCCTTCGGTCAACGCTGTTGACACAAGCAGGTTCATTGTATAAATATTTTTCGATGATGAAACCATCAAAACATCAACATATCTCCGGCTGGTGGCTGCCGGAAGGTTTTGAACCTGAACCGGGCGAACAGGCCATCCGATCGGCAATTTTAAACGTGAACCGGCCGGTTTATCTTTTGGATCTCAACGGCCTTCCGGCCGTGGCCGACCGGGGAAAAATCACCATCGGAAGCGTCGATTCTCCGGATTCCGCCGCTTTTCCTCTGCGCGCATATGCACCCCCGCTGAACCCCGAACACCTGGGTGATCACCGGTTTAAAAACAAACATGGTCTTTGTTATGCATACATTGTGGGTGCAATGGCCAACGGCATTACATCGGTTAACATGGTGGAGGCAGCCGGAAAAGCCGGATGTGTCGGGTTCTTTGGCGCCGCCGGCCTTGCCCTCGATCAAATCGAATCCGCCATCGACCGGTTGCAGCAAAGCTTAAAAAACATTCCCTATGGCTTTAATCTGATTCATATCCCTAACGACCCTGAACTTGAAGCAGCCGTGGTACGATTGTATCTACAGCGAGAAATACGACTGGTCAGCGCTTCGGCATATCTGGATCTCACCCTTCCTCTGGTGTACTATCGCGTAAAAGGGATCCATCGTGATGCGGGCGGCCGGATAGTATGCCCCAACAAGGTGATTGCCAAAGTCTCGAGAGTTGAAGTGGCCGAAAAATTTTTTTCTCCGCCGCCGCAAAAGCTTCTGGCCCGGCTCATTGACCAAAACATGATCACCCGCGAGGAAGCACAACTCGCAGGATTAGTCTCCATGGCCGACGATCTTACCGCAGAAGCGGATTCCGGCGGCCATACCGACAACCGGCCGGCGATTTCTCTATTGCCCACCATGATCGCCCTGCGTGATGAACTGGCCAAGAAATTCCAATACAAAAATCCGCCCTGTGTGGGACTCGGCGGCGGCATCGCCACCCCCCATTCCGCTGCGGCGGCATTTGCCATGGGCGCCGCCTATATTCTCACCGGTTCCGTCAACCAATCCTGCATTGAAGCCGGAACGTCCGAAGCCGTCCGTCAAATGTTGGCCGAAGCCGGTCAGGCGGACGTGACCATGGCCCCGGCAGCCGACATGTTTGAAATGGGAGTCAAGGTCCAAGTGCTCAAACGGGGCACCATGTTCCCGCTCCGAGCTGCAAAACTCTATGATCTCTATTGCAGTTATGACCGGTTTGATGCCATTCCCGAAAAACATCGACTTTCACTGGAGCGGGACTTTTTCCGAAAAAGTTTCCAGGAGGAATGGGAACAGACCAAAATCTATTTTACCCGCCACGATCCTCGGCAGGTCGAACGGGCCGAAAAAAACCCCAAACACAAAATGGCCCTTGTGTTTCGATCTTACCTGGGCCAATCCTCCAACTGGGCCAATTCGGGCGACCTTTCAAGAAAAATCGACTACCAGATATGGTGCGGCCCGGCCATGGGCGCATTTAACCAGTGGGTTAAAGGCTCATTTCTTGAACGACCTGAAAACCGCATTGCCGTCACCGTGGCCATGAACCTTCTTTACGGCGCTGCTGTGGCGACCCGGGTAAACTGGCTGAAGCATCAGGGGGCTGTATTGCCGGCAGGAACGGACCATTTCTCTCCCCTGCCCATAGAAACGATCCAAGAGTTTCTGGATAGCTGACATTGGATATTTTGAGTGTTCAGAGTTCAGGGGTTCAGAATTCAGGAAAGGCAATTATACGATTTGGATGTATTCGCATGCTAATCAATCTAAAGAAATCATTGGAAAAACATTTGCAAAAACGCACCGGAACACCGCTGGACTGTAAGTGAAGAGGTCATCCTCCCGAACTCTGAACTCTGAACACTGAATAAGACTGAACACTCGCTAAATTCGAAGTGCCGGATATCTCGAGCGATCCAGTCCCACTGCATCAACGAAAACATTCAGTATGCCGGTGATATTCAATGTTTTGACCACGTTCATATTCCCCTCTGTAGTGACTTTTTCCGCTCCGCCATTGACGGATGTTTCCACATACAGTTTCTTCATGACGTCAAAACCTTTGTGAAGCACCGGCTCGTTTGAAATAATACCTCTGACCGTGTAAATAAATTTGAAACGATTTTGCGTCCTTTTCTCACAACGAATAAATATGCTATATTTTTGAACCAATGCACCAACACCTTTATCGGAAACAACATATCCATTGGGTACGAAAAAAAATCCTTTGTCGGACAGCCATGATTTCAGGTCCTGCATTAAGTGTCTGGCTTCGGGAATCGAAAACTTTAAATCCGCCACCAGATGCCCTCCCAAAAATACCGTAAACGCCTGATCCGGATGGTATTGTCTGGCATATCCGGACTGCATTCCGCCCAATGGATCCGGCGGCAAAAATTCGCGGGACCAACGTTTCCATTTGGCCAGGTTGATGCCCAACCGCTTCGAAAGATCCTTGTTCGTATAAAATTTAATCATAAGGCTCCCTCAAAATACTTGTTATATTGATATATCAATTCAATATCATTTCCCCAATAAAACACTCTGATAAATATTGCTGAATCTTTTATATAGTTATTAGGTTTAGATGGCGGCGATGTCAGCATCGAACCGTTGACCTCGGAACATTCGATACATCTTATATCACCACTTGTTATATCAATATGTCAACTATAATTTTACAATCATTTTCTTGCAAATACTTTTTACTTGCATTATGCTAAGCAAACTATTAATGAGGTAGATTTTTGTCCGATGAAGCGCGCCGCAGCAAGATGCGGGGTATTCCGGCAAAGCAAATAAAGTTGAATTACCTGCTGCGTATGCTTTTAATAAGCGCTGCGCGGCTGAGAGATTATCGTTGACACAGAAAGACCTTAACACATCTCGTCATGCTCCCATTGCAATTGTCGGCATGGGATGCCTTTTTCCCAAAGCATCGGGGCTGAAAGCCTATTGGCGGTTGCTGTTTAACGGAACAGACGCCATCACCGAAGTGCCGAAAACCCACTGGGTCTGGGAAGATTTCTTCGACGCCGATCCCAAGAAACCGGATCATGTGTACTGCAAACGGGGCGGATTTATCTCACCCCTGCCCTTCGACCCAACGGAATTCGGCATTCCGCCGTCTTCCCTTGAAGCCACTGATACCTCCCAGCTCCTTGGCCTTTTGGTGGCAAAAAAAGCCCTGGAAGACGCCTTTGACAAAACCGATAAAGGATTCAACCGGAACAGAACCAGTGTTATTCTCGGCGTGACCGGAACCCAGGAGCTTGTAATCCCCTTAGGGGCCCGGCTTGGGCATCCCATCTGGCGTAAGTCACTTGAAAGCGCCGGCATCGATCCCCATAAGGCCGAACAAATAATTCATAACATATCAGCTGC
>Ga0307423_1002454_pt1 | contig 10369 bp, 10 predicted proteins | sample SalMarWE160310MG_FD_202154 | JGI IMG/M metagenome (GOLD analysis project Ga0307423, IMG submission 202154) | Salt marsh sediment microbial communities from the Plum Island Ecosystem LTER, Massachusetts, United States - WE1603-10 | ecosystem: Environmental > Aquatic > Marine > Intertidal zone >... | reverse complement strand
GGCTGTTTTGGAAAAAGACAGAAAAATTGATGTGTTCATCATTGATTTGACTCTACCAGAAGCACCTGCCTTTGTGCGCAGTCTGCGCGCGTATAAGGGCTTCGGTTGCGCCTATTTGGAAACGCCTATCCTTTGTTTTACCGAAGATGGACTGATACCGAAATGGGCAAAAGCGCCTAACATAAATATCCAAACGATAAGCAAAAAAGATCCAGAAAGAGGCATGCATAAGCTTGTCGAGCTAGTCCAGAATCTAACCCCAGCCATGACTTCAGTTGAAAAAGCGCAAAAGAGACACAGAGGCTGTGCCTCCCCTCCTACAGAAATAAACAAAACATTTTTGGAAGCGGATAGGCACGGTAAATGGGCCGTTCGTCCGGTTACGCCTTTATCTCGTTTCTTGCGTCCCGACGTCCAGCGCCCAGCCGCCATTGAGGGGCGACGAAGCGGGGCGTTTTCCCGCTTCATTTCCATGCTTCGCTACGGGTCGTACAATTGCCGTTTTTAAAGGTGGCGTTTGCGCGTAATACAGGCTGATCCTGCTGACAATTTGTTCACACAATTCCGTGATCGCGCGATCATAGGCGTTACGTTGCGCGGCCAGTGTGCCGTATTGCGCATCAAGCTTACTATAAATTACGATGCTTTTGGCCGTTCCGGCCAGAAGCTGTTTGCTATCCATTCCGCGCAAGGTATAAGACGCGTTCATCGTCAGTTCGCTTAGCGACGTCGTGGCATCTTTTTGAATGCCAAGACCAGATTCCGAAGAACTCAACGAGACATCAAGCCGTGCCAAGGGATCTTGCGGACGGCCATGAAAATACATGCGATCCATCAACCTGTTGCGCAGTTTCTGGCCGTCCTCATTCGGGATGTTACTGATGAAAACGCTGCTCAACGCTTCGGCAACAGGCGTGCCTTCATCGCCGTGCGAGCCATAGATCGGCGAAAAGCCGCAAGCCGCAAGAAGAAAAAGGCCGCTCAGGGCGAAGCGTTGAAAGGGTTTCATTATTTCACCACGATGTTGATGATCTTGTTCGGCACAACGATGATTTTTTTCGTATTCTTGCCTTCCATGGCGCGCTGCACGCTTGCTTCGGCCAAGGCTGCCGCTTCGGCGGTTTTAGCATCGGCATCTTTGGCAAGTTCAATTGTCGCGCGCAATTTGCCGTTGACCTGAACCGCGACGGTCACCGTTTTTTCAACAAGCAACGCCGGATCGGCTTTGGGCCAACGCGTTTCGACAAGCGGCGTTGTGTGGCCGAGCTGTTGCCATAATTCTTCAGTGATGTGCGGCAACATTGGATTCAAAAGCTGCATCAGGGATTCAAGCCCTTCACGCAAGACTTCGCCCTCACCCGCACCGGCCCCGTCCAGCGTATCGAGCGCATTGGTCAATTCGCGCGCGCGGGCAACAGCACGGTTGAAGTGGAACCGCTCAATATCATTGGTCAATTCGGCAATCGTGCGGTGAACGGTTTGACGGACGGTCAAAGCCTTTTCGCCAAGCGTTGCCGGAACCTTTGAGTCCACTGGCGGCAAGGCAATCTTTGGCTCTGTCGCACTGCGCCACAAACGGCCAACATAACGCCAAGCGCCTTCGACTCCCGCTTCCGACCATTCAATGTCGCGTTCGGGCGGGCTGTCGGACAGCATGAACAAACGCGCCGTGTCCGCGCCATACAGATCAATGATCTTGCCCGGATCGACAACGTTCTTTTTCGATTTGCTCATGACCTCGACGCGGCCAATCGTCACGGGACGGCCCGTTTCGATGTGAACGCCGGTACCATCGGCGTTGCGCTTCACCTCTTCCGGATAAAGCCACGCGCCGTTTTCATCCTTGTAGGATTCGTGGCAAATCATGCCTTGCGTAAACAGGCCAGTAAAAGGCTCGTCAACTTTCAGATGGCCCGTTGCTTTCATCGCGCGGGTAAAGAAGCGCGAATAGAGCAAATGCAAAATAGCATGTTCCACACCGCCGACATATTGATCAACGGGCATCCAGTAATCCATGTCTGCGGGATCAACCGGCATGGACTCGCAAGGCTGCGAGCAATAACGCGCATAATACCAGCTTGAATCTACGAAGGTGTCGCAGGTGTCTGTTTCGCGCACAGACGGCTTGCCGCAAAGCGGGCAGTTCACATGCTTCCAGGTCGGGTGATGATCAAGCGGATTGCCCGGACGGTCGGTGTCAAAAGAAACATCTTCCGGCAACGCGACGGGCAAATCTTTTTCCGGCACGGGTACAGCGCCACAGCTTTCGCAGTGAATGATGGGGATCGGACAACCCCAATAGCGTTGGCGGCTGACGCACCAATCGCGCAAACGATATTGCACGGTGCCCTTCCCTGCCTTGAGCTCTTCAATTTTGGCAATCGCGGTTTTGATTGAGGCCGCCGTGTCCATCCCATCCAAAAAGCGGGAGTTAAAAGCCTTGCCCGGCCCCGTATAAGCTTCGTTGCCAACAGCAAAGGTGGCGGGGTCTGCACCTTCCGGCAACACAACCGGCTTAACGTCAAGGCCATATTTGCGCGCGAAATCCAAATCGCGCTGATCATGCGCGGGGCAACCAAAGATCGCGCCCGTACCGTACTCAACCAAAACGAAATTGGCGACATAAACAGGTAGCTTCCAGTCGGGATCGAACGGATGCGAAACTTTCGCGCCTGTGTCAAAGCCAAGCTTCTCGCCTGTTTCGATGGCGACGACGCTGGTGCCTGTGCGATTGCATTCGGCGATGAAATCGGCCAGCTTTTCATTCTTGGCGGCCAGCTCTTTGGCCAGCGGATGATTGGCCGAAATTGCCACAAACGAAGCGCCGAACAACGTATCCGGTCGCGTTGTAAAGACTTCTATTGTATCCGTTGTGTTTTGTTCGCATGTAGTCGCGGTTGCGCGAAGCGCAGAGCAGTCACATGCCAAAGAAAAATTCACAAACGCGCCTTCGGATTTGCCGATCCAGTTTTCCTGCATCAAGCGCACCTTGTCCGGCCAGCGATCAAGCGTTTTAAGGGCCTGAAGCAATTCCTCGGAATAGGCGGTAATTTTAAAGAACCATTGGGACAGCAGCTTTTTTTCGACCAAAGCGCCGGAACGCCAGCCGCGGCCATCAATCACCTGCTCGTTGGCCAAAACCGTGTGATCTACAGGATCCCAGTTCGCCCACGCCTCGTTGCGATACACAAGGCCGGCTTTCAGAAAATCCAGAAACAATTTTTGCTGATGCTTGTAATAGGATGGATCGCACGTCGCGAGCTCACGATCCCAATCCAGCGAAAGCCCCATGCGTAGCAGCTCGGCCTTCATGTTTTTGATATTATCATAAGTCCAAGCGGCCGGATGCGTTTTGCGGTCGCGCGCGGCGTTTTCTGCGGGCAGACCAAAGGCATCCCATCCCATCGGGTGCAGTACGTTGAAGCCTTGCGCTCTTTTATAACGCGCAACAACATCGCCTAGCGTGTAATTGCGGACATGGCCCATATGGATGCGCCCCGAAGGATAAGGAAGCATCGATAGAGCGTAATATTTCGGACGTGAAGGATCACGCACAGCCTTAAAGCTTTGCTTCTCCTCCCAAATTTTTTGCCATTTTGGCTCGGTTTCTTGGACGTTATAGCGTTCTGACATGGTTAATGGTGCCGCTTTGTTAGGGTTTTAATGTGGCTCCACGTTATCCCACAAACTTTTTTCCTGCAATGGTGGGAATAGAAAAGAAAACGGTCCGCGCCAAGGTCGGCGGGACCGTTTTTAATGCCTAGCTTAATTTAGTGTCCCTATTTCGCTTCGCGCTGGGCCATTTTGAGCTGGCGTGCCCGCGTCAGGATGGTTTCCTCAAGCGAGCTGGCTGTCGCGGGCGATGCCGAAACATCTTTCCACTCGCCGCCCTCTTCCTTGATCTGGCGGAAAACCGTCACTTTTACGCCATCAGCGCGCAAATCGCGGTCAAGGATCATGACGTTGAGTTTGACGCGCTCGTTGGGCGATCCCTCGGCCGAATGCCAATCCGTGGTAATAAGGCCACCAAAAGGATCTGCCGAGACTATGGGCATAAAAGAGATCGTGTCCAGCGAGGCGCGCCACAGATAGCCGTTGACGCCAAGCCCTTCCTGTTTTTTCTCGTCTTTGCCGCCTAAAATGCTGAAACCGCCTGCATCACTCACAAGACTGCCGTTTTTGTACAAATCTTCGCGGGATTTGTCGGTATAGGTGGGGTCGCTTTCAACGCCCGAGCCCGAACAGGCGGCAAGAAGGCCAAGCAAAAGGCCGCAAAAGACGAGCTTTTGTGAAAGGCGAGCAAAAGAAGACCCAAAAAAGAAGGAAAAAGAAGATGTTCTCATGGAGGACCTGCGCGAAATGTTAAGGTTTGCTTTCGTCTATTTTCCCTATGTATGCGCGGAAAATCAAGGCGTTGCAAGGGAATCGATGGTTAACGTACTTGTGGCACGAAAGCAACAGGTTACGGGTGAGTCGGCGTAAAAACGAATTACTGCTTGTCTGTGCAAGCCTCTTGTACCAGATTTCTCTGGACGGGGCTATCCGCCCTCGAAGTCAGTTCAACTCAACACTTATTGTCCATCCACGAGGGGGATACACATGCGTAAAATTCTTTTGGCTACCTCGGCTTTGGTTGCTCTCACGGGCGCCGCTCAAGCTGCAGAATCGCCGATCCAAGTCACGGCCGGCGGTTTCGTCGATTTCCGTGGTGCTTTGTTCCATGAATCAGTCAAGCTTCCTGGCGTTACCGCGAACAGCGCAACGGCAGCTCGCCGTGGCGGTGATTTCGCTACGGAATATGGCTTGAACTTCGCTGCTGAAGGCAAAGCTGCTGGCGGGATCGATTACGGTGCTATGGTTGTTCTGAACAACCGTAACAACAACTCGACCGACCAAGTTCAGATGGATCAGGCTTATGTCTGGATGTCTGGCAAGTTTGGTAAAGTCCTTATGGGCGACGCACATGGCGTGACCGACTTGATGGTTATGGCTCCGACGGTTGGCGAAGGCCAGATCGATGGCAGCTACACCTATTTCACGGACGCAACGACGTTGGCTCAGTTCCAACCGCTCTATGTTGACGGCTTGGAAAACTCCACGAAGTTCACCTACTACACACCTAAGGTTGGCAATGCGAACCACAAGGTACAGTTGGGTGTTAGCTACACGCCGGATTACATGGCGGGCGGCATGGACGTTGCTTTGTATCGTTCGAACATCGCGACCTATCGTGATGTCATCGAAACAGCGATCCAGTACACCGGCAACTTCAGCCCGGTTAACGTGGTTGTTTCTCCGATCGTTGCTTTCGGTTCTGGCGAATCTAGCTCTCCTTCGCCAACCAACGAGCTTCGTGACTTCACCCTTTGGGGCGTTGGTGCGCAAGCCATGTATGCTGGCTTCACACTCGGTGGTTCGTATGTCGACGCTGGTCACATGAATACCGAGAAGTTCTCTACAGAAACCAAGGATCAGAACGTCTGGACCCTCGGCTTGAAGTATGAGTTCGACAAGGTTGCCGTTGCCACGAACTATATGAATGGCCAAGGCTACTATGACCTCATCAACGCCAATGGCGGTGCGGTTGCTACGCAGTATGTCAAACGCTTTGAAGCGATTGGCCTCGGCGCGACCTACACCTGGTTCCCGGGCTTGACCTCGGCTGCCGACGCTGTGTTCTTTGAACAAAAGCGCGACACCGAAGGCCTGAAGAACATTGGCCACGTTTTGATGCTCTCGCAGAAGATGGCGTTCTAAGCCAGACTTCAGCAAAAAGCTGAAAAGACAAAGAAGGGCGGGGAGCAATCCCCGCCCTTTCTTTTGTGCGATAAGATTTATTGAAGAGCCAAGGCCCGTTGATAGATCTCGCTTTTCTTGAGGCCTGTTGCCTCGGTTACGGCGGCAACAGCATCACGCAAGCTCATTTTTGCAAGAGCCTTGGAAAGCAGGGCATCGACATCTTCTGCGGATAAGGCGGTGGAGGAGGAGTCGTCCGGCTCCACAAGGATGACAATTTCGCCTTTTGGTGTGTCGGTCTCTTTGTAAAAGGCGGCTAGCTCCTCCAGAGAACCAAGGCGCATTTCCTCATAAAGTTTGGTGAGTTCACGGCCAATGGCGGCTTGCCGCGATCCGGAAAAAGCTTCTTTCATATCGGCCAGGCAGGCGGCCAGTCTTTGGGGCGATTCATAAAAAACCAAAGTCGCCTTTGTCGAGGCTAACGCGGCGAGCTCTTTGCGCCGTGCGGATTGTTTGGCTGGTAAAAAGCCGACAAACAAAAACCTGTCCGACGGCAATCCTGCACAAGCCAAAGCCGTGAGAAGGGCGCTTGCGCCCGGCAGGCTGACGATCTTTTGGCCAGCTTCGCGGCAGGCGCGGACAAGACGATAGCCGGGATCCGAAATCATGGGCGTTCCGGCATCGCTGATCAGGGCCAGAACCTCTCCTTTGCTCAAACGATCTAACACCGTTTGAATGCGCTCCGCCTCATTATGTTCATGGCAGGAGAGCAGGGGCTTTTTAATGCCGTATTGGTGAAGCATGGAGCCAGACACGCGGGTGTCTTCGCATAAAATAACATCGGCCTGTTGCAAAACCCAAAGCGCGCGAAGGGAAATATCGCCCAAATTGCCAATTGGTGTGGCAACGATATAAAGCGCGGATTCTGGACAGAGCGGTTTACTTGCGGCATCATCTTCGTTAGCCTTGAGAAGACCTCGAACCCAAGATGAGAAATCCGGCAATGACTTTTTCTTTTTTCCGACCAAAGACGTCGTCGTTTCGTCGTTCTGTTTCATGTCTTGTGCTCACGGCCTTGCTGTTAAGCGGTTGCTCGATGCTGGAGCCCTCGCGTAAGGGCCAATCGAAACTAACAACGCCAGCCTCACAAGCCCAACAAAAAAGAACACTTTCCGGTCAGCCCTATAAAGAGCCGGGCATTTGGTTGCCCAGCCGCAGTGCCTATCCGACACCACAGGAAATGGCTGCGCGCGTTGCCGGACAGGCGACGAGGCCAGATAACATAAAGGTTGCGCTTTTAGCGCCCTTGTCGGGGCGTCAGGCGCCATTGGGCCAAGCCATGGTCAATGCGGCTCAATTGGCCGTTTTTGATATAGGCGGCAATGGGTTCGAGCTTATGCCGCGTGATACGGGCGCTTCGCCAAGCGGCGCGGTTGCGGCCTTGCGCGATGCGATTGGCAGTGGGGCACAACTGGTCATAGGGCCCCTTTTTGCGGCAGAGGTTGCGGCTGTAAAACCGGAAATAAAAACCTCCGGCATAAATATGCTGGCGCTTTCGACGGATGTTTCCTTGGCCGAGCCCGGGGCCTATGTGATGGGCTTTGCGCCAACGCCGCAGGTTGAGCGTGTCATTTCCTATGCGGCCAGCCAAAACAGGAAGCGCTTTGCTGCGCTGGTTCCGGTTGGTCCTTACGGACAAATTGTTGCCAAAGCGTTTGAAGCCGCCGTCAAGAAAAATGGCGGCGAGGTTATTGCTGTCGAGAAAAAAGACACGATGATTTCTCTGGCGGCCAAAAAAGACCAGATTGACGCGCTTTTACTGCCTTTTGGCGGCAGTGAGCTACGTAAAATTGCCGAACAATTGACCGCTATCGGTTTTGATAAAGATAAAATCAAAGTGCTTGGTACGGGGTTGTGGGATGTGCCTAATTTGGCGGGCGGCCAGCCCTTTTTAATCGGTGGCTGGTATGCCGCGGCGGAGCCGGAGGCGCGTCAGCGCTTTGAAGAATCTTATCAAGACACTTACGGCCAGCCTGCGCCGCGCCTTGCGACGCTTGCCTATGATGCAACGGCGCTGGCTGCTGTTTTGGTGCAAAGGGGTGTAACCATTGATCGCACAACGCTGACCAATCCGGTTGGTTTTGCCGGACTTGACGGCATTTTCCGTCTTACGAAAAGCGGCCAGATCGAACGTGGCCTAGCTATTAACGAGGTAAGGGAAGACGGTTCTCGTATTGTTGACCCGTCGCCAGCTTCGTTCCCTTCGCGTTAGGGCAAACGCTCTTTGAGACAGCCGCCGAGCTGAAACCCGTCGATGCTTTGCGCGAGCCCTGTTTTGTCGTTTGTAACAACAAAACAGCCGCAAACGGTGGCCTCTCCATTAGCGGGGATCATGCGCTCGCCCGGGATTTTGCGCGTAAAACGCCAGATCGAGTTTTCTTTCTTCGTGCCGATGACGCTGTCAAAATCGCCGCACATGCCAGCATCGGATTGAAAGGCTGTACCGCCGGCCAAAACATGTTCGTCCGATGTGGGGATGTGGGTATGCGTGCCGACCAGAGCTGAAACGCGTCCGTCAAGCACATGCGCCATCGCCATTTTCTCGGACGAGGCCTCGCCATGGAAATCAATAAAGATAGCGTTGGCCGCATGGCCGAGACGAAAGCTGGCGACAAATTTTTCTGCTATCACAAACGGATCGTCCAGCGTGTCGTTCATGTACAGATTGCCCAGAAGATTGGCGATCAGGATTTTACGGCCATCGGGCAGGGTGTGCAGATAATGGCCGCGCCCAGGTGTGCCTTCGGGAAAGTTCATGGGACGAAGAATGCGGGGTTCCTGTCCGATATTGGTCAAAAGATCTTTTTGGTTCCACACATGATTGCCGGTGGTCAGGCAATCTGCGCCCATGGCAAAAAGCTCTTGCGCTAGCTTTATGGTTACGCCATGGCCAGCCGCCGCGTTTTCGGCGTTGATGATAATAACGTCGGGCTTGAGGCGGGCTTTGAGAAGGGGCAAATGTTTGGCTACGCCATCGCGGCCAGAGCGACCCACAACATCGCCAAAAAAGAGAATGCGCATAAGGGCTAACCCATATAAAAGACAAGAAAAACAGGCCTTGAAAGAGACACACATTTGTAGTACAATGTATATACAAAATCAAGGGAGACAAAGGCATGAAAACAGACGTTATCAATACACGGGTTGAGCCCGAATTGAAAAAGTCCGTTGCAGCGATTTTACGGCCTTTAGGGCTTTCAACCAGCGATGCCATATCGATCTTCCTGCATCAAGTGGCGTTAAACAAGGGAATTCCGTTTGACGTTTGTCTGCCGAACGAAAAAACGAAAAAATCCATTAAAAATGCTGTCTCCGGCAAAAATCTGACAAGGTATGAATCGATTAAGTCGCTTAAGAAAGATCTGGGCGCATGCTAGTTCTTGCCGTTGAAGGGCAGTTTAAAAAAGACGTTAAGCTTGCCCTTAAGCGGGGAAAGAATCTTACAAAAATGTGGCATGTCGTGGATCTTCTGCAAAAAGAAGAGCCTTTGGCAACGCGGCACAGGCCTCATCGGCTTAAAGGCGTATGGTCCCCCGCTTGGGCGTGCCACATTGAGCCAGACTGGCTTTTGGTCTACCATCTTTGTGACGACGAGCTTCGTCTTGTGCGTACCGGTACGCACGCTGACCTGTTTGATTAAGGGCCCATGACAGACATCCGTTTTTATCATTTAACGCGCAAAACGCTGGAGCAAATCTTGCCAGAGCTTCTGGAAAAGACGCTTGAGCGCGGGTTGCGGGCTGTTGTTCGGGCCGGATCGCCCGAACGGGTCGAGGCACTGACCCAGCATCTTTGGACCTATAAGCAGGGCAGCTTTCTGCCGCATGGAAGTGCCAAGGACGGGTTTGAAGCCGATCAACCGGTATGGCTGACGGAAGGCGAGGAAAACCCGAACGGCGCAACCGTGCTGTTTTTGGTCGATGGTGCGGTCTCGCCCCATGTCGGGGATTACGACATTGCGTGCGAAGTTTTTAACGGCCATGACGAAAGCGCCGTTACGGCGGCGCGCGCAAGATGGAAAGAATATAAAGAGGCCGGACACACGCTCAGCTATTGGCAACAAGCCGAAAAAGGCTGGACGAAGGAGGTTTAAGCGGTCAAAACGGATAAGTGTTATTGTTAACCAAGGTGTTTGATGTTTCTTTCCTTTTCTCCCGTTTTGCGCGGCGCGCTTTTTTCCTTTTTGGGGTTTGTTGTCTTTGTCTGTGCTGACGGGTTGACGAAGCTGTCCGGATTGAGCGGGCCTTCTCCTGCACAAATTCTTTGCCTTTCGGGGTGGAGCGCTAGCGCAACCCTTTTGCTTATTGCCATAATGAAAAAAACTTTACCTCAACTCAAGCCAAATCAAAGGAAGCCGCATATTATTCGCGCTGCCCTTTTTCTGTGTGTTGGGTTTGCGAATATGATTGCTTTTACGAATCTGCCTTTGCCGACCGTTTATGTTTTTCTTTATGCGGGCCCGTTTTGCCTTTCTTTGATTAGTCGCTTTTTTATGGGAGAAACGCTTTCGCGTGGGCAGATCACAGCAATCCTTGTCGGTTTTGTTGGCGTTCTTGTCGCAATTTTGCCTGAG
>Ga0307423_1002453_pt1 | contig 10374 bp, 7 predicted proteins | sample SalMarWE160310MG_FD_202154 | JGI IMG/M metagenome (GOLD analysis project Ga0307423, IMG submission 202154) | Salt marsh sediment microbial communities from the Plum Island Ecosystem LTER, Massachusetts, United States - WE1603-10 | ecosystem: Environmental > Aquatic > Marine > Intertidal zone >... | reverse complement strand
CGGGGTGACTGCGGGAGTGGCCCATGCAGCCGGCGGGGAGCCCCAGTACGTCGGTGCGAGCAAGTGCAAGACCTGTCACAAGAAGGAGCTGATCGGGAACCAGTACGGCGAGTGGGAGAAGGGAAAGCACTCGAAGGCCTTCGAGGCGCTGAAGGGGGAGAAGGCTCTCGAGATCGCCAAGACGAAAGGCCTGACGACGGCGCCCTACGAGGCAGCGGAATGTCTGAAGTGCCACGCGACCGCCTACGGGGAGGATCCCTCGAAGTTCGCCAAGAAGAAGCCGCTCGATCCCGAGGACGGGGTCCAGTGCGAGTCCTGCCACGGTCCCGGGAGCCTCTACAAGAAGAAGAAGACCATGGCCGATCGCGACAAGGCGATAGCCGCCGGGATGTGGGAGCCCGGCAAGAACGAGAAGATCTGCCTCGGCTGCCACAACGACGAGAGCCCCACCTGGGATCCCGCCAAGGGGTTCGACTTCGAGAAGCGCAAGGAGGATATCGCCCACCCCATCCCCGCGGAGGTCAAGGGGAAGTACCTCGAGGTCGAGAAGCAGCTCAAGGCGGAGAAGAAGGCAGCCGGCGAATAAGTGGCATAGGAAGAAGCCTGAATCGCTACCCGCGCGGATGTCGGTGCCCTCCGGCACCGACATCCGCGCCCCGCGCTTCCCCCGCTGATGAAGCCCGGTCCCCGACGGCGGATACGCCTTATACTCCTCCCCAGATAGACGGGCCTTGCCCCTGCGGGGATTGGAAGAGGTGGACCGCCTGGAAGCGTCTGGAAGAAGCTCGCTCGTCCTGTTCCTCGGGGGCGACGAGCCCAGCTTCGGGCTGATGGCCGAAGGCCTGGTCAGGAAGATCGCCGGGGACTCCTTTTCGGCTCTCAGCGCGGCGTCGAAGCCAGCGGAGCCAGATCCTCTGGCCTGCGAGGTGATGAGAGAGGTCGGTGTCGAGATCTCCGAGCTGACCGTCAGGACCCTCCTGGACGTCGAGGTCTTCTTCTTCGACCTGGTGGTGACGCTCGGAAGCATCGATCCGTCAACCCGTCTCAGTCTGGCCGGCATGCCGCCCCACTTCCACTGGGATCTTCCCAGGCTCTCCGATGAGGGGGGCCGGGAGGGCCAGCTGGCCGGTTTTCGGGAAGTGCGCGATCGGCTCGAGGCCAAGATCCACGAGCTGGTGGCTGCGGGCACACTGTCCAGTCTCCAGATCGCCAGGAAGAACATGGAGGCGCTGCTCGACGACCTCGCCGACGGAGTGATGGCGCACTCCAAGAACCGCCGCATCTTCTACTTCAACACGGCGGCTGAGCGACTCACCGGGTTCAAGCGAGAGGACGTCCTGGGCAGGGACTGCCACCAGGTATTTCACCCCAAGCGGTTCTGTGGCGGCGACTGCGCTTTCTGCAGCGGTGCAGCCGGCCCGCAGGATCGCGTCATCCCGAAGAGGGTCCAGACGACCTTCAAGCAGCCACGCGGTGAAGAGCTCTGCCTCGACATGACCATCACGCCGTTGACGGACACACAGAAGACCGAGGTTGGCGCCCTGATCTCCTTCAAGGACAACACTGAGCTCGCCAACCTCAAGCGCCGCGTCCGTCATTCCCATAGCTGCGGCAAGCTGATCGGCAGGGATCCGAAGACGCTGGCACTGTTCGAGCAGATCCGCGAGGTCGGACCGGTCAATGTGCCAGTGTTGATCGAGGGTGAGAGCGGCACCGGCAAGGAGCTGGTCGCGCGGGCGGTTCACGAGTTGAGCCCCCGCGCCGCCAAGCCCCTCATAGTCATCAACTGCGGGGCTCTGCCGGAGGGACTCCTGGAAAGCGAGCTCTTTGGCCACGTGCGCGGCGCCTTCACCGGGGCCGTGCGAGAGAAGAAGGGGCGCTTCGAGCTGGCCGACGGCGGGAGCATCTTTCTCGATGAGGTGGCGGAGCTATCGCCTGCGCTGCAGGTCAAGCTGCTGAGGGTATTGCAGGAGCGGAAGTTCGAGCGCATCGGGGACGACAAGCAGATCAGCGTCGACGTCCGAATCATCAGTGCCTCGAACCGCAGCCTGCGGCGGATGATGGAGAGGAAGCAGTTTCGCCGCGACCTGTTCTACCGGCTCTGCGTGGTTCCCATCCGGCTGCCGCCTCTGCGCGATCGGCGCTTGGATATTCCCGTCCTGGTCGACCACTTCCTGGAGTCCATCGCATCGGAGACCGGGAGGCCCTTGATCACGGTGTCCGGCGAGGCCCTCGAGCTGCTGGTCAATTACCCTTGGCAGGGCAACGTGCGCGAGCTGCGCAACGCGCTGCAATTCGTCTACGTGAAATGCCAGAGCGGGATCCTGGCTCCGCACCACCTTCCGAAGGAGATCTTGAATCTCAAAGTCAGACGCACGTCCCGTCCCGGTCCAGCCGGGAAGCTCAACCACGAGCAGGTCCTCGCTGCCATGGGTGAGGCGCGCGGCAACAAATCCAAGGCGGCAAGGATCTTGGGCGTCGGGAGATCGACGCTGTACCGCTTTCTCACGCAGGAGGGCCTCGCGCCGGAGTGACCCATCCGGAACGAGGTGTGTCCCACAGTGCTCAACTGTGCCAAGTTGTCGATCTCGATACACATCCAGGGCTCAACTCCCTAGAATGCGCAGTAGTCTGCGTGTCAGGGCGGGGTGGCTCCGGTGATCTCGATACACCTGGCACAGCCAGCCTGCATTTCTCACCAGATCGCGTAGCGAGTGCACCATAGACTGGGTTCCTGGTGAACACAGCCGGAGCGACCCTTCCTCGGAGGTGCGGGGGTTCTCGGTGGAGAACCTCCTGGGTCACCTCGTCCCCATGGGGCACGGGTATCCGGATCACCTACCGGTCCGACCCCGGCCGAGAGTCTGCAGGCTCCCGGTGGACACGGGAGATCCGCGAGCTTGGAGTGGCACGGTTCCTGCTAACGACTCGTTGATGGGTAAACGGCCGGGGCCACCTGCCACGACTTCGAGCCAAGGTCCGAATTCGGGGGCGGGCGCCGAAGCCGGGAGGCGGAGTGTGAGATGGCCGAGCGAACGCCGCGCGAATACCTGACGAAGGTTCTCGAACTGAGCCAGCAGATGGTCAGCCTGGCGAGTATCGATCCGGGGTACGAGCTGGATGCCGGTTGTCGGACCGTCTTCGGGACGCTGTTCGACTATGGGTACGCCCTCAAGAAGATGGCAGAGCAGGAGCTGACGGCACACGCGGCGGACGCGGAATCCTTCTCGGAGGAGTCCTCTCCGGTCGCCGGCATCTCGTCTCCAGCGAACCCCAAGACCGTGCCCATCACCGAGGACGATTGAACCGCCCCGGGTTTGCCGGAGGCTCCATTCCTCGAGAGGATGGAGTCATGGCACGCACAAGCAGGTATTTCCACGAGGTCCGCGAGCGGGGGCTGCTATTCGGAATCCTGGCCGACACCGTGACGATGCTAGAGTTCCTGAAGCTACCGACCAGGTCGAGACCAGCGCATGGGTAAGAGGCACAGCATCGTCACGAAGCTGAGCGTAGCGGTCATCGCAATCGTCACGCTGGTCATTGCGGCCACCGGGCTCGTGAACAACATCATCAGCCACCACTACGCTCTGGAATCGGCGCGAGCGGCATTGAGGTTCAACTCCGAGTCCGTCCTCAGCGGCATCGACAAGCTGATGATGACCCGTAACAAAGACGGCGTTCTGGAGCTGATCCAAGACATCTCCAAGGGCAGCACGGTCTACCGAGACGTCCGTCTCCTCTCCCACTACTCGGGAGAAATCGTCGTTTCGCGGCTCAGGGAAACCGGCTCCGCCTTGACCGAGGCGGACCTCTCCTGCGCAGTTTGCCACGATCAGAGCGGACCCCTGATTCCATCCGAGGCTCCTCTCGACCGCGTCGTCACCTCTCCATCCGGTCACAGGATCCTCCACGTCATCACTCCAATCATGAACAAGGCCCGCTGCAAGACCGGCAAGTGCCACGAGCACGCGGACTCCGGACCGATCCTGGGGTTCCTGGAAGCCGAATATTCATTGGACCGGACCGATGCCCTCGTTTCCGGCCTCAATGCGTCTTTCGCCGTCGCGGCCTCCTCCGCCATCCTGCTGGGCACCATCGCCCTCTGGATCATCTTGAGGCAGACCCTTCGGAAGCCGATTCGCGAGATGGCTGCCGGTATTCAGGCAATCGCCGGCACCGATCTGTCCTTTCGCTTCGAGACGAATCGAAAAGACGAACTCGGTCTGGTGGAAGAATCGGTCAACGATATGGCTGCCAGAATCCAGGCTCACCAGACCGAGCTGCGAGATGCCAGGGAATATCTCGAGGGAATCGTCGAGAACTCTGCCGACATCATCATCACCGTGAACCCCAAGGGTCTGATTCAGACCGTCAATCGCGGAGCGGAGCAGGCGCTCGGCTACCTGAGAGAAGAGCTGATCGGTCGCCCCATCGAAATCCTCTTCGCCAACCCCGGGGAGAGAGACGTTGCCATCGCGAGGCTCGAGCACGGAGACAGCGTCGTCAACTACGAAACGCACTTCCTCACCAAGACCGGAGCCCTCAGAGATGTCCTTCTGACACTGTCCCGTCTTCGAGACCGCGAGGGAACCCCCATTGGCACGATCGGCATCAGCAAGGACATCACCAGGGAGAAGGAGCTTCAAGGTCTCGTGGTGCAATCCCAGGCAGCCGCCGCCATCGGTCAGGCGGTAACCGCGATTCAGCATGCCATCAAGAACATGCTGAACACGCTGAGCGGCGGCTCTTACCTGGTGCGCGTCGGCATGGCGAAGGACAACCGGGAAAGGATCGAGGAAGGGCTCGCGATGATCGACGAGGGCATCTGGAGAATCGGTGATCACTCGTTGAGCATGCTGAAGTACGCCAAGGAATGGACGCTCACACCGGAACTCACCGACCTCGCCCTTCTCGTCAACAAAGTCTGCAACGCCATCGAGCATGCGGCGAGGGACCGAGGTGTAACCCTTCGTCGCAAGTTCCCCGATCACTGCCCACTGGTCTCCTGTGATTCGCGACTGGTCCACATGGCGCTGATGGACATCGCAACCAATGCCCTGGACGCGTGCTCGGCGAAGGCCTACAAGGATCCCGAGACCGCAGAGATCTGCTTCGATCTCTACCTGGACGACGACACGAGCTCCGTCGTCGTCGAGGTCCGGGACAATGGAATCGGTATGAATGAAGAGACCAGGGCAAACATCTTCAGACCCTTCTTTACCATGAAGGAAGAGCTGGGTACCGGGTTGGGGTTGGCGCTGACATCGCGTATAGTGAAGCTGCATGGTGGAAAGATCGGCGTGGAATCGGAGCTCGACAAAGGCTCCACATTCCGCCTGGCCCTCCCGCTGGAGGGAAGAGGCATGAACCAAGGAGCGAGAGATGGGCAAGAAGGTCCTGGTCGTCGATGACGACAAGAATGCTGTCAAGTTTATGTCCGTGATGTTGGACGAGAACGGCTACGAGCCGGTCGTCGCCTATGACGGACGCGAAGCACTGCAGAAGATCGAGGAGAACGACATCGATCTGATCGTCCTCGACGTGATGATGCCCAAGAAGACGGGCTTCGTTCTCTTCAAGGAGCTCAAGAGGAAGGACGAGTACAAGGACATCCCGGTCTTGATGCTCACCGCCGTTGCTGCATCGCTCACGGAGCTCGATGCGCAAGAAGGAGACACCTTCGAGCGCCCCTACGACAGTCTGCGCGAATCGCTGAGAAAGACCATCGAGGAAATGCGGGAGAGCGGAGACGTCAGGCCCGAGATGTTCGTGGACAAGCCGGTCGATCCGGATGGTTTTCTCAAGAAGGTAAGGGAGCTCATCGGCAAGTGACTGTCTCCGAGTGTTGCCCGCAAACGCGGAGAGTGCCATGAAGAGAGCATGCATCGTGATGCTGGCGTGCCTGGTTGGCATGGCAGCCTGCTCCGGCAGCGCCAAGGCCATCCAGTCGGGTGGGACGATGCCTCAGGTGCCGAATCCCACCGCAGCGGAGGCGGCCGGAGCGCCGCCGCAGACCGCAGGCAAGGTGATCGAGACCATGGATGCGGGTCGCTACACCTACGTTCAGGTCGATTACGGCCACCAGAAGATCTGGGCAGCCGCGCCGAAGTTCAAGGTCGAGGTCGGTGACGACGTCATCGTGCCCGCAGGCACGGCGATGACGAAGTATCACAGCAAGACCCTGGACCGCACCTTTGACCTGGTCTACTTCGTCACCTTCGTCGCGGTGACGAGCGAGGGGGGCGAAGCCCTGATTCCGAAGGGACATGGTGATGCCCCGGAAGGAACCCCGGCGTCGGCGATCGACTTCTCCGGCATCGAGAGGGCCGAGGGAGGAAAGACCGTCGGTGAACTCTTCGATGAAAGCACACGCCTCGCCGGTCAGGAGGTCGCCGTTCGCGGCAAGGTCGTCAAGGTGACTCCCGGCGTGATGGGCAAGAACTGGATCCACCTGCAGGATGGCACTGCTGGCGAGGGCGACGCCAACGACTTGACCGTCACCAGCGGGGAGATGGCCGAGGTCGGCAATACCGTTCTGGTGCGAGGAGTCGTCTCGATCGATCGGGATTTCGGCTTCGGCTACACGTACGATGTCATCATCGAGGATGCCAAGGTCGTTGTGGAGTGAGGCGGCGGGCTGATGACCGGACCAGGTGTCGGGGTGCCGGCCACGATGGCCGAATTCATTCCCTGAATGGCTCGACCAGGATCTTGATCCACTCCCCTCGGTCGTAGGACTCGAAGGCCTTCACGGCTTCCGCCAGGGAGATCCGTCTGGTGATCAGCTCGTCCAGCTCGAGCTTCTTCCCGCCGCTGCCCGCGATCAGATCGAGCGCGGCATTCCAGTAGTCGACATCGTCCTTGGAGTTCACCATGGCCTCGGGATAGACCAGTTCGACCCCCTTCCTTCTGCACTTCTCGTAGGGTATCAGCTGCATCTTCTGTGCTCCGAACACCAGCACCCGGAACCCCGGTCGCACCAGGTCGATGGCGTCGAGGAGCGTCTCGTTGCTGCCCACCATCTCGAACACGGCATCCGCCTCGCCGAATTCCTCCTTGATGTGATCGGCGTAGGTCTTTCTTCCGTGCGTCGAGCGACTGAATTCGGCCGGGTCGAAGACCCTGGCGCCGGACTTCGCCGCGAGCTCCCGCTTGTGCCGGTAGGGCTCGGATGCACCTACCTGCACGCCACGGTTGCAGAGAATCTGGGTCAGGATCAGCCCGATGGGGCCGAGGCCGAGGACCAGCGCCCTGGCCGGCCTTCCCTCGATCCTATCCAGCTCCGCCCTCTCGGCGCAATTGAGGGCGCAGCCGACGGCGTCGGCGAAGGAGATCTCCTCGACGCTGAGATCGTTCCTGACGATGGGAAGGGCGCCGAGCTCTTCGTCCTTTCCGTGGCCAACCACGTTCACATGCGTGCTGTACTGGGCGTAGCCGGAACCCATTCGGGCCAGGTGATCCCCCGGCTGGATTCCCTCGACGTCCCTCCCGACCTCGACCGCGACGGCCCCCGTCTCGTGCCCGTGTCCACCCGGCCCACGGGCGACGATCCAATGGTCTCCTTCGTAGATCCCCACGTCGCTCCCGCAGATGCCCACGCAGCGAATTTCTGCCAGGACCTGGCTCGGTCCGGGCCTGGGAACTTCGGCCTCGACGAGCTCGACCTTCCGGTTCGAAGGGAATACCAGCGCCTTCATCATTCGCTTCATGCTGCGATGTCCCCCCTTTCGGATCGCCCCGATCCGCCTCCCCGTTCCTGACAGGTCCACTGCCTGTGGCGCGGGGGCTGGATCGCGCTCGAGCGCGAGAGGACCGCGTAGGGATAGGCGAAGGCCTCGGCATCGTTCCTGATCCGCTCCGGAGGTTCGTCGCCCGCATAGGGCGCGATCAGCTGAGAGAACTCCTCGCTCTGGCCGTTATAGGATGGAGCAAGGGGATCCAGTGACTCCCCCAACATGGTGCCAATGAGCTTTCCCAGGCCGGTGAAGGCGGTCGGATAGTGGAGCTGCTTGCCGTGGTAGCTGCCGAAGGGGTTCAGGAAGACGCGCGTCCTCCGTCGGGTCACCCGCGTTCGCATCGGGCAGAATGCAAGCGAGGCGTTGACCTCGGCCGTCTGTGCCACGAGCATCCCCCTCTCCCCGTCCGTCACCGCGACCCAACCATGGGTAACGTGATTGTTGAATGAATCCATCTCCTGATTCCGGGAGAACGCTCCGTAGTCGAGAGCGTAATGGCTGACGTGGCCGAGATGGTTGTGCTTCCAGACCCTGAGCGGTCGCTTCCGATCTCCGAACAGAGCGGGCCTGATCTCGCAGGGCATGACCTCGCGCCAGTTGCCGTCATATTCCCGCTCCAGCGCCCGCGCCCTCTCCTCGTTGAAATTGTCCGAGCGTGTTTCGGGATAGACGATGCGCGTGGTCGCATACAGGTACGGAAGACCCGAGGCGAGCAGGAACTCGCGTTCGATACGCACGCTCTTCTCCCCGTCCGCTTCAAAGGGGATCTCCGCCTGCAGCTTCAGGAACCCGACGACGCCATTGCCGAGGACTTCGCTCTCCACGATCTCCCAAAGGGAGGCCTCCGCGATGCGCCCTCCGTAGTTGACGGCGCTCCGCATCAGGACTCCGTCGGCCAGCTCGATCCCCGAGCACCCGAGACCGACCGGATGCATGGCCTGGTCGAATCGAAGCGTCAAGAGACCGTTTTCGAGCGATCTCTGCTCCAGCCTCACGGGTCTCTCCACCGACGCGCCGTGATCGGCTCCGTCCGAGAATTCGATGCGGAAATCTCTGCGTTCCTCGCCGTTCATGTTCGAGACGAACAGGAGCTCCGAGCCGGCGCCATCGTCCTGCGCCGCGATCAAGCGAAGGCCAGCGGGACGGGCCTTTCCATCGGCGTCGACCAGTCTGACTCCTCCCGCCTCTGCTGCGGAGAGGGCGAGCGGCAGCCTCACCAGCGCCCGCGAGGGCTTCGGAGGGTAGCTGACCGCGTCGGTGGATATGCCGCGCACGTAGTCGAGGAGGGAGAACTCGAGCGAGTCCCCTCGGTCCACCGATCCCTCGAAAACCCCCTCGACCCCCAGCTCGAAGGCGCGTGAGGCCTTCTCGACCGATTCGTGCAGAAGCGCTGACACCGTCCGTAGGCGGGTTCGGTTGACGATCGGTGAGGCCAGCCCGAAGTGTGTGGTCGAAAGCGATTTCAGCCGCGCTTCCCGGGAGTCTTCGAGCAGCTCCTCCATCGCGCCGCGATCGCGGTCCGATTCCAGCGAATTCATCAGACCCCGCGTCTGCAGCTCCAGGATTCGCGAGCGCTCGATGCCCGTCCAGAGACTGTGATTGGACCACTTTTCGGCCCAGCTCGAAAATCCGTCGAAGCTCCCATCGGCGGTATCCTGTCCGATGCTGATCACGCCCACCGGCGGGTGCGTCTTCACGTACTCTCCCGGCGTGGTGAACTCGACGAAATCGAGATCGCGAACGCTCTCGATCAGTCCGTGAATCCCCCGAGCCACCGCCAGAAGTCTGCTCACCACCGGCCACTCGTATCCCCACCAGTACTCATCATCGGCGTCGGCGTCGATCAGCAAAAGCAGGTCCCACGGCTCCGCCATGGCAATCTGCCTTCGCCTGAGTCGCTTCAGCCACCACCGGAGGGAAATATTGTCGGCAATGTCGCCGTGATTGTGCGCCGGCACCAGCGTCATGGTCTCTTCGATACCGGGATAGGTGAGCGTCAGGGGATTGAAGCGCTGCTCGAGCGGGAGGGGTCGGACGAAATTGCTGAAGGCGTTGAAGGGAACGGCGCTATAGAAGAGGCTGATGTACTCGATGCCATGGCGAGGGTACAGCTTCAGATGCATCGGCGTGTACATCATCTCCTGGGGCCGAACCATGGGCGCAAAGCCGCCGAAGATGTCGCGCACACCGGAATCCGCATCGTTGCTGATGGCTCTTCCCACCGCTTCGTCGAATTCGGAAGCCGTGTGGGCGCTGATCAGACCGTTGTTGTAGGACATCACCTGTACTTCGTCCTTCCCCTCAGCCACGCGCCGCTGGAGGGATTCGATGATGTCGGGGCAGTGCTTCGGCATGATCGTCTCGAGGGAGAAGTAGTTCTCGATGTCCCAGGTTCCCCGTGCGGGAACCCCCTCGGCATTGAAGTCGTCGAGCACCTCGATGATCCTGCGGATGATTCGGATGTCCTTGCCGAATCCGAGCTCATCCGGTGTATCACCCCGATAGGAGTGATAGAAGTTGGCGTGGAACCTGAATGCGAGGAAGACTTTCGGGGCCTGTGAGTGGCTCGCCATCTAGATCTCCTCAGCAGAAATGGCGCAGCTAGCATACAGAAAGGCGTCCGAGGGGCTCGACAAGC
>Ga0307423_1002452_pt1 | contig 10378 bp, 13 predicted proteins | sample SalMarWE160310MG_FD_202154 | JGI IMG/M metagenome (GOLD analysis project Ga0307423, IMG submission 202154) | Salt marsh sediment microbial communities from the Plum Island Ecosystem LTER, Massachusetts, United States - WE1603-10 | ecosystem: Environmental > Aquatic > Marine > Intertidal zone >... | reverse complement strand
CGAAGGGCCAGGCCGGGCTTGGAGGCAGCCGCTTCGCGAGATACGCCCTTATCACCCCAGTCACCATGCTCCTCCTTTCGTGGCTGTTGGTTGGACCCTCACTAGCCCGCTCGCCGCAGTTGGGATTGCGTGCGGTCCCCAATCCGGTCGTCGCCTCTCCCTCGCCACGCAGGTACTCCAGCAGCATTCGCCTCAGCCCATCCAACTCTGCCGTCAGTTTCTCGGCGTCGCCGCGCAGGTGCTCCGACAGCATTTGGCTCGGCGTGTCCAACTCGACCATCAGCAGCGCCTCGGCTTGGCCCCTGCGGAAGCTCTCCTGTTCGCCCATGGCTTCAGTTCCCACCGGTTGCTCCTTGTGGAAGCTCTTCGTCAAGGCTTCAGCGGGGCCGACTACGGCCAGCCCACCCGATCCGATGAAAAACGCATATCTCGTGCCGGATCGGAAAAAATTAGCAATAACAATAGGTTAGGGAGGAGCGATTGGGCTGTACCTGACTCGCCGAGACCAAACGTTTCAGGCTTGCGGCAAAGCGGTTCAGCGTGTCTCAGGATGTCCTGGCTGGCGTTTCCGCCATGCCTTCGTCTGGCTCGATGAAGGTGGTTGTCTAGGCCAATCCGTATTCCTTCATCCGCCGCCAGAGCGTGCTGCGGCTGATACCCAGTGCTCTCGCTGTCTCGTCGCGGCGCCAGCCGTGGGCATCCAGGACCCGAGGAGTCGCTGAACCTCGGGCCGCATGGGTCCGTGCTTGGCAGAGCGGCGGGATACCTCCGACCCGCCGTCGGTTCCGTTCACCGGTGACGAGAGCAACCTGCGCTCCGAAGGCTTGAGGCGCGAAGGCCAATCACTAGGCAACTGATTCTTGCCCGAGGCATCGTAATCGGAACGGGAAATCGCCGCGGCGTCCCCGGTTGACTCGTCTGAGAAGCCGGGCTGTTCGCCGTATTGGCCCTCCGGCTGCTCGATTGGCCCTCTCGCTCCCGCTGCGACAACCTCCGCAGGCAGGTGGATGAGATCGATCTGCTCCTGATGACACAGGACGAAGGCCCGCTCCAAGATGTTCGTCAGCTCCCGCACGTTCCCGGGATAGTCGTAGTCGTAAAGGGCGGTCAAGGCATCCGGAGAGATCTCACGGATCTCCTTGCCGGTCCGTACTGCCAGGCGCGAAAGGTAGTGCTCGACCAGGGGAATGATGTCTTCACGGCGCTCCCGCAGGGGCGGGATGTGAATCGGAATCACGCAGAGACGGTAGTAGAGGTCCTCGCGTAGCTTCTCCTAGTCCAGCAGGTGACGCACATCGCGGTTGGTCGCGGCGATGATGCGCACGTCCACCCGCACCGTGTCCGTCCCCCCGTCCCCCCCCAGCGGCTGTACCTCTCCTTCCTGCAGCGCGCGCAGCAGCTTGACTTGGAAGGCAGGGGAGAGCTCGCCCACCTCGTCTAGGAAAAGGGTCCCGCCGTCGGCCTGCTGAAAGCGACCCGGCTTGCTTGCCCGTGCGCCGGTGAACGCCCCTCGCACGTAGCCGAAGAGCTCCGACTCCAGAAGCGTGTCCGGCAACGCGCCACAGTTCAGGCAAACAAAGGAATGCTCCCTCCGAAGGGATTGATCGTGAATCGCATGGGCAACCAGTTCCTTTCCGGTGCCGCTGGCCCCCTCGATCAGCACCGATGCGTCGGTGGGCGCCACATCGGGAATCAACCGGAAGATCTCCTGCATCGCCGGGCTGGCGCCGATCATGTCTCCAAAGCCGCGGCGCCCGGATAGCTCGCTGCGCAGCGCCTCGATCTCGGAGATGTCCCGGAAGACCTCGACACCGCCAATCATTCGACCTTCCCGGTCACGCAAGACCGCGCTGGAGACGCAGATCGGAATGGTTTCCATCTTCGGGTTCAGCACCGTCACGCGAACGTTTCTCTGCGGCTCGCCTGTCTCCAGGCTCTTGCGGAGGGCACATCCCTGCTGGCAGATGCTGGCCCGCAGCACCTCGTAGCACTTGTGCCCCAGTGCCTGCTCCCGGGAGAAGCCCGTGATCGCCTCGGCCTCGGCGTTGAAGGAGGTGATCCTGAACTCCGGGTCTACCGTGAACACCCCTTCGCTGATGCTTTCGAGGATCAGGGGATAGAGTTCTTCGGGACCGTGGCTCATGGCAGGACTCCGAAGCCATCGACGGCGTGGATGTCGGCGAAAACTCAGAACATACGACATTCTGAAACATATCGAAGCGTATTGCTGCACGACTGAAACGCCCTGTCTCATCGGAGCCGATCCAGCCGCGCCGAGTATTCGTAACCGTTTGTGATTAAATGGTTTTTTTGCCTGGCACGAGAACTGCACGGGCGCGTTCTAGGAGCAGTCGGCGATGTTGGCAGTGCCGCTTCACGGTAATGACGTGGCCCCCAGATTCTGCTCGGCGCACGAGTTCGTGATCGCTGAGCTCGACGGGGACCGGGTCCACCGCATCCGCCGACTGACCATCAGCGACGAGGCGTGGTCCAGGCGTCTCGGGCGCCTCTCTGCCGCCGGAGTGAAGGTGCTCCTGTGCAGCGGCTTCAACCGCAGCTTCCTTCCCCACGCCGAATCTCTTGGCATTCGGGTGATCTCTGGGCTTGCCGGGGAGGCGGAGCGGCTGATCGATGCCTTCGCCCGGGATGAAATCGAGCAATACCGCTTTCTTCCCTGTCGAGGAAGGCGCAGGGGACGCCACGGCGCCAGCTGGTTGCGCCAAAGCCATGACACGGAGCTTCGAGCAAGGAAAGGAGTAAAGCCATGCCGGGATACGACAGAACCGGTCCGGTGGGAGCCGGACCGCGCACGGGACGAGGCCTTGGCCGCTGCGGCCGACCCGACGACAGAACGACAAGAGTAGAGGAGACCTACCAGGACTACCGCGCCGGGTGGTTCGCACGACCCTGGGGCGGCGGTCGTGGCCGCGGCTTCGGCCGTGGTGGACGGGGTCGACAACGCGCCTTCGGAATGGGCTGGATGGACATCGAGGATCCCGTTGCTGATGACCTCGCGCCTCGCCAACAGCAAGCCTTCCTCAGACGACGGATCCAAGAGCTGACCGCGCAGCTGGATCGGCTGAACAAGCTGTTCTCGGGCGAGTCAGGGGAAGACAAACAAGACCAGCAATAGGGGCAGGTACCACACGCTCGGTTCCTACCCTATCTGATTTGACAGGAGCCCCGGTGCAAGCGCGACTGGTCGCTCACACCGGGAGCCAGCGGAGGCGAATCACACTCTTGATCGAGAGGACGAGACATGCCGGAAGAACGACTCATCGTCGTCGCAGCCGACGATGCCTGCGGATTCGACGGTGAAGTCAGCGCCCACTTCGGACGCTGCCCATTTTTCCTGTTGGCGGAGGCAAACGGAAGAATGGCGACCGTATCACAGGTGGTGCCCAATCCGTACCCCGGAGCGCACCAGCCGGGCGCGGTGCCCCACTTCATCCGGGATCTGGGCGCCGACGTGATCATCGCCGGTGGAATGGGACCACGGGCCATCGAGATGTTCCACGGCTTTGGCATCGACGTAGCCACTGGTCTCACCGGGAACGTCTCGACCGTGCTGGGGGCCTACCTGCGCGGGGAGCACCGGGGAGTGGCGCCTTGCGCTCATGACCACCCGGAGAGCTGCGGTGGGCATGGGCACGGAATCGAAGGGCGCCATGGATAGAGTTGCCATCAGCGTTCTGCGCGACTACGACGGTCTCTGCGCATCCGTGGACGAGCGATTCGGGCGCGCCAAGGCTTTCCTGGTCGTCGACAAGAAGACCGGCAAGGCCATCGAGACCATCGAGAACGTGTCCGCGGACGTTTCACGCGGAGCGGGTACCGCGGCGGCCAAGTTGCTCAGTTCTGCAAGGGTGGGCGCCGTCGTCTCGGGACGCTTCGGACCCAATGCACTCGATGTGCTGCGGGCCTTCGGTATCCAAGCCTGGGTTGCTCCACGGGGCATCAACGCGGGGCTCGCGCTGCTCATGCTCGTAGGGGGGCGTCTGGAACGCATGGAGTCGTCGGCTGATCGATGACGATTGCTGTCGTCAGCGTGTGGCGCCAGCAGGAGGATCTTCTCATTCCTCAGATGGAAACACTACCGATGGCAGAGTTCGAGAGGCGGAAGGAACTGCGGTCGGAATGTCTACGTGGAGGGACCCACGATGGGGAATGGGAGCTGGTGCCACACGCTGGAATTCTTTCCACTCTGACTTATCGACGGCCCGCCGCGCAGGAGCGATCGGTCATTTCCGGTTCGAACTGAGGCGGGTGCCGGCCCGTTCACCAAGGAGGAAGAATGAGCGAAGAAAGACTCATTGCCGTCGCGGCAGAGGACGACCGTGGGCTCGGCGGACAGGTGAGCGGCCACTTCGGACGCTGCCCTTACTACGTGCTGGTGGAGGCGAATGGCGACACCGTGGCCGGATCGCGGGTCGTCGCCAATCCGTACTTCGATCTGCATCGGCCTGGGGTGATGCCGCGCTTCGTCCGCGATCTGGGCGCCGACGTGATCATCGCCGGTGGAATGGGACCGAAGGCCATCGACATGTTCCACGGCTTTGGCATGGACGTAGCCACCGGAGTCACCGGCGCCGTTCAGGAGGTTCTTGGGGCCTACCTGCGCGGGGAACACCGGGGGGTGGTGCCCTGCGCCCATGATCACCCGGAAAGCTGTCACGAACACAGCTAGTCGAGCGAAGGAGATCGCCATGGATAGGATTGCCATCAGCATCGTGCGCAACGATAAGGGCTTGAATGACCTGATGGACGAGCGCTTTGGACGGGCGGAGGCGTTCCTGGTGGTGGACGGGGCGACCGGCGAGGCGGTCGAAACCATCGATAACGCGCTGGTGGGCGCTCCACACGGGGCGGGTACCGGAGCGGCGAACCTGCTCAAATCGGCAGGGGTCGGCACGGTCATCTCGGGGCGCTTCGGGCCGAAGGCTTCCGATGCGCTGCGCGCCCACGGGATCGAGGCTTGGATCGCGCCGCCGAGGATCACTGCGGGAGAGGCTTTGCACCTGCTCGAGCAAGGCGGTCTGCTCCACGCGTAGCTGAAGGTTCGTTGATGAGAATTGCAGTTGCCAGTGGAAAGGGCGGGACCGGCAAGACACTCGTGTCTACCAGTCTCGCATGGCTTCTGGCTCGAGATGGGCATCCCATCGCCTACGTGGACGCGGACGTCGAGGAGCCGAACGGCCACCTCTTCCTGCACCCGGAGCTGAGTGACTGCCAGCGGTACGCCAGACCGGTTCCGGAGCTGAAAGGGAAGACCTGCTCGGGGTGTGGCGAGTGCCAACGTTTTTGCCAGTTCAACGCCATTCTCGCTCTGCCCGACCGCATCATGCTCTTTCCCGAGCTGTGCAGCAGCTGCGGGGGCTGCGTCCTGGCCTGCCGCGAAATGGCCCTGGGCGAGAAGCCAAGGGAGATCGGTAGCATCGAAACGGGTACTGCCTGGGCCGAGACCCGGCATCCGATCCGCTTTCTGGCGGCAACACTGGACGTGGGAGAAGCGCGAGCCACTCCACTCATCGGCGGCCTGCTCGATCGGATCGAAGACCGGGGAATCGTGCTGATCGACGCGCCGCCGGGCACCTCTTGCAACGTCATGGAGATCGTCAGAGGAGCCGATCTGGTGGTGCTGGTGACCGAGCCCACGCCGTTCGGGCTGCACGACCTGGCACTGGCGGTGGAGATGACCCGAGCTCTCGGAAAGCCAGTCACCGCCGTGGTCAACCGTTCGGACCTCGGCGACGACCATACCCGGAAATACCTGGCGTCACAGGAAATCGAAATGGCGGCCGAGATCCCGTTCCGTTCGGAGGTGGCGGAAGCGTATGCAAAGGGACAGATCGCCGCAGCTGTGAGTCCTGAACTCCAAAGTCTGCTGTGGCCGCTCGGCCGACGCCTGATCGAGGAGGCATCGTCGTGAAGCAGCTGGTCGTGATCAGTGGCAAGGGCGGCACCGGCAAGACCTCCATCCTGGCTAGCCTGGCCTGCCTCTCCGCCTGGGAGAGCTCAGTGGTCACTGCTGACTGCGATGTCGACGCGGCCAACCTGGCCCTGCTCCTACCGGGCGACGACGTCCGGACCGAGCCGTTCTGGTCGGGTCGCCGCGCGAAGATCGACGCCGACAGCTGCATGCTCTGCGGCCTGTGTGCCGAGCAATGCAGAGCTGCTGCCATCCGCGTCGAGGACTGCGCCGTCATCGATCCCCTTGCCTGCGAGGGATGCGGCGTCTGTGCCCTCGTCTGTCCCGTGGAGGCCGTATCGTTCGAAGACAACCAGGCCGGCATGTGGATGGAACGGCGAACCGCCTTTGGACCCTTGATCCACGCCGCGCTCGGCATCGCGCAGGATAACTCCGGCAAGCTCGTCGCCCAGGTTCGCCAAGAAGCCCGCGCTGTCGCCGAGCGCGACCACATCGATCTGATTCTCGTGGATGGACCGCCGGGGATCGGTTGTCCGGTTCACGCAAGCCTCACTGGATGCGATCTGGCACTGGTGGTCACGGAACCGACCCCTTCCGGGAAGCACGATCTCGAGCGCGTGCTCGCATTGCTCGATCACTTCGCCGTGCCCGCAGCGGTCCTGCTCAATAAATGCGACTTGTCGCAGGAGTTCACGACCCGGATCGAGGCGCTGGCGAGGAGAGCAGGCGCCCAGGTCGTCGGGAAGCTCGCCTTCAGCCGCGAAGTCCCCCAAGCGCTCGCTCGAGGAGAGTTGCCGCTGGCTGTCGAAGCAGTTGCCGCCCCGCTGGCCGAGGCGTGGGAGCGAATCTCCGCCCTGCTGTCTACCGGCGAAAGCCAAGCGAACCAAGTGCTCTAGTGAGGGAACCCGAAAGCGTTTATCTGTCGAGGGAAACGGGATGACCCCCAGAACTTCGAGGGAGACGAGGTATGACGAACAGTAACTGCGACGCCTGTGACTCGCACTCATGCTCAGCGAAAGAGCGCCGGCAGGATGAAACAGCCGACGCCTTTCAAGAGCGCCAGGCCTTGGCCAGTCGCATGTGTCAGATTGGGCACAAGATCCTGGTCCTATCCGGCAAGGGCGGTGTCGGCAAGAGCACGGTTGCGGTCAATCTGGCCTTCTCCTTGGCGAAAGCTGGCAAACGCGTCGGCCTGCTCGACATCGACATCCACGGCCCCAGCATCCCTCGACTTCTCGGCCTTCGCCCTTCTGCGATCCAGGGCCGAAACGACGCGATGCGGCCCGTCGACTACAACGACAAGCTGAGAGTGATGTCGATCGGCTTCCTGCTGCCGGAGCCCGACGGGGCGGTCATCTGGCGCGGGCCGCTCAAGATGAGCATCATCAAGCAGTTCCTCAAGGACGTCGACTGGGGCGAGCTGGACTATCTCATCATCGACTCGCCTCCCGGCACTGGCGATGAGCCGCTCTCGGTCTGCCAGCTCATCCCCGAGGGCGACGGTGCGATCATCGTCACGACGCCGCAAGAGATAGCCCTCGCCGACGTTCGGAAGTCGATCAGCTTTTGCAGAACGGTTGCGATGCCCATCCTTGGGGTAATCGAGAATATGTCCGGCTTCGTCTGTCCGAAGTGCGGCGAGGTGACTGACATTTTCAAGTCGGGTGGGGGAGAGCAGATGGCGCTCGAAATGGGCGTGGCCTTTCTCGGATCCATCCCCATCGACGCGCGCGTCGTCGAGGCCAGCGACGCTGGCAGACCGTGTGTCGACGAGCTCGCTGGCACCGGAGCTGCAGCGGCTTTCGAGCGCGCCATTCGGCCGATCCTCGAGCTCGACGATGAATTCCAGCAGGTCGACCCGGACCGGACGGATCCGAGCCAGAAGGGCGAGGAAGTATGCGCATAGCAATTCCTGGCCGCGTCGAAAGCTGGCGCCAGATCTCAAGTATCCGAGATCGGAGCGATCCTGACTGTGCGTTCCGCGAAGCGGGGGGATCGGCGAGGCTTTTCAATTGATGCTCTGACTTCGATCGACGGGAGGAGAGGAGATGGACGAAGGACTACGAGTTCTCATCGTGGGCAGCGTCGCGTGTGGTCCGAAGGTGGCTTGCAGATTGAAGCGGCTCGATCCGTCCGTCGAGATCACGATTCTCGAGAGAGGGCGCGACATATCCTACGGCGCATGTGGAATGCCTTACTTCATTTCGGGCATGGTGGACAGGATCGAAGCCCTCAGTGAAACACCGGTGGGTGTGCTCCGGGACGTGGGGTTCTTCGACAAGGTGAAGGGAGTCGAAATCCTCTGCCAGAGGGAAGCGATTACCATCGATCGCAAGGAAAAGGCGGTGCTCGTCAGGGACACCGAGACCAAAGTAGAGAGCGCCGTGTCCTACGACAAGCTGGTGCTGGCCACGGGTGGTCGCCCCGTGGCGCCGCCAATTCCGGGGATCGACGCCAGAGGTGTCCAGTCCTTCCACTCGCTGCGGGACGCCGATCAGCTCGACACCGTTCTGAGGGAAGGCAAAGTCGAGAACGTAGTCCTCGTTGGGGCTGGGCTGATTGGGATCGAGATGGCCGAAGCTCTGATCGAGAGAGGGCTCAAGGTCACGATGATCGAGATGTTCGACTGGCTCATGCCTGCGCTCCTGGACGAGGAAATGGGCCGCCTGGCCGGCAAGCACCTCCGGGCCAAGGGCGTGAATCTGGCCATGGGGTCGCCGGTGACGGAGTTCGTGAAGGACGGCGATGACAAGCTCACTGCCGTGAAGACCGAGGCGGGCGAATACCCGGCCGACCTGGCGCTGGTCGCCATCGGGGTTCGACCCAACAACGAGCTGGCCGCGGAAGCGGGGCTCGCGATCGCCGCCAACGGCGGCATCGTCATCAATGAGTACTGCCAGACCTCCGATCCGGACATCTATGCGGGTGGGGACTGTGTCGCCAACCCCTATCTGCACCCAATCATGGGAAGACCGCTCTTCACCCCACAGGGATCCACCTCGAACAAGCAGGGGAGAGTCATCGCGAACCACATCGCCGGCATGGTCGAGTCCTTTCCCGGCGTGCTCGGAACCGTCATCTGCAAGGCCTTCGATTTCACCATTGGAAGAGCTGGTTTGAGCGAAAAGTGGGCCCGCGACCTCAATCTTGACGTCGAGACCGCGCTCTGGACCGGGCCTGACCGTCCGCATTACATGCAGGGGTCCGCCCCTCTGACGATCAAGCTGGTGGTCGAGCGAAAGAACCGCAGACTCGTCGGAGTGCAGGTGGTGGGTCCGGGCGATGCTGCCAAGAGGCTCGACGTGGCCGTCGCAGCCATCAGCCTCGGAGCCACCCTCGACCAGATCACCCACCTCGATCTCGCCTACGCACCTCCATACGCGCCGCCGATCGATCCGCTGCTCACCGCAGTCCACGTCCTTCAGAACAAGCTCGACGAGATAGGGCGGGGGATTTCGCCTCTCGCGGCAAAGTCGAAGATCGAGGAGGGGGAGGTGACCCTGCTGGACGTGCGGAGTCCCCAGGAGTTCGAGGAAATGGGGCTCCCTTACGATGTCGTCCACATTCCTTTGGGTGCGCTCAGAAACAAGGCTGATTCCCTACCGCGGGACAAGGAGATCCTCGCCTTCTGCAAAGTCAGTCTCCGAGGCTACGAAGCGCAGCGCATTCTCGATGAGAAGGGCTTCGAAAGAGTCTCCTTCATCGAAGGAGGACTCGTGGGCTGGCCCTTCGAGTTGAGGGCCGGCAGCTGATACGCCCCGCGGGCGACGCAGTCGATATTGAGGCTAGAGACAGACCGAAGCGAGCCGGAGATAAGATGGAGACGGAAAAGGGCGGATCCACCAAGCCGCAAAAGACAGCTCTGGTTGCGTTTGCCACCAATGTGCTGCTCACCGCGGCGAAGTTCGTTCTCGCGGCGTTCACGGGCAGCCTCGCCCTGCTGGCGGAGGCTTTTCACTCCTTCGCGGACATCGGATCGTCCCTGGCGGTGTTGCTCGCACTGCGCGCCGAGAAGGCGAACTCCGAGGATCGGCGTGCGCCTCTTGCACGGCTCCTGGGGCGCAATCCCCAGCGTGTGGTCGCCATCCTCATCGGCATCTTTCTGCTCGGCGTGGCAGTTTCCATGTTCAGAAGGGTGCTCGAGCCGAAGGAAATCGCCATCGCCTACCCGGTGCCGGCTGCCATCATCATGCTCGTGCTCGCTCTCTTGTCCTTCCTGCTCTCTCGATTCGAGCGTGCCGTTGGAGAGAGGACGGGGTCCACCGCGCTTGTCGCGGACGGAATTCACGCACAGGTGGACATGTTCGGATCTCTTCTCGTTGCCGTCGCGCTGCTGGGCGAGGCCATCTCCCTGCGAGTCGACCAGCTGGCCGCGGGAGTCGTCTCCCTGCTCATCCTCGTCCAGGCAGTCAACGTGTTCGTCACCGTCGTCCGGGACTCTCTTCGGGA
>Ga0307423_1002450_pt1 | contig 10378 bp, 6 predicted proteins | sample SalMarWE160310MG_FD_202154 | JGI IMG/M metagenome (GOLD analysis project Ga0307423, IMG submission 202154) | Salt marsh sediment microbial communities from the Plum Island Ecosystem LTER, Massachusetts, United States - WE1603-10 | ecosystem: Environmental > Aquatic > Marine > Intertidal zone >... | reverse complement strand
TCTCGTCCGGATGTATGTCAAATCGCTGGCCCACACCTGATTCGGCCCGGTGGGCACGATCTCGGATATCAGGTTCCTGAACACAGGCAACGAGTGCCTTGAGTCCGTCGTGTGTGGCGCCTTTGGCAGTGGCTTGACGAGCAGGCCTCGCGACCGCAGAACCTCAAACAACCTGTCGCGACCAATCGAAACGCCGAGCTCGCGAAGCTCCCTGCTCAGCACCTGATGAAGCTTCCGGGTACCCAGACGAGGCTGCAACCGCCGCTCCTGGAGAACCAGTTGAACGACCAAATCCTCGTCAACCGCCCTCCGTGTCCTTGCCGTCCTCGTCTTGTAGTAGTTCTGTCGACTCATCCCGGCTCTCTCGCAGAGCCGCTCAACGCTTACTTGCCACCCCGCCTCGAGCTTCTCCCGCGCCCTGTGGACACTATCCCAACGTGCTTTTTTTTAAACGCCTCAGCATCTACCCCTGTGCTCTCACACAAAACCTCGAAGTACGCCTCTGCCAATGCCCCATCAATGTGCGCATCTGCCAGCGCCGACTCCAACTGGCGCACCCGCTCCTTCAATCGCTTGACCTCTCTCAACTCCCCTGGCTTCTCCACCCTCACCACCTTCTTCAACACTTCCTCCCTCCCGTACTGCCGAACCCATCGCGACACCGTCTCCCTCCCCCTGATCCCATATGCCTCCGATGCCTCATACGGGCTCCCATACCGCCCCTCCGCCAACTCCGATACTACCTGCCGCTTGAACGCCTCGCTGTACCGAATCACCTTCTCTGACACCAATTCCCCCTCCTTCGGTGTCAACCTATACCAGGACGCCACCGCGTCTCCCGTTTTCCGTCTTCCGTTTCTCGTCTTCCGTTTCGCCGGGCAGGAGGCACCTCCTCACCTGCTCACTTTCTCACCTTCTCACTTCCGGGTTCAGTGGGCTCCGCCAGCCAGTAGCCGCCGAAGCCCGAGGTCAGGCCGGCACGGGAGACCTCCAGGCCGGCCTTGGCGGCGTGCTCGTGGAACCCGCGTGCGATGAAGCCCGGGTAGTGGGGCCCCTCGACCCACTCGACGACACGGACGTACCAGGGAACGGGGGTCGCGTAGTCGAACACGAGTACGAAGCGCCGGGCTACCCGCGCCGCCTCGCACAGCGTGAAGCGCCGCAGCTCGGGCGGCAGACCGTGGAGCAGGTAGGCCATGCTCACGACGTCGTACGACCCGCCGGCCAGGCGCGGCAGCTCGGCCAGGTCCATCTCCAACAGGTGCGCCTCGGGGAGACGTCTGCGCGCTCGGCGGAGGAGGTTTCCCGCGAAGTCCATCCCGGTCACCGCGTGGCCCCTCTCGGCGAAGGCTCGCGCCAGGGACCCGGTGCCGGTGCCGAGGTCGAGCACGGTGAGATCGGAGGCCAGATCGAGCTCGGCGAGCGCTCCCCTGTACTCGGGCAGCAGGTGCCTGTCGATGACAATGAACGCCGGGGAGACGAGGTTGAAGAACCGGCGCGTCCGGCGCCGCTCTCGAAGCGCCTCGGGAGCAGCCAGCGCGGCCCGATCGCCGCCGGGGCACGGGCGGGACAGGGGGCTGGAGATACCGTCGGGATCGTCCGAATACGTCGTCATCAGCAGTCAAGTATATGCGTCCGGACCCGGAGCGCGCTGCGGTCACCCTCTGCGGGCGGATCGGCGAGACCTCTCTCTTCCGACCTCTATCCTCCTTCTTGCCGGGCGTGGCAGGTCTCCTTACTCCTTACTCCTTACTCCTTACTCCTTACTCCTTACTCTTCACTGTTGACCCCTCACCCCTTACTCCTTCCACCTCACCCTCTGGCCGCCCCCGGGAAGCTCAGCGTTGCGCGCCGTGTTTCACATCGCGGGACCGGCCACACTCGGCCACGGAGGTTGAAGATGAGCTTCCAGGCGCTCGCGGCCCACTCTCCGAAAGCGGATCTCGAACCGTTCAGCTACGAGCCCGAGCCGCTCGGCGAGCACGACGTCGAGATTGCCATCAGCCACTGCGGCATCTGCCACTCCGACGTTCACCTGGTCGACGGCGAGTGGGGGGACTTCTTCCCGCTCGTGCCCGGCCACGAGATCGTGGGCACGGTGGTGGCCGGCGAGGCGTTCCCGGCCGGCACCCGCGTCGGTGTGGGCTGGCAGTGCAACAGCTGCGGCAGCTGCAGCTACTGTACCTTGGGCGAAGAGGTCCTGTGCGCAGAGAACCAGGCCACCTGCCAGGGCAACTTCGGCGGCTTCGCGGACCGGATCCGGGTCGACGAGCGCTTCGTGTTCGCGATCCCGGAAGGCCTCGGCTCGGCCGAGGCGGCGCCGTTGCTGTGCGGAGGGATCACCGTCTACTCCCCCCTGCAGCGCTACCTCCGCAAGAACTCCCGGGTCGCCGTCATCGGCATCGGCGGCCTCGGGCACCTGGCGCTGCAGTTTGCCCGCGCCATGGGCTACCAGGTCACCGCCGTCAGCCGCTCGCCGGAGAAGGAGGCGGAGGCGCGGAAGCACGGCGCCCACGAGTTCCTGACCGGGGAACCCGCTCCGGGCTCGTTCGACCTCGTGCTCAACACCGCCCACGCCGTCCTCGACATGCCGACTTGGATGGCCGCACTGGGTCCCAAGGGAATCTTCTGCCAGCTCGGCGCGGCCGGAGAGCCGCTGGCGGTCCCGGTCTTCTCTCTGATCGTCGGCCAGCGCGTGGTCACCGGCAGCGCGATCGGGCACCCGAGCGTCATCCGCGACATGCTGGACTTCGCCGCCGAGCACGGCGTTCAGGCCCAGGTCGAGGTCATGCCCATGGAACAGGCCAACGAGGCCCTCGACCGCACCCGCAGCAACCAGGCCCGTTACCGCGTCGTCCTGGCCCGCTGAGGAGACCCCTCGAGAATCGAGGGATCCTCGGTCTGCCCGCTGGAGCCCTCAGAGGCCCGGCCAAGAGTCGCCCGAGTCCTGGAGCATCCAAGGCCGGGCTATTCGCGAGCGATCGTAGCGAGGCCGGCGAGACGCCTGTTAGCGCTGGGATCTGAGCGTCGAGCTGCCGCAGTCGTACTCCCTGTACGTCGAGGACAGCGAGACGCGAAGAGCACAGCGATGGCTGGCGTATCGCCGGGCGCAGTAGATCGCTGGTGAATGGCCCGGCCTCACTTACCACCAGTTCGTGGAGTCGCCGGTGACGTTGTCGACCAGCGACACGAACGCCCACGACCGCCCTTCGACGCCGTTGGCCTCGTCGTCGAGCGGCAGCACGGTCAGGCCGTAGGTGCCGCCGGCGAGCGAGCCCTCGGGCAGGCCGAGCACCGTCTCCAGCGGCTCGACCAGGTTCTGCCACGGCTGCAGCGTCAGCTCCGCTTCCGCCACCTTGACGCCGTAGGCGTCGTAGAGCGTCAGGCGATGCGTGATGGCATCATCGGGGTCGCCGTTGTACAGCCCGACGTTGATCCGGAACGCCGGGCTCACGACCAGGCCGGCGAAGTGCTGCACCGGCCAGCCGTGCGGAGGGTACAGCGGCAGCATGCCGCCGTAGGTGCCGCCGTCCGCGCGGGTCGTGTAAGTGCGCGTGAAGCCACCCATCCACGACCCTTCCTGGATCTCGAGCGCCCCGCGCACGTTGTTGTCCGAGGCGCACGCCTCGAACGAGTGCACCACGTCGGGGTAGACGCTGCCGAGATAAAAAAGAGGGAAGTCTGCCTGCGATGCCTGACGCAGGCCGGCAAGTGTGTCCCGCCACGTGTCATGATCGATCGGCGGGACACTCAGCAGGTCGTCCCTGGTGAGCTCGGCCGATGAGCCGCCGCAGTTGCGCGCCGGGTCGCTCGCGTGGAACCACACAGGAGCCGCCGGCGGCAGGGCCCAGAGAGAGTTCCAGAACGAGCCGTAAAGATCGGTCGTCCAGGAGGTGCCGTTGCGGCCGGGGAGGTGGGCCACCGCCGGAACGGCGTAGCGCGTGAAGGAGTCCCCCAGCTCGTGGAGCAGCGCGAACGGAACGAACGTCGCGTCGCCGGTAATGTTGTCGATCATCGACATCCACAGCGGCGCCGGGTCGCCCGACACCCCGAAGACCGGCGGGTACCCGTCGGCGATCGCGGCCGGAAACAGGCTCTCGATGTCCGTGATCTTGACACTGTGGGCGGGCACCTGGATGGAGCGAGTCGTGTCTGCGCCGCCGTCCTCGAGGTACACCCGTGCAACCGAGGTCAGGGTCACGGTCACCGGCTCGTCGCCGTCGTTGACGACGCCGAGGTTGAAGCGGTAGCGGCCCGGGACGCGGTTGTCCAGCACCAGCTGGGACGGTTGGACGAGAGGGGTCTGGTTCTGGAAGAGTTCAGCCGTGCCGTTGTCGATATTGCCGAACAACCACCCGATCCACGGCAGGTGGTTCGTGTAGCCGAGTGTGTCCGGCACCGCCGGCACCGCCTGGCCCTCGGTACCGCCCTCCGCGCGCAGCTGCGGATCGGAGTCGGGGGTCCACACTCGGGCCGCCGCGACCAGGTTCTCACCCCAGCGGTATTCCGTTGTCAGGACCAACGCGTCGTGCTTGGTCCCGTCCTCCGCCGGACCGCCGCCGACCCAAGCCAGCGCGTCGGGAATCGCGGCGCTGCCGTGGGCGGCAAGCTCGACGCTCTTGACAGTGTCGGGCTTCGTGACCCGGCGAACGCTCACGGTCATCGCCTCCGCGGACGGGTTATAGAGGTACAGGTCAGAGGTCCAGAACGTGCCGTTCTTCCCCGAGGTGTGGACCACGATCGGGATGGTCTGGACCTTCTGAGACGGGGGGTTCCCGGCGATCGCGGCGTAGGTCAGGGACCGCCGTGCCGACCAGGGTGACAGCTCCTCGTCGCTGAGCAACGTGAACGAGCCGTCAGCAAACGACAGGATCGAGTGATGTCTGTAGGAGTCAATCCCCCAGTCGATGAAGAAGCGATCGCTCTGGGGCTGGTAGAACACATGGTCGAGCACCGCGTCGGGCTCGTTGATCGGCGGTCCCGCTAGGTCCATAGAGGCCGTTCCCTCCCCAACCGTACCGTCCACGATCGGATGGAACGTGACACGTCGGAAGGCGCCGGACCAGAAGCCGTTGCGCGCGGTGTCGAGTGTGATCAGGGGCGCCCGGTCGCCGCTGTCGAGGTTGCTCACCAGCTCAAGCCGGCTACCGGCCGGTCCGAGGGTTCGCCTCAGCAGGACCGGCGCCATGTCCGGCGCCAACACCAGCGGACCGTCCATACCGGGAAGCTCCACGGTGGGGCATACCTTCCCAGGGTTCCAACCGCTCCGGTCCACCACTCCGTAAAGGCAGCGAGGCGTGCCGTACAGACCCTCCGGCAGCCCGGTTCTGGTGGCGAGGTCGGCGTCGATGATCGGCCCCTGCACAACCCACCCCCACGCCTCGAGCGACGGGTCGAGCAGGGCGTAGCGACGAACGATCCTCATGTTGGCAAGGTCCAGCTCGATCATCGATGGCCAGCCCTCGAACACCAGACGGTCCCCCATGGTCGCGAGGTATGACCCGGTGCCGTCCATACCCGGCCCGTCGTACACTCCCCAGGGCATGGCGTTGTAGTAGAAGGGCCGTAGGCGCGAGTACGTGCCGTCCGAGAGATCGTAGCTCCAGATCCCGGAGCTGTCGGTCTCGGCGGGCTCGCGCTGGTAGTGGGAGCGGATCACGAAGGTCCGCCCGCTCAGGAGGTGCCACGAGGGTTGCTCGGCGAGGGCAACGCCCGCGCAAAGGCCGGCGATCAAAGCCACAGCGATCCCCGGCAGGAAGGTGTGTCGTCCCGGCTCACGAGGCTTCATAGCATCCTCCTTCATGGGCACGTTTCGTCCAATACGAACATGAGATTCGTCCTCACAGAGTTTGATGTGTTCTGTTTTGATGCATCCCTCATGAGTATAGTGCTCGAAACGGGGTCCGGCAACTCCTGGCACGAGGAACGCGGGCATCACATGAGCTCGGCGACACTCGGTGCCCGCCATCGGCGGCTGGTGAGGGCGCCGCGTCCCGACGCGTCACCGGCCATGGCGGGTCGCTCACGAGCTGGTTGGCCCGTACTATTCATGAGCGATCGTAGCGAGACCGGCGAGACGTTGGTCAGCGCTGGGATCTGACCGTCGAGGTGCCGCAGGCATACCCTACGATATGTTGAGGACACCGAGACGCGAAGAGCGCGGCGCTGGCTGGCGTATCGCCGGTCGGAGTAGGTCGCGAGTGAATGATGCGGGTTCTCAGTTCCAGTGCTTCAGGCGCGGCCACAGATCGTGCAGCGGCTGAACCGGGTCTCGGCACACCCAGATCGGACGGTTCTCCTCGGCCATGCCCCAGGGATGGCGGTGCTCGCCGGCCTTCTCGATGGAACCGCACAGCCCTTCCAACCACTCGCGCCGCCACTGCAGCCAGATGATGACGTCCGGGTCGCCGTCCGGCGGGCCCCAGAAGGAGTGGGTCTGGTGGGCACAGACCGCCGCCGGCAGGCCCATGGCGGGCCCGAACAGGTTGATGGCCCCGGCCTCGCCGTAGTTACTGGCATAGATCGCCGCCCGCGCGCGCTCCTCCGGGCTCAGCGACCGGTAGACCCGAGCGACATCGGTGACCAGCTCCGGCCAGCCGAACTGGTCGCCCCACAGCTGCGGCAACGGACCCACGTGCGCGACCTCGGTCTTCTGTGGGCTGACGCCGAGGGCCTTCTGGTACGCCACGAACGCCTCCGGCTCGAGCAGCGGCAGAGCCATGGGTGCCGTGGCTGCGCCCGCCGCTGCGAGGAGCACCAGCGCAGCCGCCTGCACCGCCGCCCTGCGGAAAGGCCGCGAGATCCTGGCGAACACGCGTTCGAACGCGACGCCGCCTGCCGCCAGCAGCATCGGGTACGCCGGCGCCAGGTAGTAATCCTTGCCGTGCAGCGCCATCATGGTGACCAGCAGGACGAGGTAGACCCAGCCCAGGGCTCGGAACCGACGACCCTCGCCGGCCAGCAGTGACCATAGGCCGGCGATCCAGATCGGCACGGTCATCGGGTGCATCATCAGTACCTGCTCGGCCATGAAGGCGAGTGGACCGAGCTCGACGTTCTTGCCGCTCGCGCGCACGTTGCGCAGGTCCTCGAGAGTCGGAAAGTGATGCTGCCACTGCCACACCAGGTTGGGCAGGAAGAGCGCCAACGCGACCGCCGCGCCGAGCCAGATCCACGGCTTGGCGAGCTCGCGGCGCAGCGGCGTCAGCACCACGGCGGCGGCCACGGCGAGGCCAAAGAACACGGTCGAGTGCTTGTTCTCCAGTCCCAGACCGACGAGCAGACCGAAGACGAGCCACAGGCGGGAGTCGCCCGAGCGGATGATGCGGATCATCACCAGGATCGCACCCATCCAGAACAGCGGCTCGAAGGCGTTCATCGACAGGATGCTGGCCAGCATCAGGTGCACCGGGGCGATGAGGATCGCGAGACCGGCGAGGGCCTGGGCGAAGCGCCCCCCGCCCAGCTCGCGGGCGATCAGAATGGTCAGGACGACGGTCCCGACCCCGGCCAGGAGCGGGAGCACGCGCAGTGCTGGTAGCGAGCCGCCGAGGAGCAGAGCCACCTTGGCGTAGAGCCCCACGAGCGGCGCATGGTCGACGTAGCCGAACGCGAGGTGGCGACCGCAGTCGAGGAAGTACAGCTCGTCCCGGAAGTAGCCGTAGCGCCACAGGCCCGGCAGGTGGGCCAGCGCCTTGGCGCCGGCGAGCAGCGCCAGCACCGCCCAGTCCAGCGCCGGCCTCGGGTCGCTCGTCTCCCGGGCGTCCTGGGCAACGCTCATTCTCACCTCCGTCAGCCGATAGCCGGCCCCCCCGGGCCGGTGTCCCAGCCGCTTCACCCCACGGCAACGACCGGCACACGGCGCCGGGCTGACAACCCTGACGGAACCACTCGTCCACCTGCCGGTCCTGGCCTTGCTTGCAGCCCATCCTATCCCAGGACCGCGCACCGTGTGAAGGCCTCCGCGGCGAGCGGCAACTGACGACGGAGAGCCACGGGTAGAATGCAGGTGCTGACCCTGGAGGTGTCTCAGCCGTGGACCGTCGCCGGTTTCTCCTGATCGCCTGTGCAGTACTCCTGCTGGGCGTGGCGGTGCAAGCGCCCTCCTTGTGGAACGGCTTCTTTGGCGACGACTACATCCAGCAGGCAGTCCTGGACGGCCACATGCCTGCGAATGTTCCCCTGAGGCCCTGGAACCTGTATGACTTCGGCGGGCTCAGGGAGTGGAGCGAGAAGAGTGACGCTTGGACGCCGATCTGGTGGACCTTGCCGGGCTGGCAGATCCGTTTCGTCCGTCCCCTGGCAAGCGCTTCGATCTGGCTCGATCACGCGGTGTTCGGGCGGGCAGCGTGGAAATATCACGTGACGTCGCTGGTGTGGTACGCGATCGTCCTGATTCTCGCGCTGGCTTTGCTGCGGAGCCTCGGACTCGGACGTCCGGCGGCGCTGCTCGGGGCCGCGCTCTACGCTTGCACCAACGGCGCCGCCATGCCGGTCGGCTGGATCGCCAACCGGAATACCGTGCTTGCCACAGCGGCGACCCTCGCCGCCCTGCTCTGCGTTGTCCGCCTGCGCTCGCGCTGGCGGGTTGCCGCGGCGCTGGCGCTGGGCGCCGTCGCGGTGGGCTGCAAGGAGTCGGGGGTGACAGCCTTCGTCCTGGTGGCCGTGTGGCTGGTGCTCGAAGCCAGATCGGACGGCGATGCCGGCCGGCGGCGGCGGGCGCTGGCCGGGGCGGGGCTTGCGCTGGCAATCGCGGCGGCATACCTGGCGGCTCTGGCCCTGGCCGGGGTCGGCACGCGGAGCCTGTTCTACGCCACGCCGTGGCGGGAGCCGATGCGGTACCTCGCGAACCTGGCCGTGCTGGGCTCGGCGGGCCTGCTGCGCCTTGTGACCCCGGTCTCGATCGACCTGCGCATGATGTTGCCGGGTGTCGGGACCTGGCTCACCATGGCCGGAGCGCTGCTCGCATGTCCGGTCGCCTTCGCGGTTTGGCGCCGGACACGAGAGCATCCCGCGGCGCGGTTCTTGGCCGCGTGGTTGGTGCTGTCGCTCGCTGTCGAGGGCAGTGCGCCGCCTTCGGACCGACTCCTGCTGCAGGCAGCCCTCGGCAGTGCCGGTCTGATGGCCCTGTTCATCCAAGGCACCCTGGCCCGGGGCGCCACCGGCACCGGAGCCTGGCGCCGTGAGAAAGCCCTGGCCTGGGCCCTGGTCGTCGTGGCGGGGGTGCTGTCAGGCGCCAACGCGGCGGCCCAGTCGATATCACTGACGATGATCTCCCGCCAGCTGCGGGAGCGGGTCCTCGCCACCGACGTGGGGCCGACGGTCGGCAGGCGGCTGGATGCCGTCGTGCTCCAGGCCGCCGACTCGATGCTGCCATTCTTGCTCACCAGCACCTGGTGGGGCGAGGCGAATCGGCGGGACGTCCGCTTCTCGATCTTCCAGATGGGCCGCCGGGGCCTCGAATGGACACGGGAGAGCGACAGGACCTGCACTCTCCGCTCGACCGGCGCGCCGTTCCTGACCGGCCTTTTCGAAACCGTCTTCCGCAGCGGGCCGCGGATGCCGCCCGTGGGGCAACGGTTCATCTCGCCCCTGTTCACGGCCGAGGTGATCGAGGGCGGACGTGCGGGGCCGCGCGCCCTGCGCCTTGACTTCCACCGCTCACTCGACGCACCGGATCTCCGTTTCCTCGTACCGGACAAGAGCGGACGCCTGAGGCCGATCGCCGCACCGCCGGTGGGAACCACGATCCGGCTACCCGAGTCGGCGACGGACAACCCGCTCTTGCCGTGACCCCGGGGAAGCCGTGCGGTCCTGTCAGCGCGCAACCAGACGATCGAGGTGAAGCACGCCGTCGGCGTCCATGAGCCGCCGCCCTGCCGCCAGCACCACCAGCATCGCACCGGTGGCGACCGCGGCGGCGATCATGAACATGACCACCACCTGGTAGGCGACCGCCTGCAGCGGCGGCGAGCCGGCGAGGATCTGGCCGGTCATCATGCCGGGCAGTGAGACGATGCCGGCCGCGGCCATCGAGTTCAGAATCGGGATCATCCCGGTCCGCATCGCATCGCGCAGCGCGGGCCTCAGCGCCTCGCCGCGGGTGGCGCCGAACGCCAGCCGGAGCTCGACCTCGGCGCGCCGCACAGCCAGGTGCTCGAGGAAGCGGTCGAGGCCGAGGGCGATGCCGGTCAGCGAGTTACCCAGGATCATGCCGAGCAGCGGGATCACGTACTGCGGGTCGAACCAGGGGTGCACGCCAACCACGACCTGGGTCACCACACCGCCGACCGCGAGGCACGACACCGCCATTGCCAGCCAGGCGTCGAGATACACCGACGGGTAGCGGCGCCCGGTCCGCTGCACCGCCTCGCGGCCG
>Ga0307423_1002449_pt1 | contig 10383 bp, 10 predicted proteins | sample SalMarWE160310MG_FD_202154 | JGI IMG/M metagenome (GOLD analysis project Ga0307423, IMG submission 202154) | Salt marsh sediment microbial communities from the Plum Island Ecosystem LTER, Massachusetts, United States - WE1603-10 | ecosystem: Environmental > Aquatic > Marine > Intertidal zone >... | reverse complement strand
TAGTCACCGGCATAGACGAGGAAAGAAAAACGTTAGTCGCAGACACAAAAAAGCTGCAAGAACGGCTAAAGGAAATCCTATCACCATCAGAAGGAAACATCATAATTGAGGGACACTACGCTGTTGATGTTGTGCCCACAGAAGATGTGCATGCAGTTTTTGTTCTCAGGCGTGACCCAAACGAACTAAAAAATGTACTAGAGCAACGCGGATATCCAGAAAAGAAGGTCTGGGAGAATCTGGCATCTGAAATTTTGGATGTGTGTCTCTTGGATGCCCTATCTGTTTGTGGCGACGGCAAAGTCTGCGAGGTCGACGTTAGCGGCAAAACAGTGGATGCTGTGGTGGACGAGATTGTTCTGGTGCTTGAGAAGAAAAAAGAATGTAGGTCCGGAATTGTTGATTGGTTAGGAAAATTGGAGAAAACAGGACAACTCGAAGAGTTCTTGCGAAACTTTTAGGTTATCCCAGCAACCTTAGAATCTGCTGTTTTGACAGCAAAGTGATGCTGCGGCGGTTGGCGTATGCCTTGGCGTGACCGCTAAATTTTTCGGCAATAATTATTGGTTTGGCGAATCCCACGTCTTCTGCGGCGTTGTCAATGTTTATGATCATGTTGACGCCGACTGTTCGGTTCCAATCTTTAATCCAAACTGAACGCTTCTCTTTGCCTCTCCGGATAATCAAATCAAACTTGCGCGAAACCCCAGATGTGCCCTCCAGAATAGCGTCTTTTTCTGTTAGATAGCCGTTTTGTCGAAAATATTTCGCTGCAAGATTTGCTAAGGACAGTCGACTCATTTATCTGCATCCTACTACAGCATTAGGTCATTACCAGAAAAAGCTTTCCTTAATGATGGTGTCGGTTAGATGTATGTGGTGGTTGTCTGCTACGGTTGCGGAAGATTTCTGCTGGCTAAGGGCACCCAGAAAACCAAAACATGCCCCTACTGTGAGGCTCGGCTAACACTAAATAAAACAAAGAAGCTGGTTCACGTAAAAACTGCCCAAGAAGCATCAAACTACCTTCGTGCATTAAAAAATAGGCATCTGAATACACGAAAAAGCTGAGTCCTATCTCATGGCAAACTTGTGTATTCTATGGCTTTCGAGTTTATCATTAATTGCTGAATCGGGATAACTAAATATAATATGGTTTAGTGAGGCAGAAGACTTAATATTGTAGGTGGGCATCTGTCCCTGTATCATGGAGGTTCACGTTGTGGACGACAAAGCAATGATAATATCATATATTATTCTCTTCACAGGCATCGGCTTACTAGCATTCACGTTCATAAGCGCCTACATATTTCTCATCAATAACCCATCCATCACCGGGTCCTCAGACTTGGTGGATGTCTTCGGCAGTTCTTTGGCTCCCCTTATCGGAGCATCCATTCGGATAATGTACCTCGGCGTCATGGGATGGATTGGCTCAGGGCTAACGTCACGAGGAGTACACCTTGTTACCCAACTCAAACGCTTAGCCACACCCGAAATCAGATCAAGGGCTCCTCCAACAGCCAAACCCGTGGAACCTATAGAAGCCGAAGAAACCAAAAAAACTGGCAAAGCTTAGTTCTGTTAAACAATATGCCAAAGTGAAGGAAAATTTTAGATGAAGATCGCTATAAGGATGCTCGGCATAGCAACAATAATCCTCTGGTTGGTGATACTGTTCTTCTCTGTCACGGCTGTCTACTCAGTCATGAATCTGGGGGTAAACCTCGGAGAAGTTCAAATGCTTCCTTCCAGCAAGGGCATCACTTTTTCTTTACCATTTTCGATAGACAACAACGGCTACTACGAAATAGCTGATTTGAATCTGACAACTTGCGTCACAGACCCTGATGGAACATTGATTGACCTGACCGAAACCTTTGTTCAGTCAATACCGCGGGATACCACTGTTAATGCAACGCACACAATTCCCCTAGACTTGGACTCTATCATGTCAATGGATTATCTTCCCTTTCTGTTTGAGGACAGCGAATTCAATGTAGAAATCTTTGTTGGTCTCAATTTTGCTCGAGCCGTTCCAGTGCAGCTCTCAACTAACGCGACTATACCTTGGGGCGCACCTCTAGCTGACTTCTCAGTTGGAAGCGTCTCAGTTTCCCCACTTAATAGCACCCATGCCGAAGCATCAATACCCTTAAGCTTCGAAAATCACGCTATTCTTGACTTAACCGGAACATTGACGCTGGAATTGTACAACGATTCGCAAAACATGATAACCTCAGGAGAGACTGTTATTCGTGTTCCGTCGCATCAAAGCTACAGTGACCGAATTGTCATGTACACGAGCCTACAGGATGCTTCAAAAGTGACAAGCAGCGGGAAGGTTCATGTGATTTTTGAGACTCCAATGTTTACCGTGGATTGGTGGGATCAGTATGGCTGAATTGGATATATCGTTAATCTTGAAGAAGGCAGTCCCGCGAATTCTCAAGGCTGTGGTGTGGGGCTCGTTAACGTTTCTGATTGTCTATTATCTGCCGATGATGTTTTATCCCCAAGATTTACTTCCCATTGATTATGTTGCTCCGCTGCTTCAATTCGCTACCATCTCCGTTTTCTTTGCTGTTGCAGGGCAACTTTTCTCCGGGACCATCATAGGATGCGGCTTTGGCGTAGCAAGAGCGATAGTTGTAATTGCCTACTTTTTCATGCTCTCAGATGGCGGCATTTTCAGCGTAACGTTACCCTTTGGCGAAGTTACAGTAAACTTGGCACTTGATCTTAGTCTCTTTCTGTTGATGGTTATCGCAGTGAATTTGTTGGGTATAGCAAAAAATATTCTTGAAGCCATAAGCATCCTTGCCGAAAAGGCAAGTGAGATTAACTTCACATAACCGAAAGTAACAATAATTCACTCTGTGGGTGATGAAACTGTGGGGAGATTAAAAAGTTCGCTGAGCGTTTCTTCGTTAATATTAATACTGACTTTAGAGGTTCTTGCTTGTCCAGTGTTCGCTCTTACATTAAATGAAGAATATGGCGGTGCTGCAGAATCCGATGTCTTCCTAGAAGCTGAGATGTCTTATGGAAACGCTGTTTTCCAGAAAGGATTATCCTATTCCGCTTGGTCCAGTGACGCCTTCAGCAGTTCTGAATCTGATGAGTCCCTGAGGCTATTAACTGAAACAAACACGGAGTGGATAGCATTATGTTTCTCATGGTTTCAATCTAGCACAACATCACATGACATCCATCGCGGCTCCAGTTCGCCAACCACCGAGTCCATTCAACATGCCATAACAACAGCCCACAGTTTAGGCTTGAAGGTCATGCTGAAGCCCATGGTTGAGGCGCTAGAACGGGAAAAAACGCTTTCATATCCGGTGTGGAGAGGCGAGATTCAGCCCTCTGATGAGTGGTTTGAGAGCTACTCCAGTTTCATTAACTTCTTCGCCGAGTTTGCTGAACAAAACGGTGTGGAACTTTTCTGTGTTGGCTGCGAATACACGGTAACAACCGTGGAGACGGAGCAGTGGAAAAATGTGATCCAAGGGGTGCGACAGCGCTACTTTGGTCCATTAACATATGCTGCTGACTGGACAAACTTCAATGACCTTGAGTGGTGGAGTTCCGTGGACTATGTTGGAATAGACGCGTACTTTCCGTTGGCACTCTTTAACAGCGACCCAACATTTGAGGAGCTGAAGACCGTTTGGACCAACCACGCAGACGAGATTGAAGAATGGCTCTCAACAGTAAACAAGCCTGTGATATTCACGGAGATCGGCTATCGAAGCGGCGACGGAACAAGCAATGCTCCAGCAAACTACTGGACTGACATGACCGTTGACCTCCAAGAACAACGTGACTGCTACGAAGCCGCCTTCCAGGCACTATTGAACAGAAACTGGTTCTACGGCTTCTACTGGTGGACTTGGACATATAAACCCGCAGATGGGGGAGCCACTGATTCTGGTCACTCGCCACAGAATAAGCCCGCCCAAGACGCCATAACCTACTGGTATTCCATGAACCGGCAGGTTGCTGTTTTAGATCAAACGTTCGTAAGTGCGGAGAAATGTGGTGTTAACGAAGTTCAGTCAGTCGGTTTCCATGTTAAATGGGAAAGTGACGGCGCTGACGTGGCTGATGCCCGAGTTATCGTGAACGGAACCGAGCACGTAACTAACAGAAGCGGATGGGTAACCTTCAGCGTAGCATATGATACGGTGGGTGAACGTTCATGGGCTGTCACAGATGTTCAGCATCCTGAGGCGACTGGATATATGGTGACCGCTGAAAACCCCCGCATAGTCTGGGACAAAGTTGCTGTTGATGTGAAAGTTGACTCAGCCTCGTTTGGAGTAACAACAGTGAATGTGAAGATTACTAATGCCTATGATGGCTCTTCGGTGACGGGCGCAACCACGGTTGTGAATGGAGAAACCTGCGAGGAGACCCAACCCGGAGTCTACACTATAAAATTAGCTACTTGGAGTCCCATTCAACGAGTGACAGTTCAGACCGACGTCGCAGACTTTGAAACATGGGAAACATCAACCATTCACGTCATGAACATCATATTGTATCTTGCAATTATCGTAGCCGTGACCGTAATAGCCATTTTATTCTTAAAACTTCGAAACCGCAACAGAACCTGAGCATATTAGGAGCTTAATAGAGGTTCAGTGTTGAAAACAGTATTTTTTCTGAAAATCTAAGCATCAAATACTATTTTGGTCATATTTTCTGGGCAACAACCATGGCATGCGCCTTGTCAAATGGTTCAAGTCCAACAACCTCTCTTATGTGGAATCCCCTAGCCTCCAAGACAGCAGCCTCACTCTTGAAAACCACGGACGGCTCCTTCGTCACATCTATGCTTTGAGCCTTAATCGCCAATAACACCCATCCGCCATCAGCAAGAAACATGTCAGCGTTATCCGCCAAAACCCGAGCCTGCTCAGGCTGAGCCACGTCACAGTAAACACAGTCCACCCGCTCTACCATCCGCGAATAGCTTTCAGGCAACCGTGCATCAGCTAATATCGGCGACATGTTATACCTGAAAGCAACAACGTTGTTGACCAACTCACGTAAGGAACGTGAAGCAAACTCTACACAGTATAAGTGCCCGTCTTCGCCGACAATGTCAGAAACGTGGCTCGAGGTTGTTCCTGAAGCGGCCCCCAGATACAGCACCCTATGTTTAGGATAGATGGGAACAGTCTCTAAACCCTTGAGTATGGCAGCCGCAAGCTTGCTTCTGTAAGGATCCCAGACCCTGTACTCACATCCGCTAAACTTGACGAGCCGCTCCCCATAAACGGCATTTCCCGGAACCAAATTCTTGGTGCCCAGCTTCCGTGAGCCATCCTCTAACGTAACCCAGTAAATCTCTGGAAAACATGAGTGATGCTTAACGTTTACGGTCACGCTTCTTTCTCCGCGGATACTTTCTATCAGAAGGCTTTCTGCTTGGAACCCTCTTTGTTTGCGGTGGAGGTGGCGGAGGGTTCGCGTACCTCTCCCTGATCTCCTCAATTCTCTTGTCTAGGTCAGCTTTCAGTTCGTCTCCAGCATATTTTCCGTTGAAGGCATCAACACGGGCGGCTATAGACAATTTTCCAGCCAACGCACGAGCAATCTTTCCCCGCTGCCAACGTTTCCCGTCGTGGATGAGAGGATGCTGAAAGATTATCCCATGCTTAGGCGGACGCGCCTTCGTCTTCAGTGATCTAAAGAGTGCCTTCTCTGCACCCAAAATCTGCATTGTGCTCGCCGGCAACTTAGCCAGGTTCATCAGTCCCCCGGCAATGGCAATCAAACGGGCACCCAAAAGCGAGCCTGCTATCGCTTTTGTGTTTGGGGCAACTTCCTGCATAACTGAGTCCACATAATTCTCCAGCGACTGCCGCACACTATACAGCTCAAGAATGTTTCTGCACATAGATTGAATCTGAGCTAGGTCTTCATCGCCTAAATCTGCGCCCATAGAAGCCGCGGCAACCTCTGCCATGGTTTGGGATTTAGCTTTCGGCAGCCCCTCGTCCTCTATGTTTTTGGCAGTGAAGTTTTCTCTTGTCCCCAAATTAACTACGAGACGGGCATATGTTTCGTGCTTGTCAAGTAGCCTATCCAGCTCTGGGAAGTGGAGTCCAAACCACTCCTGTATCCGGCTCATGAAAAGATTCAACGATTTATCCAAATCATCAACTGTCAGAACAGCCTGAGCCACCAGCAAATCTCGCCTCTCAACGGTAGTCTTCACCTTCATCTTGGCAAGTTCAACTGAAACCGTGTGAACATGTGCACGAAGCTGCTCCGGCTTCTCCACAAAACCTAATTCCAGCGCAAACTTTTCCAAGTTTTCGCGAAGCAGTCTACCCGCATCTGAAGAAGCTTCTGTGCTCACTTCGATGCCCAGTTTTTCATTTACGCTTCTAGCCATTTCCTGATTCTCAAAAACAAACTGTGCATACCCTTTAGCCTGTAGTTTGTCAATCAAACTTGAAATTTCATCGATTAGGTCGCCCTCTTCTATATTCCTGAGTTTTTCCGCGGTTTCCACCGGGTCTTTGGGGAAGAACACTTTTTCGGCAAGCTTGTTGTCTTCGCCGAAACCAAAAACGCCAATTACCGATTCCACTATAGTAGCTTTCATAAGTTTCCCATCCAACATTAAACCATATTAGAGTACGCTTCCTAACCTTTATCTTGGCAGTGGATAACTTTTACTGAGAAAGAGGGAATGCAAATGGAGAACCGTATCGCAACCGATATAGCTGGACTAAAACTTGCTAACCCCACCATGCTCGCTGCGGGAATCCTAGGATACACCGGATTGTCCATGAAGCGCGTAATCGAAGCGGGAGCAGGAGCCGTTGTAACAAAAACGATGGGACAGGAACCACGCGCTGGCTACCTTAACCCAACCGTTGTCCAGACCGACTGTGGCTTACTCAACGCAATGGGGTTACCCAACCCTGGAATAAGCCACTTCAAAGAAGAAATGAAGCAACTAAAAACCATCCAAGCACCAACAATCTTGAGCATTTTCGGTTCCTCACCTGAAGAGTTCGTCAAGGTCGCTGAAACCGCAGCACAGCTTGGGGCAGACGCCATAGAATTGAATGTGTCCTGTCCACACGTAGAAAAAGCGGGGGCAGAGATTGGCTGTGATTCCCTGTTGCTGACGGAGATTGTGAAAGCAGTAAAGAACAGTGTTAACGTGCCCGTGATTGTAAAATTGACGCCAAACGTCGCAAACATAGGCGAAATCGCAGAAGCCGCTGAGGAAGCTGGAGCAGACGCAATAACAGCCATAAACACTGTTAAGGCTATGGCAATCGACACTGAAACAGGCAGACTCATATTAGCCAACAGGTTCGGCGGATTGTCCGGACCCGCAATAAAGCCCATCGCAGTCAGATGCGTATACGACGTTTACCGCTCAGTTGATGTTCCGGTCATCGGTTGTGGCGGAATCAGCAGTTGGCAGGACGCCGTGGAGTTCATGTTGGCTGGGGCGTCTGCGGTTCAGATAGGAACAGCCGTTGCCTTCAAAGGAGTAGACATTTTCGGTTCAGTTGCCAATGGAATCGACGCTTATCTTAAACGGAAGGGCTTCAAGAACGTGAAAGACATCGTTGGTCTTGCTCACAAGTTCTAAGAATCTCTATTGTTGAAAATTTTTGTGTTTGCTCAGTTTGAGTAGTAGCTTACGGCTGATTACAATTAACCGTTTGAGATAATATTCCCTTTTTGGGAATAATGTTGCAGTCTGAATACTGCTTTTTATTTTCTCAGTCTAACGGAATAATCGGTTCTCTCTATGCTTAAACAAAACGGTTTCGAGAAGACTCTGGTAATAATCGCTACCTTAAATGAAGAGACTGGTGTAGGTCAAACTTTAGCTGAAATCAACGACTCCTTAGTGAATCCTCTTTGTTTGGTGGTTGATGGTCGAAGCACTGACCGCACAGTTGAAGTTGCCAAGGAATGTGGCGCCCAAATACTCTTTCAGAAAGGTATTGGAAAAGGCGATGCAATAGCAACTGCAATCGGGCACAGCGAAGGGCTGAGCGTAAAGTATGTTGCATTGATTGATGCCGATTACACATACCCCGCCAAGTACCTGTCAACAATGATCAAGATTCTTGAAGAGAACCCGGAAATTGGGATGGTTTGCGGAAACAGATTAAATAGCCAATTTAAGCTTGACTCGATGTCCAACATTTTTCATATAGGAAACAAGTTTCTGTCTTTCACACACAGCCTTTTGAATGGCGTTGATTTAGACGACCCACTTACTGGATTGCGGGTAGTTCGCCAAGAAATCATAAAAAGCTGGTACCCAAAATCTAAGGGCTTTGACATTGAAGTTGAACTGAATCATCTAGTGGAAAACAGAGGATACAACATAGTCGAAATCCCGATTGAATACAGAGCTAGGCTTGGAGAAAAAAAGCTGTCACCTAAACATGGCTTCACCATATTCAAGAGAATACTAACAGAAAGCATCTAAAACCTTGTTTTACTGATTCGTTCTATACGCATCCACGGACTTGGCAAGTTCTGCTACTTCTTTAGGATGAGCAAACAAAGAACATGGAGTCCCCCCATTTTCAAGAAGAGACTCATTCTCGCGAATCTTTGTAAAAAGAGGACTGGCAAATCCTTCACGCAAAGTTGCAGTTGTTAGATTGTGTGTGGCAACGTTCGAAACTGGACAAGGCGTCAGGTCACCTGCTGGGGTAACGTGGGCAAATCCTCTGCCCGCGGAAACACATCCTCCAAAGTATTCTTCATCCCCTGGCGAATTAACAATATACATGGGCTTTGTTTCGCGGTACTTCAGTATTTGTGCCCGAAAATCTGCCCGCTCCTTTTTTGTGAGCATAAGAAAATGGTCATTCTGTTCAATCAACTGGTTGCTGGTCCCCGTTTCAGGTACCTGCATAACTGGGATATATTCGATAAAGAGCGCTACGCGTACTCCTTGAGCAATCAGGTTGTCTATGCATTCGTTGTTCATCCAATATTTGTAGTTTAAGCGCGTGATTGTTGCGGAAATCCCGTTTGGTGCCCCTATCTTGCTCAGTCGTTTTAGTGTGCTTGTTGCCTTTTGGTAAACTCCTTCGCCTCTTCGCATGTTTGTTGCTTCTTTTCCCCCCTCTATGCTTACTACTATGGCAGTGTTGGACAACCGTTTTAGACGCTCAAAATCGCTTTCCGTAATGGCTGTGCCGTTGGTGAAAATTATGAAACATCTGTCTTTGTACTCTTCGCAAAGATCAATTAGTCTTGGAAAAAGAAACGGTTCACCGCCTGCTAAGAAAAAACAGAACACGCCCAACTCGCTAGCCTCAGAGATGACTGATTTCCATCCGTTCCAATCCAGTTGACGCTTCTTTCTCTGCTGACCACCTTTTTGGCATGTAATACCTGAGGCAGCAGCGAAACATCCTGAGCAACTAAGATTACATTGCTGGGTAAGACTAAGTATCAGTGTTGGGGGCACCTTTAGCCCATTCTGTTCTGATTTCTTGCGCAGTTGCATAGTTTGCGTGTATGCGCGAAGCAGGGAACCTGATGACAGTAGATATCTTGGGTGCCGTATTGCCCATGGTAGAAAAAGGCTGATAAAGGCTGGTCCAAACAGGTTCCTACGGAATACGTTGTTTATGATCCACATCTGTTACACTTGAGCCGTAACAATGTTTACTTATACTATAAAATCATTGGCATCACTTCAACACAACAAAAGTAGTGCACTAAAAATCCGATCTGAGGCACGTGCCATTATATATTTAATATGCGCCAACTCTTTAACAGAATATACACGCCCAAAAAGGAAGGATACAAACAAAATTGCACTATCACACACCAAAAGCGTCACCCATTCCGCAACAATTTGACGCAATAAACCGCATGAGAACAGTAGAACTTCTAGAAGTCAAAACAGAAAACTGTACCGTTAAAACATTAGCCTTCAATGACGAACTGTGCGGAAAAGCTGAGCCTGGACAGTTTGTGATGGTCTGGATACCTGGAGTTGACGAGATTCCAATAAGCCTTTCAGGAATAACCTCTACTGGACGCACATCCATAACAGTCCATGCGGTTGGAGAAGCCAGCAGCGCGCTCAACCAAAAACAAAAAGGAGAAATCATTGGTGTACGCGGACCCTTCGGTAAAGGTTTTGTTTCTTCAGAAGGAAACGTGATGGTGGTTGGAGGCGGAACAGGAATCGGTCCCTTGATGCCGCTAACTGAAAAACTTGCCGAAATCGCTGACAAAGTAACTGTGATGAGCGGCGTTAAAAGTCAGGAGAACCTCCTGTTTGTGGATCGTGTAGACACAATTTGTTCAGGTGTCAATTCAGAAACTGTTTACACCACAGAGGATGGAAGCTACGAG
>Ga0307423_1002446_pt1 | contig 10383 bp, 4 predicted proteins | sample SalMarWE160310MG_FD_202154 | JGI IMG/M metagenome (GOLD analysis project Ga0307423, IMG submission 202154) | Salt marsh sediment microbial communities from the Plum Island Ecosystem LTER, Massachusetts, United States - WE1603-10 | ecosystem: Environmental > Aquatic > Marine > Intertidal zone >... | reverse complement strand
CTCGGCGTCACCCTGCAACGCGAAATGCAGGCGGGTGGACCGGTTGCGGCGATGCAGGTATGCAGCGACGTCGCTCCGGGTATCGCCAATGACATTTCACGTCAAAAAGGCTGGAAGGTCACGCGGGTCGGCACGCGGGTACGCAACCCGATGCTGGGTACGCCGGACGCCTGGGAGCAGCGTGTGCTGCAGGATTTCGAACATCGTGCAGCGCAGGGCGAAAAGTTTGATGATATGAGTCACTTCGAGGTCGTTGAGGAACCGGCCGGCAAATCCTTGCGCTACATGAAGGCAATCGGCCTGAAGCCGCTGTGTGTCGTCTGTCACGGCAGTGCCGGGCAGATCGCGGAACCGGTGCGGGCGCGGCTGGATGAACTGTATCCGCACGATCGCGCGGTGGGCTACAAACCCGGTGATCTGCGCGGTGCAGTCAGTATCAAGCAACCGCTTGCTGAATGACACCTCAATTTCACGACGGGAAATAACGGCTACTGATCGCTCGATGCCAGTTCCTTCTCCAGCTGGCGGTGGACGCGCCGTGGCGAACCGGTGTGCCTTGCCAGCAGGTCATAGGCGACCGGCACCACGAACAGCGTGAACAGGGTTGCCGAGAGGATGCCGCACAGCACCACGGTGCCGATCACCGTGCGTGTTTCCGTGCCGGCGCCGGAAGATAGCAACAGCGGTATGGAGCCGGCGGCGGTGGTGATGCCGGTCATGATGATCGGCCGCAGGCGGATCTCGGCGGCCTCGACGAGGGCTTCACGGAACGCTTTGCCGGAATCGCGCAACTGGTTGGCGAACTCCACGATCAGGATGCCGTTCTTGGCGGCCAGCCCGACCAGCATGATCAGGCCGATCTGGCTGTAGAGGTTGAGCGTCTGGCCGGACAGGTACAGGCCCAGCAGTGCCCCGGCCATGGCCAGCGGCACGGTCAGCATGATGACGAAGGGATGTATCCAGCTCTCGAACTGGGCGGCCAGCACCAGGAACACGACCACGATGCCGAGCACGAAGGTGAATATGAGAGCGCCACCGGACGACTTGTAATCCTGTGACTGGCCCTTGTAGTCGATGATGACCTCGCTGGGCAGGTATTCCCTGGTCATTCGCTCGAGACTCCTCAATGCGTCGCCCAGCGCCACCCCGTCGGCGAGGTTGGCCTCCAGCGTGATGGCGCGCACCCGGTTGTAACGGTTCAGCTGGATCGAATCGGCGAACTCCTCGAGCCGCACCAGGTTGGAGAGCGGTATCAGCGCCTGCGTGCGCGCCGAGCGTACGTAGATGTGCTCCAGGCTGGCCGGTGTGCGCTGGGTGCTGCGCTCGCCTTCAAGGATCACGTCGTATTCCTCGCCGGCATCGATGTAGGTGGTGACGCGGCGCGAGCCGAGCAGGGTTTCCAGCGTGCGGCCGATGCTGCCGATGGTAACGCCGAGTTCGGCGGCGCGGTCGTAGTCGATGACCACGCGCAGTTGCGGCTTGGTCTCCTTGTAGTCCCAGTCCAGTCCGACCAGTCCGGGATTGTTGGCGTTGATCTTCTCCACCAGGGTGTCGCGCCATTGCGCCAGTTGTTCGTAGGTACCGCCGCCGATGACGAACTGCACCGGCTTCTGGATGCGTGCCCCGAAACCCTGGCGCATGACCGGAAAGGCCCGCACGCCCGGCAGGTCCTTGAGGCGCTGGCGAACGTCGTCCATGATGTCCCAGGCCGAGCGTCGCTGCGACCAGTCGTTCAGCACGTTGATAACGATGCCGGTATTGAAGATCTCGAAATTGCCGAAGCCGCGTGGTGCACGCACCAGCATGCGCGAGATCTCGCCGTTTTCCACCAGCGGCATCAGGCGCCGCTCGATCTCCGTCATGTAGGCGGCGATGTAGGGATAGGAAGTGCCTTCCGGGCCGGTGACCATCAGATAGAAAACGCCGCGGTCTTCCTTGGGCGCGTATTCATCGGGGATGTGCTGGTACAGCCACACGGAACTGCCCAGCAGGCCGGCAAACAGCAGGCCGATGATCCAGCTGTGCCTGAGCGCACCCTGCAGCAGGGTGTGATAGCCGGTGCGCACCTTGCCGAACAGCCGATCGACAACATTCGAAAGACGCGAGTGCCCGGTATCCTTCGGCAGGATCTTCGAGGCGAGCATCGGCGACAGCGACAGGGCGACAAAACTGGAGAACGACACGGCCGCCGCCATGGTCAGCGAAAACTCGGAAAACAGGCGGCCGATGTCACCCTGCAGGAAGGCGATCGGCACGAACACCGCCACCAGCACAACGGTGGTGGCGATCACGGCGAAACCGACCTGGCGGGTGCCGCGGTACGCTGCCACGAGGCGCGTTTCGCCGTATTGTTCCATGCGCCGGTGTATGTTCTCGATCACCACGATGGCATCGTCCACCACCAGGCCAATGGCCAGCACCAGCGCCAGCAGGGTGAGTATGTTGAGCGAGAAATCCAGCGCCAGCAGCACCATGAAGGTAGCGACGAGTGACACCGGCACGGTCACGGCCGGCACCAGCATGGCGCGCAGGCTGCCGAGGAACAGGAAGATCACGCCGATCACCATGGCGATGGCGATGAACAGGGTCTTGTAGACCTCGTGGATGGCACCCTCCACGAAGACCGAGCTGTCATAGCTTTGCTTGATGGCCATGCCCGGCGGCAGCGTGGTATTGATACGCGCCATCTCTGCCTTTGCCGCCTTGGCCACGGCCAGGGTGTTGGCCGTCGACTGCTTGGTGATGCCGATGCCGACCATCGGTACGCCGTTGCCGCGGAAGAACAACCGGTCTTCGCTGGTGCCGCGCACCACGCGCGCGACGTCGCCGAGCCTGACCAGGTAACCGTTCTCGCCGCGCGCCAGCACCAGCTGCGCGAAGTCATCTGCCGTCAGGAAGGTGCGCTGGGTGCGCACGGTAAACTGGCGGTTGTCGGAGTCGATGCTGCCGGCCGGCAGCTCCAGGTTTTCCGCGCGCAGCGCCGCCTCCACGTCCGCCACGGTGATATTGCGCGCCGCCAGTTCGCGCCGGTCCAGCCAGATGCGCATCGCGTACACCTGGCCGCCGCCGATGCGGACCCGCGCCACACCGTCCAGCACCGAGAAGCGGTCCTGCAGGTAGCGTCGGGCAAAGTCGGTGAGTTCCGGGATGCTCATGCCTTCACCCGCCAGGTTCAGCCACATGATCACGTCTTCGTTGCTGTCTTCCTTCTGGATGTCCGGCGGGTCGGCCTCGTCGGGCAGGTCATCGAGGATGGCGGACACGCGGTCGCGGATATCGTTGGCGGCGGCATCGATATCGCGATCGATATCGAACTCCACGGTGATGCGCGAACGACCGTCCTCGCTGTCGGAGGCGATGAAGCGGATGCCCTCGATGCCCGAGATGCGGTCCTCGATCAGCTCGGTGATGCGATTCTCCACCACGTTGGCGGCCGCGCCCGGATAGCTGGTATCCACCGTGACGATGGGCGGGTCGATGTCGGGGTATTCACGCAGCGGCAGGCGGTCGAACGAGACCAGGCCGAACGCGATCAGCAACAGGGACATGACCGATGCAAACACCGGCCGGGTGACCGACACATCGGACAGGATCATTCGGGGCTGCCGGGCAGTGAACGCAGCAATTCGGGCAGCGTACGGCTGCCGTCATCGATGGTCATGATGGTCACCGCCTGGCCCGGGCGTAACTGCATGTGACCGTGGGTGATGACCTGGTCATCCGCCGCGAGACCCTCCAGCACCTCGACCAGCCCGGGACGACGTCCGCCGATACGGAGTTCACGCTTCTCGACCTTGTTGTCGGCCGTCACGACATAGACGAACTGTTGTTCACCGAGGGGCAGCAGGGCTTCTTCCGGAATGACCAGCGCCATGCGCGGGTCTTTCTGAAGAACGACATGCATCAGCATGCCGGGCTTTAGCAGGTGTTCCGGGTTCGGGAGGATGGCGCGCACGCGCACGGAACGGGTCACCGGATCGATGCGGCTGTTCACGGCCTTGACAGTGCCGGTGAAGGTGCGTCCGGAAAAGGCGCGGCTGGTTGCTGTCACCTCGAGCCCGGGGTGCAGCACGTCGAGGTAGCTGGCGGAAACCGGGAGCTCCAGCTTCATAACGCTGTCGTCATCCAGCGTGGTGATCAGGTCGCCGGGCTGTACCAGTGCGCCCACGCTCAGGTCGCGCAGGCCCACGATGCCGGCGAACGGTGCCTTGATCAACCGGTCGGCCAGCCGCGACTCGATGGCAGCAAGGCGGGCGCGCGCGGTTTCCCACTCGCGCTGGCGTTCATCCAGCAGTGACTTCGCCGCGGTGCCCGCGGACTCCAGTGACTTGATGCGCTGGTACTGACGGTAAGCCTCGTTGACGGTGGCGCGCGCCTCTTCCAGCTGGGCGTGTTCCTCGCGGCTGGTCATCTCGGCGAGCACCTGGCCCCGTTCGACCCGGTCGCCGTCGTCGAAGTGCAGGGCGCTGACGGTTTCCGTTACCGTGGCCGTCAACGCGACCGATTCGTTGGCCGCCAGCGTGCCGAGTGCCTCGACCTTATCGGCGAACTCGACCTGGCGGGCGGGTGCGACCACCACACCGGGTGGTGGCGGATCGGCCGCCAGGGCCGTAGCGCAGAGCAGGGCCGCGCCGGCAAGCAGCAGGTACAGGTCTGGGGCTGTTCTCATGTGGCTCCTGTCGGGTTGTCAGGTTTGTTATACAGGGTAGGATCAGCGCTCGTATAGTACCAGCTACGGTAAGTGACAGCGCCACCCCCGTGAAGTTCGGGTATGCCCCGCCAGGGTTCGCTGTACGTGTCCGGCTGCTGCCAATACAGGCGCGGGCGCGTATGATGTGCGCTCATGTTGATGTACGCCAAAAACGTTGACCGACCGGTGCGATTCAACCGGCTGCTGCCGGTCCTCGCCTTGCTGTGCCTGCTGCAGGTGTCGTCGGCATTTGCCCAGCCAACGCTTGAGTTGAACATCAGTGGCGTGGACGGCGTGCTGCTGGAGAATGTGCGTGCGCATCTGGGGCTGTCGAAATATGTGCGTTCCACGCCAGGCCTGCCACTGCCCGGCATGACAGGACCGCCGGCGCTGCCCGACGCAAACGAAATCCGTGGAATGCACCGGCGTGCCGACGAGGAGATACGCGCGGCCCTGCAGCCATATGGCTATTACGAGCCGGTAATCGATGCCTCGCTCGAGCAGCAGGGCGAGCGCTGGATTGCCCGTTACGACATCACCCCCGGTCCGCCGGTCACCATCCGGACGGTCGACATAAGCCTAGCCGGTGCAGGTGAAGCGGAACCGGATCTCGTCAAGGTTCGGGAAACCACCCGCCTGCGGCCGGGTGACCGGCTGCAGCATCCGCACTACGATGCCACCCGGGAGGCGCTGATCAGCGCGGCGCTGAAGGCGGGTTACCTGGATGCGCGCTACAAGAAGTCGGAGCTGCGGGTGACGCCGTCGGCACACAGTGCGGACGTCGTGCTGCACCTGGACACCGGGCCGCGCTATTACTTCGGGCCGGTGACCGTGGAGCAGGATATACTCAATCCCGGGTTTGTAAGCCGGTATGTGCGTATTGCGGAAGGCACGCCGTTCGACACCGGTAAATTGCTCGATCTGCAGCTGGCGCTGGGCGACAGCGGGTATTTCGACCAGGTCAATCTGGATGTGCGGCGTGCCGAGGCGCAGGACCAGCACGTGCCGGTTATTGTCCATACCGAGCCGGCCGCGCATACACGCTATACTCTGGGCCTGGGGTTCGGTACGGACACCGGGCCGCGTGTGACACTGGGCGCCGACTACCGGCGCATCAACCGGCGCGGACATGGCCTGAAAAACGAGCTGCGCCTGTCACCGGTGCAGCAGACCGCTGCTACCAGCTACACCATTCCAATCCGCAACCTGGTCTCGGATCGTCTGGTGTTCGGCGGCGAATGGAACAACGCCGAGGTGGCGAACAGCGGCAATACCCGCGGCTACAAGCTGGGCGTCAGCCAGAATGTCAGCCTGGGTGCATTCCAGCGCCGCCTGTACCTCAACTACCAGCATGATTCCTTCGAGCTGGGCAACAATGTAGACAGCGTCAACTTTCTCATTCCCGGCGTGGGCATCTCGAAACTGAAGAGCGACAATGTGCTGTTTCCGCGTCGTGGCTACAGCTGGAATGCCGACCTGCGCGGTTCACCCGGGCTGATTTCGGCGACCCGCTATATCCGGACCGAGGCCGGCCTGCGCATTGTGCACCCGCTGGGCAGCAAGGGGCGCATCATCGGCCGCGGCCAGTTGGGTTATACCAACGTCGATGACTTCTCCAGACTGCCGGCCTCGGAGCGCTTCTTTGCCGGCGGCGACCAGAGCGTGCGCGGCTACGACTACCAGAAACTTGCCCCGGTCGACAGCAGCGGCGAGGTGGTCGGCGGCCAGTACCTGGCAGTCGGCAGTATCGAGCTGGACTACCTGTTCGTCGGCAATTTCGGCGCCGCCGTGTTCGTCGATGCGGGCAATGCCGACGATACCTTCCTGCCGCAGGCAAAGCTCGGCGCAGGTATCGGCTTTCGCTGGCGCAGTCCGGTCGGCATGCTGCGGGTCGACCTGGCGCATCCGTTCGACGATCCTGACAACAATTACCGACTGCATATCAGCATCGGGCCCGACCTGTGAGCCTGTTCCTGCGCCGCATCCTGCCGGGTACGCTTGTCCTGCTGGTGCTGCTGCTGGCAGCACTGGGCTGGCTGGTCGGTACCGAGGCCGGGTTGCGTCTGGTCTGGCAACAGGCGGTCAGGTTGAGCGCCCCGGCCCTGTCGGCGACATCCGTCGAAGGTCGTCTGATCGGGGAGATCACGGTCAGTGAGTTGCGCTACGAGACCGACCAGCTGGTGTTTGCGGCACAGTCGTTGCGACTCGACTGGGCGCCCGCGGCCCTGCTTGACGGGCTTGTGCGTGTCAGGGCGCTGGCTGCCGAAGGGGTGCGTTACGAGCAACGCGTTGCGGGTTCCGATGAGCCGCTGGTGCTGCCGGAACAGATCCGTCTGCCGCTCGCCATCGAGCTGCAGGACCTGTCGATACAGGACCTCGTTTTCATCGGTGCGCCGCAGGCTGAGCCTTTATCATTCGATGTCATCGCACTCGCCGGCTCATACCGCGACAGCCGGCTGGAGATCACGCGTCTTGACCTGCGACGGCCCGATATCGAGCTGGCGGCAACAGCCGTGCTGCAGACCCGTGCTGAATATCCACTTACGGGTGATTTGCACTGGCAGGCCATACTGCCGGACTACGCACCCCTGACCGCGCATACCCGCCTGTCCGGCAGTCTGCAAACCCTGCAGGTCGAGCAGACACTGGCGGCACCGTATGCGCTGCAGGCCGGCCTGACGCTGAACGCGCCGCTGACCGCACTGCAACTCGATGGTTCGGTCACGCTGCAGGGCAGCGACCTGGCGGCGATCAACGCGGCCTGGCCGGAGATGCACCTGGCCGGCACCGTCACGGCGCAGGGTCCGCCCGGCGCATTGCGGCTGAACGGCGCGCTGGACATTCGTGATGCCATGGCGGGTGCCTTGCAGCTGGTATTCGCCGGCCAGTTGCAGCCGGAGGTCCTGCAGTTCGATGCATTGCAGCTCTCATCGGCAGAGCGGCCGACACGGCTGGATGCACAGGGCAGCATCGGTTTCGGCGCGCAGCCGGTGTTCGATTTCCAGGCACACTGGCAGGCACTGGCCTGGCCGCTGGAGGGTGAGCCGGAATATGAAAGCAAACAGGGGCAGTTTATCCTGACCGGTACGCCGCAGGCCTACCGACTCGATGCGCGCGGCGACCTGAAGTTGCAGGATATGCTGGCCGGCCAGCTGGCGCTGCTGGCGCGCAGCGACGCCCCGGGCACCTGGCAGATCGAGTCGGCCAGCCTGACCGGCGGCAGGTCCCGGATCGAGGCGAAGGGGCAGGTCGGCAGCAGCTACGACCTCGACTGGCGCGTGGATGCACCACGCCTCGGCGATCTTTCACCGCAGGCCACCGGCAGCCTGAACGGCAACGGAACGCTCAGGGGCGCGTACCCGGAGCTGGCGATACGGGCCCGTGCCAGCGGTTCCGGCATCAGTTACCGCGACTATCGCGTGGGTACGCTCGATATAGATGGCGATGTGAACCTGGCCGCGAACCAGGCGTCCCGCATGAAGGCCGGGATCAGCGATGCGTTGCTCGCCGGCACCCGGGTGGCGCACCTGGATGTGGAGGGTGCTGGCAGCACCGCGCAGCACCGCATCAGGCTCAAGGCCGACACCGGGTCCGGCCAGGCCGATATCGATGTGACCGGCCGCTGGGACGGCAAGACCTGGGCGTTCGATCTGCAACAGGCCAGCCTCGCCTACCCGGAGCTGGCGCCCTGGCAACTGGCACGACCGGTGTCCGGTGAGCTGACAGGCGAACGCCTGCAGCTGCCGGAACATTGCTGGACCAGCGCGCAGGCACGTGCCTGCGCGCGGTTTGCCGGCTCTGCACTCGACTACAGCGGCGCCTTCACGCTGACGAATCTGCCGCTGGCGTATTTTACTGCGCTGATGCCCGAGCGTGTCACTGCGGAAGGTGACCTGAATGCACGTGGTGACTTCCGCAAGGGCGCAAAACAGGCTGCAACGCTCAATGTGCAGCTCGACAGTACGCCTGTACAGTTGAGCCTGCCGCAGGACGACACGGACCTGCCGCGACAGATTGCCTTTGCGCCCGGCCAGGCGCTGATCGCAGTGCAGGGACGCAATGCCGTTTTGTCACTCGATCTGCCGTTTGCCACCGTGCCGGGTGGCGTGCATGCCAGGGTCGATATCGCAGCCCCTGCCGACGGTGACTGGCTGCAGGGCAGGCTGGACGGCGAGCTCACTCTCGAGTGGCCGGATATCGGGATGGCGTCGCAATGGGTGCCCGAGGCGGCGGACCTGCACGGGCGTATCGATGGACGAATGCAGCTGGCCGGTACACCGGCCGCGCCGCGCCTGCAGGGCCGGCTGGCACTGACGGAAGGCGCAACGACACTCGTGACACCCGGGGTGAAGCTCGAGGATGTCCGCATCGAACTGACCGGCCAGCCGGACGGCGATATACAGGTCAATGCATCGGCGCGTTCCGGTGCGGGTACGCTCGAGGCCGATGGCCGCCTCAATCCGGTCGAGCGCAGCGCAACGATTGCATTGCGCGGTACACAGTTCCAGGTCATGAACACGCCCGAGGCGAAGATCTTCGCTTCACCCGACCTGCAGCTGGCCTTGAACCTGGAGCAGGCCCGCATCAGCGGCCGCATCGATATACCACGTGCGCAGCTGCGCCCGCGCAAGCCGCCACCCTCGGCCGTCAGCGTTTCGCCCGACCAGATCATCGTAATCGAGGACGACCAGGCCGGGGTGCAGGCCCGTTATGCCGTGGATGCGCGGGTGAGGATCGTGCTGGGAGACGACGTTGACATCGATGGCCTCGGGCTGACCGGCAAACTGCGCGGCGATGTGCGGGTGGTCGATGCGCCGGGACAACCGGCCAATGCCACCGGCGAGCTGTCAATCGGCGACGGTCGCTATGAGGCCTATGGACAGAAACTGTCGATCAGGACCGGCCGGCTGCTGTTTACCGGTGGCCCGGCGACGGAACCCGGGGTGGATATAGAGGCCGTGCGCAAACCCGCGCCCGATGTGCTGGTCGGTGTCAAGGCGCGTGGCAAGCTGCGTGCCCCGAAGTTTACGGTGTTTTCCGAGCCGGCCATGAGCCAGTCGGCACAACTGTCCTGGCTGGTGCTGGGGCGGCCGCTGGAAGGCGGCACCTCGGACAGCGAGCGCTCCGCGCTGCAGAGCGCGGCGCTGATGCTGGGGATGACCGGCGGCGAGTCGATCGGCAAGCGCCTGGGCGACGAACTGGGATTCGACGAGGTGTCGGTCGGCAGCGAGCCGGGGGCGGACGTCAACCAGGCCTCGCTGCTGGTCGGCAAGTACCTGACCCCGGAACTGTTCGTCAGTTACGGCATCGGCCTGTTCGAGGCGGTTTCGACCCTGAACCTGCGGTATGCCCTGTCGAGTCGCTGGAAGCTGGTCGGCAAGGCGTCGGCGCTGGAATCTTCTGCGGACCTGATCTACGAGATCGAGCGGCGCAAGTAGACGGTAGTGGCGGGTCGCGAGGATAAGAATAGTCACAGGCTATCACAGAGATAGAATATTAAGAATTAACAAATAGTAAACAGGTCCGTAACCTTGTTGACAGGCCCGGGCATGGTGCCCGCGCCAGACACGATCAGCAAGGAGACAGACATGAAACAGCAACGTGAGGGTCAGCGCGTACCCGAGGTTACTTTCCGTACCCGCCGCGACAACGAGTGGGTCGACGTTTCCAGCAACGACATCTTTTCAGGCAGG
>Ga0307423_1002445_pt1 | contig 10388 bp, 15 predicted proteins | sample SalMarWE160310MG_FD_202154 | JGI IMG/M metagenome (GOLD analysis project Ga0307423, IMG submission 202154) | Salt marsh sediment microbial communities from the Plum Island Ecosystem LTER, Massachusetts, United States - WE1603-10 | ecosystem: Environmental > Aquatic > Marine > Intertidal zone >... | reverse complement strand
GTCCACTCGACCCGGCCGAAAATGCCGTCGGCTCGCGCCTCCAGCTCCTTGATCCAACCGGCCGCAAGCGCCTTCTTGCCGTTCTCGCGACACCAGAGGAGCTGGTGGTCATAGTCGACCGGGATGTCGGCGGAGCCGAAATACAGACGCGTCCTGTCAATGACGGACTGAGGGGCGTGGAGATGATACGGCCCGCGACCGTCCAGACCGGCGAAAGTCCCAAGCGGAAGGATTTGGACCCACTCCGGGACGCTCCCGGATGGCAGCTGCATGGAATGAATGGCGCGCTCTGTTCTCATAACGAGCGCACTATGGACGGGATGGGAAAACAAAAGAGGCCTGAACGCGTTCAGGCCTGGGCGGATTCTTGAAAGGAATTTTCGACTTGAGAGGGCGTTACCCCGGATCGCGCCCCCTTGGCAACCTCCCGCAAAGGATGCGTATGCCCCGGATTCGCGCCAGACCCCGTTAAATAGCGTGTTCAATGAAATTCACGGAACAACGGCCGCGAAAGGTTGCCAAAATTCGCAGGAGGGCATATTTAGAAATTAATTGAAGCCGCCTGAGAGACCGGGAACAACGCTGCCGGTTGGGACGGACCTGCCAGACAGGGAGACCCTCGCGGGTGTGGCGACCGCACAGGCGGCTTTCATCTATTCTATCAGCCGGTACTCCTTGTCGTTTGCCAGGGCGGCCGGGTCCAAAACCCTCCCCGACCAGATATCATTCGTCCGAATCATGACCCGTTCGATTTTCCCGTCCCCTTCGACCTTCACCTTGGTTTTGTAGTTCACCCGGACAACAAGCTTTCCGGCCTGGCCGTCAACGTCGCGCACGTAAAGCAGGCCCGGCTTGCGCAGGTCCCAATAGACCGCCTCCGGCGCCCAAAGGGCATCGGCGGCGTCCTCGATGACCTCGCGCGGCAGGCCGACGCCGCTTTCGCGCTTGACCTCCCGGTAAAGGTGGGCAAGCCCGGCCTCGGACAGCGTGATCGCGCCGCTGGCCGGTTCCACCTGGGCCACGTCCCGTAAAAACATGATGACCTTCTCGGACAGCGCGCCGACCACTCGGCGCTCTCCCGTTTTGATAGGCGCGCCCGCCTCCAGGGCGTCCAGCCTGGGCGAAATCCACTCGACCAGGTCGCGCTTGACCGCCGAAACAACGAACCGGGCCGAGGCCGCCTGCGCCGCAGCCAGGTCAACCGGCGCATCCACCATCTTGTCCATCATGGCCCTGGCCGAATGAGCGTTAAGGGCGGCCGCTCCGGGGTTGTAGGCGAACCCCGGATCGATGCCCGCAGGAATCTCCATAACCTCGCCCGTGCGGTTGTTCGTCCAGGCCATTCGCTCTACAGACGGGTCCGGGCTGACTACGTAGCCAAATTCTTTCAAATCGCGTTCAGAAAGCTGCGTGATGCCGCACCGGCAACGCCAGCCGTTCGGGGGAAAATGTTCCTCCCACCAGGGATGATCCACGGGCAGGATCGTGCCATGCCACCGGCGATGTTGCTCCCTGGTGGATGGATCGAGGACGGCGACGTAACGTAGATACGGCGCCCGCTTCTTGGTGCGCTGGATGCGCGCCCAATCGCCCGCCGCCTTCGCCATCCGCATGTTCGTGTCGTAGATGATACGCAACCTCCTGGGACTGCCGAGCTGGGAGGAAACCGTCTGGCCGGTCAACGGATCGACCACGTCCTTGCGGCCCCACCAGCCCTTGCCCTGGAGCGTGGGCGTCAACTCCTTGCGAAACTGCTCGAAGGTCTGGCCGGTCTCCTTGGCTTTAAGCACAGCCGCATACATGTCCTTGTTGATATCGAATCCAGCGGATTTCGCAACCGTGAATCCCGTGGCATGGCATTCCTGCCACACATCCCGCCAGTCGAACGACTCGGGGAAAGAAAACCCCTTGGCCTTGAGGTAGGCGATGGCTTCCTCGGGCGGCAGGGCCTTGAAACTGACGCTGGCGTTAGCCACGGTCCACCGCCAGATCCGCCCCGACCTCCCCGGCCAGCCTGGCCGCGAACATCAGCCGCGCAAGATGCTCGGCCAGCGCCGCCGGGTCCTGCCCGGCCGCCGCCTCGGGCAGCCGTGCGAGGAACTCCTCATACGTCGAACACTCATTTGACAGCCGTTCGACAGGGTCCGTCAGCTCCCGCACAAGCGGTTCCCAGCCGTCCAGCTCCTCAGCCACGGCTATGTCCACGGCGTCCTGCGGCTCGGCCTGATCGGCCTGCGGCCGGCGCGCATGCGCTGCCTTCCCGGCCTCGGGTTTCACCGGCGTTTCCGGCGCCGCTTCGGGCGCGCCAGGCGCGCGCAGAACCACGGCGCCCTTGGGCGGGTCGGGAAACCCGAGCTTGTCCCGCACCACGGACGTCTCCACGTCCAACCCCATGGGTACCAGTTTGCCGAGCCGGTCCACCATCTTGTCCAGATCCTCCTCATCCGGGCGGCCGATGACGATGCGCGGGTAGAGCTTGCGCGGTCCCTGGTTCAGGTCCACCATGGGCCGTACCAGATGGCGGTTGAGCGATGCGCACAGTTGCCGGGAATCCGCCTCCTCAATATCCTGGCGCACCCGTTCGTGCGCGTCCGCCGTGCCCACATGCTGGCCCACATCCGTGGTCCCGGTCTGGCCGAGCACGCACTTGGACACTTGCCTATCCAGCCAGCTGGCGAACTGCTCGAAGTGGGCCGCGTTGCCCTGGACGTTCACAGAGGGAAATTCGATCTGCATGGACGCCGGGATGATGGCCGCCGCGTCCTGGCTGATAGACCGCACGGCCCGTAGCAAGGTCCGCTTTTGTTCCTCGGTTGTCCCTTGCCCGTACTTGCCCAGGCGCAAGGGCATGCCGAAGATCTCGGCGAACTGGACCCAGCTCTGAAGGTCGAGGCGTTTGAAGAGGTAGACCCAAGTCACCGGCCGGGCCAGGCCGCCGCGAATGGGCAGGCCGGACTTACTCTTGTGTATGTGGCTGATAAACTTGTAGGGCGTCAGCGGCCGGGGGCCTCCGATCCCCCGCAAAAGCGGCGTGCGCCCGTCCTCGCGAGAGAACTCGAACCACCTCGGATCGCGCCATTCAAGCCGCTCGGGCATCCATTCCTTGCCGGAAACGTCCCAGATGATCTCGGTGATGGAAAAGCCCTTGCCGATGGCGTCCAGGATGTCGAACAGCTCCTCGCGCAATTCCTCGCGGGAGATCCAGTCGCGCACCAGGTCGGCGGCCTTGATGTCCTCGGCCGCATCCGTGGCCGACTCCACGGTGATCTCAAGACCCGCCACTTGTTCCTTCCTGGTGGAAAGGACGGACCGGTAATGCGAGTCTTTCTCTTCCATTTCTTCGGCCAGCTCAAGGTAGCCGGTGGGATCACCTTCCTCGGCTGCCAGGAGAAGCCGCGCCAGCCGCGTCGGCGTCAGCAGATGCGCCGGATGCCCGGAGATGACTTGGCGCACGCCGGTAATGGTTGGCCCGGCTTCCTCTTCCCGGAGCAAGCCGGTGTCAATGGGACGTCCCAGGTGGTCAAAAAGCTTCGCCATCACCAAGCTCCTCCCCCGGCCATGGCCAGACCGGGATCTTCGTCGTCATCTTCGGAGAAAACCGGGGTATAATCGTACTCCGCGACGCCGGAAAGCGCCCCGGCCGCGCCAAGGAAGCAGGCCCAGGCCCGGTCCGCATGGCCGTCTCCGTCACGGGGCGCCTGCAATCTCGGATTGCCGGTCGGTCCGACCACCTTGCGAATCTTGTGCAGATCATCGCGCAAGACGGCGTTACCCTGCGGGATGCGGATACGTCGGTCCTCGAAAGCCTGTTTCGCAGCCGTGGCCACGTTTAATGGCGTGGCCCCGTTGAGCAACACGCCCTCGACGCGATCCTCGCCGTGCGCGGCCTTCATGTCCTCAACGGGCTTCTCGCCCATTCCCGTCTGATCCATGGTCAGCCGGGAAAGCCGGTACTTTTTGACAAGGCGAGCGATTTCCGCATCATGCGCGGCGAAGGTGGCGTTTTTCAGTTCCACGATCTCGCGCGTCCACAGCACGTCGCCCACCAACTCGAACACCCAGGCCACCCAAAGGTCGCGCCGCCGGGCGATGTCGTTGCCGATGAAGACCGGTCCGCCCTTGTAGAGTTCCGGCCGCCCGGCCTCGGGATGCTCGCAGGAAAGAATCAGGTCATAGGGCAACCAAGGCGCCGAGGTTTCAAGAAATTGCAGCTCGTATTCCTGCGCCCAGGCCTCTTCGTCGGCCAAACCGGCGCGCAGGACGTCCACGTCGCGCTCAAGGCCAAGCCGGACGGCTTCATGGATGTCCACGCGATGGCGGCTCCAGACTTTGTCTTTGCCGGTCCAAATCTCGTAAAATTTGTTGTCCTTCCCGTTCGGCGTGGAGGTCACCCGCAAGCGCAGGCCATTCTTGGAGACGACGGGGAAAAGGGCTTTCCAGATATCCCGGCTGTTGTCGTGGAAGGCGAATTCATCAAGGAAGACGTTGGCGCTGTATCCGCGCGCTGTGTCCGGGTTGGCGGGCAAGGCCGTGATGCGGCTTCCTCCAGGAAAACGGACTTCCTGGGCCTTGAAGGCTGCGCCGCTTCCCGTGCGAAATTCATCCTCATCGTATTTCGGGCCGCCTTTGAGGCCTTCATAAATGAGATAAAACGCCTGACACATGGGCTTGATGGCTTCGTCCACGGCCTCCTTGGCCTGACGCTCACCTCGGGAGAGGATGACCCAGCGCACGCGCCGCCCGGCGATTTCCGCCCGAATGCAGTCCTCGACAATCTCGCCGCAGGTCGTGAAGGTTTTGCCGGACTGGCGGGCGAACATGCCGATTTTGAAACGAACCTGATCCTCCAGCCAATTGCGCTGGTAGGGGTAAAAGGTGATGATGCGGGAGTCATCGCCCATCAAACGAACCCCATAACCCTGAGCGCTTCCTCGGCCACCTGCGGATCAAGGCGCTTGTCATCCACCGCTGCGCCGATTTTCTTCCGAGCCTCGTCTTCCATCTCCTTGCGCGCCTGCTCGCGGATCTGCGCCTCGATGTCCACGGAGATCTTCGTCCCCGCCGCCAGATCCTTGATGGCCTTAGCCAACCTCCCCACGTCCAGGGTATCAATGGCCTCGGCTTCGCCGTCCGCCCTGGCCATGATGGCCTTGAAGGCGATGCCGTGCATGAGTTCCACCAGGACACGGCCCATGTCGCCGTCGGGCGCCTCGCCCAGTTCGCGGGCAAAGGCTCCGGCAATTTCGCGGCTTTCGCGGATCTTCGAGGCGGCCTGCTCGAAGCTTTGACTGTAGCGGCCGACGGCCGAACGGCTTACCGTGAGAGACACACCCTCGGACGCCAGACGTTCGTTTACCCAGCCCGTTAAATCGGTGATGGACAGGTCGGGCCTGGACGCCAAAAAACGGTCGAACTCCGCGCGGAGTTCAGGGGGCAAGGCGTCAATGCGGGATTTCGGCGGCATAGACTTACCCTCCCGCCCTCGGACGCTTCACGCCCGGCACGACAGACATACCTTCGGCCACATCCTGCCCGCGCCCGGTCAGCGTCACCACCTGGACAGGCCCGACCTGTTCAACCGCGACCAGACCTTGTTCAGCCAGCCAAGCGCATTCCGTTTCAATCCGATCACGGGAGCATCTGTGACCGATCACGCCAAGGAAATCCTGAATGATCGACGTATTCAGCTGCCGGTCTTGATCCTCATTCAGGGTTCGCAGGATGGCTATCCGCCGATTCTCGGCAAGCACCTTTTCCAGGCTCACTTTCCGCCTCCGTTCAGTTCGTTTTCCATGAGCATGTCAATGTTTCGTCGTAGCGCGTCCATGGAGACGCCTAGGCTTTTCACCCCTTCGGTCAGGGCTTGCTGTCCGCCGCGCAGGCTTTCCAGGGAGATGCTCAGATCGTGGATATCCTTGACCTTGGGCAGAGTTTCCAGGATCACGTCCACAGTGGCCCCGCGCTTCTCGACCTTGTCGAGACGTTTATCAAACGCTTCGCGGCATTCCTTGCAGGCTTCCGCCTTTTCCTTGTCGGCCCGCGACATGGCCTCAGCCTCTTTCCCGTTGGCCTTGTCGCGTTCATCCCGGCATTTCTTGCAGTCCTCGCGGGTGACGTATTTCTTGGACAGGCTCCAGGCGATCCAGATGCCCAGCCCCTGGAAGACGAACAGGGCCACCGGCCACCATTTCAAAACGTCCTCAACCACGCGCTCCTCCCGTCTCGAAATCCGTTTGACACTCCAGGCACCTGATCGCGCCCGGCAGGGCCGCCAGCCGCGCGGCCGGTATCGCCTCGCCGCAGTCCGCGCACACGATGCGCCCGTCCTCAATGACCTGGTCGCCGCCCGTGCCTGGGCGGGCCGCGTCCATGGCCTCGGCCAGAAACAACGCCTCGGCCTTCTGCCCCTCGTCGCAAAAGTCCATTAACGCCGCCCCGCCCCGGTCCATTGGCCCAGCCACGGGTCGCCGTCGCGCTCGACATGGTAGAGTACGCTCGGCAGGATCTGCGGCAGATCCGAGGGCGTGGCGGCCATGGGCCGTTTTTCCAGAAGCCCCATATGTTCCAGGGTGAACTGCGCAAATTCGGAGCAGATGTATTTTTCAGGATCGGCCGGAGCCGGACCGAGGATGTTTTTGAACAGGGTCCAATCGTCGTACTTTTTCCCCTTGCCCAGTTCCTGCAAGGCGAAATCAAGCCCATCCATGCTCATGTCGGGCGTAAGCCCAAGCGGCTCCAGCAGGTAGACCTCGCCCTCGTATTCGGCCACGCGTTTGGAGAAGAGGGTAAAAGTCAGGCCCCCGGCCAAAGCTTCAACCATGTAAACCCTCTTGCCGACCGCCCCCGGGAGCGGGAAGCGGATGATAATCGAGGCGTGGCTGAACTCCCCGTGGGAGAAGAACTTGATAGCCTCGGAAAAAATACCTCGGCCGCTGAAGAGGACAGGCCAGCACGCGGCCGCGCGCTCACGAGCCAAAGAATAGGGAATGGGGATAGCCTGATCCGGCGTCATTTGCGCATCCCCATAATTTGCTTGACCAGGTCAATGCCGGATTGGCCGAACAGGTAGGTCATGACGATACTGGCCAGCCACAGGATGGCGTCCGGCCCCATGTTCAACCCGAGCTTGCCGTTGAACGCCACCAGCAGCATGGCCAGGATGACCACGATCAGCTTGCGCAGGCCGACATACCCCGGCTCGGTCGCCGGGGATTGCGGCTTTTCCTTCCTGACGCGTTTCATTGTTCCCCTCCCGGCGCGTATTGCAGTCGCGCCGCCGCCTCACCGATGTCATGCTCCATCAGCCGCCGTCCCACCTCCTCGCGCAGCCGGTAGGCCACGGCCGCCACAGCCTCGCGCAGATCCTCCACGCCGGGATCGGCGGGCATGGCCAGGCCGAGCCGCTGGGCGCGGGCGTAAAAGGCCTTGATGTAGTCTTCCTGGAGATAGGCGGCCAGGGCGGGCGCGGGGCGCCCATCCTCCCGCGCCATCGCGCATTCGACCTGGTAGGCGTCCAGCTGGCTGGAGAAGTACAAGCTCATGGCCGCCAGCTGCACAAGCTGGCGGGACAAGGGAAGAACCTCCTCGGATGTCCGCGTCGCCTGGACCGGACTGGACAGGTACAAGATTATCCCGAGTAGGCCGCACAAAATAGACAGATGCTTCAGAGAGATCATGCCGTCACCGCCTTTGTAAGGACCGCCTCGGGCCACTCCCCGAGGATCAGCTTGATCTTGGCCGGGTACTGCGGATTGCGGAACTGTCCAGGCCCAAGCAGCGCGCCCGGCCCGCCGTTGTAAGCGGCGCAGACGCCCGCCCATCCGTGGGTGGGGAGAAACCGCAAGGCCAGCTTGCGCAGATGCAGGCAGCCCAGCGGGATATTCAGTACATGGTCGCAAAGCTGGGTCAGGTACGGCCCGCGAAAACCAAGCTCACGGCCCACGGCGCCCATTAATTGCATGGCGCCCCAGCTGGCCTGTTGCCCCCACCATTCCTGGTCACGGTCGCCGCGCAAGCACGGAAAATCCTTGGGGGGAGATTCCGAGGACGCTTCAGCAGGCGTTAATTCACGGAAAGGCTGATTCGTTTTGACATTCCAGAGCCAGCGGTACCGAGGCTCCGGGTTCCAGGCCCAGACGTCGCCCGTGGACTCGTACTGGAGGATGGCTATGACCAGTTGAAACGGCAGACCATGCCTCTGCGCGGCCTGGGACGCGATCCCGGAAAGGGAGGAGGTTACTTCTTCCATGGCTTCGGCCCCTGTCCGTCATACGGCCGCGCCAGCGCGGCCCCGGAAACGATGTCCGCCCAGCTGGTTCCGTCCGCCAGGATCACCTCGGCCACGATACGGAAATACTTCCCGCGCCCCATGCGCCGCAGCATGACCTTGTCTCCGGGCTTGAGCCGCTTCATGACGAGCGCCTTGGCCGCTTCGGCCATGTCTTTGGCCGTCTGGTCTTTGCTTTTCAGCTCCTGGGTATCCACGTCGCGTACCCGCACGCCGATGTGATCGCCCACGATGGGCGGCCAGCCGGGAATGGTGACTTTGAGGGTGTCCCCATCGGTCACGGCCTCGACCACGGCGGCGTGGTCGCCGTATTCACGCGGGGGTTTCTTGGCGTGGGATGGGGTAGCGATGGCGGCCGCCAGGACAGCCACGGCCAGAAACGCGAAGAGCATCGCCCGCAGGCGTCTGCAAGGGAGGATGGTATTCATGCGGCGATATATGCCGCACGATGGGGGAGGGGTTAGACCTGAACTGGTTCAGGTCCGCTAGCGTGATGTTCCGTAATTAGTTCAATTCAAGATAGCACAAGCAGTCCTAATACTACATACAAAACTGCGAAACACCATGGAATGAAGGCCCCAGGCATTAAAAACCAGAGGAATCCTGTGCCAGACCTATATCCTTCCACATCATGTATCAGAGCGTCTTCTGGTTTATTCTTGTCCCACCAGTTTCTATAATATTCAATTGCGATGTTAGCCCTTCTTGTTGAAATTCCAATTGAAATGGAAATCAGGAAGCCAATGCTGCACAATGACACAATCAACCCAGTAGATTTTCCCCAGGAAAATGAGATTGCAGCGAGCAATAAACCTTCAAATGTGCCTAACCATGTCAACCTACTGTTCATCAAACTGTTTTCATACACAATCTTAGAATCCATCTGACTATGAATTGTTTGCCATTTCTCCTGAACTGATGTCATTGTCTCCTCCTATATTCAAGCTAGCTTTGGCATTTCAATTAGCTTCCACCGGCATAGCCGGGATATGATTAGGCCCCTCGAAGGAGGCTTTAACCTGCCTGGGCTTTGCTACTAGTGTGGCGTCCGGCAATTTAATGTGTATTTTGTTTAGATCTTAGCCTGGGCTTTATGCCGTATTTCAAAAGATTTTGATCGGTTGTAAAATGTATCTATTTAGAAAACGTGACACTAGAAATCCAGAAGGGAGAGGCGGGGGTCTTTACGGGCGCGACGCGCCTTGTGCTTGAATACGGCCCGGTCCGTAACGCCCACCTCGCGGGCGATCTGCGGCGCGGTCTTGCCTTCCGCCAGGCCCTGGTCAATGCCGCGCCGGATGGCCTCGTGGATCGCCGCCATACACCCGGCCCAAGGTCCGAGCGGCACGTCGATGTGTCCGCCGCCCAGCCGTTCGGCCACTGCCGCCGCATGTTCGCCACAGGCCTCGACCAGCCAATGCTCCGACGTCAAGCGCTCAGGTCGGGGGAAGTAGGCCCGGCTGCCGCCTTTGGCCTTGGCCACCTTGGCGGCGGCCATCTTCCCGGCGATCTCGGCGATCTCGGCCAGCACGCCCGGCAGCTCGGAATAATCAGCGCCGGACATTACGCCATTGCCTCCGCTACTGCCAGCTTCTTGACCCTTTTGTCCAGCGCCGCGATCACGCCGCGCAGCTGATCGGGCGTCCCCCATTGCAGCTTGGCCGGTCCGCCCTGGCGCTTCAGAATGCTCTCGGCGTACTCAAACGGCACATGCCGCCTGCTCATGCGGCCGATCTCGGCCAGGAGCGCATGCACCTTGCTGATCAGCGCCGTCCGGTCGCAGCCCGCGCGCGGCGGCTTCTCCGTTGGCTTCCAGCCCTTGCGCTCGAAATGCGCGCACAGATCCTTGAGCTTGTCCAGGGAGAGCTTGGCCGAGGACGCCACGCCGTAGCGGTCGGTCAGGATCTGACGATACATCTCGTCATCAAGGCCAAGCTGCTTCTTGGCGATGTGGACCTTGCCAAGCAGGGCTTTGCGGCCGGTGGTTGGCTTGGGCATTTGCGAACTCCTTGAGGTAGACAACTATTCAGTTATTTGATTATTTGTTCCGGTATCAAATAAATCGAGACAACCACGTAAAGGTTGACCATGTCGGATATAA
>Ga0307423_1002444_pt1 | contig 10388 bp, 7 predicted proteins | sample SalMarWE160310MG_FD_202154 | JGI IMG/M metagenome (GOLD analysis project Ga0307423, IMG submission 202154) | Salt marsh sediment microbial communities from the Plum Island Ecosystem LTER, Massachusetts, United States - WE1603-10 | ecosystem: Environmental > Aquatic > Marine > Intertidal zone >... | reverse complement strand
AGAGCCTGGACGACCTCGCCAAGCTGCCATTCACCACCAGCGACGACCTGCGCGAAGGTTATCCTTTTCCGCTTTTGTCGGTGCCCATCAGCGAAGTGGTGCGCATCCACGCCTCCAGCGGCACCACCGGCAAACGCAAGGTGCTTTGCTACACCAAGAAGGACATCGCCGATTGGGCCCACATGTTCGCCCGTTGCTATGAGATTGCCGGCCTCACCAAAGAGGACCGGGTGCAGATCGCGGTGGGATATGGAGTATGGACCGCGGGTGTGGGCTTCCAGCTTGGCTGCGAGAACCATGGCGCCATGGCGGTGCCCATCGGCCCGGGCAATCTGGACATGCAGTGCCAATTCCTGGTGGATTTCCAGCCGACCGTGATGTGCTGCACATCCTCCATGGCCTTGCTCTTGTCGGAGGAAATCAAGCGCCGGGGGCTCAGCGACCAGCACCGGGTCAAGAAGATCATCTATGGCTCCGAACGCACCAGCGACGCCATGCGAAGCCGCATCATCGAAGGCCTGGGCGGGGTCGAGCTTTTCGACATCCCCGGCATGACCGAGCTCTATGGTCCGGGCACGGGCTTGGAGTGCAGTGCGCACCAAGGCATCCACTACTGGGCCGACTACTTCATCCTGGAGATACTGGATCCGCTGACCTTGGAGCCGGTGGAGCCCGGCGAGCTCGGCGAAATGGTGGTCACCACCTTGTGCAAGGAAGCGGCGCCCTTGATCCGCTATCGCACCCGCGACCTCACCAAGCTCATACCCGAGCCTTGTTCGTGCGGTTGCATATTGCCCCGCCATGACCGTATCCTGGGGCGTAGCGACGACATGATTATTTTCCGGGCGGTCAATATCTATCCGGGACAAATCGATCACGTGCTCAGCCACAGCAAGGGCATCGGCAGCGAATATCAAATCATCATGGACCGCGGCGATGACGGCAAGGATTACATGACCGTGAAAGTGGAGCGGGCCGAGCATGCCATGCCGGAGGTTGATGCTGAAACGGCCAAGACCATTGCCAAGAGCATCAAAGCCGCGGTTTTGGTGAGCCCCCAGGTCGAGCTGGTTGGTTATGGAACCCTGCCCCGCAGCGACCGCAAGTCAAAACGGGTTTTTGACAATCGTTTCGAGTAGGCGCCAGGGAGGCCGCCTGAGGAACCGCACCGTTAATCGGGATATGCGGTCGCTAAACTTCAGGCTGCGGCGCCATAGGGTTGGTTGCAGAATGCGGTCGGATTTGTCAACAAGCGTTTTCATCAGATTAGCCGCCTCAACCATCTCGGGTTAATCAATCCCCCTCCTTGCCGATGGCATCGGCGCGGCGGGGAATTGCCGGATTTGACAGCGTTTAGTTAACAAAACCAGTCAACCCAACCCATGTTTAAGGAGGAGAGGGATATGAAGTTTAAATCCTGGTTGATGCTGGCAGCCCTGTTGGGCGCAGCGGTGCTCTGTTTGGGAGGATTCAGCGCACCGGCCCAGGCAGCGGCCACCATTGAACTCAGCTACGCCAATTTCCCGCCACCGGGAACCTTCCCCCATGTGCAAATGGAGCGCTGGGTGAAAGAGGTCGAGAAACGGACCAAAGGCAAGGTCAAGATCAAGATGTTCCCCGGCGGCTCGCTATTGAATGGCAAGAACATGGTCGACGGTGTGATCAACGGCCAGGCGGACATAGGCTGCACCTGCACTGCCTATCAGCCTGGCCGCTTTATCATCCTGAACGCTACTGCGCTTCCGGTGGGCATTTCCAGCGGCTTGGTGGGAAGCAAGGTCTTGATGGACCTGTATCTGAAGTATAAGCCCAAGTCCCTAGCTAAGGTTAAGGTGCTCACTGCGTTCACCACCAGCCCGGCCAACATCATGTCCAAAGAGGGATTCCCCACCTTGGCTTCGCTTAAGGGTAAGAGCCTGCGCGCCTCCGGCGGCGCGGCCCAGATCCTAAAAGCCTGGGGCGCCAACCAGGTTGGCATGCCCATGCCGGCCACGCCGGAAGCTTTGCAAAAAGGCGTGGTGCAGGGACTCTTTTCCTCGGTCGAGGTCATGAAGGACTTCAAGTTCGCCGAGTATTGCCGTTTCGTCACCATGACCAACACCGGCATCTATCCCTTTATCGTGGTCATGAACATGGACAAGTGGAACAAGCTGCCCAAGGACGTGCAGAAGGTCATGGACGGCCTGTTCCGCGAACAGGGCGAATGGACCGGCAAGTACGTGGACGACCATGCCAAGGAGGCCTTGGACTGGTCGGTTAAGACCTACAAGGTCAAGATCTACACGCTGTCGCCCGCGGAGAAGGCAAAGTTCGATGCTCCGCTGCAGCCCATTGTGGACGGGTGGATCAAGAAGGTCAGCGCCAAGGGCGTTAATGGCAAGGCCATCGTGGCCGACATCAAGGCCTTGGTAAAGAAGAACTCCAAGTAGTGCACGACTGACACCCGGCTTGGACCCCGGCCCCTAACCGGGTCGGGGCCAAGCCAAATCAGGCCTGCCCGCTATTAGGGATTGCCAGCCGAAATAGGCAGGTTCCGGCTTACACAAATGGCCCAGGAGGGCTGCAATGCAAATATTAGCTAGCGTAGCGCGCTTCTTGGATGGAGTCCTGGCCTTTGTGTCAGGGGTGGCCTTGGTGAGCATGGTTCTGCTCACCTGCGGAAATATTTTCATGCGTTGGGTTTGGCTTCCCATCAGCGGCACCTATGAGTTGCTGGGCTTTTTCGGAGCTATCGCCGCCACCTTTGCCTTGGGCTACACCCAACGCTATCGCATGCATATAGCAGTCACGGTTTTGGTGGACCGTTTTACCAGTAAAACCAAAACCGCGCTTACTGTGTTGAACGACTTGTTGTGCATGATCTTCTTCGTCTTGGCCGGTTGGCAGACAATCCTGATGTCCAACAACTATGTCAGAGCCGGCGAAGTCAGCGAAACCTTGCAAATTATTTTTTATCCCTTTACCTATGCCACCGCCCTGGGCTGCCTGGTGCTGGCCCTAGTCTTCCTCAACCAAGCTCTGCAAACCATCTTCGCGAAACAGGAGGCCTAGCCATGGACGGAACCCTAGTCGGCATCCTTGGCATCATTATTCTAATGGCAGTCCTGTTCTTCTTGGGCACGCCGGTGGGCTTTGCCATGGCCATTGTGGGGTTTGCGGGTTATTGCTATATGATCAATGTCCATGCCGGCTTGGCCATGTTGGGCAATGAACTTTGGACCACCTTTATTAAAGAAGGCCTGACCGTCATTCCCTTATTTATCTTAATGGGCCAAATTGCTTTTCATTCAGGAGTAAATAAAAAGCTCTATCGCACTGCACACTGCTGGGTGGGGCACATTCGGGGCGGCATAGCCATGGCCACAGTTCTGGCCTGCGCGGCGTTTGCCGCCATCTGCGGCTCCAACGCCGCCACTGCCGCCACCATGACCACCGTGGCCCTACCCGAGATGAACAAATACAAATACGAGCCCATGCTCAGCACCAGCGCCATTGCCGCCGGCTCCACCTTGGGCGTGGTTATCCCGCCCAGTGTGGTGCTCATTGTTATCGGTCTCAACACTCACCAATCTATTCCCGATCTTTTCTATGGAGGCATCACCGCGGGCATCATTTTAGCCCTGGCCTTGGCCGTGACTGTATATCTATTATGCCTTAAACGCCCTGCCTGGGGGCCGGTTGGCGAAAGCTACACCTGGGGCCAGCGCTTCAGGTCACTGCCCGGCGCCATAGACATGGTCATTTTGTTCGGACTTGTCATGTGGGGGCTATATGAGGGCTGGTTCACTCCTTCCGAGGCTGGCGCGTTTGGCTCCTTTTGCGCATTGCTGCTAAGCGTCATACAGAGACGGCTCAGCTGGAAAGGGCTTATCACCTCCATTATGGAGACCATACGCATCTCCTGCATGGTGATAGTCATTGTGGCTGGCGCGGTGATTTTCGGCAAATTCCTGGCTGTGACCCGCATTCCTTTTGATATAGCCGACTGGGTGGCCAACCTGCCTATACCGGGCATGGCCATCATCATGGTCATCTTTGGGATCTACATCATCGGCGGCGCGGTGATGGACGCGTTGGCCCTGCTCTTGATCACCCTGCCTATTTTCTTTCCGGTGGCCGATAAGTTGGGCTACGACCCCATCTGGTTCGGGGTGACCATCACGGTAGTGACCACCTTGGGCGCCATAACCCCGCCGGTGGGAGCCACAACCTATGTGGTTGCCGGCATGGCGCCGGAAGTGCCTATGCAGAAAATTTTCAAGGGCGTCATGTTCTTCCTGCCAGCTTACATCATCACGATATTGATCTTAACGATCTTCCCCTGGTTGGTTACCGATCCATTCAAATACCTCAAATTCCTATTTTGATAAAACAATCGGAGGCAATCACAACTAGCCATGAAAGACTACGACTACCACCTGCCCACCAGCATGGCAGAGGCCCTGCGCATCAAGGCCGGCTATGGCGGTAAGGCCCGCTTCGTGGCTGGAGGCACCGATGTAATGGTGCTGAAGCGGGCTGGCCGCCTGGATTTCCAGGCCTTGGTCAGCTTGCGCCGGGTGCCTGAGGTTACTGGGATCCACGAGAAGGCCGGCAGCATCCTTATCGGCGGCGGCGTTACCTTGACCCAACTCATGCAATCCGAGTTGGTCCGCCACAGCCTGCCTAGCCTGCACGACGCGGTTTCGGTTATGGGCTGCACCCAAATGCGCAACCTGGCCACCATGGGCGGCAACGTGATGAGCGCAGTTTCCAGCGGCGACACCATCCCGCCGCTCATGACTCTGGATGCCCAGTGCCGCCTGGCTTCCGCCGGCGGCCAGCGCACCGTGCCTCTTTGCGACTTTTTCCCCGGGCCCCGCCACACCAAGGCCCGCGAGGACGAAGTGCTGGTGGGCTTGGAACTGCCCAAGCCCGCGCCTAGTTGCGGCATGGCCTTTCTTAAGCTGGGCCGCCGGGCGGCCTTGGATTTAGCCGTGGTAAGCATCGCCATCCTGTTGGAGCTTGAGCCTGGTGGTGGGTGTATCGCCAAAGCTCGAGCCGCCGCCGGCGCGGTGGGACCCACGCCCATCAGGCTTTATGCTGCGGAAAGGGCGCTCATCGGCGCCGCCCCCGGCGAAGAAGCCTTTGCCAGCGCGGCCCAGGCGGCGCTGGAGGAGTCCTCGCCTTGGGATGATGTGCGGGCCAGCCGCTGGTACCGTGAAGAGATGATCAAAGTGGTGTTCCCACGGGTGGCTTGGACCGCCCTGGAAAGAGCCGGAGCGGGAGGCCGCTCATGAAAAGACAAATCGATTTTTCGCTTAACGGCCACCCGGTCACTGCCGAGATCAATCCCAGCCAAAGCCTGCTCTCCCTTCTGCGCGATGAGTTCGAACTTACCGGCGCCAAGGAAGGATGCGGCGAGGGCGAGTGCGGCGCCTGCACGGTACTTGTGGACGGCCTCGCCATAAACTCCTGCATATTCCCCGCCATCGAAGTCTCCGGCTGCCGGGTGGAGACCGTGGAGGGGCTGGCCACGGCTGACGGAGCCTTGCATCCGCTGCAGCAGGCCTTTGTGGAATACGGCGCGGTGCAGTGCGGCTTTTGCACCCCCGGCATGGTCATGAGCGCCAAGGCGCTTCTGGACGGCGCTACCTCACCTGACGAGGATGCGATCAGAACCGCCATCGAAGGCAATCTCTGCCGTTGCACTGGTTACAAGCAAATTGTAGACGCCATCCAGGCCGCCGCGGAGAAGATGCGATGAGCGAACTCCTGTATGTCGGCAAACGCATCCCCCGTTCCGACGGCGCCAAAAAAGCCACCGGGCGGGCGATATACATCAACGATCTCAAAAGACCGGGCATGCTGTATGGCGCTATCCTTTATTCGCAGCACCCGCATGCCATCATCAAAAGCATCGACCTGAGCCGAGCCAAGGCGCTGCCCGGGGTGCGCGCGGTCATCACCGCCGACGACGTGCCGGATATCCCCATCGGCTTTATCAAGGACAACCGGCCGTTAAAAAAAGGCAAGGTGCGTTCCATGCGCGACGAAATCGCCGCCGTGGCCGCCATTGACCCGGACATCGCGGCAGAGGCCTTGACGTTGATCGATGTTGAATACGAGCCCCTGCCCGCGGTGTTTACGCCGGAAGAGGCTTTGGCCGAAGGCGCCCCGCTGATCCATGAAAAAGACGCCAAGGGCCGCCCGCTAAGCGACAACAAATTAAAGCTTCCTTGGAAGTTGGTCTGCGGCGATGTGGAAGAGGGCAAGGCCCGCTCCAAGTACGTGGTGGAGCACGAGTTCCGCACCACCTTTGTCAGCCATTGTTGCCTGGGCACCAGCGGAGTGGTCGCCGAGTTCGATCCGGACAAGAACCTCACCATGTACTCCATCACCCAAATTCCCTATTTGGCCCAGGGCGACTATCTGGAAGCCCTCAAGGCCTTGGGATTGGGCCGCAGCAAGGTCAGAGTGCTTTGCCAGACCATTGGCGGCGGCTTCGGCTCCAAGCTGGACACCCATTGCTACGAGTTCATCGCCATCCTCTTGGCCTATGCCACTGGCAAGCCGGTGAAGATGCAGTTTTCCCGCGAGGAGGAGTTCCTGGCCCAGGCCACCCGCCAGCCCACCATCACCACCATCAGCCATGGCTGCGACGTGAGAGGCCGCCTCACCTTCCGCCAGGTGAAGATGCTCTTGGATAACGGCGCCTACACCAGTTGGGGCGCCACCACGCCCAGCGTCATGATGGTGCCGGTGAGCAGCCTCTACCGGGTGCCCAACGTGCTGTACGAAGCCGAGATCGCCTACACCAACAACCTCTACTCCCAGGCCTTCCGCGGCTACGGCAACCCCCAGGCCACCTTTGCGGTGGAATCGTCCATGGACCAGTTGGCCGAGGCGGCGGGCATCGATCCGGTTGAGCTGAGGCTGATAAATGCCAATCAGCCGGGCGAAACCACGCCCCAGCGTTTCAAGATCACCTCCTGCGGACTGACCGAATGCATTGAAAAGGTACGCGACGGCCTGGGCTGGGAGCAGCATCAGAAAGACAAAGCCGAAGGCCTGAGCGTATCTAGCCACAAGGCCCGCGGCATGGGCATGGCCTCTTTGATCCACGTGGGCGGCGGCGCGCGGGTTTACCGTTCCGACGGCCACGGCATGATCATGAAGCTGGACGACTTCGGCAAGCTGAGCGTATTCACCGGGGCGGTGGAGATAGGCCAAGGCACCGAGAGCACCATCCGGCAGGTGGTGGCCGAATCGGTGGGTCTGCCCATTGCCGACGTGAATATCGTGGCGCACGACACCGACATCTGCCCCTGGGACGTGGGCACCCACGCCAGCCGCCAGGCCTTTATCTCCTGCAACGCCGCCATTCAATGCGGCGCTGAACTCAAAAAGAAACTATTCTCCTTGGCCGGCGAGCAGATGAAGGTCGCTCCCGACGAGTTGGATATGCGGGAAGGCCAGATTTTCCGCAAAGGCTCCGATGACGAGCCCATGCCTCTGCTCAAGGTGCTAAAAAAGGCCCACTTCTCTACCCAGGGCAAGATGGTGATGGCCGAAACTTTCTACGATCCGCCCAATGAAATGCTGGACCGGGAGATGAAGGGCAACCTGTCCTGCTCCTGGGCCTTCGGCTGCCACGGCGTGGAGGTGGAGGTCGATACCCAAACCGGCCAGGTCAAGGTGCTCAACTATCAGGCCGCCCACGATGTGGGCAAGGCGCTAAATCCGCTTTTCATCGAAGGCCAGATCTACGGCGCCGCGGTGATGGGCACCGGCATGGCGCTTACCGAGGAATTGAAATTGGACCACGGCCATGTAATGAACGGCCGCTTCACCGATTACAAGCTGCTCACCGCCAAAGACAAGCTACCGGTCACGCCCATCATTGTGGAGACCGACGATCCGGCCGGGCCTTACGGCGCCAAAGGCATCGGCGAACCGGGATGCGTGCCGTCATCGCCCGCTATAGCCAACGCCATTTATGACGCCATCGGTGTACGGATCAGCCAATTGCCCATGACGCCGGAACGGGTTTTAAAGGCGATCATGGAACACGAAAAATAGTCGCGAACCGCGGGCGGGACTTATATGACAAATAGGCAAGGCCTGCTCAACTCAACGCTCAATGCGACTGACGTCGCAAGCCAGCTTGGACTGGCTTGACAGCCTCTTGGGGTGGGTCATACAATTTACGCTGTCGTTTAAAGCCAAACCCGAGCCGCACTAGCGGACAAAGGGATTAACGTGACAGCCAAGTCCAAGCAGCGCAAACCGGATCCCTTGAGCCCCTTCCGGGTTATTGAAGCGCCTTATTATCATCCGGTGGGCGCGGAGCGGGAAGTGTTCCGCGCCGCCGCCGCCCAGCGCCTGCCTGTTTTGCTCAAAGGGCCCACGGGTTGCGGCAAGACCCGTTTCTTGAGGCACATGGCATATGAATTGGACCGGCCGCTGGTGACGGTGGCTTGTCACGAAGACCTTTCCGGCGCCGATTTGGTGGGCCGTTTCTTGATCCAGGACGGCGACACGGTGTGGCAGGACGGCCCGCTCACCCTGGCCGCGCGCCATGGCGGCATCTGCTACCTGGATGAGGTGGTGGAGGCGCGCAAGGATACGGTGGTGCTGATCCATCCCCTTACCGACGACCGCCGGCAGCTGCCCCTGGACAAGCTGGGCACCGTGATCAAGGCCCACCCCGACTTCCTCCTGGTGGTGTCCTACAACCCGGGCTACCAGTCGCTATTAAAGGAAATGAAGCCCTCCACCCGCCAGCGTTTCGTGGCCTTAAGCTTCGACTTTCCCCCGCCCGAGGTGGAGCGCCAGGTGGTTATGACCGAGAGCGGCGTGGGCCAGGACTTGGCCGCGCACCTGGTGGATCTGGCCGGACGCGCCCGGGGGCTCACCGAATACGGCCTCAGCGAGGGCGTTTCCACCCGGCTGGTGGTTTACACCGCCCAGCTGATAGCCCAGGGCATGGACCCCCACCTGGCCTGTGTCAGCGCCATGGTGGGTCCGGCCACTGACGACCCGGACCTAGCCCGCAGCCTGATTGAGTTGGTGGCCGACCATTTTCCGCCGGCAGGCTAACCATGAATCCCCGCGTCAAACATCCCCTGGACGAACGCTTGGCCGCCTTGGGCCTGGGACCGCGCCAGGTGGACTCTCTTTTGCCCGAACTGGCGGAGCTATCCGCCCCGATTCGTGAGACCGCCCTTGCCTTCGCCGCCCGGTTGGGCAAGCGGGCTTTGGAGGGCCTGCGCGCGGCGCTGGACTCCCTGCCCCGTATGGCTCCCGATTCTCCGGGCCTCAAATTATTGGAATCGGCTGAACCCGGTTTGGCGCTGGTCATTCTTAGGAACCTGCCTGAGTTGGAGCGGGCGCTGGGCCGCCAAGGCTTGGCGGAATGCATTCGCCTGGCCCGGGATTTGCCGCCGGGCGAGCAGACTGAGCTGGCCCAACGCGGGCCATACCTGCTCGGCGGTCTGGGTGGGCAATCCGCAGCCCGCCTGGCCCTGCGCTTGGCCGCGGCTCTGGCCCAGGCGAACGGCCGCGGTGCCTTGGCCGAATTGCGCCTCATCGCAAGCTCGGTCCACGGCCAGCGCCGGCCGCGCCTGCTTTTGGGCCTGACCCTGCGCTTAGCCAAGGAGCGTCCCGCGGCCGCCCGCAGCGTTCTGGAGAACTTCTCCCAAGGACCGGCCCACGGACTGGAGCCCGGCCATTTGTGCGCCTGGGTGATGGTCGGCCTGCGGCGCGAGCGGCTGGAGGGAGGCTTTTTTGCGCCGGATTCACTGGCAGGCCTAGCAGCGGCGGACCGGCTAAGCGGCGGCCTCAGCCTGGCCAGGCTGTTTACCTGGCTAGGCCCCTACGCCTCCTTGCATGCAGGACGCCACTTACGACTTGAGGCCAAAGACCGCGAAGCCAGCCTGCCTCACCTCGATCTGGAGGATCCCCACCGGCTGAGCTTGCCCCGATACCTTTCTCACGAGGTGCCTAGTCCGCTGAGCCTGGCCCGGGTCTTGTCCGTGTTGGCAGCACGCATGCGGCGGCTCGGTTTATATGAACTGACCGCCGCTCAAGTGCGCACCCTGCTGGCCAGCATGAATCGTTCAACGCCGGCCCTGCAGGAACTGCCCGCGCCGGCCTTGTTTTGTGCTGGCTTCAAAGCGCCGCTGTTGGCCGCCGCGCTTCTGGCCGTGTCCGCGGAAATCAAGATCCGGTCCGACCTGCATAAGCGCTTTCCCGGCCTGGCCCGCGACTTCCAGGTGTTGGACGATCTGCGCCGTGTATCGCCGCTGCCTTGGCCGGCTCTGGAACCAGCCGAGAGACTGCTGGGCCTGGTGGTGCTTTACCTGGCCGGAGGCGACAAGCCAGCTGAAGTTTTGCCCGGCGACTTT
>Ga0307423_1002441_pt1 | contig 10395 bp, 10 predicted proteins | sample SalMarWE160310MG_FD_202154 | JGI IMG/M metagenome (GOLD analysis project Ga0307423, IMG submission 202154) | Salt marsh sediment microbial communities from the Plum Island Ecosystem LTER, Massachusetts, United States - WE1603-10 | ecosystem: Environmental > Aquatic > Marine > Intertidal zone >... | reverse complement strand
ATATGGTTGTCGATATTGGTGGTGGTACCACCGAAGTCGCAGTCATTTCTCTTGCAGGAATCGTTTACAGCCGGTCCATTCGGGTGGCGGGTAATAAAATGGATGCTGCCATTATTCATTATATCAAACGGAAATATAACCTGCTGATCGGCGAACGGACCGCCGAAATCATTAAAACGACTATCGGAAATGCATATCCTGAGCCCCAGGATCTTGAAACCATAGAAGTCAAAGGCAGAGATCTGGCATCAGGAATACCCAAGATTTTGGCCATTGATTCGGAAGAAATTCGGGTGGCAATTTCAGAACAGATAGATGCCATAGTAGAAACCGTTAAAATAGCATTGGAGCAAACTCCGCCTGAATTGGCTGCCGATATTGTCGATAGAGGAATTGTATTGACAGGTGGTGGCGCACTATTAAAGAATTTGGACAAGCTTCTCAGGGAGGAAACCAGCCTTCCTATAACGATAACCGAGGATCCATTACTTACGGTGGCGCTTGGCTCTGGTGCAGCTCTCGATAACATTGACATCCTCAAGCAAGTTGTAATCCCGTAGATACATGTTTTCGAAAAAGATGGTAATGATTGTTGGCCTGATCGTTCTGATTGCTGTCAACATCATACTCCTCTCTGTTTTCAATCGCCGTTATATTTCTTATTATAGACCCGGACGGATCGCTATTTCTTTAATCGCTCCTTTTCAGAAGGCTTCCACCAATTCTATCCGTTTTGTCAGAGATATTTGGCGACATTATTTCTTTGTGGTGAATGTCGCGAAAGAGAATGATAATTATAAAAAAGCATTGAACAAAGCTTTTGAAAACAACATCCAGCTCAGGGAATTAAGGCTTTCCAATTCCCGTCTTCGAAATTTGCTGAATTTTGAAAAGACGATAACAAATCGCGTCCTTTCAGCCGAAGTCATCGGCAAGGACCCTTCTCCCTGGTTTAAAACCGTTTTGATCGATAAAGGCAAAAGCGACGGGGTTGAAACAGGGATGGCTGTGGTGGTTCCCAAAGGAATCGCAGGGCAAATTACAGATGTATCCTCCAATTATTCTAAAGTGTTGTTGATCATCGATCATAACAGCGCGGTGGATGCACTGGTACAAAATGACAGAGCGCGAGGCATCATCAAAGGTGATGCGGCAGGACAATGCCTTTTTAAATATGTATTGCGTAAACATGATATTGAAATAGGCAATATTGTCGTTTCATCCGGGTTGGACGGTGTTTTCCCAAAGGGACTTGCCGTAGGGTATGTCTCTGCCGTTATCAAGCCAAAAGCCGGGATATTTCAGGAAGTGACCGTTACGCCATATGTTGATTTTGAAAAACTTGAAGAGGTTCTGATTGTACTGAACCCAAAAAAGAAAGAATTTGAGCCTGAGCAATGACGTATTGCTTACATATCTTTATTGGCCTTTGTCTGATCGTCATTCAGACGACAGTTATGCCTCATATTCCTTTATTTGCAAGATTCTATGATCTTTTAGCCCCCTTTGTCATTTATTTAAGTATCTTCCGGTCCGTTCGTGAAAGCATGATCATTGTTTTCGTGTTTGGTTTTTTTATGGATATCATTTCCGGAGGGCCTTTCGGAATCTATCTAACCGCCTATTTATGGATGTTTATTGGCGTTCGATGGGCGATTACCTTTCTGCATGTCGGTGACGGCCTGCTTTTGCCGGTTGTTGTCACTGCGGGAGTGTTAATGGAAAATTTAGTATTTATCGGAACCAGTGCCATGTTTGAACAAAGTTCACGGATTTCCGAAACAATGGTGAGCACGATTATCGTGCAGGTTTTATGGGCTATATTCACCGGGCCGCTTTTTTTAATGCTTTTTAACACCTCACATCGGCGGTGGAATCTATGGTTCAAAGAAATATTAGTGAAGAAAAATTGATGAATTCGTAAAAAGGAAAACATTACTTTTTACGAAACCATCAAAATTAAACAAAAACATTTTTTCGAGGAACACTTTGACCAAATATTTAAAAACGGCAGATCAGGATTGGTATAAACAACGACTCGTTAGAATAGCGTTTTGTGTTGCAGGAACTTTTTGTCTGATTTTTATCCGTTTGTTTTACCTTCAGGTGATTAATGGTGAGGAGTTAAGGAGATTGTCGGAAAACAACTGTATTCGCCTGCAAAGTACAGATCCATCCAGGGGAATGATTTTTGATCGTAATGGAATACTGCTGGTTGATAATCGTCCGGCGTTCGATCTTCACATTGTATTAAAAGATGCCAAACCGGTTGAGCAGACTGTCAAAAAATTGTCAAAATACATCAATGTTCCTGAATCTGAGCTGATGTCAAAGATCAAGAACGACAAAACAGTTTCATCTTATAAACCGATACTTTTGAAAAAAGATATCGGGCGGGATGCGTTGGCTGCCATCGAGGTGCGAAAATTCGATCTTCCTGGGGTTAGCGTCGATGTAAAACCTCGCCGACACTACATCGAGCGACAGACGGCCTCTCATCTCATCGGGTATTTGAGCGAAATAAACGCCGGTGAACTGAATTCAGGGGAATATCCGGGGTATACGGTTGGCGATTATATCGGAAAATATGGCGTCGAAAAAATATTTGAGTCTTTCCTTCAGGGAAAAAGAGGGGGGCGCCAAGTTGAAGTCAATGTCATGGGACAGGTGGTTAGAATTTTAAAAACAGTCGACCCCCAGCCGGGACGGAACCTTTATCTGACAATCGATATGCATGTTCAGAAAAAGGCTGAGGCGCTATTAAAAGGTGTCGCCGGCGCTGTGGCGGCCATGGATCCTCAGACCGGCCAAATCCTTGCCTTGGCAAGTTCTCCTTCGTTTGACCAGAATGTCTTTGTTGACGGCATGTCGCATGAGCAGTGGGATGCTATGGTTTCCAACCCCTTAAGACCTTTGGAAAACAAGGTTATCCAGGGCGAATATCCCCCGGCATCCACCTTTAAAATCATTACCGCCATTGCGGGGCTCGAGGAAGGAGTCATCGATAAAAATACCATCATCCATTGTCCTGGATATTATAGATATGGAAATCGGACTTACCGATGCTGGAAGCATGGAGGTCACGGCGATGTCAGTGTGGTCAAGGCACTGGCTGAGTCCTGTGACGTCTTTTTTTACCAGGTCGGTCAGAAGCTGGGCATAGATCGTCTGTCAATGTATGCCATCGCTTCGGGTCTGGGATCGCCTACCGGGATCGATCTGGATCACGAAGCATCGGGACTTATTCCGACAAAAGAATGGAAAAAACGTCGTACCGGTGTTGCCTGGCAGGGGGGAGAGACGCTCTCGGCTGCGATTGGACAAGGCTTTGATCTTGCAACCCCTTTGCAGATGCTCGTTTTTACATCAGCCGTGGCAAACGGCGGAAAAATATACAAACCTTTAATACTCAAGTCAGTCTATTCATCGGAAGGGTCGGTCATTCTTGAGAGCAAAAAGCAGTTGGCCGGCAAGCTGCCTGTTAGTAAGCAAACGCTTCAAATTATAAAGGAAGGCCTTTGGGATGTGGTTAACAATAAAAAAGGAACCGCATGGATTGCTCACATTGAGGGCATTGATATCAGTGGAAAAACAGGGACTGCCCAGGTGGTTGGGCGTAGCAAAGATCGCGGCCTGTCTGAAGAGGCATTGTCACACCGGCTAAAATCACATGCATGGTTTGTTGCTTATGCGCCGTCTGCTGATCCTAAAATAGCAGTTTCTGTTATGGTTGAGCATGGGAGTCATGGATCAAGCGCAGCGGCACCCATCGCAAGGGAAGTCATTAAAACTTATTTTGGACAGGATGAAAACTCAAAGCCGGACGAACTGAAAGTCGCCGGTAACTAGAAGAGCACAAAAATGATTGATCGCCGATTTATAAAACATTTTGACTGGGGCCTATTTGGACTGACGTTTTTAATAGTATTTTTAGGACTTTTAACACTCTATAGTGCCGTCACATCATCAACGGCGGGGCCGCAAGAAATATTGTATTTTAAGCAACTGGCCTGGTATTGTATCGGACTGGCAGCAATGATTTTTTCTCTTTTCTTTAATTACAAGTTGTTGGATCGATGGGCACCTGTCATCTATGTGATGTGTATGCTCCTTTTATTATATGTATTGCTGTTCGGTAAATATGTGGCAGGGGCGCGACGCTGGATTATGTTGGGGCCTGTTTCGATTCAACCGTCGGAACTTGCCAAAATCGCCGTCATCATCATTCTGGCAAGGTATTATTCCAAACATGCCAATATCGGAGGTTTAAATTTGCGTGAGCTGTTTATCCCCTTTGTATTGGCGATAATTCCTTTTATTTTAATTGTTAAACAACCGGATTTGGGTACGGGCATGATTGTGCTTTTGATCGCCGGTTCAATGACAATTTTCGTTAAAATTGAAAGACGTTCGCTTTTATGTATCATCACTTCGTGCACCATCGTGGTTCCTTTGGTTTGGTTTTTCTTGAAAGGATATCAAAAGCAGCGGATATTGACATTTTTAAATCCGGAACTTGATCCACTGGGCGCCGGTTATCACGTTATACAATCCAAAATCGCCATCGGTTCGGGTATGATTTCAGGCAAGGGGTTTTTAAAAGGGACTCAAAACGCGCTCGCCTTTTTACCTGAACAACACACGGATTTTATTTTTTCCGTTTTGGCCGAGGAATGGGGATTTGTCGGTGCTTTTCTTTTGTTATGCTTGTTTTTGATTTTTATCATTTGGGGATTGAACATTGCGTATCGGTGCCGAGAGCCTTTTGGTACCATTATCGCTGTCGGGGTTACCGCAATGATTTTCTGGCAAGTATCTATCAATATCGCCATGACAATGGGGTTGATGCCGATTGTCGGCGTGACCCTGCCATTTATCAGTTACGGCGGTTCTTCGGTCATTACCACAATGATTTGTGTCGGCCTTTTGCTGAACATCAGCATGAGACGTTTCCTTGCCGAATAGCCACAAGATGCATTGCAACCATGAATAACTATCCGGGATTATTGGAGCTTCTAAAATTCAACAACTTGCTAAAATCACAATTTTTTAATGAGGCTGGTTCGTGCCGCCGGTATGGAATAATGAAGACGATAAGCCCTGTTTTATTATTTAAAGCTCGGGAGAAGGTATGATAAAAACGATAAAATCTGACACGATAACCATGTTGCTCGGACCGGGCACCACCATCGAAGGGACCGTCGAGTTCGAAAATACGGTTCGGTTGGAAGGGAGTGTTGTTGGAAAAATTTACAGCACTGACGGTAAGCTGATCATCGGAGAGACGGCTGTTGTTGATGGGGAGATCATGGTTAACGTTGCCATCATAATGGGCAGGGTAAACGGTAAGATCAATGCCGGAAAAAGAGTTGAAGTTTATCCGCCGGGGCGTATTGAAGGAGACATTCAGTCGCCGCTGGTTCTTATTGAATCCGGCGTCATATTTAATGGAAATTGTTCCATGAAAGTATGAACAATTTTATCGAAACGGAAGCAGATTATTTGAAAAACTTTCTTTCCCCCTAAAAGCCTCACTAAAATTAAAAAAAACCTTTGACAACATTTATGGCTGATGTTATAGACCGCCGAGTTAAAAACATAAGTGGACAGAATTCTATTTTAAAAATTCATTTAAAATTCCTTTAAAAAAATTAAATTGCAGGTTTCAGCGATGGAGGATCTTTATATGAAAATTTCCGGTTTAAACCTGAAAAATCATAGCGTTTTCATTTTGTTTCTATCACTATCTCTGGTGTCGTTCTCAGGGGTGGCTTTTGGTGCGTCAATATCGGTTATGCCAGACATATCGCTTTTTGTACAAATCGCCAATTTTCTCATCATTATATGGGTACTCAATATCATTTTGTACCGTCCGATTCGAAAAATACTCATTGAGAGAAAGGAAAAAATTACAAGTCTGGAGCAGAATGTCGAAAAACTGAATGAAGACGCAGCCGGGAAAGACGAGGCATTTCTTTCAGGTATAAAAGATGCCAGGGCCAAAGGATTAAAGGAAAAAGAAGTCCTGTTAAAAGAAGGGACTGAGGAAGAAAAAAAGATTGTAGAACAAATTAATCAAAAGGCTCAGGCAAATCTTGCGGAAGTTCGCGAAAAAATAGCAAAGGATGCACAGGATGTTCGAACATCTCTAAATAAGGAGATTGATACGTTTGCAAATGCCATTAGCGAAAAAATTTTGGGGAGGGCTGTTTAATGAACCTGAATTGTAAAAAATGGCCTAAAAATAGCCTAAAGCGACCGATCTTTAAAAAAGGATCGATCATGATGGTTATAATGACAATGCTTTTCTTCTGTTTTATCGGAGTGTCCCTGGCCGCAACAGCTGAACATGAGACCAAGTCAAAAGGATGGGTGGCGACGGACACTTACAAGGTCATGAACTTTGCAGTTTTGGCCATCGGTCTTTTCCTTCTTGTGCGAAAACCGGCATCCCAGGCACTCAATTCAAGAATTAGCGGGATCAAAGAACAACTCAGCGAACTTGAAGAAAAGAAACGAGCGGCTGAGAAACAGCTGGCGGAATATACCGAAAAATTTTCCAACCTGGAGCAGGAAACGGAAAAACTCATCGAAGACTATATCCGGCAGGGGAATCAGGCCAAAGCCAGAATCATCGATGAAGCCAAAAAAGCCGCTGAAAAATTGGAAGAACAAGCCCGTCGTAACATCGATCATGAGTTCAAACAGGCCAAATTAGAGCTACAACAAGAGATAATGGAAAAGGCGCTGGAAAAATCAGAAGAAATCCTAAAAAATAAAATGACGGCCAAAGACCAGGAAAAGCTGGTGGATGAATATTTAGATAAGGTGGTGGCATAGTGAAAAATTTAATCGTAGCACGGCGATATGCCAAGGCACTTTTGATTATCGGTAAAGAGGACGGTCAAGCTGAAACCTACAGGGATGAACTCGATGGATTTGCCAAATTGATGGCCAAAGAAAAAGAGCTTGAACAGGCGATTACGAGTCCCCTTTATGCTGCTTCCGGCCGCAAAAAAGTTTTAGAGATAATTGTTGATAAAGTCGGTATCTCAAAAATCGTTGCTTCTTTTCTGTTGTTGTTGTTCGACAAAGGTCGTTTCGGTTTTTTAGGTGATATCAATAATTTTTATCAGAAACTGGCAGACGAGCTCAAAGGTGTTTTACGTGCCAGTTTGGTTTCGGCCACGGAACTTTCATCCGAGACCGTTGAAAAGATTCGTACAACTCTGTCCACAAGGACGGGTAAAGATATTATCCTGCAAGTGGAACAGGACCCCGGTCTTATCGGGGGCATCGTTTCCAGAATAGGCGATCTGGTTTTGGACGGCAGCATCAGAAATCAACTTCTCAATATGAGGAAATCTTTAAAATAGGGGTGAGAGTGTATCGATGGAATTAAAAGCTGAAGAAATAAGTCAGATTATTAAAGAACAGATTACGGACTACGACAAGAAGGTTGAGTTGAGTGAAACAGGAACCGTCTTGTCGGTGGGTGACGGTATTGCCAGGGTATATGGTTTAGAAAAAGTTATGACAATGGAGCTGGTTGAATTTGCGGATGGTACTCTGGGGCTGGTATTAAACCTTGAAGAGGATAATGTCGGCGTGGCCATTATGGGTGAAGACATCCATATCAAGGAAGGAGACATGGTCAAGCGAACCGGACGGATCGCTCAGGTTCCGGTTGGCGAGGCTGTTTTGGGCCGTGTTGTTGATACAACAGGCGCACCTCTTGATGGCAAGGGTCCTATTGATGCAAAAGAGTTCAGAAGAATCGAGGTCGTTGCGCCCGGTGTTATTGCCAGAAAGAGTGTTCATGAACCCTGCTATACAGGTGCAAAAGCTGTTGATGCTATGACGCCTGTGGGCAGGGGACAACGTGAGCTTATCATTGGCGACCGCCAGATCGGCAAAACAGCACTTGCTGTTGACGCAATTATTGCACAGAAAGAGACGGATATTTACTGTGTTTATGTTGCATGCGGTCAGAAAAAATCAACAGTTGCCCAGGTTGCGGATATTCTTGAAAAGCACGGTGCGATGGAATACACGACAATAGTTTCTGCATGCGCGAGTGATCCGGCATCATTGCAGTTCCTGGCTCCTTATGCAGGATGCTCAATGGGTGAATATTTCCGTGACAACGGCAAGCATGCTTTAATCATTTATGATGATCTTTCAAAACAGGCTGCTGCTTACCGTCAGGTTTCTCTTCTTTTAAGACGTCCGCCGGGCCGTGAAGCATACCCCGGCGATATTTTCTATAATCACTCTCGTCTGCTTGAGCGCTCCGCAAAATTGAATGATGAGCTTGGTGCGGGCTCTCTTACGGCGCTTCCGATTATTGAAACCCAGGCTGGTGACGTATCAGCCTTTATTCCCACAAATGTTATTTCAATTACTGACGGCCAGATATACGTTGAGCCGAGCATGTTTTTTGCAGGTATTAGACCGGCAATTAACGTTGGACTTTCAGTATCACGAGTCGGTGGTTCGGCACAGGTCAAGGCCATGAAACAGGTTGCCGGTACACTGCGGCTTGATATGGCCCAATTCCGTGAGCTTGAAGCTTTTGCCGCATTCGGAAGTGATCTTGACAAAGCTACACAGGCACAGCTTGCACGAGGTTTGAGGCTTGTTGAAGTTTTGAAACAGGGTCAGTATCAGCCGCTTTCAATGCCAAAACAGGTCACCATACTTTACGCCGGTACAAAGGGCTTTCTTGACAAATATCCGGCCGACGTAGTGACAAAGTATGAAACAGGTCTTTACCCGTTTATTGAAGACCGGTATCCGCAGATTTTTTCCGAACTTTTGGAAAAAGAAGAGATCGACGACGATCTGGATAAACTGATGACAGAGGCCTTGAACGCCTATGACGAGGAATTCAAGGACACCATAAAGTAAGTTGTTTGTTGATGCGTTCGACCCATGGCGAGTCACTGATAACCGATAACAAATAACTATAAATATAAGGGCTTGAGCTGTATGGCAACATTAAAGGAAGTCCAGACAAAAATTGGAAGTGTAAAGAAGACAAAGCAGATCACAAAGGCCATGAATATGGTGGCAACTTCCAGGTTGCGTGGCGCCCAGCAGAACATGGACGGGTTCCGGCCGTATGCTGAGAAGTTCGAAGAAGTTCTCGGAAGCCTTGCTGAAAAAGCCGGTGAGGAAGCAAGTCCTTTGCTGGTCCCCAAAGAGGAAGTTGAAAACGTTCATATTGTACTGTGCACGTCAGACAGGGGGCTGTGCGGAGGTTTTAATATGAACCTTATTACAAAGGCTGCAGAACTCTATAAAGAAAAAGCCGCTGAAAATGCTGAAATATCTTTCACTAATTTTGGGAAAAAGGGACGTGACTGGTGCCGGAAGAACAATATGACCAGGATAAGCGAGCATCTCGGCGTTGTTGGGGCAAAATTTGGATTTAATGTGGCATCAACGGCAGCCAGTAGCCTGGTTGAAGGGTTCCTTTCCGGGTCATATGATGAAGTTTATGTAGTGTATGCAGAATTTGTCAGCATGGGAAAACAGCTTCCGGTCGCAAAACAGCTTCTTCCGATTGTTTCGGTTGAATCTGCAGAATCTGAAGATAAAGGTGATGAAGATACGCCTTATCTCGCAGAGCATATTTGTGAGCCGCCAGCCGCTGAGCTTTTAGGGATTCTGCTTCCCAAGAACGTCTCTGTCCAGTTGTTCAGTGCCTTGCTTGAAACATCCACCAGTGAACATGCTGCACGCATGATGGCTATGGATAACGCAACCAACGCGTGTAGTGACATGATTGATGAACTTACGCTCACTTTTAATAAGGCAAGGCAGGCTGCTATTACTGCAGAATTAATGGATATCGTCGGTGGAGCCGAGGCTCTTAAAGGTTAAACCCGGCATTCAATATATAAAAATATATAAATATAGATTTTATAGGAGGTCTATAGATGGCTGAAAATGTTGGAAAAATAGTACAGGTTATGGGTCCTGTAGTGGATGTCGAGTTTGAACCTGGAAAGCTGCCTACAATTTATACAGCGCTTTTAATTACAAACCCGGTCATCGACGACGAAGCTGACAACCTTGTTGTTGAAGTAGCACAACATCTTGGAGATAACGTTGTAAGAACAATCGCTATGGATGTTACAGACGGTCTTGTCCGCGGAATGGAAGTAAGAGACACCGGCAAGGACATTATGATGCCGGTTGGTGAAGCTTCTTTGGGAAGAGTTCTGAATGTTGTAGGAAGACCTGTTGACGGCCTTGGCCCGGTAAGCCAGGAAAAGATGATGCCTATCCACAGGCAAGCTCCGGCATTTACAGAGCAGGACACGACTGTAAATGTTCTTGAAACAGGAATCAAGGTTATCGACCTTCTCGTACCATTTCCCCGTGGTG
>Ga0307423_1002440_pt1 | contig 10397 bp, 10 predicted proteins | sample SalMarWE160310MG_FD_202154 | JGI IMG/M metagenome (GOLD analysis project Ga0307423, IMG submission 202154) | Salt marsh sediment microbial communities from the Plum Island Ecosystem LTER, Massachusetts, United States - WE1603-10 | ecosystem: Environmental > Aquatic > Marine > Intertidal zone >... | reverse complement strand
CTGGCGCTCTTCTGGGGCGCCAATGATTTCGGCTCCACCATGATCGAGGAGAACGTTGTTGCGGCGGCCGGAGTGCGCTTTCGCCTGCCCGAGGACAGGCTTCGGCGCATCGTCTCCTCGGCCGGCTTTACGCCCCGGCGGCGCAATATGGATTATTCCCCGCGCAAAGATTGATTGGGCTTGGGCGTGGCCCGGGCGCTTAAAAAGACGCCGCAGAAAACCACGGCCACGCCCAGGTATTGCCCCGGCGTCAGGCGTTCATCCAGAAAGAGCCAAGCCATGACCAGGGTGAAGACCGGGATGAGATTGATGAAGACCGAGGCGCGCGAGGCCTCCACCTTGCTCACCCCGTAGTTGTAGAGCACGAATGCGGCGAAGGTCACGCCTACGGCCAGGAAGACCACGGCCAGACTGGGCATGAAGGGAAAGCTGTCCGGCAAGGGGACGAAAAACAGGACGGGCGCAAAAAAGATCGTGCCCATGATCGCCTGCATGGCCGTGAGGAAAAGGGGCGAATGGCGTTCGCCCAGGGTTTTGGCCGTGATGATGTAGCCCATGGCGCTGACCATGGCCAGAAACTCCAGAAAGTTTCCCAGAAGCGGATTCGGGGCGCCTGCGGACTCCTTGCCGGCCAGACTGATGCAGACCACCCCGACCACGGCCAGAAACAGGCCGAAAAGACTGCGCGCCCCCATGCGCTCCTTGAGGAAAAAGGCGGCCGCCGCCGTGACCATGAGCGGCAGCATGGCCGTGATCATGCCCGCCTGGGCGGCCTGGGTGTACTGCAGGGCCTTGGCCTCGAAGGTGAAATAAAGGCAGGGCTCGCACAGGGTCATGAAGAGGATGGGCGCCATGTCGCGGCGCGGCGGGATGACGCCTCCCTGTTTGCGTAAAAGCCAGAGCATGAGCGTCGCCCCGAGGGCCAGACGGGCGAAAACGATGAACATGGGCGAAAAGGCCGTCATGGCCGCCTTCATGGCGATGAACGAGGCGCCCCAGAGCAGGGATGCGCCGCACAAGGCGGCCACGGCTTTCACGGATTCGTTGGGAGCGTCAGCCAAAATAACCTCGCGGACAGTCTTTCGCGGGAGTCTCCCGCACGCGGAAATGGGGTTATAAGTCCATCAAGCCCGAATGAATAGCGGAAAATGGAGTCGAAAATGTTTGAATCTTTGGAAACCCTGCCTCTTGAGGAAGTCTCCCTTCGCCATGAAAAATGCCGGGCGGCCCTGGCCGGGATCGCGCCGGACGCGGGCGGCCTGCTGATCTTCTCGCGGCTGCACATCTATTATCTGACCGGAACCTGGGCGGCCGGGGCATTCTGGCTTCCCGTATCCGGCAAGCCCGTGCTCTTGTGCCGCAAGGGCGTGGAGCGGGCCAGACTGGAATCCCCCCTGGAAGAAATTCATCCCTTCCGGTCCTTCGGCGATCTTCCCGGTCTTTTGACCGGGGCCGGAAGCCCGCTTCCCGAGGTCGCCGCCGTGGAGATGAACGGACTGACCTGGAGCATGGGCAATCTGCTCGCAAGCCGGGTCAAAGGCGTCTCCTTCGTCCCGGGCGACATGGCCTTGTCCCTGGCCATGGCCAAAAAATCCGAGTGGGAGCTTGCCAAAATGCGCCTGTGCGGGGCGCGCCACCACCAGGCTCTGCATAAGGATCTTCCCGGCATGATCCGGCCCGGCATGAATGAGCGCGAAGTTTCCCACAGGGCCTGGGAGGCGTTTTTCGCCCTGGGGCATCAGGGCCAGATGCGCATGGGCGCGCCGGGCGAGGAGATATTCCTCGGACACGTGGCCGCCGGGGATTCCGGCAACTACCCGAGCGTGTTCAACGGCCCCGTCGGTCTGCGCGGCGAGCACCCGGCCCTGCCGTTTATGGGATACGCCGGAAAGGTCTGGAAGAAGGGCGATGTTTTGACCTGCGACATCGGCTTTACTCTGGAAGGGTATTGTACGGACAAAACCCAGGTTTATTTCGCCGGGCCCGAGTCCAGGCTTCCGGATGCGGTGCGCGCGGGCCACGATTTCTGCATGCGCGCCCAGGCCCGTTTGGCCGAGGGACTGAAACCCGGCGTCGCCCCGAGCGCCTTGTACGCCGAAATCATGGACATGGCGTCCAATGAGGGCGTAAACGAGGGATTCATGGGCCTTGACGGCAACAAAGTCTTTTTCCTTGGCCACGGCATCGGTCTGGCCATCGACGGCTATCCGGTCATCGCCAAGGGCTTCGACGCTCCCTTGGAAGCGGGCATGGTTCTGGCGCTCGAACCCAAAATGGGCATCCCTGGCGTCGGCATGGTGGGCGTGGAGAACACGTTTGAGGTGACTGAATCCGGCGGGAAATGCCTGACCGGGGATGCCTACGGGATCGTGTGCGTGGGCTGAGGACGGACGCTTAATAAGGCGAATCATGATAAGCCGGAGAAACTGCGTCAGATCGTAATGAGAGAGGGACGTGGATGTTGGTTTTTGAGACGATTGCACTGGAGAAGCGGGACAACCTCGCCCGTCTGACTCTGAACCGCCCCGAGGTCAGGAACGCCGTCAACGGCAAGATGATCGAGGAGTTGGGACGGGCCGTGGCGTCCGTTGACGCTGATCCGGACGTACGGGTCCTGATCGTGACCGGCGCGGGCCAGGCCTTTCAGAGCGGCGCGGACATCAAGGAACTCTCCGCCTTCTACCCCATGCGGGCTTTCGATTGGATCAACGGGCTGGCAAGTGTGACCCTGGCCCTGGAGGCCATGCGTCAGCCGGTCATCGCCGCCATCAACGGCCCGGCTTACGGCGGCGGCTTGGAGCTGGCCCTGGCCTGCGACATGCGCGTGGCCGCCGCCTCGGCCCGCATGGCCCTGCCCGAGGTCAGGCTCGGCATCATCCCCGGCGCAGGAGGCTGCGAACGCCTGCCGCTTTTGGTGGGCAAGGGCCGGGCCGCCGAGATGATTTTGACCGGCCGTCCGGTGGACGCGGAAGAAGCCCTGCGCATCGGCCTGATCAACCGGGCGGTCCCGGACGGTCAGGCCGTGGACGCGGCCGAGGAGATGGCGCATGAGATCATGGCCAACCCGGCCCTGGCCGTGGCCATGGCCAAGCAGGCCCTGGAAAGCGCCGGGGGCCGCGATCTGACCGCCAGGGTGCGCGATTCGGCCCGCATCTGCTCTTTGTGCTTCAACACCGAGGAAAGTAGGGAGGGCATGGCCGCCTTTTTGGAAAAGCGGTCGCCGAAATTCGGCGCGCATCCGTCCTTATCGGACTCTGAGCCAAAAAAGGAGGAATAGTATGACTGTGGAACGCATCCTGCGCGGCGTGGCCGGAGGCTTTGTTCTTCTGAGCGTCATCCTGGCCGTAACCCATTCCCTGTATTGGCTCTGGTTCACCGCCTTCGTGGGCGCAAACCTCTTGCAGTCGGCCTTCAGCGACTGGTGCCCGCTTATGACCATCCTGAAAAAGATGGGCGTGGGTTCGGCTGCTTGAGTCGGCGCGTAAAAAACGATGAAGCGTCCGGTCAGCTTCAGGCGCTGGCGAGCGTGAACGAAATAACGGGAGCCCGCGCTGGCGGACTCCCGTTGGAAAACTTCATGGCGCTGACGGGCGCGGTTACTCCCCGGCCACCTCGACCCACTCCAACTCGATTTCGATTTTGCGCTTGATTCCACCGTTTTTGGATTTTTCCTTGATGCTCATTTCAAGGCTTATTTCGACCGGAAGGTCAATGTTCACGGGATGCTCGTCGGATTCGCAGGTCAGTCTGCCCGCCCGAAGGCTTGCCGCCAGTTTCCCGAGCATGACTCCGGCGTCGTAGGTCAATCCGTCTTTTTTCACTTCGAGTAGTTTTTTCTTGTCGCTCACAGGTCTTCTCCTTTGTTGGAATAGCGATGTCTTGAGGCGCGATGATTTGATCCCGGGTCAGCCCCACAGGCCTTTTCGCACGAACATGAGCAGCCGCCTGGAACAGCGGTCGGCCATCTCTTCTTTTTCGCGCCGTCTGGCTTCGCTTGATATCATGGAGATTGTGTCGAATTTGCGACGAACGTAGTGGCCGAGTTCATGGGCGAACACGGCTGTTTTCTTGTAACCCCGCAATGATTTGTCGATGAAGATGAAGCATTCTCCGTCCTTGTCCACGAAATACCCTTCGTTATCGAGTCCTTTGAGTTCGCAGACGGAAAGGTCGCCGCGCTTTCGCGCCAGGGCGTGGAGCCGTTCGATGATTTGAGACATGATGAAAAACCTCGTTTGCGTAAAAAAGAGAATAGGCTCTGGCGCGAAAAGGTCAACGCGCTTGCGCGAGGGGAGGGTGAAGTGGGGCGCAAAATATGCTTCAAATTGAAATGATGAGATCAATGGGATGCGGTTGGACCTCTCATGGCGGGCAGGCTTTTTCTCCGAAACGACCTGATGAGGGTGAGGCGATATCGGATTATTACTGAGAAAAAGTCTGCCCGCTTAGCAAATACTTCCCCTAAAGGTGAAAATGTCAACAGCTAAAGCGTTCTTCTTTTCGTTTGGCGTTGCGCCCTCAATGGCGACGGATAAGCGATCTACGTTACTATCCGTATTACAGGAAGAATCCGCCCGAGACCTCGATGCGTTGGCCGTTGATCCATCGGCAGTCTTCCGTGATCAGCGCGGCCACAGCCCCTCCGATGTCGTCAGGTAGGCCGACGCGTCCCAACGCGGTATGTGAGGCCAGGAACTCATTGACATGCTTGTCATCGCGCACGCGCCCGCCGTCAAAGTCGGTCTCAATGGGCCCCGGAGCCACCACCAAGACTCTGATGCCGCGTCCGCCCAACTCCTTGGCCAAGTAGCGGGTCAACGCCTCGACGCCGCCCTTCATGGCTGCGTAGGCTGCGAATCCGGGGATGGCGACCCTGGTGAGCCCGGAGGAAATATTCACAATGCGCCCCCCGTCCTTCATCAGGGGCAGTAGGGTCTGGGTCAGAAAGAACGGTCCTTTGAGGTGGATGGCCAGGAGGCGGTCGAACTGTTCCGGAGTGGTTTCCATGAAAGGTTGGCTGACGCCGATGCCCGCGTTGTTAATGAGGATGTCGAAATCCTCGCGTTGCCAGATGTCCCGCAGAGCCTGTTTCACTGCTGCGGCGAAGGCCGTGAAGGCATCAAGGCCGGAGACGTCCAACGGCAAGGCTAAGGCTTTGCGCCCCTGCGCCCGCAACTGGCCCACGACCTCCTCGGCTTGGGTTTTGTTGCTCTTGTAGGTCAGGATGGCGTCGTGTCCCTTGGCGGCCAAGTGCATCAGCATGTTCCTGCCCAGGCCTCTGCTGCTTCCGGTGACGAGTGCAATGCTCATGATGGGTTTCTCCATTGAATGTGATGCTTGACTGAATGTGATGCTTGACTCTTAGCGCAACGAAGAGCTCGCATGAAGCGATATTTCTCCCGGATGCTTGCCTGATCCTCCAGGGGGACCGCTGCGGTGACGGGGTGACCTTGGCTGGCAAAGATGGCATCTTCATGCTCGGAGAATGAATATGTGCAAGCGATACATTGAGGAATTGATTCGGTTGATTGACAGGCACGCTTCGGACGAAGGCGTCCAGCCTACCGATGCGCCGGGCATGAATTTGATCAGGATCTCGCGTCCGGGGATGACGATGCCCGATATTTACGAACCATCCCTATGCCTGGTGGCGCGTGGGGCCAAGGAAGTTTTGTTCGGCGGACAGATTGTCCGCTACGCCGCGCCGCAATACCTCGTGATCACCGTGAACCTTCCCGTGATCGCGTACGTCACGGACGCGAGCAGTGACGAGCCCTACCTCGCTGTTCTTCTGGAAATCGATCCGCGGAAACATTTCGACCTCATGGGGCGATGCCGCGCAGCCGGATCATCGGAGAATAAAATCTATCCCGGCCTTATGGTGGGCGCGCCCGACTCCGGGTTGACCGAGGCGATTATGCGGCTCGTCCGTCTGCTCGATACGCCCGAAGACATCCCTTATCTGGCCCCGTTGGCCATGAGCGAGATATGCTACCGGCTGTTGAGCGGGGAACACGGCGCGGCCATCGCGCGCCTGATCGCGCCCGGGAGCTCCATGCAACGTATCGCCCAGGCTATTCAGACGATCAAAGAGAATTTCGCCAAGCCGCTGCGCGTGGAGGCCTTGGCTGAAATGGTTCACATGAGCCCCTCGGCCTTCTACCTGCACTTCAAGCGGATCACGGCGTTAAGTCCCTTGCAGTACCAGAAGCGCCTGAGGCTCCTGGAGGCGCGGCGGCTGATCCTGGCGACAATGGATTCGATCTCCGGCGCGGCCATGCAGGTCGGCTACGAGAGCATCTCCCAATTTAGCCGGGAATACTCCCGGATGTTCGGCCTCTCGCCCTCGGCTGACGGCGGTCAGGCCCGCGCGTTGTGATCTCGGCCATCCCAACGACGTTCCGACCTGTCCTTGATTTTGGTGATTTCAAAGTGATCTACGAAAAAAGCCCTCCGAAGAGGGCTTTTTCTCGTTTTACTCGATGCGCGCCTAAAGCTGGCTGATGATGAGCTTTTTCCAGAGGGAGTAGGCGTTTTTCGTGAGGTGGATGCCGTCCTCGGTGAAATTCTGCCCAAGCTTGCCGTCGTCGTCGGCAAAGGCGTTGTAGAGATTGATGAATTTTACGAACTCGTTGGACTTCAGGCACAAGGCCTTGAGCCTGCGGTTGGTCTCCATGATCACCGCATTGTCAATGCTTGACACCCGCGTGGGTAGGATGCTTTGCACGTAAATACGGGTGTAGGGCGAAACCTTCTGTATTTCTTCAATGATGCGTTTATGGTTGGTCACGATGCGGTCGGGCGCGTCAATTTCGTTGACGCCGACCATGAGGAAGACCTTGTGGGGCTGGCGCTTGGCGATATCGGCAATCCTGGCCAGAACGTCCGCCGAGGTACAGCTTTTCACCCCGTTGACGTAGATTTTGGCATTGGCGTCAAAGAGGTTGTAGGTCTCCCATCCCTTGGTCAGGCTGTCGCCGCAAAAGACGATTTGAAGGGAGAGTAAAAGTGGTACGAGGGGGTTCATAAGGGCTCCTGGAAGAGCGACGTTTTGGCCCGTAAGGGCCGGGGACTAAGCCCGAACGCCAACTTCCTGATTTTTCAGCGCATGAGCGGCTGAAACCTTTTCGATTTAAAAATACCGCCCCTGGCGGAAAAGGTCAACGCGGTCGCACAGGGGAGGGGACGCAAAAAGCAGAGGGCGTCACTACCCGTGAAGCGAAAGGAGCGCAAGAAAAAAACGGGCGGAAAAAATCCCGCCCGCGTATTTGCCGGTGAAGCGGCGCAGAGTCCGGCGGATCAGCCCATGCAGGCCTTTTCCAGGCGGGTCAGGTCGTCGTAGGTTTCCCTGGCCCTGGCCAGAACGACGCCTGCGCCGTCAACCATGATTTCGGCCGCTCTGGGGCGTGAATTGTAGTTGGAGGACATGGTGAAGCCGTAGGCTCCGGCCGAGAACACGGCCAGAAGCTCGCCCGGTTCGACGGCCGGGATGTCCCGGTCTCTGGCCAGGAAATCGCCGGACTCGCATATGGGGCCGACCACGTCCACGCTTTGTTCCGGGCGGCCATGTTGTTTCACCTCGCGGATGGCGTGGTAGGAGTCGTAGAGCGAGGGCCGGATCAGGTCGTTCATGGCCGCGTCCACGATAATGAAGTCCTTGCTTGGGGTGCGCTTGCAATAGACCGCTTCGGTCACCAGGATGCCCGCGTTTCCGGCGATGACCCGGCCGGGCTCCAGAATGAGGGTCATGTCGCGTCCCTTGAGAGCCTTTGTCAGGGCTTGGCCGTATTCGGTCGGGTGGGGCGGCTCCTCTTCATTGTAGGGGATGCCCAGGCCGCCGCCGATGTCCAGGTATTTCACGGAGAGGCCCAATTCAGCTTCGAGCTTGTCGCTAAAGCGCATGATCCTGTCCAGGGCCTCCAGGAACGGCTCGATGCTGGTCAGCTGGGAGCCGATGTGGCAGTCGATGCCCACAGGCTCGATGCCGGGCAGCTTCAAGGCCTTGGCGTAGGTGGTGAGCGACAGATCGATGTCCAGGCCGAATTTGTTCTTTTTCAGTCCAGTGGAAATGTAGGGGTGGGTCTTCGGGTCCACGTCGGGATTGATGCGCAGGCTGATTTTTGCGGTTTTACCCACCTCATGGGCGATGCGGCTCATGCGCTCAAGTTCGCCGGTGGATTCCACGTTGAACATGAGAATACCCGCGTCCAGGGCCTTCTTTATTTCTTCGGCGCGTTTGCCGACCCCGGAGTAGACGATTTTTTCCGGCGCTATGCCCGCCGCCAGCGCCCTGTGCAGTTCGCCCCCGGAGACGATGTCCATGCCCGCGCCCATCTCGCCAAGCAGTTTCAAAAGGCACAGGTTGGAATTGGCCTTCACGGAATAGCAGGTCATGTGGTCCAGGCCGTTGAAAGCGGAATCAAAGGCCTCGAAATGCCTGCGCAGGGTGGCTGCGCTGTAGACGTAGAGCGGGGTGCCGTATTTGGCGGCCAGATCCGCGACCTTGACGTCCTCGGCGAAGAGTTCCTTATCGCGGTATGTAAAATGATGCATGGGGAAGACTCCTTCTTATCTGTCGTTGGCCCATTTGCTTTTCCAGTCGCTTAAGAGGCTTAAGGCCTCAAGAGGCGTCAACCGGTCTATCTGGAGAAGGGAAAGCTCGTCAATCAACGGATGCGCCGGGGCTTCGCCAGGGGTTGCGTCGGGGGTTGGCGGGCAGTGGGTCCAAAGGCCCGGCAGGGCTGTTTGGCCCAGGTTTTTGGGTCCGGCCTCGGCTTTGCCGTCGCGTACCTTTTCCAGTTCCGCCAGGATGTCCCTGGCCCGCTGGACCACCTTTTGCGGCGCCCCGGCAAGCCTCGCCACCTCGATGCCGTAGCTTCGGTCCGCCGGTCCGGGGATGAGGCGGCGCAGAAAAATGATCTCGCCGCGCCATTCCTTGACCGCGATATTGTAGTTGCGCACGCCCGGAAGTTGTCCTTCGAGCTTGGTCAGTTCATGGTAGTGGGTGGCGAAGAGGGTGCGCACGCCTCCGGGGCCGGCGTCCTTGCCCCTGGTCGGGCGCGCGGCCAGATCTTCAACCACGGCCCAGGCCAGGGCCAGCCCGTCATAAGTGCTGGTACCCCGGCCGATCTCGTCCAGGATAACCAGACTGCGCTTTCCGGCCTGACGCAGGATGCGGGCCGTTTCCATCATCTCCACCATGAAGGTGCTCTGTCCACGGGCCAAGTTGTCCGAGGCGCCCACCCGCGAGAAAATGCGGTCCGCGATGCCGATGCGGGCCGAGGCAGCCGGGACGTACGAACCGATCTGGGCCAGGATGACAATGATGGCGGTCTGGCGCAGCACGGTGGATTTACCGGCCATGTTGGGGCCGGTGATGAGCAGTATGCGCCGTTCGTCGTCCAGGATCAAGTCATTGGGAATATAGTTGGCGCCGCCCTGGACCGCTTCGATGACCGGATGCCGTCCGGCCCGGATTTCCATCTCAAGCCCAGTGTGCAGGCTCGGCCGGGTCCAGTCGTTGGCGATGGCCGCCTCGGCCAGCCCCTGCCACAGGTCCAGGCGGGCCAGATTGGCGGCCTGGCGCATGAGCCGATCACGTCCGGCGGCGACGCGTTCGCGCAATTCCTGGAACAAGGCGTATTCAAGAGATTTGCGGCGTTCGCCCGAGGCCAGCAGCTTTTCCTCCAGCTCCTTGAGGGCCGGGGTGACGTAGCGTTCGGCGTTGGCCAGGGTTTGGCGGCGGATGAAATGTTCCGGCGCGTACCCGGCCGCCTTGGTCAACTCGAAATAATACCCGAAGACCCGGTTGTAACCGAGCTTGAGCTTGGGCAGGTCGCCCGCTTCTTGCTCCTGGGCCAGGAGTTCCTTGAGCTTTTTCTCGCCGTGCTCGGTGAGGTCCATCAGTTCGTCAAGCTCTGGATGGTAGCCCGGCTTGAAAAGCCCGCCCTCGGTGATGACTACGGGCGGGGAATCGACCACGGCCCGGTCGAGCAGCTCCCGCAGGTCTTCCAGGTTGTCCCAGGTTTCCGTGAGATCGGCCAGGGCGGCGGGCGCGGCCGCGCCAAGCCTTTGCCGCAGCCCCTCTTCGATGTGCGGCAGGCGGGAAAGGCTTTGGCGCAGGGCCGTGAAATCCTTGGGCGCGCAACGGTTGAGAGCGATGCGCGTGCTCAGGCGTTCAAGGTCGTAGACCTCGTCCAGGTTGCGCCGGGCATCCCGCCGGGCATCGTCATGGTCCGCGAAAAAGGCCACGGCCTCCTGGGTTTCCATAATGGGGCCGGGTTCGAGTTGAGGCTGGCGCAGACAGGTTTCGAGGAGCCTGCCGCCCATGGGCGTTTTGGTCCGGTCCAGGACGTGCCACAAGGTTCCAGCGCCCTTGCGGCCGTCCAGGCGCTGAA